>MRWG01000722.1_pt1 | contig 28593 bp, 25 predicted proteins | sample 1013341 | NCBI WGS metagenome assembly MRWG01 (sample SAMN06117577, study PRJNA244670) | biofilm metagenome | biome: Water; feature: Cathode Biofilm; material: Biofilm; isolation source: microbial consortium enriched at the cathode of a solar microbial fuel cell | place: USA: District of Columbia ... | reverse complement strand
CGTGGGCCTGTAGCTCAATTGGTTAGAGCCGTCCGCTCATAACGGATTGGTTGGGGGTTCGAGTCCCTCCGGGCCCACCACTCCACTTTTTGGGTGTTGATTTTCCTGCATTTTTTCCTCTTTTTGACCCACTCGAATTGCCGTGGGGAGAAAGTGGGACATTTTTGCGTTCCGTTGATATTTCCAGACGATCAAAAGCGGACTTCGCCAGCCGTTTCTGTTCCACCTTTTTCGTATAGATCCGGGCAGTCTTGGAATCGCTCCATCCGAAGACGGCCATGAGCTGGTATTCGCTGGCGCCTGCTTCCGCCAGCACCGTTGCTGCGGATTTTCTGAGGCCATGTGAGGAGCACTGTTTCAGGCCAGCCGTATCGCACCAGTCCCGCATTTTGTTGCCAAAGCCGTTCGAGCTGAACGGTTTACCGTACTCGGTTGTTAGAAAGGTCTCTTTTCCGTGAGGGGTGCTCAAGAGAGTCTGCTGAAGCTGGTGAGTTATAGGCAGGTCAATTTCAGCATTAGGGCCTTTGCCGGAGCCTTTTTGGGGAGTGAACAAAATGCACCCCTTCACAAGGTTCTGCGGCCCAAGTTTGACAACATCGGAGCGACGGGCTCCGAGGTTCAGCATCAGTTCAAGGGCGAGGCGTGCCTGAGTTCCGACTGGGTGTACTGACCTATAAGTGTCTATTTCAGCCCGCGTCCACGTGTGAAAACCATCCGAGTGATTGATTTTCGTAACGCCGGTTGTTGGGTTGCCCGTCAACGGGAAACTGCGAACTATATCGTCATTCGCCAGGGCCCAGTTGAATAGGGCTCTTAGATATTTCACGAGCTTGTCCGCAGCTGCCGGGGTTTCCCGGCGCTTCATCTGGCTGGCTTCGACATCAGACTTTCTGAGTTTCTGAAACGGCAGATGGCCAACTGCCTCGCAGTAGCGACCTAATACGCTGTGTTTATCCCGTTGTGTCGCTTTATCCTGCTCCTGAAATGTCTTGGATCGCTGGTACTGGAAAAACAGCCAGCCAATTGAGCCTGGCTTCCATTCGTCAGAGCGCTTCTCAGTTGAACGCTCAACGTCTCCTGCCATCACACGGTGGTATTCTGCGTTGAACGCCTCGGTGACGCTGCCATTCTCATCCAGATAAGCAGACTGCATCCGGTATTTGGGCATGCCAGGTCGACGCAGATAAAACCGGACGTTTCCGTGCCGGTCCACATCTGCCGAACAATATTTGAACGGGATTTTTTTCCGGTTAGCCGACCGCATAGTCGAACGGATTTTCGGCGTCTTCATCTTCAACAGTTGAGTTCGCTTCTGTAAGATCGTGAAGGCTCGACCGGAGGTCATCAACGAACCACCGCCTTAGCCCACCAATCTTATAACCTTTGGGCATCCAGCCGCGACCGACCCACGTGTCGAAAGTTGTCGGGGAAATGTCCAGCATGTCGGCGGCGGTTGAACGACTAACCGCCAGTTTTGCCGACCGAGTGTGTTTCTGGGAGTGGAGCATTGCAGGCATGGAGACGGTCAAGCTTTTGAAGGAGAAAGGGCGTTCGTTTCGACAATCGGCTCGATGGTATTGTTTTTGATGAACTCTTCGATCGCCCCTGTGGGAATGAAAATACCCCCGCCAATTTTGACGTATCTGAGCTCCCGATTTTCAATCAATTTGCGTATCCGGCTTTTAGGCCAACCGGTGCGGCTGGATAGCTCATTCACCGTTTCAAGCTCTACGGTCATTGTGCCCAAATCTCTCCGATAGTATTTGTTGTACCGAGTGATGCGAATTTATATCCGAATGAAGTCAATGTACACAAATGGGTACTCGGATCAAGTCTGTTATGTCTGATATCGGCAAGCGTTTGGCTATCGTGCGGGAACGTGAAGGATTTTTGCAAATCCCATTCGCCCAGGAATTGGGTGTTTCTCAGAGCGCTTACAAAAATTATGAGCGTGGTGCCAGACCTGTACCCGTCAGCTTAATCGCCAGGATTTGTGAGGATTATGGCGTATCGGCTGCTTGGCTTCTGCTAGGAGAAGGGCAGATTAAAAGCGAAATGAATGGTGAGCTAGTTGAAGCCGCTGTTCTTGCTGTGGAAAAATTTGCGAAAATGAATGATTTAGAACCACCACTTGAGAGAAAAGCGAAATTAATTCGATTTGTATATGAAGAGGTAATTTCGGGAAGAGATTTCGGAGATAAAGAGCTCAAGCGAATATTTAATACGATCATGTGAGAGTGACATGAAACGCGAAAATGCAGAAGTGATTTCTGAAGCACTTCTTTCAATGTTGAACAAGAAATTTTCTGAGACCTCAAAAAGGGAACCCGAAGAAAGTTTGTTTAGTGGGCTCGCTTTCTATCGAAAAAGACGTCGAATTCTGAGCGAAGAAGAAATTCTCCAGTTCTGGAAACGAAATGTCATCCGAAGCAAAGTCGTTTCTTTATGCGGACTGGTTATTCCTATTTTTGCTGCTTTTCTGCTATTCCAGGGCGTCTTAGGGCCAACCACCGTCTGTTGGATTGGGCTTGGAAGTTTGGCGATTTACGCGTTTTGTCAGCTATTGTTGATCGAGGGCCTTGAAAGGCTCCTGGGAACTTGGAAAGCCGCCTCACGCGGTGAAGGTCGAAAGAATGGAGTAAAGAGTTGGAAATTTGTTGATGCGTCTGAGCTGAGATTTCCGACCAATTCACGTGTAGATAAGGCAGATGGTTCATCGAGCTAGGTCCCGCTGACAAAGTCTCAAACCCATATGCGAACCTAGTCTGTCCATCTGTTGTAATTCGGAAAATTCTCCGTCGTCTCAAGCAATTCGATGTTCCCGCTTAGCGCGTTTATTCGATAAACAAGGTAATCGTATATTATAAGCGTGCTCGTGGTCTTGATAGGTTTTAGTACAGTTGTGACATGATCTGAATCTTTACGTAAGAAGCGTCGAAATGATGTCACGTAATGAAGAGATTTATTCGATTTAAAAACAATTCTGGTACTTAATTGACTATGATAACTGTCTTTACATGGTCGCTTGGTGTCGCGCTTAAATCTTTCACATGCGAGCTCTCGAGCTTTTTGCCAACTCACTACGTCGGTAGCGTATCCGATTGTTCCCTCTGGGGTTGCTTCCCCATCACAGTCTCGAAATGAACCCGAAAACGGAAAAATCATGGAGTAAGTAACACAAAAACGGCCATGAATTTCTTCCAGCGTACGATTGGCAAACGTTTCCGTCCCTAAACAACATAGGCCGCCGGCTGCCCCAGGGGCAATTCCAAGAGAGTTTACTATGTAGTTCTCGGACCGGATGCTTAAGTTGTTTGGATAGCTGCGAAAGGGTTGGAAGCTCCCAAGGTCTAGGTATTTTCCTTCGGATAATTCAACGTAATACCCATTTTGATAGTGTATTAGGTCGTCATCTCGATGCCTGCTTTGGGCGATTTCGAAGACCCTTACTTTTTTGACTTTTCCGTTATTAGCGAAATCTATCGAAAAGGTTCGACACGGAGCTCCATTATACGTTTTTTTCATGATCACCGCGGGGCACGGTGTCGAGTAAGTAATAGTGGATGATTCTGCTGATGTATTTGCGACTGTCAGAAGCAAAAAGGATGAAAACATAATCTTATACAAGATTTTTAAAGGCATTAACTTAATATCCAATTCCCGCTATGTGAAATTTTATTTGGCGAAGATTTGCCAAATTCTTATTTTGTTCTTGGCCAATTTTGCAATGTCACACTCACAAATTTTCTCAACCCGCTATAGCGAAATTGGTGCATCGATCATCCTGCTGCAACCAATTTACTACAAACCAAACAAGCCGCTTAAAGATAGTGTTGCAACCTAATTTGACTGTTTTTGGAAACCGCCTTGTCAGCAAGACGTAGCGCTTCAATTGCGCTGTCGCTGGGTGCGTGTGCCAGCCTCAAGCTTGAATTGTGCGTCTATCTGACGTACATTTCGCAATCAACTTACCCTTCGAACCACGCAATAAAAGGAGGCGAACATGTTGGGAGCAACTGACCTAGCTTCTTCTCTAACAGAGAAGAGCGATGCCAGGCTGAACATCCGCACGAAAGCCTCGATAAAGGCGGCCATTGAAAAGGCCGCTGAACTTTCGGGCATGGATCTCAGCACGTTTACTACCAATGCGGCATTGCTGCGGGCACAGGATGTGATTGCAGCCCATGAACGAACGATACTAGCACCAGTTGACCATGCGGCGTTCTTTGAGGCTCTTGAACGTCCGGCCGCTCCGACAGAGAAGCTGTTGGCCGCGGCGAAGCTGCACAAGGAGATGGTTGCCGACAGTGAGTAACATATCGCGGCCTCTCAAATTCGAGCCGTTCGATCCAGACAAACACGATCGAACGGCTTTTTCATGTGGTGTCGACCAGGTCGACAATTATTTCAGGAAAACAGCAAAAAAGCTCCAGAAAGCCGGAAATGTTCGGGTGTCTGTGCTGCTCGATACGAACGAGCAATTGCTGGGCTTCTACGCTGTCAACGCACATTCAGTCGATTATGCCGAGTTGCCAAAAAAGTATGCCCGAACGCGGCCGAGCCACGGTTCAATCCCAGCTGCCTTTATTTCGATGATTGGCGTTGATCGGAGATTCCAAGGGAATGGACTTGGGGGCATTTTGCTCATTGAGGCTTTGAAAAATCTCGCCCGTGTTTCCGAGACACTGGGCATAGCTGTGGTGCTCATGGATGTCCTGGAATGCGGAAACGAGGAGGCAACCAAACGGCGGTTAGCGCTATACACGGGCTATGGTTTCTCAAAGCTTGAAAACGCACCACTTCGCCTCTTTCTTCCCGTTCAAGACGCGCAGGCTTTGCTGATCTAATGAGGTCTATGCTGCGAGCGAAGCCAATTCCATTAAGCCACTAATTTCAGAAATTGATTAGTGATAGCCGCTAATAAACAAAATCGGCATTTCCTTTAATAAGGGTGACGTGGTTCCAGTCTCTGGATTGTTCCATGCGACATTGTGAGCCGCCTCTGGATGCGTAGCGCGCCCCCAGGGGCCGGGTTTCGAAATCAAATCTCCTTAGTAGCCATTCATTGCGAACGACCAAATGAACAAAAGGGCGGGAAGCGGTCGTTCGCTGCGGTCGGAACGAATGACCGAAAAGGGACCGGGAGAAGATTGTCTTCTAATGAGATGGTCTTTGGCTAAAGCTGCATTTCCGCGAATAATTTACAGTCTCGTCAAACTAATTTTCAGCGAGTTTCTCGAAAAACATCGGTTCCGGCAAATCCCTCTCGCGGCCGATCAGTTATCGAACGCCTACAGCAGCCACCGGGGCAGAAATTTCTTTTCCGGGTGACGTGAGCCCCGTATCCGTGCCAAAATTAATAAATACGGCGCGAATCTTCGTAGTGCCGCTTTTCGGAGAGCACGGTAACAAATGGCGCGCAGCGACCTCATCATCAATCTAGTGAAGGCCAGCGTCCGCGGTGATGTTGCCGATGCGCGCGCTGTCGCCGAAGCTATCGCCGCAGATGAGCGATCAAAAAAACATTCCGGCGTCGCAGAGCGCATAGCACGCGTCCTTGACTCACAGCAACCGACGCAGCGGAACGGACAGGCTCAGGCGCCGGGCATCCGGGTTCGCGACGGCTCGGGCGGCATTCAACGTACCGAGCCCCGGCGCCCCCTGTCAGCCCTATATCTGGACGAGGCTATTCGCAAAGCTTGTGACGAGTTGATCGAAGAGCAGCGTCGGGCTGATGTCCTGCGGGTGCACGGTCTAGAACCCCGCCATCGGTTGCTTGTGGCCGGCCCCCCTGGAAACGGGAAAACCTCGCTTGCGGAAGCTATAGCTTACGAGTTGGCCTTGCCGCTCTTCACGGTTCGCTATGACGCGGTCGTGACAAGCTATCTCGGCGAAACGGCGCAACGCCTGCGCCGTCTGTTCGATTTTGCCCGGACGGAACCTTGCGTTCTCTTTTTCGATGAGTTCGACGCCATCGGCAAGGAAAGAGGTGATATCCACGAGACCGGCGAAATCAAGCGGGTCATTACGACGCTCCTGCTTCAGATTGATGATCTGCCCCCTTATTGCGTACTAGTCGGTGCAACGAATCATCCAGAACTGCTTGACCGCGCCACCTGGCGTCGATTTGAGTTGCGGCTGAACCTCGATGCTCCGTCCGCCAAGGAAATGATCAAATATTTCGATGACCAGCTCGATACGCTGGACGGACAGCCTGGATATACCGCTAAACGCTTGTGCGAGTCGGTCAATCCTGTCAGCTTTTCAGAAGCGGAGGCGTTTTTTCTTGACGTGAGGCGGAGGATAGCTTTGGCGCAGGGCGCTCGTGAGCTCCGGTCGATATTGGATGATCGCGTCAAGGCTTTCCGTGCACGTTGCGGCTTGCGGGAGACAGGGGGCATAGATGGTGGAAAGGCCGATCCTTCGGTTTCCTGATCCAGTCAACGCTACACGTCCTACGGGCAATCCCAGTCGCCAGCCGCGACCGTCAGGTCCCGGGCGCGCGCGGCAAGGAGAACGCTTTCAGGCTACTTTCGACAGGCTCAGCGCGGCATTTGCCAGCGACGATCCTTTGGTCGCGCTTCGGCAAGATCCTGCCGGGATCGCTCCGGAGCGCGCACTCGTTTTCGTGACAGCTGGCAGCATTGCCAATTTTGCCAAAGTAGCGCGCGAAGCCGGCCTCGAAGTCTTCTCCGAAGAAGAATTAGAGTCTCTGGAAGACTATCCGGACGGATTTCAACCGGCTGGAGACGCAGCTAGACTGGCCCGCACTCTATATGCCACCATACCGACCGTAGAGTCGTTCCAGCAGATGCTATCACTGTGGAGAGCCCATCAGCGGGGAGATGACGCGCCACGTGGCGCCGCACCGTGGTGGAAGGTATTCGACTTGCTTCTTGAATTGCGTCCGTGGGGGCCGCAGGACCGGCTTGGCGACAACGCGCGCACCGTCATTGAAGATCGACTTGCTTTCCGACTGGACGATGATCCGATCTCCATCGAGTTTGAAATTTGGCCGACAGCAAGCGCCGCGAGACGGAGAAGCTGGAGCGTTGAGCTTGAGCAAAGTGTGGCAGTGCAGGGAGGCTCCATTCTAGATCGGTGCTCCATTGCCGAAGACGGTTTTATCTATGAAGCGGTTCTCGTTGAACTACCTTGCGTTGCCGTTCGCGAGATGCTGGCCAATCCCACCGATATCAACGGCGTTGCCACTCTTGAAGGCGTACAGTTCATCCTGCCACAGACTATCGGCCAAGCTATACCGGATGGTCCGGATGCCGCAGGAGACGAGCGCGCCGTAGAGGGCGCATTTGATCCCAACACGCCGATCCGAGCTGCGCTTCTCGACGGAACACCCGTCGCAGCCCATCGAGCCCTCGATGGCGGTGTCATCATCGAAGACATCCACGACTTCGTCAGGCTGTCGCCGGTGGCTCAGCGCTATCACGCTACCGCGATGGCCTCACTGATCCTGCGCGGCGATCTCCAAGCCGACGGCACGTCCCTTGTGGATACGCGGCTGATTAGCGTACCCGTTTTGATTGACCAGAGGGATGGTGCTGAAACTGCGCGAAACCGACTCTTTGTTGATGTGGTGCACGCGACCCTGATGCGCCTGATCGGTACCGACGAGCCGGTGGCACCGGAGGTGTTCGTCGTCAATTTCTCCATCGGCATCCTCGATAGTCACTTCTCCGGGCGGATCAGCGCGCTTGCTCGCCTCATGGACTGGTGGGCTGCGAAGGAAGGTTTGTTGTTTGTAATTTCGGCAGGCAATGTCGGCCATCTCGCTCTTCCCGGAACGACTGCGTTGGAATTCGAGAACTCCGAGATCGCTGCTCGCCGCGCTACGATCCGCCAGGCAATGCGCAGTGACATTTTCAGTCGCACGCTTCTAGCGCCGGCGGAGTCATTGAATGGTCTGACGGTTGGCGCATTATCGCTTGATCACATTAATCATATGCCGCCGCAGCAAGCTGATATTCTGAAGCTGGAAGAGGACGGCGAGTTCGTACCGCAGATCACCAGCGCGCTCGGACTGGGCTCCAGGCGGTCCATAAAGCCCGATGTTGTTGAAGCCGGCGGCTGTCTGGAAGTTCGCGCCATGCCACAGGGGGCCGACGTCAGCTTAAGGGGGGTGCAGCGATCCAGTCGTACCGGATTGATCGCTGCCTCACCGCCTGGGCAGGATGCCACGCAAAAGTCCCGCGGCACGAGCCCTGCGACCGCTCTGGTCACCCGTTCCCTGTTGCGCGCCGCAGCGGCGCTTACCGGAGAAGACGGTCCCTATGAGGGATTAGAGCTGTCCCGTCATCAGAATGCACTCTTGACCCGGGCGCTAGCGGTCAATGCCGCTAGATGGCCTCAAGACGCGCTTGATCTCTACGATGAAGAAAAAAACCGGCTTGGAAGCAACCAACATCTTCGAGCCAAGGAGGAAGTCTGCCGCCATTTCGGGCACGGTTATCTGGATAGTAGGTTGATGCGAGAGTCGCCCGAGGCCGGCGTAACGATGGTCGGCATGGGGTCAATCCGCAAAGGCGGTGCGCAGATTTTCAGGATGCCCGTACCGCTATCGCTGTCGGGAGAGAGGCTTCCCCGTTCCATGCGCGTGACCCTCGCTTGGTTCTCACCCGTCAATCCTTCACGGGCTCAATACCGACTGGCTGCGTTGGAAGCCGTAGCAGTCAACGAAGCCAACGATGAAGAAGACGGCAGATGGGGTTACGACATGACCCCCGACGGGCTCGACGCGAACATCATCAAGCGCGGATCAGTGTGGTCTAAGCGGCTGAAGAACAGAATTCAGTCCATACCGGAATTCGGCGATAACGCCAGTATCCCAATCCGTGTGCAATGTCGTGACGCATCAGCCGGCGGCCTGAACCAGGATGAGGATATTCTCTATGCCGTTGCTGTGACGCTTCAGGTCGAAGCCGAGGTCCAGTTCGATATCCATCAGGAAATTGAACAGGCATTGCGCGTTCGGGCGCAAGCGTAACCCATGTAGCCAATTGATTGGTAGGTATTTTCTCCGCGACGAGGGACAAACCGTGGTCTTAGAAGAATTTCACGTTATCATGCATTGTCCCACCTGCGGCATGCCGGCAGACGCCTGGCCGGACCAGGTTCCAAGCGCCGACTTTACAGCAGAGACCGCTCACGACGCGGAGTCCGAGGAGGAGGTGCATATCGACTGCGAAAGGTGCGGCGAAACATTCTCAGCTACTATCCGAGCACACTTAGGAGGATGGGAGGTTTTCCTCACTCAGGACCCGTCCGAGAAAGGTACCTTCGAGCATTACGATTATCGATACGACGAGGAGCCCCTACCGGAGCCGGGTTCCTATGGCATTTTCCTTGATGCAATAGTTGAGTGGCGATTTAATGTTTCGAAGCTCGGAGAGTCAAATGGCGAAAGCAGTCGCAACCGCATGCTTTTCACCACCCTATTCTCCATCGTTGAGGCCTTCCTTTCGGACGCTATCACTGGTGCAGCTATCGCGGACCCCGTTGTCCAAAGGCACTTGCTCAAGCTCGATGGCTTAAAGGGTAAGCAGGTAACGCTGGAGACGGTGCTCGAAAATCCAGACATTGTACGAGATATGGTGAAGACCACGCTGCAAAGCTTGTCTTTTCATAATCTCAAGCAAGTGAATTGGATATGCCAAGCAGCTTTTGGAAAGCCGATTCTGCCTCGTGAAAGAGACGATCGAGCGCTCGTCATAAGTTCAGTCGAGAAGCGCCACGACTGTGTCCACCGCAATGGTCTCGACATACAAGGCAAAAAGCATACCGACATTACCCAAGAATATGTCCAACGGTTGGGAGCTATTTTTGAGGAAATGGCTCGGCACCTTGAGGACGCAATACAAGAAACCAAAGCGATGCGCTTTTTTGACGATCTCGGACAAGATACAGCGAACCAATAGGGCAGCTTGGCGGATATTTAGAGAGCTAGATGAAACGTGTGACAGTGTTTAACTCCAGCGCCCAAACCGTCTGTTTCACAATTCGATAGTCAAAGTCGAAAACAATGAGTAGGCGATAGGCAGCTTTTGGGGGCGTTTGGAACACGAACACTGTCCGGAATGGCGACGCGAAGCCGCCATTGATTGAGAGCATGTCCAATGACCACTTAGGGCCGAAACTATCACGCACCTGAACCACCTAAATGTCCATTTCAGTGCCATTCTCCCGAGCAGACGACAGTCAGCAGTTGGCCGGAGCAGATCGACTGGTAGAGGAGACCTGCAAGTCTGCAATGCGTCCCCATTCCAGTCGTTCGGACTGAAATGTCGCGGCCTGGAAGCCGACAAATCCGCAAGCTTTGGATTGACGTGGGTGCGCCCCCAAAAACGACCCTTAGATTAATTTCGCGATATTCTTAAAGTTGCTGTTAGTTCACGCGCTTTGTGAGCTGTTGACATTGGCCAAACTCAGAGATGCATTGGTTAACTACTCGGGACGCCCGACCGTGCCAGAATGTCCTGCCGGAAGTGTTCAGGACAATAATCGAGCCGCTGCAGTTGGCCAGCCGGAATCCGGGGTGGTTTTCGTCGATCCCTACTTAAACGCGCGGTCAAAAGTTTGCATCACCGCCGACGACACGGTTCAGACACTCGCAACCCGATATCTGGCTGCGGATTAGCCGAAAATGTGACGACACGCTAACCCACATCAGCATGCATCGCCACCACTGCCGCTATGTTGTCAAACAGCTTCAAAGATGGGCGACGCCGTCAAACCCGGCACCAAACAGCTGCTGACAAGTCTCTTTTACCTGTCTGGCAACTTTATCGGGCCTGCCGCCTATCGCGCGCTCCAGCCACACCCAGGAGTTCCCATGGACCATTCATCACATAAGCCGCTTCAAGCCGGCGAGATCATTGCCGCTAACGTCAAGGGAGCCGATATCTACGGACCCGATGATAAAATGATCGGAAATGTCTCCGAAATGCTCGGCACCGGTCAGTACGCAAGGGCAGTCATTGAAGTTGGCGGTTTTTTCGGAATTGGGGTCAAGCAAGTTGCCCTTGATGTGTCACGCATCGACTTCACGCGCGATGAAAACGGAAAAGTCCTTGCTCACACCAAGATGAGCAAGGTCGAGTTGAAAAACTTGCCGGAGCATCGAGGCTGAGCTGTCAAAGACCAAAGCAACTGTTCGGAACACTGTCCGAAGCGTTGAAACACGCCGGAAAATGACCCACCGACGCGAGCACAGGAGAATAAAATGGCAAAGGGCCGAAGCCGCCGCGGCAAAGAAGACAGAAAACCAAAGCAGAAAAAGACCAAACCTGTCCCGTTACCCTCGTTCAGTAAGGTTTTGAACATCGAGACATCGCCGAAGGCCAAAAAAACCTGAACCGGAATTGTGGCAGGGCGATTGCCGAGCCAGGCGGGAATTGAACACCGCTTCCATTACTGCCCGCGCGAATGAGCCCAAGGTTCTAAACCGGCCCTGATCGTGCCCGCAGATATCCTCTGGCGTCGCCTTGCATGCAGCACCGGCATTCCTCCGCTTGATGTTCGGCCTGATTTTGTATCGGAGTTTCCTGATGATCGTCGGGTTTTCCGGTTGGTTGCCGCTCCGACGGGCAAGCAAAGCCCCTTGGAACGATATCAATCCCGTCCGAGCAGAGATGTTCGGGGTCGAACGCCTCGAACAGCATGCAGCCAGTCTGGCAGAACGACAAGCCGTCACGCGCAAGCCAGCGCATGTTGTGTCATTGCAGCGCCGACTGGAAGCAAATGCAATTGCATTGTCAGCCACGCGCATGGCCTGCAATCTGGAACTTGCGGCCGGCCACTCGATTGTGCCTGCAGCCCAGTGGTTTCTCGACAACTTTCACCAGGTCGCGGCGCAAATCGGCGAATGCCGCAACGATCTTCCACCCAGCTATTACCGAACGCTGCCAAAGCTCGCCGATGGCGCGTTTCGGGGCTATCCGCGGGTCTTCGGTCTTGTCTGGGCCTATGTCGCTCATACCGACAGTCACCTCGACGCTGCGGTGCTCTCCCGGTTTATCCGCGCCTACCAGCGAGTACAGCCCCTTACCATCGGTGAACTCTGGGCAATTCCGATCACACTACGGCTCGTACTTCTTGAAAATCTCCGACGTCTCTGCGACCAGATCGGTTTGGGCCACAAACGGCGCCATGACGCCGACGAGTTGGCAAACCGGATTCTCGGCGCAGGGAATGTGCAGTCCCAGCCGCTTGCCTACTTGGAAGCTGGCCCGAAGGGGCGGATTTCCGAAGTCTTTGCAGCTCAACTGGCCAAGCGGCTCCGCGATTGCGACCCGCTCGCAACGCCGGCGATCGGCTGGCTCGAGGAAAGGCTGGCGGTACAAGGCACCGACATTGATCTTGTTGTGCACCACACACAGGAACGCCAGGGCGCTTCCAACGTTACGGTGCGCAACGTCATCACGAGCCTGCGCGAGATCGCCGAGATGGAATGGCCGGATCTGTTTGAGAGTGTCAGCCTTGTCGATGCGCAGCTACGCAAGCACGCCGGGTTTGCCGCGATGGATTTCGCCAGCCGCAATCTCTACAGAACGGCCATCGAGGATATAGCCCGGCACTGTGATCACAGCGAAACAGAAGTGGCAGAGCTGGCGCTCGAGGCAGCTGGCGAAACGTCGGGGAGCGCTGGAACATCTTTCTCCGACGTGCAATCTCAGCGCCAAAGCGATCCGGGCTGGCACCTGCTCACTGAAGGGCGCGTCGCCTTCGAACGCCGGATAGGTGTTCGGCGAGACTGGTGGCACTGGATTCGCTTTCATCCCGGTCTCTCAGGGTATGCCGGAAGCGCCCTTGCCGTCACCCTTGGCTTGCTTGTGTTTGGCCTCTGGGCGGTTACAGGTCTTGCCAACGGCTCCGTGATGGGAGGGCTTCTGGTCCTGTGGGCAGCAGCAGCGCTGATCCCCGCCAGTACCGTCGCGCAAATTCTGGTGGATCGCCTGATCGGCTGGACCGTGCCCGCCACCGCCCTGCCGGGATTAGCGCTTGAAGACGGCATCCCAGCGTCGCTGCGCACCCTGGTCGTCGTGCCAACCCTCCTGACAAATGTCAGCGATATGCTCGAGCAGATCGAAGGACTGGAAGTTCATTATCTGTCAGGCACACACGGCGATGTTTCCTTCGCGCTTCTCACCGACGGCACGGATGCGCCACATCGGGACATGCCAGGCGATGCGACACTGGTCGCTCTGATCGACAAGGAGATGGTCAGGTTGAACCAGCTCTATGGTTCCGGCCCGTCGGGCGCGCGCTTTATGCATCTGCATCGCCAGCGCCGGTATAATCCGGTTGAGCAACTCTGGATGGGATGGGAGCGCAAGCGCGGCAAACTGCAGGAACTGAACCGGCTCCTGCGCGGTGCCACGGACACCGACTACCTTACCTCCAATGGAAGCACGCCTTCCGTGCCCGCGGATGTACGGTATGTGATGACGCTGGATTCCGATACACGGATGCCACGCGACACGGTGCGGCGGCTGATCGGCAAGATGGCACACCCGCTGAACCGCCCCGTTATCGACCCCGCCCTGCGCCGCGTATGCGCGGGTCACGCGATACTGCAACCGCGGGTCACACCAGCACTACCCGCATCACACAGTGGCACCACCTTTCAATATGCCACCTCCGGACCTGGCGGAATGGACCCCTATGCCGCTGCGGCGTCGGACATATATCAGGATCTCTTCGGTGAAGGGTGCTTCACCGGCAAAGGCGTTTACGACCTTGATGCATTCGAGACGGTGATGGCAGGGCGTGTTCCTGAAAACACCTTGCTGAGCCATGATTTGCTGGAGGGGATTTTCGCCCGAGCCGGGCTTGCCTCGGACGTCGAACTCGTTGAAACCTTTCCGGCGCGGCAGGACCTTGCCGCGCGCCGGCTCCATCGCTGGTGCCGGGGAGATTGGCAGTTGCTTCCCTGGCTGGGACCACGAGGCGGGTTGGGTGCTCTGGGACGGCTCAAGGTGCTGGACACACTGCGCCGATCCTTGTTGGCACCTGCCACCCTGGGGATGCTGGGACTCGGCTGGCTTCTACCCGGTTCAGCTGCTGTTTTGGTGACAGTGTTGGTGTTGGCAGTCCTGATGCTGCCGTCGTTTCTGCATGCGGCGGTTTCCGCTGTGCCGCACCGTGCGGGACTGCATCTACGTACGCATCTGCGACTGATGCGCGAAGATCTGGCGCTGGCATTGCTGCAGACCGGACTAGCGGCGGCTTTTCTTGCCGACGCGACCTGGCGTTCGCTCGATGCCATCATACGCACGCTTTGGCGGCTGCTTATCTCCCGGCGGCACTTGCTGCAATGGACCACCGCCGCCTCCCTCGAGGCGGCACCGCGCCCGGGTCTGCGCGGTTTCGCGAGTGCCATGGCGCCTGGCACAATTCTGGGACTGACCATTGCCGGACTGGCGGCAATCGCCTCTCCGGCATCCCTGCCAATGATACTGCCCTTCGCCGGAATCTGGCTGGCTGCGCCCTACATCGCCTTTCGCGTGAGCCAGGTTCCCAAGCCCCGGCCCGAGGAAGCGCTGACACCGCAAGACGCAAAGGCCCTGCGTCTGATCGCCCGCCGAACCTGGCACTATTTCGAGACGTTCGTCACCGCGGAAGACGGCCATTTGCCGCCAGACAATTTTCAGGAAAATCCCCACCCTTCGATTGCTCACCGCACCTCTCCCACAAATATCGGGCTCTATCTTCTGGCAACGGTGGCAGCGCGCGACTTCGGCTGGATCAGCCGTAAACAGGCCGCCGGGCGGATCTCCGCGACCCTTGGTTCGATGGAAACATTGCCGCGGCTAAACGGGCACTTTTACAACTGGTACGACACGCGGGACGGCAGGATTCTTGCCCCTCCCTACATCTCGTCGGTAGACAGCGGCAACCTGGCCGGACACCTGATCGCGCTGGCCAATGCGTGTGAAGAGTGGGCTGAAGAGCCTACCCCCGATCTGCAACGCCGAGGACGCGGGCTCGCCGACCTGCTGGATCTGGTGGAGATCGATGCAGTCCGGGCCGGTGCACCGCCGGATCCTTCCTTTCCTGCCACGATCCGGCCAATACGCGATGGCCTGGCACAGGCTGAAATCGACTGGCCTGCCTTGCTACAACTCGCCGCCGAAGCAGAGAATTCTGCCTGGGCCGGCAGCCTGCCTGCCGCAAGCGCGCGCTCCTGGCTGTCATTGTTGCACGACGGGGTGAAAGAAGCATCAGCCGACGCGGCGGTGTGTGGGACCAACCATGACGCCGTCGCCGCGCATCTGCAGCAGCTCGGCGAGACCGCGCGCAGATTGGCGATGGAGATGGATTTCGGGTTTTTGCTGAACCCGGAGCGCAAATTACTCTCAATTGGCTATTCGGTGCACGAAAACGCACTCGACCCGGCCTGCTACGATCTCCTGGCCTCCGAGGCTCGCCTGGCAAGCCTGTTCGCCATTGCCAAACAAGATCTCCCTCTGCGTCACTGGTTCCGGCTGGGCCGCGCCTCGACTGCGGTTCGGGGCGGCACAGCGCTGGTTTCATGGTCTGGGTCGATGTTCGAATACCTGATGCCTGAACTGGTGATGCGCGAACCGGAAGGCGGTCATCTTGGACGCACCTGCCGTTTGGCCGTCGGGCGCCAGATTGCTTATGGCAAGGCTCAAGGCGTTCCCTGGGGTATCTCGGAATCCGGTTTCAATGCGCGGGATGTGGAATTCACCTACCAGTATTCCCCCTTTGGCGTCCCCGGCCTTGGCTTGAAGCGCGGCCTTTCCGGAGATCTTGTGATCGCACCCTATGCCACCGGTCTTGCCGCGATGCTTGATCCTGCTGACGCGCGTCGCAATTACGACGCGCTCGAAGGGCTGGGGGGACTTGGAGTCTTCGGCTTCTATGAAGCAGTGGATTTCACTCCTGGCCGGGTGTTGCCCGGACAGCGGTTTGCGGTGGTGCAAAGCTACATGGCCCATCACCAGGCCATGTCCATCGTGGCAATTGCCAATTCGCTGACAGGCGGACTGATACGAGCGCGTTTCCACCGCGAACCGATGATCCATGCCAGCGAACTGCTGCTGCAGGAACGTCTGCCGCGTGACATTGCCCGCACATTTCGCACGCTTGAAGAGCCTGCGACGGCGCTCATGCAGCCCTCAGACCCTGAGCGCGGACGACAGATAGCTGGCTGTCCAACCGGTCCGCCCATCAGCCATCTGATGTCGAACGGGCAGTATGCTGTCATGCTGACTGCAGCCGGAGGCGGATATAGCAGATGGGGAACCATTGCCCTGACCCGTTGGCGTGAGGACGCGACACGCGACAATCAGGGCCCAGTCCTGCATCTCCGGGATGTTGCGGATGGTACGGAGCAGTACTTCGGCCCCTGCGGGCAAGGAACGGCAAAGAACCAGCAGGACGTGCAGTTTTTCGAAGACCATACAACCATCGCAGCCCAAAAAGGGCAGCTCAACACGGTGCTCGACATCCTCGTCTCGGGGGAAGCCGATGCTGAAGTACGCCGCCTCTCCGTCACCAATTCGGGTCGCGACCCTTGTGAGCTGGACGTGACATCCTATGTCGAACTGATGTTGGCAACGCCCGCCTCAGAAGCAGCGCATCCCGCTTTTTCGCGGATGTTCGTGCAGACCGATTTCCTGCCCGAATACGGCGCGTTGATAGCTTGGCGCCGCCGGCGCAATCCGGACGAACCCGAGATTTGGGTTGCACAGTTTACGATAGTCGAGGGTAAGACAACCGCCGCCCTGCAATATGACAGCGACCGCGTCACGGCGCTCGGCCGTGACCGGGATCAGGCGCGCTCCCGGGCCACGACCGACCCGGCTCCCCTGGCCGGCCGCACTGGGACCGTGCTCGACCCGGTTTTCGCTCTGCGCAACCGGCTGCATATCGAACCAGGCCATACCGCGCGGCTCATGGTCTGGATGGTTGCCGCGGACAGCCGCGAGGCGCTGATCGACCTGATCGACCGACATCACGACATTCATGCCTATGAGCGTGCCCGTACGCTGGCGTGGACGCAGGCCCAGGTGCAATTGCGTCATCTTGGCATTTCGTCTGACGAGGCAGCAGATTTCCAGCGCCTCGCGGCCCCAATCCTGTATCACGATGCCAGGTTCCGGCCGCCGGCGGTTGTTTTGGCAAAGGGGGCAGGGCGGCAATCGGGCTTGTGGCCGCTGGCAATCTCGGGGGATCTGCCTATCGTATTGCTGCGCATCGACGATCCGGCAGATATCGGACAGGTCCGCGCCTTGCTACAGGCTCATGAATACTGGCATGGCAAACAATTGCCCGTGGATCTGGTCATTCTCAATGAAAACCCTGCATCTTATGTGAAGGACCTGCAGGCGGCGATTGATACCGCCCTGCGCAGCAGCCATTCCAGATCACGCAGCGGCGAGCAGCTTATTCGTGGTGAGGTGTTCGCGCTTCGCGCCGATCTGATCGCACCGGAGACCCGCGCGCAGCTTCTGGCGGCCGCACGGGTGGTTCTTATGGCACGTCGCGGCAAAATTGGTGATCAGCTTGTCACCGCGATGAAAGATCCTGACCTTTTCCCTGCCAAAGAGAGACTGGCAGGAGTACCTTTGGAACGGGCCGAACACATCACATCGAGGAGAGCGGACAAACCCGCAGCACGCGATACTCCAGAAGACCTGCTGGACGCTGCTGAAAATCTCGAATTCTTCAACGGCACGGGTGGTTTTGACCGGGATGGACGGGAATACGTAATCCTGCTTGGCCCAAACGACACGACCCCCGCTCCCTGGATCAATGTTATTGCCAATCCCGGTTTCGGATTCCAGGTATCGGCGAGCGGGAGCGGCTTCACGTGGGCCGAAAACAGCCGGGACAACCAATTGACACCCTGGTCCAACGATGCCGTGGCGGACCCGGCAGGTGAGGCCTTTTATGTTCGCGACGACGATAGCGGCGTGCTGATTTCGCCGACCGGCGGTCCGTTGCGCAAGGCAAGGAACGGGTCCGGGGGAAAATCCGGATTGCATATCGTCCGGCATGGGTTCGGTTACAGCAGGTTCGAACATGAGGCAGACGGCATTGCCTGCGACCTAGTGCAATTCGTGCCTCGCGACGACCCGGTACGTATTTCGGTGCTGGGACTGAACAACACCGGCTCAACGACGCGCCGTATGAGCATTGCTGCCTATTGCGAGCCGGTTATGGGAGTGTCGCGTGCCGCTTCGGCACCTTTCCTGGTGAGTTCACGCGATGCCGCAACCGGCGCCTTGCTGATGAGCAATCCTTGGAATACCGCCTTTCCGGGCCGCGTGATGTTCGCCGGCCTTTTCGGCCCGGGGACAGGCGTTGAAAGCTGGACAGGCGACCGCACGGAGTTTCTCGGATCGGGCGGGAGTGCAGCTGCCCCTGCAGCGCTGCAACGCCAGCCAACTCTTTCAGGCTGGCTTGGTGCCGGGCTCGACCCCTGTCTGGCGCAAATGAAGGCCGTTGTGCTTGCACCGGGTGAAAGCGTCGAGCTTGTGCATTTACTTGGCCAATGCATCGATACGGCGACAGTGAGTTCTCTGGTCAGGCGGCTTCGCTCCACAGATCCGCTCAAGATGCTGGCAGCGGTGCAAGAGTATTGGACCGAAACTCTGGGCAAACTCCAGATAGAGACACCTGACCGTGCGATGGACATCATGGTCAACGGCTGGCTGCCCTATCAGACCCTCGCTTGCCGAATAGAGGCGCGGGCAGCCTTCTATCAGGCAAGCGGCGCCTATGGCTTCCGGGATCAGCTTCAGGACACCATGGCGCTCGCCTTGACCCAGCCCGAGCACACGCGTGCCCACTTGCTGCGTGCCGCCGCCCGTCAATTTCCCGAAGGCGACGTGCAGCATTGGTGGCTCCCCCATTCAGGACAGGGTGTACGCACGCGCATCTCGGACGATTGCGTCTGGCTCGCTCACGCGGTCGCCGGCTATGTAGTCAGCACGGGCGACGTAGCGGTGCTTGACGAACCAGTTCCATTCCTGGAAGGGCATCGCCTTTGCGAGGGCGAGCACGAAGCCTTCTTCCTGCCCGACGATGCCGGTGAAGTCGCCTCGCTTTTCACACACTGTGTGCTTGGGCTGGACCGCGCCCTGACGCTGACCAGCCCGTTCGGGTTGCCGCTGATCGGCACTGGCGATTGGAACGACGGCATGAATCGAGTCGGCGCCGATGGCCGCGGTGAAAGCATCTGGTTGGGCTGGCTTTTGCTGCAAACGCTGAAAGCCTTTATTCCACTGGCTGAACGGCGCGACCCTGCAATTGCGCAACGCTGGCGCAGGAGAGCCAAGGCATTGCGCAAGTCCATGGAGACCAACGGATGGGACGGAGACTGGTATCGCCGGGCAACTTTCGATGATGGCACGTGGCTCGGCTCGGCCCGTGCCCGAACCTGTCGCATCGACTCGATCGTGCAAAGCTGGGCGGTGCTGTCGGGCCAGGCAGATCCCGCGCGTGCAAAGCAAGCGATGGAATCCTTCGACCGCGCACTTGTGGACCGCAAACAAGGTCTTTCGTTGCTGTTCACGCCCCCATTCGGCACGGACGTTATCCCCGAGGACCACGATCCGGGATACATTGCCGCTTACCCGCCGGGCCTGCGCGAAAATGGCGGGCAGTACAGTCATGCCGCAATGTGGGCGATCCTTGCCTGGGCAAAGCTGGGTCGCGGCGACCGCGCCGCCGAGCTGTTCTCGCTGGTCAATCCCATCAACCATACGCGCACGGCAGCTGCCGCACAGCGTTACAAGACCGAGGCTTATGCCGTGGCAGCCGACGTCTATTCCGTCGCGCCGCATATCGGGCGTGGTGGTTGGAGCTGGTACACAGGCTCAGCCGCCTGGATGTACCGCGCAGCGATCGAGGGCATCCTCGGCATTACCCGTGAGGGCAACCGCCTGCGCGTGGCACCCAACATCCCGGCGGACTGGCCAGGCTTTTCGGCTCGTGTGAAAGTGGCGGATACCTTGTGCGAAATTCGGGTGGCACACACTGAAGATGCCTTTGCCCGGCTTGACGGGCAAGCAATCACCGCAGGGCCAGAGGTGTTTCTGCCGCTCGACGGGACCTCGCACGATCTGGTTCTTGGCTTACACCACGTCGAGGCAGAGACACTTGCCGGGTAACAGGACCGGGTTTTTGGGCCAGGTTACAGGGGCCTGTGGAAAGAGAACATCCCTTCCTCTCTAGCTGGATCGTGTCAGCATCTTTTAGCCGGCAGCCCTTTGGGTGCTCCCTTCTTTTTTCAAATATCAGTGAGAACCTCATGACAAGGCTGAGCACATATCACGCGACGGCATACCGTTATCGGCAACCGGTTTTGCTTGGATCTCACCGGATGATGCTGCGCCCGCGTGAAGCGCGCGACCTGCGTCTCATTTCACATGACTTGACGGTGTCGCCAGAGGCTGAAATCACCTGGGCCCATGACGTCGCGGGCAATGCCGTCGCGACAGCCCAATTCAGCGAACCGACCGAACACTTGCTTGTCGAAAGTCGCGCAACAGTTGAACTCACCGCGTCGGCCTGGCCGGTATTCACCATTGCTGCCGCTGCCATCAATTACCCGTTTTTCTATTCCGATGACGACCTGACCGATCTAGGAGCGCTTGCAACACCTCAATATTCCGATCTTGATGGCCAATTTTCCAGATGGGTCGAAGGTTTCATCCTCGGACGTCCAACCGATACATTGTCCCTGTTGAGGGACATCGCGATCGGTGTCTCGACCTGCGTTTCCTATCTCAGTCGCGAGATGGAGGGAACGCAGACGCCGAGGGACACACTATCGCGCGGATCGGGGTCATGTCGCGACATTGCGGTCCTGTTCGCGGAGGCCGTGCGAAGCCTCGGTCTCGGAGCACGCATCGTATCCGGCTACCTGTTCGATCCTGAAAAGAGTCTCGTGGGTCATGAAGGTACCGGCTCCACCCATGCGTGGGCGGAGGTCTTTGTCTCCGGAGCGGGGTGGGTCGCTTTCGATCCCACAAACCAAAGTGTCGGATCTAAAAATCTGATCCCCGTGGCCGTCGCCCGTGGTATTCATCAGGTCGTCCCGGTTGCTGGCAGCTTTACAGGGCCCGGGAACGCTCTGGCCAAAATGTCAGTCGAGGTGCATCACACCGTGCTTGAGGAATAGAGTTGGAATGCTGCCAGTGAACTCTTCGGACGCCGCGGCATCTGGAAACACCGAATGGAGCACTATACATCTCACGACTTGGGCCGGCTCAACTAACGTCACGCCAACTCCGCTCCAGTTCTAGCCTTTCCGGCTGAAGCTTGTGCGTGACACGTCCGACCAGCCGAACGCGGAGCCGGCATTAGCCAAGGTCAGTCTCGCAGTCACGCCGCCGTCACTCGATGAATAATCAATCGAGCTACCGATTTGAGCAGACAACGCCTTTATCAGCCGGGTTCCCAAACCTTCGCTGGTCCTGCTGGTGCCAGCGCTGCAAAAGCCTGGTCCGTTGTCGCTGACCATAATCAGGATCGATCCGCTGATATCTTTTCGACAGGCAATCCCGATCCGTCTGACAGAGCCAGTGCGATGACCATATTTGAGGGCATTGGTAACGATCTCGGTAAAGATCTGCGCGACGGGAAGAACATGGTCCAATTTCAATGCACAGTCAGGCGCGTAGGTTTCGGTAAAGAGGACGTCATCCGCAATGCCCGATCTGAGGGTTGTGCAAATCTGACCCAGAAGATCCCCCAACTGCACGTCGTTTTCGGAATCGCTGACGGCAAGTATCCGATGCAGGTCTGACACGGCCTGGATTTGCGCACTGATCGCATTCAACAACAACGCAACTTCCGCGGCATCCAAGGTGTTTTCGTGTCGCATGAGATCGACGCCCTTAAGGCGTACATAACCGGACAGCAGGGTCAGGTGATTGGCGATCCGATGATCGGCCTCGAGAGAATCGGTGGAGCGGGGTTTGTTTCGGAACTTTCGCATTTGGGACCTCGTTGGTTCCGCTCTTTGACAAGAACGGGTACGTATGCCGGGCCGTTGCCAGAACGCGTTCGTCGAACCCTTCGCGCTGGCCTTCAACTAACGAATGCGCGTCTTTCAAATATCCTACGACGTCAGATACCCATGCGGCACTGATACAGATCAGGCCAGTGCACGCGAATACGTTGTGGGAACCCACACAGCTACTGATGAAACGTGTCCGATCGGAAGCTCCGCTCAACCGGTCCTTCGTCCCGCAGTCTGCCGATAGCTAGCCGCAATTGCCTAACGGGCGTTGATTGAGCGGACACGACGGCGTGCATGCTGATCTCGATCAACTTCGCAATCCAGAGTGCTGCTACCATAGGTTCAGGCAGCCTGGACAGCGGTTCTGCCGCAAGTGGTTCCCACATGACGCAATCCCGTCCGATACCGCGCGGTTTGCCCTCTTGAGAAGGAACGGATTTCCATGAGCTACACAATCAACCGGATGTTCGACGGAGCCGCCTTCGAAGACATCGATGCCCGGACACGTTCAGCGCTTTCGGGGAAAGGCTTTGGAGTGCTGACCGAAATCAAAGTAAGTGCAACCATGAAAAAGAAACTGGATGTCACGATGCGGCCGTATGTCATTCTCGGAGCCTGTAACCCCAAAATGGCATATAGCGCCATCAGCATGGAACCTCATGTCGGGGCGATGTTGCCCTGCAACGTGATCCTGCGCGAAGTGGAAGGCGGGGTCGAAGTCAGCGCCGTGGATCCGGTTGGGTCGATGCAGGCGATCGACAATCCCGAATTGCATGCTGTTGCCGGCCAGGTGCGCGCCCTCCTGGCCGAGGCCGTTGCTGGAATCTGAAGATAGTCGCGCTTTCGAGCAAACACTTGGCGCCCAGACAGATTGCAATCGATATGCAGGATGCGGAGGGCCTCCAGCATTGGCGCCACCGGCTCATTCGTCCCCGGCCCACTGATCTGGGTCAGTACCGGGTTGCCCGCTTTCCGTTAAGGTGAATGCCATCGAAGAAACAGGCCAGACCTACTTCGGTTCAATCGGAGCAAAGTCCCCGGCGATTTCTGCCGAAACGGACGGTGCCCGCAAGGATCCTTAAATGGCATACCTACCGAACAGACTGAGACAAGACCCGCAATACGACCTTTTTCTACAAGCCACCGTCGGCGACGATGCTCGCGGAACCAGTGTCACCGTGCTTTCGATGCTCGCCCGGCTTGGCGTCGATCCCTGGGTTGAGGCGGCGACGCTGTCTCATTTGAAGGAGGTAGTTGCCCGGCAAAGACTGGAGGCGCTCCTGGGCCGCTTCACCGATGTACCGTTGTTCGGTCCGGCAAGAGCCAAGGCCGTCTCGCGACTGATCGCGTGTCTTCCGCGCATCGGCAAGGACGTTCGCACGCCCCGGCCGACCGCAATATCCATCTATTGGCTGGTCGGCATCGGCCTGCTGCTGGCCTATGCCGGCTTACAAGCCAATGGAAATTAGAAGGGGACCGCGGCTGCCTCTTCACCCAGCCTCCACGGTCTTCTGAGCATCGATATTCATTGAGGGACATGATGATCAACCGGAACCTTCTTCTGATCCTTGTCGGCGTGCTTGCCGTCGTGGCGGTTGGCGCAAGCTACCTGTACTACAACGAACGCCAGCGCGGGATCGATATCGAGATCGGCCAGAATGGCATTTCCATCGAAGGCAAATGAGCAAAATGGCGCAGCCGGAGCGTTGCGAAGACCATTGAGCCGTCCGGTCGCCGCGGCTCAGATCAACAAGACTTATCGCGAGAAGCGATAGTCCATCTTTCAGGAGAAACCATCATGTCACTCGGCTTGATCCTCATTATTCTGCTTGTCATTATTCTGCTGGGCGGATTCAGCGGCCGTGTCGGCGGCTATGGTTTTGGCTTCGGCCACGCCGGGGTCGGTGTGCTTGGTGCTGTGCTGATCGTCGTCGTCGTGCTCGTACTGCTTGGCCGTATCTGAAACGGCTTACCGTCAGGAGGATGTCGCTTTCAGTGCCCCTTAAATCTCACCGGAGCTGTTCCTGAGGGCTTGCCGATGTAAACGGCCGCCGCGACCTCCATGTTCCCAGTCGCCCCGGAACCATCGGCGACAATCAGAAGCAAGAAGTCCGTGACGATCTCGTCAGCGGAAGAGTGTTTCATTTATGCGTCCACACTCAGGATTCCAGGAGACTTGAACTCTGCCGGCAGCCAACCAGACTCAATAGTATTTGATTGAGTTCAGTCAGCCGGTCGAAATGGTTTTGTTGGCGTTGAATATTTTCACACTTCCCCGTCTTTCCCGCTTCGGCGTAAGTCAGAGCTGGTCACCAGCCACAAGAGCGCAAGCAAACCAATGATCGCTGAGACTGCGGATCCCATAAGAATTCCGAGCTTTGCGGCCCCTAGTAGATCCCGTTCAAATGCCAGGTTCGCGATGAAGATCGACATCGTGAAGCCGATGCCGGCGAGAAATGCGCCAGCTGTCAAAAACGGCCATGACAGATCAGGGTGTCTCACCGCAAAGCCCAAGCGAACAGCCGCCCAGCTGAAACCGAGAACGCCGAGAGGTTTGCCCAGCACCAATCCTGCGACAATTGCCAAAGAGATTTGCTGACCAAAGTCAGCCTTGTCGATCGAGATCCCGGCATTCGCCAGGGCGAAGTCCGGCATAACGGCAAACCCCACCCATGGATGCAGCACCATTTCGAGCCTCTCAACCGGAGAAAGGGTCTCTGAAACCGCCCGGCCAGCCTCGCGAAGGTCATGCCGTTCTGGAGTGTCTCCGCTCCAATGTTCTCCTCCTGGATAGGTAAGCACCTGCTCGAGAATTGCCCGCAGACGTGTATCGCTCACCCAGTTTTGTGTCGGTGTCATTAAGCCGAGAAGAACTCCGGCAATGGTTGCGTGAAGGCCGGAAGCGTCGACGCACAACCAGATGGCGCCGCCTGCCAGAAAATATATCGGGATGCTTCGTATCCCGAGGCGGGCGATGCCGGCCACTAGGCCAAATCCCAGGACTGCCGCCCCTAAAGCAGTCCAGTTAAACGCCTCTCCATAAAACACAGCCACCACAAGGATGGCTCCGACATCGTCAAATATGGCCAATGACAATAGAAACAGCCGGAGAGCTGGTGGAATGCGTTGTCCGAAGAGTGCGAGGCACCCAATAGCGAATGCTGTATCGGTGGCCATGACGGTTCCCCAACCGCGTATCCCCTGATGCCCGGCGATCAACGCCACATAGATAGAGACTGGTACGATCATCCCTCCGAGCGCAGCTGCAAATGGCAACGCAGCTTGTCTGGGGTTCCTCAATTCTCCCAGAACGATCTCCCGCTTAAGTTCCAGGGAAATTACGAAGAAAAAGAACGTCATCAGGCCGTCGTTGATCCAGTGACGCAGCGAACGGGTGAAATCCAGTGATCCGAAATGGAGCCCGATTGGTGTTTCCCAAAACGCCTCGAAAGATAAGTCCCAGGGCGAATTGGCCAGGGAAAGTGCGAGCAGTAGGGCAAGGATCAACAGTCCCCCTGCCGCCGCCTCGATTTTCAAGAACCGCGTGAATAATTTTGTGAACCGATCGGCAATTTCATGAGGAAGGCGTGTGCTCTTTGAGCCGGTCATGTCAGCCGCGGTCCGTGTTGGAGGGATGATGCATCACAACGCATCGATCGTGTCGAGGCTGACTTGGCCGCCGGTAGACCCGGATCGGGTTAGGGCCGTCGAACCGAGTTCCCGCCCGCGATAATCCGATTAATCAGTCCAGCAACACCGCGGTGCATTTCCATGTCAGTTTCCGCAGACACGGCATTCTCGTGTGACGCCGCGGCATCGCGCAGAACTCCTACGATCTCGTGTTCCGGAAGGATCGCATGATCGTTCAAGGCAAGCAGGAGAGCTTCACAAATGGAGAGGGCCGCCATTCCTGAATAGTCTGTTGGGTCGGCCATCGTCGTCGTTCTTTCTCGCGAGGATGAGGCCCACATTGAATGCGGGCCTGTTGAATATCATCATCCTCGCAGAGATTGTGTTATGGTGTACTGATCGAAAGCAGTCCTTGTGCCGGGTTTGCCGGATATTTTCCATCGGCACTGGAGGCACTTTTGAACACTATCGAAACCAGCCCACTCACACGCAAACTCTCCACATTCGTCGCTCTGTCCGCGAATGAACTTGTGGTTCTAGAGCGCTTGTATCAGCGCCGCAGAACATTCGTCGCAGGAAAAGACCTCGTTGAACAGGGGCAGTCGAAACAGGCAGCCTATATTTTGGCATCAGGCTGGGTGTGTTCCTACAAGATTCAGCCTGACGGGACGCGCCAGATTGTCGACTTTCAGATCCCCGGCGATTTTCTAGGGTTGCGCAGTGTTCTGCTTCGCACTTCGGACCACAGTTTCGAGCCGATCACGCAAATTCAGGCCGCGGAGGTACAGGCGAAGGATCTTCTCGAAGCGTTCGCGACGACTCCTCGCTTGGCAACAGCCGTCCTTTGGGCAGCGTCGCGGGATGAAGCGATGGTCGTTGAGCATCTGGTGGGCATTGGACGACGCACATCGCTCGCACGCATGGCGCATTTCATGTTGGAGCTTGGGGCCAGGCTCATGCTGGTCGGGCTGGGAGGCAGGACTGGTTACGCTTGCCCGCTGACCCAATATCATCTGGCCGATGCACTGGGACTGAGTGCTGTGCACGTTAATCGTGTCCTCAGGCAGCTGAGAGAAGAAGGCCTGGTTACGTTCCGGGACGGCTGGGTTACATTCGACGACCATGAACGTCTGAGTGAACTCGCGGGGTTCGACCCGGCCTATCTTGATCAGACCGGTCCGCTGTTGAGATAGATCTCGAAACTGGCAATGAAACCGTCAGATCCGGCGGAATCCATCAAGACCGGCATGTTGATCAGCAACGCCTCAAGGATGCCACTTCCGGATTGTCCAAAGCCGCATTCGAGCGGAAGATCCCGACAAGCTAACCTCAATCAGCACGAGATCCATTGGTCTTGAGTAGAGTCGCTTCGATCCTCGAGTCTTGCTCCCAAGCTTGTGAAATATTTTTGGAGCAAAGAACCCGAAGCGCCGGGAGAAGCAAACTGGTGAGCCAAGGCGTTCTAACAGGAAGGAATACACCATGAGAACCATTTTGACCCTCGCCGTTGCAGCGGTAACTGCTGCCACGATCGGGCTCCCGGCATTTGCCGAGGTAAATGGAACCAGGCTGGGCGTGTTGGAATGTGAAGTTGAAGGTGGAATGGGACTTCTTGTCGGATCAAGCAAAAAGCTCCAGTGCACTTTTACTGGTCAGGACGACAGCTCCGAAACCTATTCCGGGTCGATCAGCAAAATCGGGCTGGATGTCGGCATAACCGGAAAATCCTACATCAAATGGGTCGTGTTCACACCTGCCGGAAGCGAGATCGGCAAATTCGCTCTTTCCGGGTCCTATGCAGGTGTTTCGACCGGAGTATCCTTGGGAATCGGCCTCGGTGCCAACGCTCTCGTCGGCGGGCAACAAAACAATATCGGATTGCAACCCTTCAGCATTGAAGGCCAATCCGGCTTGAATATTGCTCTTGCAATTTCGACACTCAACCTTGAGGCCGCGCAATAAGCTTAAAAGCCGCGGTCATGTGGACCACGGTATGCGACAGCCGCACAATCGAACTAACTCTACCGGATGTAGCGCCTGCTCCGCTGAAGATCCGGCAAAAATAGCAATGAGGAGCTTGGCTTCGATTGTGCCTTTGCGAAAAACGACCAGAAGCGCAAACACGCTCGCGTGGTGACGGCTTCGATCAAGAGCTCACTACGATGAAACAAGAACGACACTCAGATGTTTGTTTGGCGAGCTCCAGCTTGGCCAGAAAAGACGCACTCCGGATCAGTTTGGGCTGCCGTCTGGAATATGAATTTTCAAATGTCACGCCGATGCTTGCAATGCTCAACGTGCACGATGCCCATTTTGGCAACATCGAGCGCCTTGACTATTTGACCACATCTCCTTGCGTACCTCAGGAGAGTTACCGGGATTCTTTCGGGAACTGGTGTATCAGGCTGACAGCACCAGCCGGCACTTTTACATTGATTACGAACGGTATTTTTTTCGACCATGGAAAGAAAGATCCGGTTTGCCCTACTGCGTATCAGCATTCTGTCCAAGATTTGCCATCTGAAACCCTCATGTATCTGGTGGGAAGCCGTTACTGCGACACCGACCTCCTGTCGGAGGAGGCTTGGCGATTGTTTGAAGGCAACGCTGCCGGCTGGGACAGGGTTCAAGCGATTTGCGACTATGTGCACCAACGGGTGACCTTCGGCTACGAGCATGCGCGGGCTACCCGCACAGCGTCCGAGACGCTGGCTGAACGGCGTGGCGTTTGCCGCGACTTCACCCACCTGGCGATCAGCTTTTGCCGCTGCATGAACATCCCGGCCCGATATTGCACGGGATATCTGAGTGATATCGGTGAGCCGGAACCACATCCCCCGGGGGATTTCGCAGCCTGGTTGGAAGTCTTTCTGGCCAATCGATGGTGGGTCTTTGACCCGCGCAACAATCAACGCCGTATCGGACGGTTTCTCGTTGGTCGCGGTCGG
>MRWG01000720.1_pt1 | contig 28704 bp, 13 predicted proteins | sample 1013341 | NCBI WGS metagenome assembly MRWG01 (sample SAMN06117577, study PRJNA244670) | biofilm metagenome | biome: Water; feature: Cathode Biofilm; material: Biofilm; isolation source: microbial consortium enriched at the cathode of a solar microbial fuel cell | place: USA: District of Columbia ... | reverse complement strand
CAGGGACCCATCCGGCTTTACCCCGTAGTTCACCTTCACGGTCTCATACCAGTCGTTAAAATCGGGCTGTGCCTTTCGCGATCCGTTGCCGGTCCACTTTGCCGGCATTTCCTCGAACCTGCCATCGGCCAGGGGATGGTCTTCGCCCCCAAGGGGCCGGTAGCCATCTTGTCCTTCAGGCACCCTGAAGGCCTGTCCGGGAATATAATAGAAGTTATTGTCCCTGCGGTATTCCACATTGGTATCGTCAGACGCGCCAAAAGGCTCTGCCCCTTCAGGGGTCGACTTCCCCTCGTAATGCCTGGCTACATGGTTGGGAACAATATCGATCAGGAGCTTCAGGCCCGCCTTATGGGTACGGCCAATGAGCTCCCTGAATTCTTCAAGTCGCCTGTCAGGATCCAGGGCGAGATCGGGATTGACATTGTAATAGTCCTTTACCGCGTACGGGGACCCGGCCCGGCCTTTGACCACGTCGGGGTCATCAGGGCTGATGCCATAAGCCGAATAATCGGTGACCAAAGCATGGTGCGGGACCCCGGTATACCATAGGTAGGTTACCCCCAGTTCGCGCAGCGCTTTCAAGGCCTTCTCGTCAAAATCGGCAAACTTGCCCACCCCGTTCTCCTCCAGGGTTCCCCAGGGTTTGTTGTGGGTCCTGGTATTCCCAAACAAACGGGTAAACACCTGGTAGATAACTTCCTTTCTTTTCTTCTCCAAGGGCTTCTCCATATGCCGCTTTTCTTTTTCCGATGTGCAGCCTGGCGCCATCAGGACGAGCAGCGCGGCCAACAGGGCTCCAGGAACATTCATTTTAAACCTCGGCCATGAGTTGTGGTTTTAGCACCAGTCTTTCACCATTCACCCGAATAGACATTTCTTCTTTCCCATCTAGTATAAAACTGGTTTTTTGATGGCTCACAGTGACCTTCAGGATACGATGCCTGAAATTGATCTTAAAGGAATACGACTTCCAGTTTTTGGGGATTCTAGGGGTAAAGGACAACTTGTCGTTCAGGATCCGCATCCCGCCAAACCCTTCTACAATACTCATCCAGGTACCTGCCATGGAGGTGATATGCAGCCCTTCCTTCACTTCCTTGTTATAGTCATCCAGGTCCAGACGGGAAGTCCTTAAATAGAAGGTATAAGCCTGTTCCATGCGATCTAACTTGGCCGCCTGTATGCTATGGACACAAGGAGAAAGTGAGGATTCATGAACGGTAAAGGGCTCGTAGAAGTCAAAATGCCGTTCCAGTTCCTCCAGGGTAAAATGATCTTCAAAAATATAGAAGCCCTGGAGGGTATCTGCCTGTTTGATGTAGGGCGACCTCAGGATGCGGTCCCAACTCCACTTCTGGTTGATGGGCCGCTGGCTCTTGTCGAGGTTTTCTACCGTAATCAGCTCCTTATCCAGGAAGTTATCCTGCTGCAGGTACACCCCATGTTCCTCGGAATAGGGGAAATAGAGGTTGTCTGCCACCTTTTTCCAGGCGGATGTTTCCTTTTCCGTGAGTTTGGTATGACCAATGATCCGGTCGTATTCTTCCCTGTAGCCGTCTTTTACCTTTAGCAATTGCTCCAGTGTATACCGCAAACACCATTGGGCCAGGTAGTTGGTGTACCAGTTATTGTTGACGTTGTTCTCGTATTCATTGGGGCCGGTTACCCCCAGGATGACGTATTTCTTTTTGTGTTCTGAAAAGGTGGCGCGTTGCTTCCAGAACCGGGCGATTCCGATAAGCACTTCGAGCCCCATTTCGGGGATATAACTGTAATCTCCCGTATAGCGGTAATAATTGTATATGGCAAATGCTATGGCCCCGTTCCTGTGGATTTCTTCAAAAGTGATCTCCCATTCGTTATGGCATTCCTCACCATTCATGGTCACCATGGGATACAGGGCGGCACCGTCTTTAAAGCCCAGTTTCCTGGCATTTTCGATGGCTTTATCCAGGTGGTTGAAGCGATATTTTAATAGTTTCCGGGCCACTTCCTGGTCTTTGGTGGCCATATAAAACGGGATGCAGTAGGCTTCGGTATCCCAGTAGGTACTGCCCCCGTATTTTTCGCCCGTAAAGCCTTTTGGCCCAATATTGAGGCGGGAATCCTTCCCTGTATAGGTCTGGTTGAGATGGAAGATATTGAACCGGATACCCTGTTGCGCCCTTACATCCCCTTCTATGGTGATATCGCTCATTTCCCAGATTTCGGCCCAGGCCTGGGCTTGTCGTTCCAGGAGGCCCTGAAACCCAATTTCATCCGCCTTTTTCATCACTTTCCTGGCCGCGTCCATCAGGGTTTCCGGATCGTGGTTGCGCGATACCGTATACCCCCCGAACTTCTGAAGCGTAGCCCGCTCTCCCTTCTTTACCTTGGTTTTATAGGTATGCCCTACCCACAAGGCTTCTTTGGTTGGCTCGGGTTCCTGGGACACCTCTTTCCCTTGCAGAAAGAGCCGGGACTGCATATAGGTGCAGGTATCAAAATGGGTTTTCATGGTGTGGGCCTTGATAAAGGCCTGTTTCCCATCGGCAATAACATCGGTGGTATTCCAGAACTTATCATCCCAGTTGCTGTCCTCATTGGTAATCCCACTGTCCAGGTAGGGCGTAAATTCCAGGCTGACCTCTCCGCGAAGGGGAGTTACCTCATAGGAAATGGCCCCTAATTCGTCCAGTTCGAAACTGAGGAAACGGGTGGCATTGACCGCAATCCTCGCACCCCCGGGCAGGGTCGCCTCAAAGCTGCGCCGGTACCAGCCCTCCCTCATGTTGAGTTCCCTTCGGTAGTGCTCTACCGCTTTGCAGGTGTTCAGGTCCAGTGGTTCACCGTCTACCAACACATTGATGCCAATCCAGTTGGGGGCGTTCAATACTTTGGCGAAATATTCGGGATACCCGTTCTTCCACCATCCTACCCGGGTTTTATCCGGGTAATACACCCCGGCGATATAGCTTCCCTGAAAGGTTTGTCCGGTATACTGTTCCTCAAAATTAGCGCGCTGGCCCATGGCGCCATTCCCCAAACTAAAAAGGCTTTCGGAAGATTCTACCCGCTCCCTTTCAAAACCTTCTTCGATGATGGCCCACTCGTCTGCAATAATATAGTCCTGATTCATCTGGCTTATGTTAAGTCCTTAATAAATTCCAAATCAATTTTCGTGAAATCCGTAAATGTGTAACTGGCATCGCCCAGGATATCGGCATCTCCTATCCCCACACTGGTCATCCCTGCCCTGTTGGCAGCCTCTATCCCGGCCACCGCGTCTTCAAAAACCACGCAGTCTTCCGGGGCAACGCCCAATTCTCTGGCGGCGATCAGGAAAACTTCCGGATCGGGCTTGGCCTTACTCACCTGGTTGCCATCGACCACGGCTTCAAAATACGGCAATAGCTGTACCTTTTCCAAAATGGACCGCGCATTTTTACTGGCAGAGCCCAGGGCCATGGGAATCTGGTGGTCTTTCAGGTAATTGAGGACTTTTGGCACGTCCGGAAGGATTTCGGAGGCATCCATCTCGTTAATATACAACAAATAATCTTCATTCTTTTCCACCAGCCATGCATCAAATTGTTCCTGGCTTACCTGAATGCCGCCTAACTCCAGAAGGATCTCCAGGCAGCGTTTTCTGCTGACGCCTTTGAAGCGTTCATTCGCTTCTTCATCAAAAGGGATCCCAAGCCGGTCTGCCAGCTTTTTCCAGGCGAGGTAATGATATCCGGCCGTGTCTACAATCACGCCGTCCAGATCAAATATAAATCCTACTTTCTTCATGTACTATACAGTATTAGTGTTGGTGCTTTAATTAGGTGTGGAATCTCTTTCGATCAGGGAAGCCCGCACTACTTCTGTCCGATAATCGTCTGTGCCCGGACCTTGGGGATCTTCCAGTTTGTCGATCAACATCCGGGCCGCGATGGCGCCCATTTGCTCCCCGTGCTGGGCCACAACGCTTAGGGCAGGGTTGGAAAGCCGTGAAAGCAACCCGTCTGTGAACCCGATAAAGGCAATATCCCCCGGGATCCGCAAACCGCGTTCCTGGGCCAGCCTCATGCATCGTACCGCAAAAATTTCATTGACACAGAGTACGGCATCCAGATCCGCAGCGGCAATGTAGGCAGCGCTCAGGGTCTCTTCGTCATAGCGGTAAGGCAGCCGAAGCACCAGTTCCTCCCTGACGGGAAGGCCATGGTCCCTCAGGGCCTGGTAATAACCCTCTTCCCGTTCCTCACTGACATTCAGGAAACGTTCCGTGGTTACCAGCCCGATCTTTTTCCGTCCCGCGTCAATCAGCCGCTTGACCGCCATATAGGCCGCACCTCGGTCGTTGTTGATAACCTTGTCGCACACCACCTTATCGGTGATCCGGTCAAAAAGCACCAAAGGGATCCCCTGGGCCACAATTTCATGCAGGTGTTTAAACTCCTGTTTTAACTGGGTTTCTGCAGACAGGGCCATGATAAACCCGTCGATGCTGCCATTGGCAAGGGTCTCCATGTTGATGACCTCCCGGTTAAAAGACTCATCGGATACGCAGACGATTACATTGTAACCCCGCTCATTCGCGTATTGTTCTATCCCCCAAAAAACCGTGGTGAAGAAATGATGTACAATATCTGGGATGACCACCCCGATAGAATGGGTACGCCTGTTTTTCAAGCTCAGGGCGATATTGTTGGGCCGGTAATTGTAGAGATTTGCGAACGCCTGGACTTTCTTTCTGGTTTCCGCACTGATTTCCTCACTGTCCTTAAGGGCTTTGGAAACAGTGGAAATGGACACATCCAGCTCCCGGGCGATGTCTTTTAAGGTGAGGTTCCGCTTCAATATTACGTGCGTCTGTGAATCAGGGCTGAATGTACTTCATTTCCGATCCAAGAATTCCTAAAAATATGTTTTATTTAACACTTCAGGGGTAAAGTTTAAACATTTTGTTAAGGCCATAATTGCCCCTACCTTGGAAAAATCATTATATTTGTTCCGATATTGACAATTATTACACCCCTTAAAACAAGATCACATAATTAAGAACTCTTAGGATTATGAGATCAATATTTTCTAAAAGTTATTAACACGAAACCGTTTTCGTAACTGCCTGCAGTATAGGACCGCTGTTTTTAACAATTATTTTACATAAGTTAGACCCTTGGAATTAAATTAACTAAACTAAAATTAACTATTTATGAAGATTACGCTACTAAAATGCTTTCTGTTGGTTGGAGCGATTTTTAGCTTTAACCTCATGGGGGCGCAAGAGGTATCGGTATCAGGTTCCGTTACCGATGCTAATGGCCCGTTACCCGGAGCCAGCGTTGTGGTTCAGGGAACTACAATCGGAACTCAGACCGACTTTGACGGGAACTATACCCTGGATGGTGTGCCCTCTGATGGCACACTCGTTTTTAGCTACATAGGGTATGCTACCCAAAACGTCGCCGTAAATGGCCGTACCAGTATAAACATAGTCCTGGAGGAAGATGCACAGGCGCTGGATGAAGTGGTGATTATCGGCTATGGTACCACCACCGTGCAGGATGCTACGGGCTCGGTTTCCGCAGTGACTGCCGAAGACTTTAACACCGGGGTGATCTCTTCCCCCGAACAACTTATCCAGGGTAAAACAGCCGGGGTTCAGATTACGCAATCCAGTGGTGCCCCCGGGGCAGGGATCGAATTCCGTATTCGGGGTACCAACTCGGTGCGTTCGAACAACAACCCGCTTTTTGTGGTAGACGGTGTCCCCCTTTCCAATGAGGCCACCTCTGCCAGTGGCCCGGATATTGGCTTTGGAACCAGTGCCCCCTCTAACCCCCTGGCGTTCTTGAACCCTTCGGACATTGAGAGCATCAGCGTCCTGAAAGATGCCTCGGCCACCGCCATCTACGGATCGCGTGGAGCCAACGGGGTAGTGATCATTACGACCAAGAGTGGTAAGGGAGCTTCCCAGGGAGGCGTGCTGGAATTCTCCTCCAGCCTTAGTATCTCTGAGGCTGCCAATACTTATGACCTCCTCAACAGGAACCAGTTCCTGCAGGCGGTAGAGCAATTTGGTGGCACTGCTTCAGACCAGGATTTTGGCTCCAATACCGACTGGCAGGATTTTGTAACCCGCACGGCGGTTTCGCAAAACCAAAACCTCTCCTACGCCCAAAACTACGGCGGCGGGTCCGTCCGGGCCACGTTGGGGTACGCCAAGCAATTCGGGGTTGTAAAAAACTCATCCCTGGAACGCCTCACCGGAAGGGTAAACGCCATTCACCGCTTCCTGGATGACAAATTATTGCTCAACCTGCAAGCCACCGTATCGCGGGTAAACGATGAAACCGCGCCCTTGAGTGGTAGCGCCGGTTTCCAGGGAGACTTATTGGGTGCGGCATATTCTGCCAACCCAACCTGGCCTACCGACCCATTGTTCAATCCCGGAGGCCTTTTGAGCCCTGCGACCATGCTGGCATTTATCCAGAATGAATCGCAAACAGACAGGGCCCTCCTCAACTTCTCTGCAGAGTACGCTATTTTACCGGAGTTAAAAGGTAAAATTAACGTGGGGTATGACACTTCCGAATCTACCCGGATAGCCGTTTCGTCCCCAGAGGGAAGGAACCTGGGCCAGGGGGTATTTGGCAATGGTGTTGGATCGCTCAACGATCTGAACACCGAGAACAAACTGTTGGAAGCCACCCTTAACTATAACAAGGATTTCGGGAATTCCAAACTGGATGCCCTTATTGGATACTCCTTCCAGGATTTCAACCGAAAAGGTAGAAACGTACAGGCCTGGGGCTTTCAAACCACGGACATCAACCAAATGGGAAGGGATATAGAAGAGTCTGCAAACGCTGTGGAAAGTGTGATTTCTGGTCGCTACCAACAATACGGTTATGATTTCAGGAGTGCCAATGTCTTTGTGAACAGGCTCTTCCCAACCCCGGCAGTAACCAACGTCAGCAGGCCTGTCGTACCCGTGCGGACGATTTTTACAGACACCTTTGACACCACAGACGAACTTCAGTCCTTTTTCGCCAGGGTGAACTATACCCTTGCCAACAAGTACCTGTTCACGGCGACCTTCCGTGCGGATGGATCTTCACGCTTTGGTTCCGACAACCAATACGGATATTTCCCATCGGGGGCCTTCGCCTGGAAAATGCATGAAGAAGATTTCATGGGCGATGCCTTTAGCACTTTAAAACTGCGACTTGGATATGGTATCACCGGTAACCAGGAAGGATTGGGTTATGGTAACTTCGTACGAAGGGAACGCTACGCCGGCGGCGATATCACAGACGGAGGGGAAATTAACGCTCCCGGTCTTGCTGCTGTGGCCTTTGCCAACCCCGACCTCAAATGGGAGGAAACTACCTCCTACAACATTGGGTTTGACTACGGCTTTAACAATGATCGACTGAGCGGCTCTATCGATGTGTACCGCAAGGAAACAACAGACCTGTTGCTCCTGATCCAGGCGGCACAACCATCGCCACAGCCAACCTTCTTCCAGAACCTGGATGCCACCGTGTTGAACCAGGGGATAGAATTTGCCATAGATTATGACATCATCCAACAAGAAGATGTGAACTGGAACGCTTCCTTCAACATCGCTTATAACGAAAACGAGTTGCAGGACTTCGCGGGATCGATCCCGGCGGGTACCATCCGCGGCCAGGGCCTTTCACTTGCCTTTGCCCAGATCCTTGCCGGAGGACGCCCCTTGTTCTCATACTTCCTGAGGGAATTTGAAGGGTTTGATGCCAACGGCCAGCCCATTGGTGACCTTCAGACATTTGTTGACAAAGACGCGCTTCCCGATTATAACGCAGGCTTCTCTACAAGCCTGAGGGTGAAGAACTGGGATTTTTCCGCATACCTCGCAGGGCAGTTTAAGTTCCATGTGTACAATAACACCAGGAACGCCTTCTTTACCGCAGGTGCTATCGCGAATGCCAGGAACGTTACCCCTGATGTACTCACCAGTGGCGAAGCCGGTAATGCGGAAGCCGCCGTATCTACACGTTTCCTTGAAAAAGGAGATTTTATACGGCTTCAGAACGCAACCGTTGGCTACAATGTGCCTCTATCAGGAGAAGGACTTTTCAAATCGTTGCGATTTTCCGTGACAGGCCAGAACCTGTTCCTGATCACTGATTACAGTGGCCTGGACCCTGAAGTCAGCACCGCACCCGGCACGAACAACTCAGGAACAAGTGACCTCCTGAACAGTCTGCCAACCGCAGGTATCGACTATACGGCATTCCCTAATCCAAGGACCGTTACTTTGGGGTTAAACGCAACATTTTAAATAAAAAATTGAATTAATCATGAAAAGAAAAAAGATGAAATCATTTTTAATACTTGCCCTGTCATCTGCGGTATTTCTTTCCTGTACGAATCTCGAGATAGAAGAAACAGACTCTATTATCTCCGAAGATAGCGGCACGGGATTTACCGGAGTTAGTGATCCGGCAGGTGCGGTAGATGAATTGTATAACCAGCTCAGGGCCTATGTGGATACCCAGGAGCAACTGTACGCACTCAATGAAGTGTCTTCTGACGAGTTCATGGTGCCTACCAGGGGAACTGACTGGGGTGATAACGGGATCTGGAGAACCTTGCATCAACACACCTGGTCTCCTTCCCACCAGTTCATCCTGAATACCTGGAACCAGTACAACCAGTTGGCATTCCGTGCCAACGAGATCATTGACTCCCGTAGCAACGCCAGTGCAGAACAAGTGGCCCAGGCGAAGTTTGCCAGGGGTTACGCTATCTGGTGGGTTCTTGATATGTTTGGACAGGTGCCCTTCCGGGAAGTAGATGAAGGTCCGGATGTGAATCCACGGGTGCTGACCAGGCCCGAAGCGGTTGAATTGGTAATATCCGATTTGAACGATGCCATCGCCGGTTTACCGGTAGTAGGCCCCGGCCCCAATACAAACAGGGCGGGTAAAGCAGCGGCCCGTTTGTTGTTGGCAAGGGTATTGCTCAATAAACACGTATATGTAGGAGGTTCTCCGGACACGGCAGATATGAATCAGGTCGTAAGCCTGGTAGATGCCATCGCCGCAGACGGATTTGAACTGGAATCAGGTTACTTCGATATCTTCAAGAGCGATGTAGACAACGAAACCATCTGGTGGGTACCTGCCAGTATTGGCTCACGTATCTGGCATACGCTGCACTACAATACCAACGCCCCGGACAACGCCGGTGGAGGTTGGAACGGGTTTACCACCCTGGCCGAGTTCTACGATTTGTTTGAGGGAGACCCCAATTCAAATACCGTAGGTTCAGGACAGGAAGAGCGTCGCGGCTGGGTGCCAGATGCCTCCAACGCGGACGAAACCAACCTGGGGATCGGATATGGCTTCCTCATTGGACAGCAGTATAATGAAGACGGTACGCCCCTGACAGACCGTCCGGGAAATCCATTGGTGTTTACCAGAGACCTGCCAGGCCTTGTGGGTAACAACGAGCGGACCGGGATCCGGGTTATTAAGTACCACCCTGTGAATGGTTCCTTTACAGGCCACTCCATCATGTTCCGTTACGCAGATGCACACCTGATGAAGGCCGAAGCCATCTTCAGGGGGGCCAGTGGAGGTGATGCCACAGCCCTTATCAACGAGCTCAGGGTACTTCGCCAGGCGACTCCCCTGGGCACGGTTTCAGAAAGCGATATCCTTGCCGAAAGGGGAAGAGAACTATACGGCGAATACGTACGCCGAATAGACCTTATCCGCTTTGGCGAGTTCACAAAAGAATGGCAGTTTAAGGAGGTTTCTGGGGACGATACCAAAAAGATCTTCCCAATCCCTACCAACGCCTTGCTTTCCAATCCGAACCTGGTACAGAATCCAGGTTACTAAAATTTAATTTTAAGTGTTTAAGAAAGACTCCCTGTTTAGGGGGTCTTTTTTTTTGCAAGATTCCGAGAAAAAAATGCGTGTAATGCATTTGTGCCATAACGCACAATACGATAACTTACATGACTCAAATAAGGTTTACAGGCTATGTACTTTATAGGATATGACATTGGGAGTTCTTCGGTTAAAGCCGGACTGGTAGAAGCGGCCACGGGAAAGTGCCTTGGGGTAGTGAATGCCCCCGAAAAGGAAATGTCCATGCTGGCACCCCAAAATGGCTGGGCGGAACAGGACCCCGGAGACTGGTGGGCCTTCGTTTGCCAGGCTACCAAAACCTTGTTGAAAACCTATGGCGTGAAACCCTCCCAGGTACGGGGTATCGGGATTTCCTACCAGATGCACGGCCTGGTACTGGTAGACCAAAAAGGACAGGCACTCGGAAATTCGATTATATGGTGTGACAGCAGGGCCGTGGACATCGGGCAAAAAGCCTATGACGATTTGGGCCATGATCGTTGTGCGGGCAGCTTGTTGAATTCTCCCGGGAATTTTACCGCCTCCAAATTAAAATGGGTCAAGGACCACCGGCCTGAGACCTATGCCCGTGCCCACAAATTCATGCTGCCGGGAGACTATATTGCCCTGAGGTTCAGCGGAGACATCAATACTACCGTCTCCGGCCTCTCCGAGGGTATATTCTGGGATTTTAAGGAGCATGGCGTGGCCCACTGGCTCCTGGAATACTATGGCCTTGATGAAAGCCTTATCCCCCGGGTGGTACCCACCTTCTCTGAACAGGCCAGGGTTTCTAAAACCGGTGCCCGGGAGTCCGGATTGCCGGAAGGGACCCCAATCCTCTACCGGGCAGGAGACCAGCCCAACAATGCCCTTTCCCTCAACGTCTTTCTCCCGGGCGAAGTAGCGGCCACAGGCGGCACCTCGGGCGTCATGTATGCCATCACTGATAACCTTTCTGTAAAGGAGAGCTCGAGGGTGAATAATTTTGCCCACGTCAACTATACCCCAGACCGGCAATGTATTGGAAAACTCCTTTGTATTAACGGGGCCGGCATTCAATACCGATGGTTGTTGAACAACCTGAAGGTGGCTTCCTATGAAGAGATGAACCAAATGGCCGGTAGCATCGGCATAGGGTCAGACGGGGTACGCATCCTCCCGTTTGGCAACGGGGCGGAGCGGATGTTGAACAACAGGGAACTGGGCACCCGCCTGGTCAATATCAACCTGAATAACCACCACAAGGGCCATCTGTGCCGTGCCGCCCTGGAAGGAATTGCCTTTTCCTTTGTGTATGGCATGGAAATCATGAAATCTGATGGCATTGCCCCCAGCGTTATCCGCGCGGGTAATGACAACCTCTTCCGCTCACAGATATTTGCCCATACCATTGCCTCCCTGATCGATCAGGAGATTGAAATATACAACACCACCGGCGCTATAGGCGCAGCCCGGGCCTGCCTGCTCCACGAACAGGACTTTCATGCCTATGGGAAACAAATCATGGACAACGATTACGTAATGAGCTATACCCCATCCCGGGATAAAGCCGCTTATGCAGACGCGTACCACGCATGGAAAAAAGAACTTGAAAATAACCTCAAAACCAATTGATCATGCCACTAATAGGAAACAAAGAGTATTACAAAGGGATTAAGGAAATTAAGTACGAGGGGAAAGAATCTGACAACCCCCTCGCTTTCAAATATTACAATCCGGACCAGGTAGTCGCCGGCAAAACCCTGCGCGAACACCTCAGGTTTGCCGTGGCCTACTGGCATACCTTCTGTGGAACCGGGGCAGACCCCTTTGGCCCGGGCACCCTTGCATTTGCCTGGGACCAGTCCGGCGATGCGATTGCCGCCGCAAAAGAGAAGGCCGATGCCGCCTTTGAGTTCATAACCAAAATGGGGTTTGATTACTATTGCTTCCATGATTTTGACCTGGTCCGTGAGGCCGATACCTTTACCGAATCGGAAAAACGCCTTGCTACCATCGTGGACTACCTAAAGGAAAAACAGGCCGCATCGGGTGTGAAACTCCTTTGGGGTACGGCCAATTGTTTCTCTAACCCCCGCTATATGAACGGAGCAGCCACCAACCCAGATTTCAAGGTCCTGGCAAGGGCCGGCGGGCAGGTAAAGCTCGCGTTGGACGCCACTATCGCGCTGCAAGGGGAAAACTACGTGTTCTGGGGCGGCCGTGAGGGCTATATGTCGCTCCTCAATACCGATGTGAAAAGGGAACTGGACCATATGGGCCGATTCCTGGGGCTTGCAAGGGACTACGCCCGCAGCCAGGGCTTCAAGGGTACTTTCTTTATCGAACCCAAACCCATGGAACCCATGAAACACCAGTACGACTTTGACGCTGCCACCGTGGTTGGCTTCCTGCACCAATACGGACTACAGGATGACTTTAAACTCAACCTGGAAGTGAATCACGCCACCCTGGCCAACCATACGATGCAACACGAAATGGCGGTAGCGGCCGCACACGGTATGCTGGGAAGCATCGACGCCAACCGGGGCGATTACCAGAACGGCTGGGATACCGACCAGTTCCCCAACAATGTCATGGAAGTGACCGAAGCCATGCTGATTTTCCTCAAAGCAGGCGGACTCCGGGGGGGCGGTATTAATTTCGACGCCAAGATCCGCAGGAATTCCACCGATATAGAAGACGTCTTCCACGCACATATCGGGGGCGCCGATACCTTCGCCAGGGCACTGATCGCTGCAGACAAGATTATAAGCTCCTCTCCTTACGAAAGCCTCCGGAAAAAGCGGTACAGCTCGTTTGATTCGGGTAAAGGCAAGGATTTCGAAAATGGGAAACTGGATCTTAAAGCGCTGTATGAGATTGCCCGCGACAACGGGGAATTACCCCTGCAAAGCGGAAAACAGGAACTCTTCGAAAATATCATCAATCAATACAGCTAAACCCGCGTTTCCCGCAATGAAAATGGACGGCCTGTCCGATAAAAAACCGGACAGGCCGTCCATTTTTTTCTTATTGCGCGAAATAGATATAGATCCCGACCACCAGGGCCACTATGCCCAGGCCCACCTGGGTCACATACCTGTAAGGGGAAATATCCACCTGCTTGGTGTACTCCTGGACGTACGGATCCTTGCGCGGAAAGAATTTACCTATTACCAGCATGATCGCTATGTTCATTATGAACAATAGCGCCATCACATGGAGGTAATGGGGATACGCCTCCGCTTCCACGACTGCCAGGGCAGCAGGGTCGGTAATTCCGGAGGCCGCGGCCTCTTCCATCGCCTTGCCTACAAGGATGGGCTTTAAGATAAACTGGCTGATGCAATAGAGCACAGACCCGGAAATGATCCCGATTTTAGCCGCAATGGCAGGCACCCGCCTGGTGAGGTAGCCCACCACGATGATCGTCAGTATAGGAATGCTATAAATACCATTCACTTCCTGCAGGTACCCGAACAAGCTGCCGGCGTTGGCGATCAACGGGGCGATGAACATGGATGCCAGGGCCAGGAAAATTCCGAATAATTTCCCATATTTCACAACGGTACCCTCCGAAGCGGCCTGATTGATGTGTTGCTTGTATATGTCTATCCCAAACAAGGTAACCGAACTGTTGAGCACACTGTTAAAAGAACTCAGGATGGCCCCGAAAAGTACCGCCGCAAAAAAACCGATCAGGTAGGGTGGTAGTACGGCATTGACCAGCGCAGGATAGGCCTGGTCTGCCATATCCAGGTTCCCCTGGAACATGTGGTAGGCAATGATGCCAGGTAATACCACAATGAGCGGCCCCAGGACTTTGATAAAAGATGCGAGCAACAAACCCTTTTGTCCTTCCTTCAGGTTCTTGGCCCCCAGCGCCCGTTGTATAATTTGCTGGTTCGTACCCCAATAGAAGAGCTGTACCAGCATCATCCCGGTAAAGATCGTACTGAATGGGACAGAGGCCGTCTTCCCTCCTATGGAATCAAACTTGTCCGGATTATCCCGGTAAAGGGTATCAATGCCGGCGAATAAATCGCCATCCCCTATGGCAAGCAATCCAAAAATCGGGATCAGTATCCCCCCCACCAAAAGACCAATCGCATTAATACTATCCGAAACCGCCACAGCCTTGAGCCCTCCAAAAACCGCATAGATAGATCCAATAATCCCAATGCCCCACACACAGACCTTCAGAGCCGCGCTATCGGAAATTCCCAAAAGGCCGGGGACATCAAACATGGTGCTGATAGCGAGGGAGCCCGAATACAGGATGATGGGTAACAAAACCACCACATAACCCGTCAGGAACAAGGCGGAGGTAATGGTTTTAGTGCTCACATCGTAACGATCCCGCAAGAATTGCGGAACGGTGGTCAGGCCGCTCTTCAGGTAACGCGGCAGGAGGAATATGGCAGTCACCACCATGGCGATCGCTGCCAGTGTTTCCCATGCCATGACCAGGATCCCTTCGGAATACGCGGTGCCATTAAGCCCTACAATTTGTTCGGTGGAAAGGTTGGTCAGCAACAGCGACCCGGCTATCACCCCAGCCGTTAAGCTCCGGCCTCCCAGGAAATAACCATCCGAAGAGGATTCATCGGTGGTCCGGGTGGCAAAATAAGAGATCACGCCCACCAGCAAGGTAAAGCCTACACAGGATAAGATACCTATCATAGTAATTTGGTTTGTTTAGTTTGTTTGCCTAAATATATTGGATTATTTATAAACTCTTCTAAACGGCACCCATTAATAACAAAATGAACGGCTCCTACCTCTTTTGGCACTAAGGCGCCCTGGTAAAGGCCGGGAACAACACCTCCCAATATTAACTTCTCATTAATCATCTTAACTTCTTATTAATCCGGCCTTCCCTCCCGATTTTTTATCTTTCGCCCCTACTTTGATAGCTATGAAAGGGAACAATGTACCGTCCTGGAATGCCAGGGCACATATCTATGGACAGGGAAGCCAAAAAACGGGGGGATGCGCAGCAACGGCCTTCCACCTGGACCCTGGTGCCCATGATCCGGGAACCCACCCAATTTTTTGTTAATACGCCTGGGAAGGGCACAAAAGTTCTTTATCGGGGGATAGGATGATCCGCGTCATCGCCGTACTTTTGCACGTTGGATCAGGACCCGGAAACCCAAAACAAAAATCCGGCCGACGCGCAGGTAACGTGAACAGGAATTGATTCGCTGTAAGAGGCAGCAGCATATGACAAGTAGGTTGAATAAAATTGTGTAGCATGAAAATTAGGAAAATGAAACGATACTTCGGCATTCTATCAGTGCTGGTGATTTTCGCTTCCGGCTGTAAAGACCAGGGCAGCCCGGAGCAAAAACCGCAGGCGGCAGGCAACACCCTCTTTTCCCTGTTGCCTTCAGACAGTACCGGAATCGCTTTCATCAATACCGTGGAAAACCAGAAAGACTTCAACATCTTCAAATACCGCAACTTCTACAACGGAGGTGGAGTCGCCATAGGAGACATCAACAACGATGGCCTTGCGGATATATACCTTACCGGCAATATGGTGGCCAACAAACTCTACCTGAACAAGGGTAATTTTGTTTTTGAAGACATCTCCAAATCGGCGGGGGTCGAAGGAAACAAACCCTGGTCTACGGGTGTTGTCATGGTCGATGTGAACGCTGACGGATTACTGGATATCTATGTCAGCAACGCAGGGAATATGGAGGGCAATAACCATGATAACGACCTGTATATCAACAATGGAGACCTTACCTTTACAGAGCAGGCCGCTGCCTACAACCTGGCAAAAACCGGGTTTTCTACCCATGCCACCTTCTTTGACTACGACAAAGACGGGGACCTGGATGCCTACATCCTCAATAACAGCAACATCCCGGTCAGCAGCCTGGGGTATGCCGAACAACGGGAGGTGCGGGCACAGGATTGGGAAGGGGTTCCCGACATTTTCAAAGGGGTGGGCGACATGCTCCTTAGAAATGACGGAGGCATCTTTGTGGATGTCAGTGAAGAGGCAGGGATCTACGGAAGCCTGATTGGCTTTGGGTTAGGTGTCATGGTGACCGATATCAACAAAGACCTTTACCCGGATATCTATGTATCCAATGATTTCTATGAACGCGATTACCTCTATATCAATAACCAGGACGGCACTTTTAAAGAAGATATCAAGAACTGGACCTCCCATTTGTCGCTCTCAGCCATGGGAATTGACATGGCAGACATCAACAATGACGGCCATGCCGAGATCTTTATTACGGATATGCTCCCGGAACAGGAAAAAAGGGTAAAATCCGTCATGGAGTTCGAAGGGTACAATGTTTTTAAACTCAAACAGAGCAAAGACTTCTACCAGCAGTATATCCAAAATACCCTGCAATTGAACAATGGAAATGGCACATTCTCCGAGGTGGCCTATTTCAGCGGGGTTGACGCGACTGACTGGAGTTGGGCGGGCCTGCTATTCGACATGGACAACGACGGTCTGAGGGATATCTTTATCACCAACGGGGTAAACCACGATCTCACCGATCTTGATTTCGTGGATTTTTTCGCCAACGAGATCATCCAAAAAATGGCGCTGACCGGTAAAAAGGAATCCATAGATTCCATCATCAACAAGATGCCCGTAAAACCCCAGCCTAATTTTGCATACCGCAACAACGGGGACATCACTTTTAGCAATGCCAACAAGGAATGGGGGTTTGAACTCCCTAGCCTTTCCAATGGGGCTGCTTATGGGGACCTTGATAACGACGGTGATATGGACCTGGTGGTGAACAACGTGAATATGGAGGCCTTTGTTTATAGAAACAATAGCCGCGAGACCCTCGGAAACAATTATCTCAGGCTACAGTTTGAAGGGCCCGAAAAAAACAGGTTCGGCATTGGTGCCACGGCACTCCTGTACTATGGCAACAATACGGTCATGCAGGAACTTATCCCTTCCCGCGGATTTCAGTCGTCTATGGACTATGTCATGACCATCGGGTTGGGGACCAATACAACCATCGATTCCCTCAGGGTAATCTGGCCCGACGACCGCACCCAAAAAATGAAACAGCTGGCAGCCAACCAGACCCTGAAATTAAAGCATAGCGAAGCCACAACCGTCTATACCGTTCCCCCCAGTGAAAATAAAAAGCCCCTGATCCGCGAAGTGGGCAATCCGGCCCTGCAGGCACATCAGGAAAACAACTATAACGACTTTGATTACGAGGGCCTTATCTACAAGTTACTCTCACAGGAGGGACCTGCCCTTGCCGTGGGGGACGTGGATGGCGATGGGCATGAAGACGTTTTCATTGGAGGCGCCAAAGGGCAACCAGGCGTGCTCTACAGGCATCTGGGAAGTGGCAGGTTACAACCCACCCACCAAAATGCCTTCGAAATAGACGCGACCCATGAAGATACTGCTGCCGCCTTTCTGGATGCCGACATGGATGGCGACCTGGACCTGATTATCGGTAGCGGGGGCAATGAAGTGGGGGAAGAATTACAATACCGCAGCCGACTATATTGGAACAATGGTTCGGGGCAATTCCGCCGCTCGGAAAAAGACCTGCCATCTACCTACAAGAACATATCGGTTATTGAGCCCCATGATTTTGACGGGGATGGCGACCCCGATGTCTTCATCGGTTCCCGCAGTGCCGTGGGCATCTATGGCGCCAACCCTGACCACCTCTTCCTTGAAAATAACGGGGACGGGACCTTTACCGACGCCACGGAGCGGCTCGCCTACGACCTGGGGCAGGAAGGCATGATTACCGATGCCCTTTGGGCCGACATGGATGGCGATGGAAGAAAAGACCTGGTAACTGTTTCAGACTGGGGTACCCCGGCCATCTACCGGAATTCCGGCAGGCGGCTTGCCAGGCAACAATCCGCGCTCGACAGCCTGCATGGATGGTGGAACGTGGTAGAGGCCGAAGACCTGGACGGCGATGGCGACCTGGACCTGGTCCTGGGAAACCAGGGGGGCAATTTGCACTACAAACCTGAACCGGGCCACCCCATGAAGATGTGGGTCAATGATTTTGACAACAACGGCACCATCGAACAGATTATCACCCAACGGTCTAACGGCAAAGACTATCCCATGCATCAGAAAAAGGAACTGACAACCCAGATGGTCGCCCTGAAAAAACAAAACCTTAAGGCCTCGGAATATGCCAGTAAAACCATTGAAGAGCTGTTTCCCGCGTCTATCCTGGAAAATTCGATTACAAAACAGGCCGCCATCTCAGAATCAGTGATTGCCATCAACGATGGCGGTGGTAACTTCAGGATCAAGAAATTGCCCAGCAGGGCACAATTATCCTGCATTTGCGGCATCAGTTGCAAAGACATCAACGGCGATGGGTATATAGACCTGATCATGGGGGGGAATAATTTTGAATTCAAGCCCCAATATTCCCGTCTGGATGCCAACTACGGTACCGTTTTACTCGGTGGCGAGGACCTGGAATACCGCTGGCTGGATTACAACAGCAGCGGCCTGATGATCCGGGATGAGGTAAAGCACATAAAGCAGTTTAAAGACCGCAACAACAAGGTATACCTGGTGGCAGCAATCAATAACCAAAAGCCCAAGATCTATGCGTTGGATGAATAAAGCAGCCGTCACAACAGCAATCCTGGTCTTCCTGGCATGCGGCAAGAAGGAAGGGGAACTCTTTGGGAACCCCGGCTCCGGGGAAACGGGGATTACCTTTGTAAATAAGCTAACCGAAACCGAAAACCTGAATATCCTGGATTACCTCTATTTCTATAATGGGGGTGGGGTGGCCCTTGGGGATATTAACAACGATGGGCTCACCGATATTTTCTTCACCGGCAACCAGGTAGCCAATAAGCTATACCTCAACAAAGGAAACCTGCGTTTCGAGGACATTACGGAACAGGCAGGCGTCTCGGGAAACAGCAGTTGGAACACAGGGGCCATCATGGGTGATGTAAACGGGGACGGGTTGCTGGATATCTACGTTTGCGCGGTGGTAGGGATCAACGGATTTGACGGTTATAATGAGCTCTATATCAATAACGGGGACCAAAGTTTTACCGAAAGCGCATCCGACTACGGCCTGGATTTTGATTCCTACAGTTCCTCTGCAGCATTCCTGGATTACGACCTGGATGGCGACCTGGACCTCTACCTGCTCAACCACGCCGTGCATACCCAGGAATCTTTCGGGCACGCCGATTTGAGGAATACCCGAAGTTACCCTACCGGCGATAAGCTGCTCAGGAATGATAACGGGCATTTTACCGATGTAAGCGAAGAAGCCGGGATCTACGGCGGGGGGAACGGATATGGACTGGGCCTTGCCGTAGCGGACTTTAACCAGGACGGTTATCCCGATATCTACGTGGGCAATGATTTTCATGAAGATGATTACTACTACCTCAATAACGGGGACGGCACCTTCACCGAAAGCCTTCGGACCTATTTTGGGCATACCTCGAGGTTCTCTATGGGTAACGACGTGGCAGATATCAACCACGATGGCTGGCCGGATTTAATTTCACTGGATATGCTGCCCGAGGATGAAAGGGTCCTGAAGTCTTCGGAAGGCGATGACGACTACCAGATTCAAAAGTTGCGCACCGAGGATTACGGCTACCATTTTCAATTTACCCGGAACATGTTGCACCTCAACAGCCCGACGGGCAGTTACAAAGAAACCGCGCTCCTCAGCGGGGTAGCCGCTACTGATTGGAGCTGGAGTGCCTTGTTTGCCGACTACGACCAGGATGGGGAACAGGACCTGTTTATCTCCAACGGAATCCCTAAAAGGCCCAATGACCTGGATTACATCAACTTTGTTTCGGATGAGCAAATCCAGAAGAAACTGAGCAATACCAAACTGGTAGACCAGCAAGCCCTGGACCTCATGCCTGACGGAATTATCCACAATTACGTCTTTCAGGGAGACGGGGGGATGAAATTCAGGGACCAGACCGGGGCCTGGATATATAAGGACACCCTGATCTCCGGGGCAACCGCCTATGGAGACCTCGATAATGACGGCGACCTGGACCTGGTCACCAACAATATCAACAGCGAGGCGAGCATTTACCTGAATAAAACCGATGGACGGAACAACTACCTGAAGGTCCGGCTACGGTACCGGGCCCCCAATACCTTTGGAATCGGGACCAAGGTATTCTCCTTCCATGAAGGGAAAATGCAATACAAAGAACTCTATACGACCCGGGGCTTCCAGGCCTCTTCCGAACCGGTCCTTCACTTTGGCTACGGCGCCTCGGCAAAAGTTGATTCCCTGAGGATCATCTGGCCCGACCGACAATACCAGACCATCAGGGATATTTCTACCAACCAGACCCTGGAAATCAGGCCCGAAAATACCAGGCCCTTTGACTATGGCAGCCTGCGAAAAACCCAAAATCGGTTGTTTGAAAGGGTTCCCGGGGATCTCGGCATCAACTTCACGCATGTAGAAGACAAATACATCGATTTTAACCGCCAGAAGCTCATCCCCTACCAAATTTCGGACCGCGGCCCCGCCACGGCAATAGGAGACATTGACAATGACGGCAGGGACGACCTGTTTTTCGGTGGCTCAAAATACATCCCTTCGAGGGTGTTTGTCCAGAAAGACAGCGCCTATTCAGAAGTTCGCATCCCGGAAATTGCGGCCGACAGCATCAAGGAGGATGTGGCGGCCGTCATTGCCGATTTTAGCGGCGATGGGAGAAATGACCTGTTCCTGGGTTCCGGCGGAGCCGATTTCTACAACAAAATGAAACCACTGCTCGACAGCTATTATGTCGCGGCCGATTCCGCTTTTGTATCCATGCCTGTTCCCGAATTTTATGAAAACGCCTCGGTCCTGAGCATGGAAGATTACGACCAGGATGGCGACCCCGACCTGTTTGTCGGGAGCAACGCGGTTTCAGCCGATTTTGGGAAGGTCCCCGCTTCCCTGCTGCTCCGAAATGACGGCGGGCACTTTACCCCGGTAGACAACCTGGAACTGCAAAAGGCGGGCATGGTGACCGATGCCCTCTGGGAAGACTTTGACGGGGATGGCACCCGTGACCTCATTGTAGTGGGTGAATGGATGCCGCCCAAATTCTTCAGGAACGAAAATGACGTTCTACGAGACGTTGCCATGTTTGATGCATCGCTCCATGGGTTGTGGCAAAGTATCACCGCCTACGATATCGATTCGGATGGGGATATGGACTACGTGCTTGGCAATTGGGGGAGTAATTCAAAGTTCGTGGCTTCGGCTGCGGCGCCTCTGCGTATGTACTATGGCGATTTTGACGATAACGGCAGTACCGAAACCGTGGTTGCGGTTCAAAAAGAGGGGGCATACTATCCTATTGAAGGCTTACCGGTACTATCCGGGCAAATGGTAAACCTCCGTAAAAAGTTTACTTCCTACGATGCTTTTGCAGGCCAGCCGGTAGAAGCCATCCTGGGCCGTGAGGCCATCGCCAAAGGGCAGGTGCTGCAGGTCTCGGAACTGCGCTCGGGTTACCTGGAAAACAACGGTGGCAGGTTCCGTTTCATTCCCTTCGGGCCGGAGATGCAACTGGCCCCGGTTACAACCCTGTTGCGGTACGATTTTGATGGCGATGGCATGGAGGAAGTGCTGGCCGCGGGAAACTATTTTGGGGTAAAACCCTACCACGGCAGGTTCGGATCCTTCCCTGGGGCTATGATAAAAGGACAAAATAACGTAGTTTTGGGTGACCAATTAGGATTGCAACTTTCCCAGAAATCCGCCAGGGATTTGAATATCATCCTCCTGAACAACCAACCGTACCTTTTGGTAACCTTTAATAACGAAAAGGCACAAGTGTATAGATTATCTAATAAAACTGAGAAAAAATGAAAAAACTAGGCGCACTGCTGGCATGTTCCCTGCTCTGGGTATCCTGCAGTAAGAAGAGTGATCCCATAGCGATAAGCCCGGAGCAATACCATGCCTCCATAGACAAGGTGACCGAAATCATGATCCACGATATCTTTTCACCTCCGGTAGCGAGCAGGATCTTCGCCTACCCGAACATAGCAGCGTACGAGATTATCGCGCAGGAAAATGAAAATTACCAAACACTGGTGGGCCAGCTACCCGGGCTCAAGGCCATTCCTCAGCCCGACGAAGCCATGGCGGTGAACTATCAGCTTTCCGCATTGGTCGCACATATGGAGCTAAGCAAGCGGCTCATTTTCTCCGAAGATCGCATGGAGGCGCACAGGGACAGCCTTTACCAACTCTGGGGGGCTGTGAACCCAAAAGAATTGGAGGCTTCCAAATCCTACGGGCTTAAGGTGGCAGACCATATCGGCCACTGGATGGACCAGGACAACTATAAACAAACCCGTACCATGCCCAAATTTACGGTAGACACGGATGATCCTTCCCGTTGGCAGCCCACGCCCCCGGCCTATATGGATGGCATTGAACCCCACTGGAATAAAATCCGGCCTTTTGTAATCGATTCCGCTTCCCAGTTTAAACCGGCCCCGCCGCCCCCCTTCTCCATGGAGGAAGGCAGTGACTTTTACCGGGAAGTGCGCGAGGTATTTGACATCAGTGAGGAGATTACGTCCAGGGGAGACGACTCCGAAGAGGTACAGATCGCCAAATTTTGGGATTGCAACCCCTACGTTTCGGTGACCCGTGGGCACCTTATGTTTGCCACAAAAAAGATCACCCCCGGCGCGCACTGGATCGGTATCGCCAAAATTGCCTGCCGGAAGGCCGATCTCGGTTTTGACGATACGGTCTACGCCTATACCAAGACGTCCATGGCTATTTTTGACGGTTTTATCAGCTGTTGGGATGAAAAATACCGCAGTAACCTCATCCGCCCGGAAACACTTATCAACCAGCATTTTGACGACAACTGGAAACCCATTTTACAAACCCCTCCCTTCCCCGAATACTCCAGTGGCCACAGTGTGGTCTCAGGGGCCGCCTCGGTCGCGCTTACCGATATCTTCGGGGACGATTTTGACTTTGAGGACGATACCGAATTGCCATACGGCCTGCCCATGAGGAAGTTCCCTTCCTTTAAGGCGGCTGCCGCAGAAGCGGCGATCAGCAGGATGTACGGCGGGATCCACTACCGTGCTGCCGTCGATATCGGGCTACAGCAGGGCCGCGATTTGGGGGAGTATCTGGTAGACCAGCTGCAGATGCGCAAAGACAGTGCCACCCTTGCATCCAAATAAGCCGATGAAAAAAATCGTCCTGGCCCTGGGGGTGCTTTCGTGCGGCAGCTTACTCTGGTATCTTTTCCTGAAACCCTATGATTACAAGGCTACCATAATAGCAAAGACCTTTCCGGGGACGATCAACCAACTGGTAAAAAGTTGGGGGGCCAACCTGGACAACGCAACGGACATTCAACAGGAAAACCTCCGATTGTTACGCCAGGAGTTGGTGTTCAATGATTCGGTCCACAGGTACCAGTGGGAAATTACCCCATTAACCGACAGCACATCCACTATAGATGTTTACGTACAGGACCTGCGGCACAGCCCCTGGAACAGGCTTACCCTCCCGTTCAGGGATACCGATTTTGAAAAACGCACCCGGAAAAACCTGCTCGATTTCCATCAGCTTCTGGTAGATCACGTAAAGGAATTCCGGATAACCCTGCAGGGCATGGCAAACATGGAGGCCACCTATTGCGCCTGCACCCGCTTTAAGGGGCACCAATTTGACAAGGCCAGGGGGATGATGAAAGACTACCCCTTGCTGGGGTCTGTGCTTGCCGAAAACAATATCCCCCTCAACGGCACCCCCTTTCTGGAGATAACCTATTGGGATATGGCGCGCGACAGTATTGAATACGATTTCTGTTTCCCCATCCTCAAAACCGAAGGGCTCCCGCAACACCCCGAAATCACCTACCGGGAATTTCCGGAAAAAAAAGCCTTAAAGGCGCTTTATAACGGAAATTATATAACTTCCGACCGCAGTTGGTACGCCCTCCTGGAAGATGCCCGCAAAAAGGGGCTGGAGGTCACGGGGCTCCCGGTGGAGGTGTTTTACACCAACCCCAATATGGGAGGCGATGCCCTGCGATGGAAAGCCGAGATATTCATGCCCATAAAGGATGACGATGATTAGGATATTACCCGCATTTTTCCTCTGTTTCCTGGTAAGCTGTTCCAATTACGGGCAACTAACCTTCCTGGCCAAACTGCCGGGGAAACTGGATGAGAATTCGGGGATGGCCATCCTGGACTCTACCTCTGTCTGGATCATCGAAGATGGCGGTAACAAGGATGAAATATACCAGGTAGACCTAAAAGGGCGTTTGTTGAAAGACTTTGAGGTAAAAAATGCCCGCAACGAAGACTGGGAGGACCTGGCACAGGATCCCCATGGCAACCTCTATATTGCCGACCTCGGCAACAATTCACTGAAAAGGAAAAAACTGCTTATTTATAAGATCCCGGACCCCAGGATAGAACCCGGGGATAAGATTGACGCAGAACACATAGAATTCCATTACCCGGCCAGGAAAGGGGCGCGGCCACGGGACCATGGTGGCAGGCATGATGCCGAAGCCCTCTTCTACCGGGACGGGTACCTTTACATGGTTACCAAAGACAGGGCACGACCTTTTACAGGTAAAGCCTATATCTATAAAGTACCGGCGAAAAAAGGCAGCTATGAGGCCATCCCGGTGGGCTCCTTTACCCCTTGCCGGGAGCGCGGCGTTTGCGAGGTTACGGCCGCCGACATCAGTCCGGACGGAAAAACCATCGTGCTGCTGGGATATGGGACGCTTTGGGTCTTTTCCGACTTCACATCCGATGATTTCACGCAAGGAACCCTGACCACCATCAACCTCGGGGCCACTACACAATTAGAATCTGTCGGGTTCCTAAACAACCGCACCTTGTTGCTTTCCGACGAAAAAGTGGGTGCCACGGGAAGAAACCTGTACAGGTTCGCCCTCGATTAAAAGCCAAACCCGACACCAAAGGAAAACCGTAGCCCGTCATCGCTGTGAAAAAGCGCCAGGGTAGCTGTCATAAGGTCGGCCCCATTCAGGAAGAACCCTCCCCCGTAAGACGTATGCCAGCTATTGGAACTATCCCCGGGGAACCATACCCTGCCGTAATCGAATCCGCCGTACAGCCCCAAACTTACGGGGAGGATCCTGGTCTTCATCTGGCTAAGGCTATAACGGAGGTCGGTATTTTGATAATACGCCGTTTTCCCGGTGAACCGTTGAAACCTGTAGCCCCTTAACCCGTCATTGGCGCCAATACTGGCCGCCTGGTAAAATTCATACCCGTCCCCTATATTGAAATGGGCTTTCCATTTGGAGGCCAAAACGAGCCGGCCGCCGGGGGTCAACTTGTAGTCCATTGACAAGGATGGGATGACATACCCAAAATCCCTGCTGCCAACATCGAGGTTGGTTTTATATCCCACCTGCAGGGAAGTGGCCATACCCATGGTGGGAAAAGCCTCGTTATCCGCATTTTTATAACCATAGGCGACATCGATGCCAAAGAAATTGTTCCTGGTATCCTCACCATTGGCCTGGTAAAAAAGATTGATAAACCGGTCCTCGGTTTGCTCCACTTCTATGGTTTCAAAGGTAACCCCCGCTTTCAGTTTTGCCCCCATGTCGCCCCGCCAGACAAGGGAGGGCGACAGGCGGATGGTTTCCAGCTTGACCCTGTTATAATCCAGGTCGAGTTCGTCATCTGGGTTGGGGGTATCATTACCAAAACCAAAGAAGTTGATACTGAAGTTTGGGCTGGTAAACCTCCCCTCCAGCTCCAGGTTCAAATTTTGGGTTATATTGGCGAATTCGCCCCTGTAGCCCAATTCAAATCCACTGGTCGCAAAATAAAAAGCGGCATTGAAGTGGTGCCTTTGGGTAAAGGGGTTTTGCCGGAAGCCGTTATAGGTATGTGTAGTGCTGAAGCCAAGCTTTACCCCGTCATCCGGGTTAAACCCGAGCGTAGGCAGAAACAGGGAATTGGACGACCTGATATTCAGGGGCCGGTAGGTATTCACCTCATAGTCATCGAGCCGGTATACGTGGGCCGAGCCGGTCGCTAAATAGGTGTTTTTCCTGGATTTGTAATCGTAGATATGGATATTGCGGTTGTTGTCCTGCACCTCGTAAACGTCATGGTTCTGCCCCCCGATCAGGCGCACTTTTATCGCCGAACGCCTAAGGCCTTTCACTTCAAAACGATCGTCGTCGTCCAGGCCATACACCCATATTTCGCGGGTAGCATCCTTAGAAAACACCTTATGGAAAAACATTTTCTTCTTTTCCCCATCGATAATCCGGAAAGCCTTTACTTCAGTCTCCTGCTCGTTCAGGCAATTGATCTCGAACCAGTCGTCCTTATCGGTTCCCGTTACCACTGCATAGGTATTCAGGATGCGGTAGTACGCCCGCGCCGTCTCGGGGATATTGGCCGCGCGGGCCAGGAGTATGCGTTTGAGCTTTTCCGTGGTTTCGCCCCGCACTGCTTCGGGGAAATTGCGGAAAGCCAGGTCTATGAGTTCCGGGGTTAAGTTTTGGCGGATAAATTCGGCCTCTTCCTGCCATTGTTCCGGGGTGGTTTCGGTCAGCAGGGCCAGGTCCAGCACATAGGTGCCGGGAGAGGAATTAAACCCAGCCACGCTTCGGATTTCCTCGCTGAAACCCTCCATGATCCTTAGCCCCGGGATAATTCGGGTGGCCAGGTTCATCAGCCAGCCATCGCCATAGTCAGAATACGCCATGTCCCTGTCCCTGGGTACGGGCCGGTACACGACCGACCCTTTCTCACTGCCCTTGAATTCTGCCCAACGCCACTGGTCGACATGCCGGTCCCAGTCGCCGATGACCATGTCAAACAAACGCGCCCTGAGGTACATCTGCGCATCGACCGAATATTTTTCATCATCCCTGAGGTCCTCCAGCATGCTGTCTGTACTTTTCAGCTCATCGGCAAAGCCAAAACTCTCCAAATCGCCATGGCCGTCCCCCGCATGTTCCTCAATCATGTACAACTCGTCCCCGAATTCCTCGTTGAATTCCTTCAGGGCCGGTTGTTTTGGCACATAATACAGCACCGGGTTGGTATGGTAGAGGTCAACCGCGTCAGACAATACCCCCACGGTAAAGGGTCCATACGGATGGGCCCCCGTATAAAAGTCTAACAGCACTTCTTCGGTATAGGTGTCTTCAAAATCGCCTACCACATACTGGTCTTTGAACGCCATGGCCTGCAGGTAGAGCTCAGCGCTCTTCCTCAGTGCCCGCATTACATACTCTTTCCCGCTTTTATGGCGGAGCCGGAGGGATTTGGATTGGTGCCCTCCCCCTTTTCTCACGGGTTCCAATCCGCCGAATAGTGTATCGATCCTCACCGTAGGGGCTGTAACATCGGTCCCGTAGTACTTGCGGTATCGTTCGCCCCAAATCCTGGTATAAAGCCCCCCTTTTTCCACTTCTTCGTCCGTATAGACCGAAGCCTTCACCTCCGGCGCGAAATCGGCGTCATATTCGTCCATGGCCGGCTCCCTGTCGGGTGGCAACACCTGAGACGTATAAAGGAATGTTTCTTTATCCGCGTCGTCCAAACCGTAGAACCGTACCCGGGAAGACCCGTCCGTGTATACCTCCAGGCTGGCGTACCCCATGGCGCCGGTAGAAAATTGACTGCCGTTCAGGAGGCGAGTCGCCCCCTCTTTGGCCCCGGAACCACTGACAATCTGCGGGATGTTTTCTTCTACGATATACTGTAGCGTATGTTCGTGCCCCGAGGCAAAAATGACCTTGTCTGAATACTGGGCCAATGTAACCAACCGCTTTTTCAGGTCCATATAGCGCTTGTTGTTCATATCTTCCCTGGAGGCGCCGGTGGTGCGCCTCAAAACGTTGATGACCGATCCCAGCACGGGCAGGGGAATGCCGCCATTGCTGGGGTAAAACTGTTGTTTAAAGGTGTATTGCCCCCCGTGGACCCCGTAGCTGAACATGGGGTGGTGCATGGCAAGGAGGGTGGTTTTATCGCTATGGTCTTTTATGATATCTTCTAACTGCTCGAAGAACTTTTCCCTGCTTTTGACCTCGCACTTGTCATTCATATTGGGATGCCTGTCCCAATTGGCCAGGTACCACTCTGTATCGATTACGATGAGGACAACTTTATCACTGATTTCAACGGTTTGAAGCGGGCATCCGTCGTCGGGCATAAAGGCCTCCTTGGTATCCAGCCATTTGCGTACATAGTCTGCCTGCCGGTCCAAACCCTTCAACCCCTCACTGTACCAGTCGTGGTTTCCAGGAATAAAAAGGGCTTTCCCCTTAAACCGGTCCAGGGTTTTAAGCTGGGCGTCCAAATGGTTTTTCGCCTCGAGATACGCCTGGCTATCCGCTTTGGGGTCGGGCAGGCCGGCGGGATAGATGTTATCCCCCAAAAAAATCGCCGTGCTGTTGGACGCTGCAACCGACAACCGCTCGCGGAAGGATTCCAGGGCCGGGTTAAGCCCCCCCATAGGAGATTTGCCGGCGTCGCCGATTAAATAAAAGGTATGGGCTATTTCCTTGCCTTCCTTCAAATCTGTCCTGCCATCTTCACCAGCGTATTTGGGCTTGTAGGTGGCACAGCCGACAAAAATGAAGACCAGGACCAGCAAAACAAAATGTTTACTCATAACGATTCCTTTAAAAACAGAATTTCGTACTTTGGATATCACAATTCTAATATTATGTCGGAGATACTTCGAGAAACTGAATATTTTGTCATTGATTTCCTTGGCCAGAAGCTGGATAAACACTACCTCTACCATAACCTGCAACACACCCAACGTGT
>MRWG01000718.1_pt1 | contig 28739 bp, 38 predicted proteins | sample 1013341 | NCBI WGS metagenome assembly MRWG01 (sample SAMN06117577, study PRJNA244670) | biofilm metagenome | biome: Water; feature: Cathode Biofilm; material: Biofilm; isolation source: microbial consortium enriched at the cathode of a solar microbial fuel cell | place: USA: District of Columbia ... | reverse complement strand
TGCGCATGTCTTGTCGAGCGGCACAACAATTTCCATCCCTCCCCTCGATGGGGAGGGAGTCGCGCGTCTTCGCGCGACGGGTGGGGTGATGTGCGCTCACCTGCGTGGGGGGGAGGGGATGCGGCCCAGCGCCCCCACCAGAGGCGTCGTCGGACCTCCCCACAAGGGGGAGGTAGACGCGGGGGCCATGACAACCGCCCGCGCGGGCCTTATACGGGGGCCAGGCACCCACCCCCGAGTCGAAGAAAAGAGAAAATTCCCCGTGCTCGACGTCAAATGGATCCGCGACAACCAAGACGCCTTCGTCAGAGGCCTGAGCGATCGCGGCTTCGGCGATCCCAAGGCCACGTTGACTCAAATCCTCACCATGGACGAGCAACGCCGCGAAACGATTCAGGCTTTGCAGGAGCTGCAGGCCACGCGTAACGCCGCCTCCAAGGACATCGGCAAGGCGAAGCAGGCCAAGGACGAGACGGAAGCCAAACGCCTGATGGACGAGGTCGCCGGGCTGAAGGCGGCGATCCAGGAAGGCGAGGACAAGGAGCGCGCGCAGGACAAGGCGCTGCACGATCTGCTCGCCGGCATTCCCAACATGCCGGCGGACGACGTGCCGGTTGGTCCCGACGAGAGCGCCAATGTGGAGCTGCGCAAGGTTGGCGCGCCGCCGAAATTCTCCTTCAAGCCGAAAGAGCATTTCGAGATCGGCGAGGGCTTGGGCCTGATGGATTTCGAGACGGCGGCCAAGCTCTCAGGCGCGCGCTTCGTCGTGCTGAAGGGGAAGCTGGCGCGGCTCGAACGCGCGCTCGCCCAGTTCATGCTCGACCTGCATACCAGCGAGTACAGGAGCGAGGATGGTAAGGAGCTAGGTGGCTATACCGAGATCAACCCGCCACTTCTCGTGCGCGACGAGACCATGTTCGGCACCGCACAGCTTCCGAAGTTTGCCCAGGATCAGTTTCAGACGGCGTTGGTCAAAGATCGGGAACCAACCCCTCAATTGGAGCTGCGGCTGCGATCGCAGACCGAGGATCGATTGCGATATCTTTATACAAGCTTGGAGCAACCGCTATTTGTTGAAGGCGCATCTGAGTCCAACTTCATCGCTGTCGCTAACACCGTAATTGCCTCAACTGCCCCAACAGTCACCAAGCTTGTCCTCGAAGATAGGGACATGACGGACAGGCTTTGGTTGCTACCTACCGCGGAAGTGCCACTCACGAATCTGGTGCGGGACGATATCATCGACTGTGCCAAGCTCCCCATGCGCGTCACCGCCGGAACACCCTGCTTCCGGCAGGAAGCGGGCGCCGCCGGCAAAGACACCCGCGGCATGATCCGCCAGCATCAGTTCTCCAAGGTCGAGCTCGTTTCCGTCACCACGCCCGAGCAATCGGCCGAGGAGCATGAGCGCATGACCCAATGCGCCGAAGCCGTGCTCCAGAAGCTCGGCCTGCCCTATCGCGTCGTGGTGCTCTCGACCGGCGACATGGGCTTTGCCGCGAAGAAGACCTACGATATCGAGGTCTGGCTGCCGGGGCAGGACGCCTACCGCGAGATCTCCTCCTGCTCGAACTGCGGCGACTTCCAGGCCCGGCGCATGAATGCGCGCTACCGGCCCAAGGACTCCAAGGCCACCCAGTTCGTGCATACGTTGAACGGCTCCGGCGTGGCGGTCGGCCGCGCGCTCATCGCCGTGCTGGAAAATTACCAGAACGAGGACGGGAGCGTTCGTGTGCCTGACGCGTTGCAACCCTATATGGGGGGCATGACCAGGATCGAGGCCCCGAAGTGAATCAGAAGAAGAACAAACCGGCGAAAGTGCCGAAACAGACTCGCAAAAAGATGCGCATCCTTCTCACCAACGACGACGGCATCGAGGCGCCGGGCCTCGACGTGCTGGAGAAGATCGCCACCGACTTGACCGACGACGTCTGGGTCGTCGCTCCGGAGACAGACAACTCCGGCGCGTCCCATTCGCTGACCCTCGCCGAGCCGTTGCGCATGCGCGAGATCGGCAAGCGCCGCTATGCGGTGAAGGGCACGCCCACCGACTGCGTCATCATGGGCGTGCGCTATCTGCTGAAAGACGAGCCGCCCGACCTCGTGCTCTCCGGCGTCAATCGCGGCCAGAACCTCGCCGACGACGTGAACTATTCCGGCACCGTGGCCGGCGCCATCGAGGGCACGCTGCTCGGCGTGCCATCCATCGCGCTCAGCCTCGCCATCGGCAATTACGATCACGGCACACCGATCTGGGAGACGCCGATGGAGCATGGCGCCGCGCTGATGCACAAGCTGCTCGACGCCGGCTGGGCCGAAGGCACCGTGCTCAACGTCAATTTCCCCGACTGCCAGCCGGACGAGGTTCAGGGCATGGTCGCCACGCGCCAAGGCTTGCGCGATACGGCGCTGCTCGACATCGACGACCGCATGGATACCCGCGGCAAGGCCTATTACTGGATCGGGATCGCCAAGCGGAATGCCAAGCCGCCCAAGGGCACGGATCTGTGGGCGGTGCGCTCCAACCTGATTTCGGTGTCGCCGCTCTGCCTCGACTTTACCGACAGCAACTCGCTCGAAGCGCTTGCCGGCGTTCTCGGCGAAAAAGCCAAATAGTCCTTACCCCTGCGCGCTCGAATCGGCTGATACTCACGCGAAAAGCCGCCTCGAAGGGAGGTGGACGGGATGGCGAGCGCACAGGACCAAGTCAATCTGATCATGCAGCTGAGGCGTCGCGGCATCCGCGACCCTAAGGTGCTGCGCGCCATCGAGACCGTGCCGCGCGAGCTGTTCGTGGACGAGGCGTTCTCCGACCACGCCTATCAGGACATCGCGCTCCCCATCGAGTGCGGCCAGACCATCTCGCAGCCTTTCGTCGTCGCCTTCATGACCGAGAAGCTCGCGCTGGAGCCGACCCATAAGGTGCTCGAGATCGGCACCGGCTCCGGCTATCAGGCCGCCGTGTTGTCGCATCTCTGCCGCCGGGTCTACACCGTGGAGCGCTGGCGGGAGCTCCAGAAGGCGGCCGAGCTGCGCCTGGCGGAGCTCAAGATCAACAACGTGACCACGATCATCGGCGACGGCTGGCTGGGCTGGCCGCCGCAAGCGCCGTTCGACCGCATCATCGTCACCGCGGCGGCGCTGGATGCGCCGGCGGCCCTGCTCGACCAGCTGAAGGACGGCGGCCGCATGATCATTCCGCTCGGCGAGACCCGGGACTCCCAGTCGCTGGTGCAGATCGACAAGACCGAGGAAGGGCTGGTGGAGACGCCGCTCCTGCCGGTGCGCTTCGTGCCTTTGGTGCATGGGCGCGTGAAGCGCGACTGAGCCGGAGGCGGGGCCCTAACGCGTTGTTCCCTGATTCCTTTTTAGGCAGCAGCGGGAAGAGGCTTAATGCGTTGTTTACCGCCAGCGCGCTTTACTGATCGCAACGGGTATTGCGAGGGGACCATCGGGGATGCGCGTGGCGTTCTGGTCGGAGTATGCCCGCGGCGCATGCGGTGTGATCGCGGGTTTGAGTCTTGCGTTGACGATAGCGGGCTGTAGCTCGGGCGTCTCGCGCTTCGACTTCCCATCCTTGAATCTTGCCGACAACGAGTCGAGCGGCGCGGACATGTCCACCACGTCGTCGCTCCCGGTTCCGTCGGCGTCCGTCTACAACGACAGCCGCTACCAGTATTACGGTGATCGCTCGGCCGCCCCGCCGCAAGCCACCGCGAATTATTCGCCGGGTCAGGCGCGCTATTACGGCTCGCCGCAGACAGCCAAACCGCCCGCGCCGCCGCCTGTCACGCAGGCCTCGGGCCCGCGGGTCAAGGTGCAGAGCGGGGATACGCTCTCGAGCCTGTCGCGGCGTTACGGCGTCTCCATCAACACCATTCAGACCGCCAACAACCTGCCTGACGCGCGGCTGCGCGTGGGCCAGACCCTGATCATGCCGGGCGCCGATGTCGCCGCGGCGCGGAGCCCTGCGCCCGCGCCGAGCGTGGCGGCCGCTGCGCCCGCAGCCTCGCCGACCCCAACCTCGCTGACACCGCGGGCGGGCGAGACGATCTACACGGTGCAGCCGGGCGACACGCCCAACAGCATCGCCGAGAAGCTCGGCACCACCGAGAAGGCCATCATGGTGCGGAACGACGTCCGCGCCGACGCGCTCCAGATCGGCCAGACGCTGGTCATCCCCGCGGCAGGCGCGGGTGCACCCGCCGTCGCGGACGCGGCGGGCGTGCGCAAGGTCAAGACAACGACGATCAGCGCGCCGGGCGCGGGCGACACCACCCAAAGCACGGCCAAGACGGCGCCGGCGCCCACGCAGCAGGATGTGTCCAGCAGTGCGCAGCTTCCCAACCCGGAGCCCCTGTCGGGCGCGAGCTTCCGTTGGCCGGTGAAGGGGCGCGTCATCTCCGGCTTCGGCACCAAGCCCGACGGCGGACATAACGACGGCATCAATATCTCCGTGCCCCAAGGCACCCCGGTGAAAGCCGCGGAGAACGGCGTCGTCGCCTATTCCGGCAGCGAGCTGAAGGGCTACGGCAATCTCGTGCTGGTGCGCCACGCCAACAACTGGGTGTCGGCCTACGCCAACAATGAGGAGCTGCTCGTCAAGCGCGGCGACAAGGTGAGCCGCGGCCAGGTGATCGCCAAGGCGGGCACCACCGGCTCGGTCTCCCAGCCGCAAGTGCATTTCGAGTTGCGCAAGGGCTCGCGTCCCGTCGATCCGACGAAGTACATGAGCAGCATGGCGGCCCAGGCCGACTAAAGCGCCGTCCCGAGACGCCCCGCCAAATCCTGGATGAACTGCCAAGCCACGCGGCCCGAGCGGCCGCCGCGGCCGCGCGCCCATTCGAGCGCCTCGCGGTCGAGTCTTTCCTGCGGAACGCCGAGCTGGTAATGCTCCGCGTAGCCGCGCACCATGGCGAGGTAGTCGTCCTGGCTGCAATTGTGGAACCCGATCCACAGCCCGAAACGATCGGATAGCGAGAGTTTCTCCTCCACCGCCTCCGACGGGTTGATGGCGGTCGAGCGCTCGTTCTCGACCATCTCGCGCGGCATCAGATGTCTTCGGTTGGAGGTGGCGTAGAGCAGCACGTTCGCGGGCCGCCCCTCGATACCGCCTTCCAGCACCGCTTTCAGAGACTTGTACGAGGTGTCGATCGCCTCGAAGGAAAGGTCGTCGCAGAAGAGGATGAAGCGGTGCTCGGGCGCCGCGCGCAAATGAGTGAGCACCCGGGGAAGGGCCGCGATGTCCTCCCGGTGGATCTCGACCAGCTTCAGGCCCGGAATGGCCCCGTGCACGGCCTTGATCAGGGAGCTCTTGCCCATGCCCCGCGCGCCCCACAGAAGCGCGTTGTTGGCCGGAAGGCCTTGGGCGAAGCGCTCGGTATTGGCGAGCAGGATGTCGCGGTTCCGGTCGATGCCCTTCAGAAGGGGCAGGGGCAGGCGATTGACCGCTGGGACGGGCGAAAAACGCTCGGTTTCGGCCTGAAACACGAAGGCGTCCGCGGTCCTGAAATCGGGCGTCTGGGGCCGGGCGGGGCCAAGCCGCTCCAGGGCCTGGGCGATCCGCTCCATAAGTCCCGAGACTGGCTCCTGAAAGTTCATGCATGGCCCCGTTGCAAAGGCGTTCAGGCTCAGTATAGTCCGCCCCAATCGCGCGATAAGAGCCTGCCCGCAAGGCCGCGAGACACGCCAAACCGGCCGATAGCGGCCTTACCTAAGCCAAGCAGGGGACACGAGCAATGAACGGTTTCGCATACGCTCAAGCAGGCGGTGGCACCTTCGAGATGCTGAACAGCCTGCTCGTCCCGACGATTCTGATCATCGGCATCATGTATTTCCTGATGATCCGGCCGCAGCAGAAGCGGATGAAGGAGCATCGCGAGATGGTCGCCGGTCTTCGCCGTGGCGACAGCGTGGTGACCTCGGGCGGCATCCTCGGCAAGGTGACTAAGGTCGAGGAAAACGAGATTCAGGTCGAGGTCGCCGAAGGCGTGCGCATCAGGGTGCTGCGCTCGACCGTGTCGGAGGTGCGCGGCAAGGGGGAGGGGGGCGCCCCCCCGGCCAAGGCCGAATCCAAGACCGAATCCAAGACCGCCGACTAGCAACGCGCGCAATCAAGCGACCGATCTGGAGAGTCAAACCCGGCAATGCTGCATTTCCAAAGATGGAAGGTGATTCTGGTTTTTGCCGTGGTTCTTGCCGGCATCATCTTCGCGATTCCCAATCTGATTCCTTCCGCGGCTTTGCAAGGACTGCCCAGCTGGATTCCGCACAAGCAGGTCAATTTGGGCCTCGACTTGCAAGGCGGCGCCCATCTTCTCTATCGGATCGACGAGAAGGATCTGGTCGACGACTGGCTCGGCAATATTCGCGGCGATGCGCGCGAGACGCTGCGCAGCAACCGCATCGGCTATACCGACCTTGCGCAGAACGTCTCGGCCAAGACCGTCTCGCTCCGCATTCGCAACCCCGAGGATGTGGACAAGGCGTTCAGCGAACTGAAGAAGCTCGCGATTCCGGTCGGCGACGACGTGTTCGGCGGATTCTCCGGCAACGATCTCGACATCACGCGGGAGGGCGACAAGATCACGCTCGCCATTACCGAGGTTGGTCTGAACGACCGTTTCGGTTCGGCCATTCAAGCCTCCATCGAGACCATCCGGCGGCGCGTCGATGCGTTCGGCACCACGGAACCCAGCATTCAGCGCGAGGGCCGCAACCGCATCCTTGTCCAGGTACCCGGCGTGTCGGACGTACAGCGACTCAAAGGCTTGATCGGCGAGACGGGCAAGCTCGAGTTCAAGCTCGTGGACCCCTCCGCCAATGCCGCCGAGGTCGCCGTCAGCAAGAAGGTGCCGCCCGGCAACGAGCTGGTCTATTCGAGTGACGAGCCGCCGGTCCCGTACGTACTCAAGGATCAGGTGATGGTGAGCGGCGAGAACCTTGTCGACGCGCAGCCCGGCTTCGATTCCCGCACGGGCGAACCAATCGTGACGTTCCGCTTCGACCAGGCCGGTGCCAAGCGCTTCGGCCGGGTGACTCAGGACAATGTCGGTCTGCCCTTCGCTATCGTGCTCGACAACGCCGTGATCTCCGCGCCGGTCATCCGCGAGCCGATCCTCGGCGGCACGGGTCAGATCAGCGGAAACTTCACCGTGCAGGAGGCGAACGATCTCTCCGTCCTGCTGCGCTCCGGCGCGCTTCCCGCCAAGCTGACGGTCATCGAGGAGCGCACCGTCGGTGCGAGTCTTGGCGCCGACTCCATCGAGAGCGGCAAGAAGGCGGCAATTGTCGGCATGCTGCTGGTCGTGGCCTTCATGTTCGTGGCCTACGGGCTGTTCGGCCTGTTCGCCAATCTGGCGCTGCTCATCAACGTGGCGCTGATCTTCGCCGTGCTGTCACTGATGGGCGCCACGCTGACCTTGCCCGGCATCGCCGGCATCGTGCTGGTCATCGGCATCGCCGTGGATGCCAACGTGCTCATCAATGAGCGCATCCGAGAGGAGGTGAGGGCTGGCAAGTCGCCTATTGCCTCGGTGGATTCAGGCTATTCGCGCGCGCTCATTACGATCATCGACTCCAACGTAACCACTCTAATCGCGGTCTTGGTGCTGTTCTGGCTGGGCTCAGGTCCTGTGCGCGGCTTTGCCGTGACTCTGACGGTCGGCATCCTCGCCTCGATGTTCACCGCCGTCACCGTCACGCGTATGATGGTCGCCTTCTGGCTGCGCTGGACGCGGCCGAAAACCCTGCCACTCTAGGATCAGCCAGAAATGTTTCGTGGCCTTCAGCTCATTCCCGCCGACACCAAGATCGACTTCGTCGGTCAACGCGCCATTACCTGGTTCGTATCGGCGTTCCTCACTGTCGCGCCGCTCCTCCTCGTGGCAACGGTCGGCCTCAATATGGGCATCGATTTCCAGGGCGGCACTCTGATCGAGGTGCAGACCAAGGAAAGCCCGGCCAATCTTGCAGACATTCGCAGCAAGATCAGCGGGCTCGGCGTGGGCGAGGTTCAGATCCAAGAATTCGGTGCGCCGGACGAGGTGCTGATCCGGATTGCCTCGCTGCCGACCGAAGAAGAGCAGCAAGCCTCCATCGCCAAGGTGAAGGAGGCGCTCGGCGACAGCGTCGAGTACCGCCGCACGGAAATTGTTGGACCGACTATCTCGTCGGAACTGATCGCCGGAGGCACCTTCGCCGTGGTCGTCGCCATGATCGGCATCATGATCTATGTGTGGTTTCGCTTCGAATGGCAATTCGCCGTGGCGGCCATCGCCTCGCTGGTCCACGACGTCACCGCCACGATCGGCCTCTATGCGCTGATGCAGCTCGAGTTCAATGTGTCGAGCATCGCGGCCATCCTGACCATCATCGGTTACTCGCTGAACGACAAGGTCGTGATCTTCGACCGCATCAGAGAGAATTTGCGCAAGTACAAACGCATGCCTCTGGTCGAGTTGCTCGATCTCTCCATCAACGAGATGCTGTCGCGGGCTGTGCTGACCCACGTCACCACCTTCCTCGCCATGCTGCCGTTCCTGTTCTTCGGCGGTGAGGCGATCTACGGCTTCGCCGTGGCCATGTGCTTCGGCATTGTCGTTGGCGCTTACTCGTCGATCTTCGTCGCTTCGCCCATGCAGCTGATCCTCGGGGTCCGCCGCGAGGCGTTCGCCCCGAGCGCCAGCCCCGCAAAGGGCAAGTCGGAAGCTGCGGCGCGCGCATGAGGCAGTGAGGCAGGGCCGTGGATGAGGGTGAGCGGGCGGTCGCGGTTCGGCGTATCGCTCGCGCCGCCGACCCGGATCGTGCCATCGCCACCCTGTTCGCGCCCGCGGAAGCCCGCGACGATCTCTTCGCTCTTTATGCGTTCAACGCCGAGCTCGCCCGCATCGCCGATCAGGTGAGCGAGCCGGCGCTCGGGGCCATCCGCCTGCAATGGTGGCGAGAGGCCATCGAGCGGGCCGCGGGCGGCGAGACCACCGGCCACTTGGTGGCCGATGCCTTTGGCGAGGTCCTGGCGCGCCGGTCGCTGTCGCGCAATCGCATCGCCGGGCTGATCGATGCGCGCACCTTCGATGTCGGCGAGACGGTCATGCCTGATACGCGCACCCTCGACGCGTATCTGTTCGACACCACGGGGGCGCTGTTCGCATTGGCCGCGGAGATTGTCGGCGCGAAGGGCGAGAAGCGCGATCTCGTGGCGGAGACCGGCGGCCGCGCCTATGGGCTGGTGCGCGTGATGCGGAGCCTGCCCACTCTTGCCGCCAAGGGGCGCACTTATCTGGCTGCGGATGCTTTGGCGCGGCACGACACCAATCCGGAAACGCTGTTCCGTGGTGAGACGACCTCTGGGCTCAAGACGCTGCTGGCCGAGATGCGGGGCGAGGCGCAGGCAGCGTTGAAAGAGGCGCGTTTCCATCTTGTCGGCGCCGGCATGACCGGAACCGGACTTGACGAAGCAGGCCGCACCGCGTTCTTGCCGCTTTGCCTGGTCGAGCCCTATCTCGCTGCGCTCGGCAAGGTCCGCGACCCCTTGCGTCAGGTGGCAAGCATCAATCCCCTGTACCGGCTGTGGCGCCTGATGCGGTCGCGTTAGAAGCTCACTCGGCCGCGACCGCGCTTAGTCCTTCAAGCCAATCATCGAGATCGGCCAACGCCCGCGCCGACATGGCGCGCTTACGCGCGAAGGCTTTGCTGTTCTTGGGGCCTTTGCCCCAGGACTCGCGGGCGACGGTCACCGGCGGGAACAGCCCATAATTGACATTCATCGGCTGGAAGCTGCGGGCGCCGCCTTCGCCGTCCGCGCTCAAATGTCCGCCGGTGATGTGCGCAAGCAGCGCGCCGAGCGCGGTTGTGGGCGGCGGCGGAGCAGGCGGCGCTCCCAATCGCTCGGCACCGGCGAAACGGCCGGCAATCAGCCCGATGGCCGCCGACTCCACATAGCCCTCGACGCCCGTCACCTGGCCGGCGAAGCGCAGGCGCGGTTCGGCCTTGAGCCGTAAAGAGCAGTCGAGCAGCTTCGGACTGTCGAGAAAGGTGTTGCGGTGGAGCCCGCCGAGCCGGGCGAACTCCGCTTGCCCCAATCCGGGGATCATGCGGAAGACGCGCGCCTGCTCGCCGTGCTTCAGCTTGGTCTGGAAGCCCACCATGTTCCACAGCGTGCCGAGCGCATTATCCTGGCGGAGCTGCACGATCGCGTGGGGTTTTTCATCCGGCCGGTGCGCGTTCGTGAGCCCGACAGGTTTCATCGGCCCGTAGCGGAGCGTGTCGCGCCCGCGCTCGGCCATAACCTCGATGGGCAGGCACCCTTCGAAATAAGGCGTCTTCTCGAAGTCCTTGAACGTTGTCTTTTCGGCCGTCAGAAGCCCGTCGATGAAGGCATCGTACTGTGCCTTGTCGAGCGGACAGTTGATGTAGTCGGCGCCGCTGCCGCCGGGCCCGACCTTGTCGTAGCGGGATTGGCGCCAGCAAACATCCATGTCGATGGACTCGAAATGCACGATCGGTGCGATGGCGTCGAAGAAGGCGAGCTCCGCTTCGCCCGTGAGCGTCTTTACCGCGTCGGCGAGCGCGGGCGAGGTGAGGGGTCCCGTGGCCACGATCACGCTATCCCAGTCGGCCGGCGGCAGCCCCGCAACTTCACTGCGGTCGATCGCGATGAGGGGATGCTCGGTGAGCGCCTCCGTCACGGCGTCGGCGAAGTCCTCCCGGTCCACGGCGAGCGCGCCCCCGGCCGGAAGCTTGTGAGCATCCGCGCAAGCCATGATCAGAGAGCCGGCCCGGCGCATCTCTTCATGCAGCAGGCCCACCGCATTGGTCTCCCAATCGTCTGAACGGAAGGAATTGGAGCAGACGAGCTCGGCGAGCGCGTCCGTCTTGTGAGCCTCGGTCTGGCACTCGGGCCGCATCTCGTGGAGAACGACCGGAACGCCGGCCTTCGCCAGCTGCCAAGCCGCCTCGCTGCCGGCGAGCCCGCCGCCGATCACATGAACCGTATCCGTCATGGGCGTAGCTAGGCCGGTCGAGCCTGATGTTTCAAGCGGAACGAGGGCCGAAAACCCTCCGCAAACGTCTATTTCTTGGGCAAAAGACTAATCCTTATTCAGCCCAGGACCGCTTTGGGCTATACTTCGGGCCGGAAGCCGAATCGACAGACATTCATCAGCTTCCATGAATGAGCCGGTGGATTGCCGGCAATCGGCGGATCCGCCCGCTCTCTTTTTCACAAAAGGGGGGTGAGATGTCCGCAAATACCGCACTAGCAATCAGCGTTGGCGTTCTTGGCGCCATAGCCACTTGGCTCTTCCTGGGCCCGCTCGGTGGCATGCTTGCCATTTGGGCCGCCTTTATCGCGTGGGGCTGCTTCTTCCACTGCGGTGGCAAGGAAGCCGGCCTGCAATCGGCCATTCTCGGCAATATCGCCGGCGCCATCATCGCCGGCGTTACGCTCTGGGTGGCGACCCAGACCGGCATTGGCGATCAGATCGGCCTGCCGATTTGGGCCGGAATCTGCGTCGGCATCGGCGTTGCCGCGATGGTCCTGTTGGCCAATATCCCGGCCTTCGCCGCCATTCCGGCACAGGTCTATGGCTTCGCTTCCGTGGTGGCTCTGACGCTTCTGGGCAACGGTGCCGGCAATCTGACGGCGGCCTCCATGGAGAACCCGGTCGTGGTCATCATCTGCTCGATGATCGTGGGTGCGCTCTTCGGCTGGGTCTCGGAGAAAGTCGCAGGCATGTTGGCTGGGGCCGGACACGGCGCCCACGCCAAAGCTTAACGCGGGAATCCGGCAGTTGGGCTCCGGGACCCCCTAGGCCCGGGGCTTGCATGCCGATCGACGGCGTGGCCTTGCCGAGAGGCCACGCCGTTTATTCTTTCCGGTGAAGCTCTGGGCAACCCTGTTTTCGGGTGTGCCTTGCGCGCGGGGGCGGAGACCGGCAATGTGCCCGCTATTCTTGTGTCCTAGGGTTCCGCGCGGATCGTCCGCGCCTTTTCGGAGACGTTGTAAAAGTCATGTCATCCGTCGACGTCGTATGGAAAGGCAACTGCCGCGATCCGGAAGCCCGGTATCGGCTGCTCGGTTATCTCCACCGTCTTGCGCGCGCGAGTGAGAGCTATCTGCGCCGGGGCGAGAGGCCCTATCTGAGCCTCGTCGGCAAGGGGCATGAAGCTCTGCCGCGTCCCAACATCGAAGTCATCGACCAGACTCTCGAAGGCCCGATCCTGATTTCGAGCGCCATCGGACCGCATCCCGAGACGCTCGTGGCGCGAGCCCTGGAAGCCGGGCTCACGGTCATCGCCCCGGACGACGGTGGCCCCCAACTCATCGTGCTCGACGCGGTGCGTCTGCGCGGTCTCGACTTCAGACTGTTCGATCCACGAGAGCTTTATCCCGACAACGACCGCATGAGTTTTGTCTTCGTGGAATGCCCCGAGCATCATTTCCTCGATGGCCGGCTGGTCGAGGTCAACCGACGCGAGGACAAGATCTATCTGGCCAGCCCGAGCATCCACCTGCGCGCCTATCTCGAGGATTGGACCGACTGCCTGTTCTCATGGATTCGCTTTTTCCTCATGGGCGATTTTTGGTGGCAACGCCGCGAAGAGCTGCAAGGCTATTCGGATTATCGCGGCGTGTTCGAAGAGCTCCAGACCAGCCGCGGCAGCGCCGAGGCCGAGGACGCGACGTTTGACGCGGTGCTGTCGACCTTCGCTCAGCACGCCGAGCACACGATCGGCGAAGTGGCGCAGCTGGCCAAAGCCGGGAAAGCGTAAAGCTACTTCGCCTCTTTGCCGAACGCCTTACGCAGCTCGTCCTTTGCCTTCTCCAGCCGGGCGCGGTCCTCCTCGGACAGGTTCTTGCCGGCGCGGTTCATGTAGAAGACGAGCATCGACATCGCCGAGCGGAAGGGATCCGCTTTCCGCCGCTTGCTCGCTTCGGCAGAGCGCTTCAGCGACGCCGCGATCTCCTTCGGGTCTTCAAGCGCGAACACCCCCTTCTTGAGGTCGAGCGCGTGGGAATGCTCGGTGACGTTTTGAGACCAGCGTTCCCCCGAGTCCTTCGCTTTCGTGGCCATCAGCAAGCTCCGGGTCGTTTGCATGTGGACAATGTCCGCGGTCGTTTCGCGGTTCCGCTAGAAGCGTCCTTCGTCGGGGATATTGAGGGTCGTGCCGCACGCTTTGCAGTGGACTGCATCCGCCTCGTGCCGCTGGAGGCCGCATTCGGGGCAGGGGAAGCGCACCTTTTGCGGCCTGAGCAGCGTCTGCAGCAGGCGCAAGAACAGCGTCACACCGAAGATCATGATGACCACGGCAATCAGCCGCCCGAGCGAGCCTTGCAGGGTGATGTCGCCGAAGCCCGTCGTCGTCAGCGCCGTCACGGTGAAATAAAGTGCGTCCACATAGTTGGCGATAAGCGGGTTCCGCCAATGCTGCGTCTCGTAGACGATGCCCGTCATGATGAAGACAAACACGATGAGATTGATGACCGCGGTGATCGCTTCCTCGTTGCGCCGGAAGAACGTACTGTCGGCCCGCAAGCGCGCCACCAGCTGATAAGTGTGCAGGAGCCGCAAGGTGCGCAGGATGCGCAGGAAGCCGAGCCCTTCGCCGACGATGGGAGCGAGAAACGAGAAGATCGCCACCATGTCCGCCCAGGTGGCGGGATGGGCGAACTCCCGCACCGGATGCGGGCTGACCCAGATCCGCGCGCAGAAATCCGCGAGGATCACCACGCCGAAGATCACGTCGAGATATTCGATCCAGGGTTCGCGCGGGATGAACGACGTCCCGACGATGAAAATGATGGTGAGAATATCGAAGGCGAGCAGCCCGTAGCGGAAGCGGTGCGCCGCGACACTGCGGCCGTGATAGAGCAGCCGCAAACGCTCGCGTAAAGTCTCGGCCTCCGGCTCCGCCTCCTTCGGCGGTGGCTCGGATTTCTTCGTGGCGGACTTGCTCTTGCCTGAGGTCTTCGCTGCGGTCATGCGCCTTCTTTGTGTCGTGCCGCCAAGGTAATGTCCCGCGGGTTCAGGAGAGGAAATGTCATGGCAGCACTCACGCTTTACCACGCGGCGCCTTCGCGATCATCCATTGTACGCTGGATGCTGGAGGAGCTCGGCGAACCTTACGATATTCACCTCCTGACCTTGACCAAAGGTGAGCAACTCAGCCCCGACTACCGGGCCATCAACCCGATGGGCAAGGTGCCAGCCCTGCGCCACGGCGAGGCCATCATCACCGAGTCGGCGGCGATCTGCACCTATCTGGCCGATGAATTTCCAGCCGCTAGGCTCAACGTCCCCGTTGGGGATCCGCGGCGCGGGCCGTATCTGAAATGGCTGTTCTTCGCACCCGGCTGTATCGAGCCGGCCATGATGGACCATGCCTATCCGCGCCAGGAGCAGCCGCGCCGTGGGACGCTGGGTTACGGCGACTACGACACCGTTATGGACATAACCGCCGAGGCCGTGGCGCGCGGGCCCTATCTGATGGGTGAGCAGTTCACTGCGGCCGACGTGGTCGTCGGCGCGAATTTGCGGTGGGGTCTCATGTTCAAGCTCGTGCCGGAGCGGGCTGAGTTCACGGGCTACGTGGCGCGCCTCGAGGCCCGGCCGGCGCTCCAGCGCGCGACGGCCTTGGACCAAGAGATTATGGCGGCGTCCTAGCCCGAACGAACCGCGCCGAGGATCTGCAAGATAAGTGCGGTGCCGAAACCCCAGGCACCGTTCACCGCAAGCCCAATGAGAAAGCGCGGCCCCATCGCCTGCATCGGCTCGCCTTTGAGCGGCGGGACCACGAAGAAGGCGACGAGGGTGAGCGCGAGGGCCCCGACAATGACCCAGGCGGCCCAATAGCTGGGGCCGCTCAAATGGACGAGGACGGGAGCTAAAACCAACCCCCAGAGGCCGCCCCAAAACGCCTTGGACAGGACCGCCGGCACGCCGAACGGCGGAATAGGGTCGGTCGCCCAAGCCGGGCGGTCGAGCGGAATGATGCCGGTATGGTTGAACAGGTACCATAAGCCCTGATGAAAGATCAGCGTGGCGAGAAACCCGGCGACAAAGCCAAGCAGGAGCAGCTTCAGAGACATGACGATCTCCCCCGTTTCGCCGCATGATGCGCTATTGGCGCCATGGCGCAAGGCGAGGATGAGGTTGGACACAAGATGTTGACCATCGTCTCCGGAGGACAGACTGGCGTCGACCGCGCGGCACTCGATGCCGCCATCGCCGCCGGCTTGCCCTATTGCGGCTGGTGTCCCAAGGGTGGTTGGGCGGAGGATTATCCCCATCCTCCCGGCGTGCGAACGCGCTATCCGGGCTTGCAAGAGACGCCGGACTCTTCGCCCGACCAGCGCACCGGCTGGAATGTGCGCGATGCTGACGCGTTGATGGTGCTCGCCGATGAGCGTGGGATTGCCGCCTCAAGGGGGACTGCCCGCGCCATGGCGCACGCGCACGAACGCGACAAGCCGCACATAGTCATCGATCTTGAGCGCGCGGGCGCGCCGAAGCTCGCACAAGACTTTCTGCGCCGCCGGACAGCGCAAGCGCTCTGCATCGCCGGCCCCCGGGAGAGCGAGAGCCCCGGCATTTATGCCGAGGCCCGCGAGTTTCTGGTCGTTCTCCTTTGCGACAGGCCGACAGGGAACGATGGCTGAGCGCGCAAGGTTCGCTGGCAGCTCATTTGCTGCCTAAGACGGAACGTCGGCCTCATGCGGCACCACCACGGCAAACATGTCGCCGAGGGCCGACAGGCTCGCGGCCTGCAGCTGCTCGGCCGGGACCTCTTCACCCGTTGCCGGATTCGGCAAGGCGCGCGTGGCCGTGGCGCCAGCGACGACCGTGTTGGCGTAGCCGTGATTGAATGAGGCACGCGCGGTCGAGTTCACGCACATATGGGTCATGAACCCGGCATAGACGACATTCTTGACCCCATGCTTCTTCAGCGCCGCGTCGAGCCCCGTCTGCTCGAACGCACTTGGAAAATTTTTGACGATGACGGTCTCGCCCTCGACCGGAGCCACGCAGTCGGAGATTTGGCCGATGGGAGCGCTGACGTCATACGGCGTGCCGGCGCCGGCGTCGTGCATGATGTGAATGACGGGGCGTCCGGCCTCGCGGAACCGCTTGAGCAGCGCGGCGGCCTCCTTCAGCGCCGGCTCCACGTCGACGAGCTGCATGACCCCCTCGCGATACGTTTGCTGGCAGTCGATGAGCACCAAGGCGCTGTCGGCGATCGGCGCCGGGTTGGGGTCCATGCCTGTCAGCGTGCGCAGTGTGGGGTTTGTCATTCGTTGCCTCCTTGAGCCCTCGGATCTGATCAGCACCCTAGTGCAGATGACGCGTCCGGACCGCCGCTATGGCGTCCCCGCGAGGTTGCCTTGCCACGTTGCCCCGTTGATCGCCTCGAGCACCAGCCTGCGGGCCGTACCGGTGCTCGATCCTTGCGGCGGGGGCAATGTGATGGTCGCCCGTGCCCCCGTCTGTCCGCTGAACCCGATCTTCTCCGTCTTGAAATGCGAAGCCCAGACATAAGGGTAGACGTTGCTGATGGCAGTGGCGGGCAGGGCGGCGAGTGTGGTGCCGTCCCATTCGGCAACAGTGCTGCCCGACGCATCGACGAGACGAGCGGCGATGACATAGGCCGCGCCGGTGTCGGGACCCGCATCCACATAGGCCTTGAAACTGACGGTGCCGTCGTCCGCGAGCGTCACATCGGACAGCGCGATGCTGTGGTTGTGGAAGCTGACCCGCGCATGCTGAGGCGAGACCACCGCGCCGAACAGGATTTGGTAGCTGCCGACGGTGAACACGACCGCCACCGCCGCAAGGACCAAAGCGAGCGTCTTGAGCTGCGCGAGCGGAACCGGACCGCTGAACACCCAGGCGGTCCATGGATGGCGCTGCGCCCATTGGTTTCGACCGATGAGATTGTCGACGGACCAGGCGCCGCCGCCTGCGAGAAATACCGCGCTGCTCATCGCCAGGCCCGACACCGCCATGGTCCACTCGTCGAGGCAGGTCGAGCCCATCCAGCCAAAGATCAGCATCAGAGAGACATTGAGGCCGATGCAGATGAGCGCGGCGAGACGGGTTGCCAGGCCCAATATCAGCGCGAGGCCAACGACGAGTTCGGCGATCGTCCAAAGCCAGACCGACGCGACGATCAGGTCCGGATAGTTCAGCGTCGCTTCGAGCGGGCCCTGAATCCAAAGCGTGCCGGGCAGAGCATGGGTGAGCTTGTTGGCGACGAAGCCGACTGAGTCGAAGTCGAGCTTTACGGCAACATCGGCACCATCGACCTCGCGGAAATTGTAGAGGAGCCGCCGGCTGGCGCCGCCCCAGAAGATGAAGCCCTGGACGAAGCGCGTGCCGAGAAGCACGAGAGCGAGCAGCGAAAACCAAGCGGCCGGATCGGGTACCGCCCGCTTAATGACGTCTGTGTCTGCCATGGTGTGCGCGCCTCCTGATCCCGGTCCAATCTAGCGCAAATTTCCCTCAGGCTGTGGAACTGGCGTCCCACCCGGACATTGTGGCGTTAGGATTGAGACGGGTAGTCTAGGGGGCTGGTCTCACCGGCCGGCACTCTGACTGCTCGGAGCTGGGAGGAGGCCATGACCCACAGGACAGACGGCACGACACGGACGATGCTTCTTGCGGCCATGCTTGGGGTTGGCGCTTTACTATGCGCACAGCCGGCGATCGCCCTTGGAAGTTGGGTCGAAGGCGAAGAGGCCCATGCGTGCGGCAACGACGACGGCGCCTTCGATGAGGCCGCCTTCATCATCGCCACTAAGCCCGAGGCCGGCGAACGCGTTGAGAGCGGGTTCGAGGTTACAGGCTGCTCGCGGAGTTTCGAAAGCAACGTGCAGTGGAAGTTGCTCGCCCGCGACGGCGCGGTCCTGGCCAGCGGCAACACCCAAGGCGGCGGCGTGGACGGGCCAGGAGATTTCTCCTTTACCGTGCCCTATAGCGTGGACGCCAGGCAGATCGGTCATCTCGAAGTGTTCGCCGACGATCCGTCCGACGGCGAAGGCTTCCCGCCGGGCCGGACCGTCCTGCCCCTGGTGCTGAAGCCGTAGGTCGTGCTTTGATGCGCGCATGAAGCCGGTTCTTATCATCCAAAACGATGCGAAGGAGGGCGCGGGACAGCTCTCCACGCTGATCGCCGAGCGCAGGCTCGGCCAGGAGACCGTGTTCGGCTACGACACGGACTATGGGAAGCTTGCCGTCGACGATTACGGGGCCCTCGTGGTTCTCGGCGGTGCCCAAAGCGCCTACGAGACCGACGAATACCCATACCTCACCGACGAGATCGCGCTCTGTCATGATTTCATGCAGGCCGGCAAGCCGATCGCGGGGTTCTGCCTTGGCGCGCAAATCCTGGCGCGGGCGTTGGGCGGCGAGGTGGTCCCCGGCGCGACCAAGGAGATCGGCTGGTACGATCTCGTGCTGAGCGAGGCGGCGGCGGACGACGCCATTCTCGAGACCCACCCCAAGACGCTGCTCGCCTACCATTTTCATGGCGACCGCATCGAGAGCGTACCGGGTGCGGTGAACCTTGCGTCCTCCGATATCACCGACTGTCAGCTCTTTCGTTACGGCTCGAATGTCTACGGTTTCCAGTATCACGCCGAGGTCGATCAGCCGCTGGTCGAGATCATGTGCCGGAACAACGCCGACTACATGGCGACGAACGGCTTTGACGCCGAGGCCATCATTGCCGAAGGCCAGAAGAACCTGCCAACCTTCGCGGAAGCCTGCAAAGGCGTGCTGAACCGCTGGCTCGATCTCGTCACGGTGCGGGGAAAACCCTAGCGAACGCGCGAAGGGCTGGCGCGACTCATGGTAGAGTGCGCGACAAATTTCAGCGGAGGGGGGAATCCATGCTGACGGCACTCATCATTACACTCGTGGTCGGGGCAATCGCGGGCTGGCTCGCGGGGCTCGTGGTCAATGGGACGGGATTCGGCCTTGTGGGCGATATCGTCATCGGCATTCTCGGCGCGCTGATCGCCAGCTTCTTGTTTCCCTATTTCGGGATCGCTCTCACCCTGGGTGGCGGCCTTCTCGGCGCGATCATCCTGGCCTTTATCGGCGCCGTGATTCTGCTGGTGGTGGTGAAGGTCATCAAGAATATCGCCGCCTAAGAAAAATCCAATTATTACATGATGTTATAGGCGCTCTTTCAGCGGCCGGGGCAGCTTGCTGTCTCGGCCGGCCCTGCCCTTCGGCGCGCCAATTTCCTCTCCAAGACAATCAGGGTGCCAGGACGCCCGTATTCAACGCAAGGTTGAAGCGATTTGTCGCACTATTTTCCCGGAGGGGACACGTTTTCGTCACACCCCGATCCTGCCCTGGACAGATTTCCCCAGCAAAAGCGCCGATCGCGGCGGGTCGTTCCCGCACAGGGTTAACAAGTGTGAGGTACATCCATGGGGGTTTGGGGGTCTGTCAGCATGCGTGGGGGCATGCTTGTCTTGGCGTTGCTTGCGTTGTTGACACCGGCTTACGCGGACGAGACGAGCGATCAGGCGACCGGCACCGATGTTCCGGTGGTGGACGCTGCCCAAAACGGCATTGCGCTGGCCGCGCTGGAAGTGGCCGCGCAGAGCGCCGGCCCGCTGCGCTACACCACGTACTCCGAGCGGGAGCTCCGCTGTCTCGCCGAGGGCATGTATTTCGAGGCGCGCGGCGAGTCCTTGCGGGGTCAACTGGCCGTCGGCCGGGTGATTCTGAACCGCGTCGAAAGCGAGTCCTATCCCAGCACGATCTGCGACGTGGTCTATCAGAACGACCACATGCGCAATCGCTGCCAGTTCTCCTTCGCCTGCGACGGCCATCCGGACACGATTTCTGAGCGCGACGTCTGGGACCGCATTCGCGGCTATGCGGCCTGGTTGATGGCCAACGATCCCAAAGGCACTGAGTACCAGGTTCTGGCGTCCCTCGAGGCCGCGACCCACTATCACGCGGACTATGTGAGCCCGCGTTGGGCGAAATTCCTCAAACTGACCGCCCGGATCGGCCGCCACATTTTCTACGCCGACCCTTCGGCCTGATCCCAGCAGGGGGCGGGTGCCGGCTTCCCGCCCCTTGCAATTCCTGTTTCTGCTCATATCTCTAGGATTGGTTCGCCACGGACATCGTTCGCGGAAGGGAGTGAACTGATGAAACGGCTGCTGATCGTCTTGGTGCCTCTCGCCCTTGCAGGCTGCGTCACCGAGCAGGCGCCGACCCTGCCTATGACCCTTGGCCCGGCCGAGACAGCCAAGGCAGGCTGCCTGACCTATGATGACACGCCGACCTTCGGCGACTGCCAGGCGTTGGACACCCTCTCCAGTACGCAAAACTAGACGCAGTAAGACTGCATTCTGGTGCACTATCGTGTGCCCTCCAGTCCCGGATTTCCCGACACATCGAACACCGCAAGCCGTTCGGCCAGCCCTTTCGGCACCGGCCCGCTCAATCTGTTGTCGGAGGCGCAGCACCTGAAGGGCCGTGGCCTCGTTCAGGCTTTCAGGGACGGGGCCGGTCAGCCGGTTATCGTTGAGGCGGAGATCCGCTAGCGTCTTGAGCTTGCCGATGTCTTTCGGGATGGAGCCGGAGAGCTTGTTCTCGGCGAGCAACAGCGAATGCAGCGCCGATGCTTCCGTCAGCGTCTCGGGCAGGGGCCCGCGCAGGCGATTGTTGTGCAGAAACACCTGCTCGAGCTTCGGCTGACGGAGCAGGGATGCCGGCAACTGGCCTGAAATCTCATTGTCCTCGCCTCGAAAGATCTTGAGCTTCGGCGTGTCCCAGTCCTTGGGCAGAGAGCCCGACAGTTCGTTCGCGTGCACGTCGAGATATTCGAGCTCCGGGAGCAGGGCCACAGAGTCGGGAATGCGGCCCGTCAGCTCGTTGCCTTTGAGCCAGAGATTCTTCAATGCGCGGCAATTCCCCAGCGCCTCGGGCAGGGACCCCGTGATCTTATTGAAAGACAGATGGAGCGTGTGGAGCCGCGCAAGTCCGCAGATCGTGGGCGGCAGCGCCCCCTCCAGATTGTTGTCGTAGATGGTGAGGCGGACCACGCGGCCCTGGTCGTCGGTCTCCACCCCGTGCCAGGCGCCGACCGGCTTGTCGCTGCCCCAGAAATCCTGCTGGATCCAGTCCGGACCGCCGAGCGCCTCGTAGAAGGCGAGCAAGGCCGAGCGCTCCCGGTCCCGCAAAGCGGGGTCCGCGGGCTCGGGCAAGGAGGCTCCTTGCAGCGCCTGCTCAGCGGCGCGCGGGGGCACTCCCGGGACCACCAAGACCGCCGCGAGCAAGAGCGCAGCGAGCTTGAGCTGGAATAGCGTCTTCGGCAAAACCACCTCGTCTATAAGCCTGGTCGACAGCAGGCAGTCTAAGGGGGCTTCGCGGCGCGGGGATAGGGAAGGTTGCCGCGCGGGCCGTTTTACGGCTACCACAGCGCACCATGACCGCCCCGGCCCACAGCGTCCGCAACAGCCTCGCCGACAAGGAGCGCAGCTTCACGCTCGGGCCCGACGCTCTGCACTGGAGCGATACCGGCGGAGAAGGGCGGATGCCCTACGCGGATGTGCACGACATGCACCTGATCGCCTATACCTCGCCCATCGGCGAGACGTATCAGTGTACGGTGCGCGCCAACACGGGGGACAAGGTCAAGCTGCGTTCCGCGCATTACGTGAGCCTCGGCAATTTTGAGGACCGCACCGCCACCTACGCCCCTTTCGTGCGGGCGCTAGCATCGCGTATCGCGGCGGCCGCGCCGCAGGCCAAATTCATCGCCGGCAGCACCGCCCTGTGGATCGTCTGGCTGATTGTCGGCTTGCTGTGTCTCGGCGTTTTCGTCCTGCTGATCCTGTCCATGTTCGAAGGCCTGCCGGCTGCCGGCCCCTGGATTATCGCGATCGTGGTCTGCGCGATCGCCGCGCCGTGGATCTGGCGCCGCGTGGGCGAGGGAGCCGCCAAGACCTTCGACCCAGCCGCGCCGCCGCCGGCACTCATCGGCCAGAGCTGAGCCGGGAAATTAGAACCGTGCCCCGTCCCGTCATGTTCAGTAGCCGCCTGGAGCAGCGCCGCAAGGTGCGCCGCTTCGCCTTGCTCGTGGCCGTCACGGTGCTCATCGCCGGCCTCGCGCTGATCGCGGTCGTGGCGATGCAGGGCTTCGATCTTCTGGGTGCGGCGGGAGCCGACCGCCTGCCGCTGGGGTTCGCCGTGCTCGGCGCCCTGGCAGGCCTTCTGGTGCTGGCGCTCGTCGCCTATGTGGCGGTGCGTGTCTTCAGCCGGGTCGAGTAGCGCGCGGTCAGTCTACTGGCGCTTGTGCCCCTAAACGCCTAAAATGGTGACACCGAACACAAGCTTCGGGAAACGAGGGGGGTTACAAACATGGATATTGCCAGTCTTCTGGTTCAAGTGATCTCGGGTGCGGTCGGCGGCGCGGGCGCAGGCGCGGCGGCTAAGCAATATTCACTCGGCACGATCGGCAATGTGATCGCCGGTGCGGTCGGCGGCGGCATCACCGGTCAGCTGATCGGAAATTTTGCCGGGCAGATGATCGAAGGCTGGGTCGGCGACATCGCCGGCGGCGCCATCGGCGGCATCGTCCTCACGCTCATCGCCGGCGTCATCAAGAACATGATGGCGAAGTCGTAAGCAGGACGAGTCGAGGCCTTCGCCTCGCAGATGCGCCAAGTGGGAACTGTCCCTTTTGGAGGGGCGTTTCCTCTTTGCCCAGCCTTTCGCAACGGAGTGTTCCATGCCGTATCTCTCTGGCGTCCTCACCGGCGTCCTTCTGACAATTCTCGTGGTGTTTCTCATCGACCATTTGGGCGACCATCCGGACTCGCAAGACATCGTGCGCTGGGGCGTCGTGGCCGAGAAGGTCGGCGCCGGCGCGAAGCAAGTCGGCGAAGAGGTGCGCGAGGGCGTGCACGAGGCCACCGAGCCTGAGCCGTCACCGGAGCCGACGCCATCACCGGAGCCAGAGCCGTCACCTGAGCCAGAGCCGCCGGCAAGCACGCCGCCGGCCGCCACAGAGGCGCCGGCGCAATAGGGGCGCGCGGACGAACGGGCTTACGGCCAGCGCGGCGCTAGGTCCGGTTCAGCAGGGTCTCGCGTTGCTTCATGAGGGCATCGAGCTTCGCCTGCTGATCGGCGATGCGTTGGGCGTTACGCTCCTCGTCGGCCGCGCCCGAATAGGCGGCGGCCTGCTCCACCAGCTCGCGCAAATTATCTTCCACGATCTGGATGCGGCGCTCGATCTCTTCCAGCGATGGTTCGTTGCTCATGATGCCTCGCGTTGGGTTGAATGACGCTTTCGGGGCCGGACCTTACTCAAACCGTGGGTCTGGCCGGAAGGAAATATGACTCGGCGAGTGCGGATCAGCACCAGCTGGCCTCGTTCGCCGCGGGGCGGCGCAGGAGTTCCTGGACGTTCGCTTCGAGCAGCCGGTAGCCGACATTGCCGAATAGCTTCTGCCGGCCGTCATTCATCAAGAATGTCGGACTGCCTTCGACACCGTTCTTCTGGCTCAGATCGTAGTCGGCGGCGAGCTGGGCCACCGCTTCCGAGGATCGGATCTTATCCTCCACGACCGCGTAATCGAGACCGATGCGCTCGGCGATCTCACGATGGACGGTCCATTCGGAAATATCCTTGGCCGAGGCAAAGAAGGCCAGCCGCGTTTCCCACGCGGCCTTTGTCGAGAGCCTGTCGAGATACGGAAGGGGCTCAGCGCCGTCGCGCTGAGCCTCCCGCTCGATCAGGGCGACAGCCTTCAGGAACATGTGCGCGCTCGCGGAGGTCCTCGGCCGGGCTGTGAGCCACACCTCCTCGTGCACCACGATATGCGGAAACCGCTCGGCGATCTCCCGCAGGTGCCGGTTGTAACCCGCGAAGCCGCCGCGAGAGCCCCAAGACGTGTCGATCTTGCCCCAGGCGTCGGGGAAGACAGAGCAGAAGCGGGGCACGATCACGATCCGATCGCCGAACTCCTTGGCGAGTTCCTCGAGCCGCCGCTCGGCAACATAGGCCCAGACGCACAAGACATCCGAATAGTACGAGATCTCGACTTTCGACATTTTGCTGCTCTTTCGTCCGGCCTGACCAATACGCGAAGCGCGGTCTGGAACCTTGCGATAGCGCAAAGCATGCGACCGTCTGGGGTCGTGCTCCGTTAACAAAATTCATGCAGGCTACCCCCGCAAGGTCTAGACAACTTGAACGATGAGGATTTCATGACTGGCAATCGCACCCTTGGCCTCGCCTCGGCGGCCGCTTTCGCAACGCTCTGTTTCGCGGCGCCCGCCCAAGCCGCCCCGTATGACGGCGCCTGGAAAATGTCCCTCGTGACCACCGACGGCCATTGCGGCGTCATCAGCGTGGGCCTCGCCATAAGCGGCGGTCAAATCACCTCGACCAGCGGCAAGTTCGTCTTCCGGCCGATCCACATCGCCGGCGTCGTATCCGGCTCGGGCCAAGCCCAGATGAACGGTGTGGCCGGCCCGCGCAAAGCGGCCGGCAACGGACGCTTCACGCGCGCAAAGGGCAAAGGCCAGTGGAACGGGGTCGGCCCCTCGGGCGTCTGCTCCGGCTATTGGATCGCCGTCCGCGGCTGACGCGCTCAGCCACCGTGAGGCGGCGTGTCAGCGCGCGTCGAAGGGCGGGCATAAGAGATTTGGGTGAGCGGCGTAAAGGCGGCGGCCGGAAAGGCCACCGCGAACGGTGCGTGCGTTGGCGCGCGTGCGCCCGCGACGCCTAAAAGAGCAGATAGAAAATGACAATGACGATGAGGGGAACGCCCATCAGCCACAACAGAATGCCAGCCATCGTTGCCTCCTTTGCTTGAGTTGCAAAAGGGGAACAATCGCGCCGACGCGTTCGTTCCATAACTGCATACGTTTTCATCACGCATCGCACGGAACAAACGCACCAAGGAGGCAAACATGGCGCGCGAAGGCATTGTCGCAGTGGAAGAGGAAGTCGTTGTCTCGGGCGGGCCCGTCGGCAAGGCGAACGACTGGGGCGCCATCATCGGCGGGGCGCTCGGCGCGATCGCCGTCTCCATCATTCTGTTCACGGCCGGCTCCGGCTTCGGCATCTCCACCGTTGAGCCGTGGTCCTTCGCCAACGAGTCGCCCGAGACCTTCGCCATCGGCACCGGTATCTGGCTGATCGTCATGCAATGGCTGTCGGCCGGCTTCGGCGGCTATCTGGCGGGGCGCCTGCGCGAGAAATGGGTGGGCTTGCGCACTGACGAGGTGCTGTTCCGGGATACGGCCCACGGCATGCTCGCCTGGGCGCTGGCGACCGTGATCGTCGCGGCGCTGTTTGCCATCGGCACCGGCATCGCCGGAACCACCGCAGCCGTGACCGCCGACGCCGCCACCGCAGCCGAGGCCGCACAAGAGCTCTCCCAGGAGGCGCTGGAAGCGGCCGCCAACTTCTCGATCTTCACGGCCATCTCGCTGCTCGTGGGCGGCTTCATCGGCGCCGTGGCCGGAGGCCTCGGCGGCTACCATCGCGACGCGGTCTAGGCCGCGCCAGGTCTCGCTGCTGAGCCGAGATTCGCTGGCTAGACCTGGGCGGGCCCGCGTGCTCCCAAGCGCGGGTCCGTTCGTTTCGGTGGAAGCGGCGGAACCCCACACGCGCCAGACGGTTGAGACTTCATGGTGCGGACGCTCTACTTCCTCGCCCTGATGCTGACCGCCATCGCCATGGGCGCTGCGCTGGCGCACCTGTTCGAGCTCCCCAATAAGATCGGCATCGGCGCGCAAGACTATCTCACGGTGCAGCGCAACTACGACGGCTGGTGGATGGTCGGCCTGTTCGTACCGGCGGCCTTCTTCGCCGTGATCGCCTTGATGTTCGCGCTGCGCGGCACGGGCTTGCCCTTCGTGCTGGCGGCCGCCGCGGTGCTGCTTCTCGCCGGCGAGATGGTGGCTTTCTGGGGTTTCACCGCGCCGGCCAACCGCGCCACCGAGAACTGGACCATGCTCCCCGACAACTGGGAGGCGTGGCGCGCGCAATGGGAATATTCCCATGCGGTGCGCGCAGGCCTCTACCTGCTCGCCTTCGGCGCCCTCGTGCTGTCCGTGCTAAGCTGGCAGCCGGCGCAAGACTGAAGACGAAGCGCGAAGGGAGACGCCATGACCAAGGTCCGCGACGAGGTGCTGGCGGCGAACGAGGACTATGCCGGGAGCTTCGGGGACAAGGCCGAGTTGCCAATGCCGCCCGCTCGCCGCTTCGCCATCCTCACCTGCATGGACGCCCGGCTCGATCCGGCGAAGTTCGCAGGACTCGCCGAAGGCGACGCGCATGTGATCCGCAACGCCGGCGGCCGCGCCAGCGACGACGCCATTCGCTCGCTCGTCATCTCCCACAAGCTGCTCGGCACCAAGGAATGGTTCGTCGTCCACCACACCGATTGCGGCATGGAGACCTTCACCGACGAGATCATGCGCGGGCTGCTGCGCCAAAGCCTGGACACCGCGGAGATCGGGCCGGACGGCTGGAAGGATGTGGGGCAGGGGCCGGGCTCGACCGCCGGCGACCATATCGATTGGCTCACCATTTCCGATCAGGCCGAGAGCGTCACCGCCGACGTGAAACGCATCCGCGCCCACCCGCTCGTGCCCCAGGACGTCCCCGTCTACGGCTATATCTACGACGTGAGATCCGGCCGGCTGATCGAGGTGCCCGAAGCAACGGAAGCCGGCAAGGCGTGAGCCGTATAGGCTCTCGGCGGCCGCTCGTATAAGGGCCGCATTTTCCCTATATGCAAAGCGCAACCGCCAAAGAGCAAAGGACACACATGGGAAAATGAACGAAGCAGACACCGCCGGCGACGGCAACAACGCTCAGGCCGCCTGGTTCCTCACCGAAGCTTCGGGCTTCATCGGGGCAAGCGCGCGCCAACACAAACTTCTCGGCCGGGTCGCCATGCGCATGCGCCGCCGCGTACGCCCCGAGCAGCTCATCTCCAACTCCATCTTCGGCTTGGCCCGCCACGCGGTGACGGCGGCGATCTATCTCGGCCTCGTCTATCTCGCCAAGCTCGCCTTCGGCGTGTCGCTGGTGTTCAACGCCATGCGCTGAACGGGCGGCATCAAGAGTTTCTGGTCTTAAGTGCCTAGCGGTTCGGGCAGACGAACTTCCAGCGGCCGAAAATCCCCTGGCGCCAGAAGCAGCTCGCCCGCGGCGGGGCTGGCCAGGCATCGGCGAAGGCGGGCTCGATCACGTCGTAGCCGACCCAGCGGCAGGTATCGCCGGCGCAGAGCCAATCGGCGCGGGCAGGCGCACTCAAGACGGCGAACGAGGAGGCGAGCACCGCGGCCGCCAGGCTCGTACGCAACAGGACCGTTCTCAGCATGCTCGAAACTCCCCAAATAAGACGCTGAACTCAGGGGGCGGATTAAATCCCCGCGCGCGCGCCAAGTCCATCGGGATCGCACGCGAACGGTTAAAGGCGAGCGCCGGCGGCAGCACCCCGGTCAGCAAAATTCATTAGGCGCCGGACCCGATCCGCGCCATAGGGGAGGCGGTGAGCCGGATTTCGGCCCCGTTGCGGATCAGATCCGCCCTCGAAGGAGAGCCCCCATGGCCAAAGGCGAGCAGAAGAGCAATCGCGAAAAGAAGAAGCCGAAGCAGGACAAGAAGAAGGCGCCGGCCGTGTCGGTCTCGCCGTTCGCCGCCGCGACCCCGCCCGGCAATCCGTCCCAGAAGGGCGTCTCCAAGAAGCGCCGCTGAGACTGACCCGCGCGCGAGCGCTCAGAAATTGATGGGCTTGATGGTCGGCCAGCGGGAGACGCCCTGCAGCAAGGCGGCCTTGGCGAGCGCCGCTTCCCGCTCGGGCTGAGACGCTTTCTCGAACAGGTCCCAGGTGGCGCCGAGGATCTCGTAATTGCCGCAGTGCGGGCAGCCGATCAACCGACCGTCGAAATTCTCCGGGGTGAGGTCTTTGGCCTCGCCGGCACAGACCAGGCATTCCATGGGGATGTCGCTTCCGTTAAGCCGGGCTCGCGCTAGCTGCGCTCGATCTCGCTCTCGGCGATCGTGCGGAAGAACGGCTCGCAGCCGCTCTTGATGCGGTATTGGTACTGGCCGTCCCGCGCCGGCAACTGAGCCACCACCTTGTAAGGACCGGGCGCGGCCTTGCGGGGCGGGTAGCGCTGGGTGAGCATCACCTCGTGGCCGGTGGGAAAGCTATGCCCGGTCGCGGAGTCATCTCCGGACGGCGCGTCCTCGGTCATGGCGGCGCTGAGGCGGGGCAGGGATTTGGGCGAGGGCATGAAGGCTCCTAGGGTTCAGGCGGGAGCGCGACGAAAGCTCTCTCAGTCACCGGGGCCTGAGACGCTCGCCCGATGATGCGCTGAGGAATGCGCCTTAATTGCGGAAATAGCGAGTCTTTTACTCGTGTGCTACCGGCCTTCGGCCTACTTGAGCACGTCTTGTTTACGCTACCGGCGTTCGGCCACCTGAGCCTTTTTGCTGCGCTACCGGCCTCTGGCCACCTTGAGCGCATTTTATCTGCGCACCCGCGCTTCGCGTTACTTGAGCGCAAGCATCATCGTCGCCGCGGGCGGGTTGCGCCCCGGCGTCTCGGCAGTCTCCCTAATTCTCCCCAACAAGCGCCACGATGTGGCGAGGACAGCGGGACGCCGATCGGCCGCGATCCTACTGCAGTTTAGTGGGCAGCCTCCCGGCGCCCCGCTCGCGGCATCATTTTAAAGCCT
>MRWG01000717.1_pt1 | contig 28881 bp, 25 predicted proteins | sample 1013341 | NCBI WGS metagenome assembly MRWG01 (sample SAMN06117577, study PRJNA244670) | biofilm metagenome | biome: Water; feature: Cathode Biofilm; material: Biofilm; isolation source: microbial consortium enriched at the cathode of a solar microbial fuel cell | place: USA: District of Columbia ... | reverse complement strand
CATTTTATCGATCAACCTTTTTATGGTGTCCAGCGCGTCATGATCGTCCTTTGCCTTGTAGTCGGTCACGCCACTGATCTCGCAATGGGTGGTGGCGCCCCCCAGGGTTTCATTGTCAATATTTTCGCCAATCGCGGCCTTGACCAGATAACTCCCTGCGAGGAAGATGCTGCCTGTTTTGTCAACAATCAGGGCCTCATCGCTCATAATGGGCAGGTAGGCTCCGCCCGCCACACAGCTCCCCATCACCGCGGCGATCTGTGGGATGCCTGAACTGCTCATGATGGCGTTGTTCCTGAATATACGGCCAAAATGTTCCTTGTCCGGGAAGATTTCGTCCTGCATGGGCAGGTAAACCCCGGCACTATCTACCAGGTAGATGATGGGTAGCCGGTTTTCCATGGCAATTTCCTGGGCGCGCAGGTTTTTTTTCGCGGTAATGGGGAACCAGGCCCCAGCCTTTACCGTGGCATCGTTGGCTACCACCACACACTGCCGCTTCCGGATATACCCGATCACCACTACGACCCCGCCCGAGGGGCAGCCACCGTGCTCCTGGTACATGCCGTCCCCTGCAAAAGCGCCAATCTCGATCTGTTCAGAATCATCATCCAACAGATAGGCAATGCGTTCACGGGCGGTTAATTTTCCTTGCTTGTGGTGCTTTTCAATGCGCCCCTTGCCCCCTCCAAGTTTTACCCGGGCCAGTTTTTTCCGTAATTCTGAAAGTTGTAATTTATGATGGTCTTCGTTCTTGTTGAAGGTAATATCCATATGCCGGTTGAGGTTTCTCTGATAGCGTTAAAGATAAGGAGTAATATTGATTAACTTTGCCTAAAGACGCAAGGAAACATGGAAGAAAAGATACGCTGGGGTATTTTGGGCCTGGGGAAGATCGCCCACAGTTTTGCCAGGGATTTGCAACTGGCAAAAGACGGGGTACTCACGGCCGTGGCATCGAGGAGCCTGGAAAAGGCGACCGAATTTGGGAAAGAATACCGGGCCGAATTTGCCTATGGAAGCTACGAGGAGCTCCTGGGTTCCGGCGCGGTGGATGTCGTCTATATTGCCACCCCCCACACTTCCCACGCGGCCTGGAGCATCAAGGCCATGGAACATGGGAAGCATGTCCTTTGCGAAAAACCCATGGGGGTGAATGCCGCGGAGGTCGCTCAGATGATCGCCGCAGCCAAAAGCAATGGGGTGTTCCTCATGGAGGCGCTCTGGAGCCGCTTTAACCCCAGCATCCGGAAAGTTAAAAGCCTGGTTGACGAAGGGGCCATAGGGGAGTTGCGCTACCTCCGGGCCGATTTTGGGTTCTATGCCCTTGACCGTGACCCTGCCGGCCGCTTGCTGAACCCCGATCTCGCGGGGGGGTCTTTGCTCGACATAGGGATTTACCCCGTATTCCTGGCCTACCTGATGATGGGGCAACCCCAGCGCATTCAATCCGCCGTCAAAACACTGGATACTGGGGTGGAAGTGCAGGCAGCCATGCTCTTTGACTACCCAAAGAGCCAGGCCCTGTTGTACAGCGGGCTTACTTCCAGGACTGAAATGAAGGCAGAACTCAGTGGGACAGCCGGGAGCTTTTACATGCACCCCCGTTGGCATGAGGCCCAGGGATATTCCCGGGAAATTGAAGGTGCCCTGGAAGCTTTTGAACTTCCTACCCTGGGGAAAGGGTACACCCATGAGATCGCGGAGGTACACAGCTGCCTGAAGGCTAAAAAGCGGGAATCAGACCTCTGGACGCACCGCAACAGCCTGGACCTCATAGGCCTGCTGGACACCATCAGGGAACAGAACGGGTTGGTATTCCCCTTTGAAGGATAAAACCGGCCATTCCGGCGAATTTTTAAGAAATTTACGATCTTTGGGACCAAATAAATTCAGCAACCAATGGGAATGAACAAGAACACTGTACTGGCCTGGGCCACTTTTATAATGATCGTTGTAGGCGTGCTCCTGATTGCACTGGGTGCTTTTCGCTATGATGATGTGGCAGGTTGGGGCTTTGCCTCGGTGGGCGTGGGTTTCTTTGCCGTTGCCTGGGTTTTTAACGCCTTGAAGGGTAGGGTATAAAAGGCCCCGCAGGTTTTTCCTCCTTTTGCGAACGCGGTTGATACACACCATCAATTAATATAACCTTTCGATTAACTATAAGAAAGCTTACCTATGTCTGACGATAAAAAGGTCATTTTTTCCATGTCTGGGGTGACCAAGACCTATAAAAACGCCAACACCCCGGTCCTTAAGGACATTTACCTCAGTTTTTTCTACGGGGCCAAAATCGGGATCCTCGGCCTCAATGGTTCGGGGAAATCAACCCTATTGCTGATCATCGCGGGAGAGGACAAAAACTTCCAGGGCGATGTGGTTTTTTCCCCGGGGTATAAGGTGGGATACCTGGCGCAGGAACCCCTGCTGGATGAAGGAAAGACGGTGCTGGAAGTGGTCAAAGAGGGGGTGTCCGAGACCGTGGCCATCCTGGATGAATACAACAAGATCAACGATATGTTCGGGTTGCCCGAGGTCTATGAAGATGCGGACAAGATGCAAAAGCTCATGGACAAGCAGGCGCAGCTGCAGGACCAGATAGATGCCTCCAACGCATGGGAGCTGGACACCAAGCTGGAAATCGCCATGGATGCGCTGAGGACCCCGGAACCCGATAAGCCCATCTCAGTTCTTTCTGGCGGTGAAAGGCGGCGGGTGGCCTTGTGCAGGCTATTGCTGCAAGAGCCCGAGATCCTGTTGCTTGACGAGCCCACCAACCACCTGGATGCCGAATCGGTTCACTGGCTGGAACAGCACCTGGCACAGTATAAGGGAACGGTGATTGCGGTGACGCACGACCGCTATTTCCTGGATAACGTGGCCGGATGGATATTGGAGTTGGACCGAGGGGAGGGGATCCCCTGGAAAGGCAACTACAGCAGCTGGCTCGACCAGAAATCCAAGCGGCTTGCCCAGGAGAGCAAACAGGCTTCCAAGCGCCAGAAAACCTTGGAACGGGAGTTGGAATGGGTACGCCAGGGGGCCAGGGGACGGCAGGCAAAGCAAAAAGCACGTCTGAACAATTATGACAGGTTGCTCCAGCAAGACCAGAAACAACTGGATGAAAAGCTCGAAATCTACATCCCCAATGGGCCCAGGTTGGGTACCAACGTCATAGAGGCCAGGGGGGTGAGCAAGGCCTATGGAGACAAACTGCTCTACGAAGACCTCAACTTTAAATTGCCGCAGGCCGGGATCGTAGGGATTATCGGTCCAAACGGTGCCGGGAAAACCACCATCTTCCGGATGATCATGGGGGAGGAGCAACCCGATAAGGGCGAATTTATCGTAGGGGAGACCGCCAAGATTGCCTATGTGGACCAGAGCCACTCCAATATTGACCCCGGCAAGTCTATCTGGGAAAACTTCAGCGGGGGGCAGGAACTGGTGCTGATGGGGGGAAGGCAGGTTAATTCCAGGGCCTACCTGAGCCGGTTTAATTTTTCGGGCAGCGAACAAAACAAAAAGGTGAACATGCTCTCGGGTGGCGAACGCAACAGGCTGCACCTGGCCATGACCTTAAAAGAGGAGGGGAATGTGTTGTTGCTGGACGAACCTACGAACGACCTGGACGTGAACACCCTGCGCGCCCTGGAGGAAGGCCTGGAAAATTTTGCGGGATGCGCCGCCATCATTTCACACGACCGGTGGTTCCTGGACAGGATATGTACCCATATTCTTGCTTTTGAAGGAGATTCACAGGTGTATTTCTTTGAGGGGTCCTTCTCGGAATACGAGGAAAACAAAAAGAAGCGCCTGGGCGGGGATATCATGCCCAAACGCATCAAATACAAAAAACTTATCCGTTAAGGGCTGGATGCCTTGCCCGGGAGGCTAGTACGCCTCCCTGGGGTACCAATCCAGCTGTACGACTTCAATGGCCGGGTTGCCGGCATTGATCAGTTGTTTGAACCTGGCGACATCGCTAACCTCGGGCCGGCCGCGGTAATGATAGGGGTATACCTGTTTGGGCGCAAACTCCAGTACGGCATCCGCAGCGCGTTCCACGGTCATGGTATACGGCTGGTTCATGCAAACAAAGGCCTTGTCGATATTTTGGAGCGCCCGCATTTCGGGGATATCTTCGGTATCCCCGGAAAAGTATAGCCTAACCCCATCTTTTTCAAGTACATACCCGTTCCCGCGCCCTTTAACGTGGAACTCCCTGGCTTCATCTCTCAGGTTATACATAGGGATAGCGGTTACCCGGATGCCGTAGCGCTCTCTCACGTCCCCGTTGTCCAGTACATCCACCTGGGGGGTAAATTCCCGGGGTAGCTGGGATGCAACCGCTTTCGGGGCGATAATTTTGGCGTCGCGGGTATGCAGTTGCTCCAGGGTTTCCACACTGAGGTGGTCTCCATGGATGTCGGTGATGAGGATAAGGTCCGGTGCAGGCTGCCCTTCAAAAGCGGCTGCTCCTCCTACCGGGTCTAAATAAACAGTGGTTTCACCCCACTGCACCACCGCGGTGGCATGTTCGATCGGGATAATTTTGGGTACCTGTAGCGCCGGTTTGACCGGAACCACTTCGGATAATGCCCTGTCGCCGGCGTTGTTCTTAGGGGCCTCCTTACATCCCATAAAGGCTAACAGGCCGCCTAGCACGCTAAAAAATAATGTTTTCATGACGATGTTGTTTTTAAGATGGGCCATCCAGAGGCAATTCCATTTTGATATCGCTCCTGGCATAGGGAAGGTCTTTTTCGAGTTCTACCTCTTTAAAACCGTATTTTCTGTATATATGTAGGGCGCTGGGCAATTTGGTGCTGGAATACAGCACGATTTTTTTCCATCGTCCCCTTTTAGCGAAAGCGATGGCATGATTCAGGAGTTCCTGCCCGATTTGTCGCCCCTGGTAGGCGGGGTCTACTGCCATTTTCCCCAGTTCATAGATGCCCTCCTCCGATTTTATCAGCGCAAAACACCCCACGACCTCTTCATCCCACAAGGCAAAAAAGATAGATCCGCCCGGTTGAATAATGGTTTCTTCGCAGCGTTCCAACAACAGCCTGTCTTTTTCCTCCACCCAGAAGTAGGTGTCGAGCCAGGCGAGGTTCAGGTCGCGGAATTTTTTCGTATACCGCCTTTCAAAGGGGATGATCTTCAGCGCCATGGATACATATTGTTTTAGGGCTAAAGGTACAGGAACGGGCCAAGTACCTGAAACTCTTTAAGAAAATTTTTGGTCCGGGTAATCTAAAATGTTAATTGTAACGTATATAGAACAAACACAAACAATACCCTCGTAAAGGGAACATTAAAAGTAATTAATTTTTACACTATGACTGAGACAAAAAGTAACAACGGATTAAAGGTAATCGCAGGATTGCTGGGGGTGGTTTTGTTAGGAACCATTATCTACACTGTGAGTCTTTACCAGGATAAGAAGAAGACCACTGCCTTACTTACCCAGGAAAAAGAATTGGTGGTTGAAGACCTGAACAGCCTGAAATCTGAATATGACAAGGCTATTCTTGAGAGCAATGCCACCAATGAAGAATTGGTTGCCGCCAGAGACAGGATCGCCAAGTACATTGATTCCGTGAAGACCATGAAAGCTGATATTTCAGCACTTTCACGCTACAGAAGGCAGGTAGATGTGCTTAAACAGGAAAGGGAGCAGTTGTTGCTTACCGTTGATTCCCTGAAGCAATCCAATGCGCTGATCGCTATGCAGCGTGACAGTACCTTTGTGGAATTGGAAAAGCAAACCGTATTCAACGATTCCCTTGTGGTTCAAAATACCCAACTGGCTGACGCCGTTGAAAGGGGATCTGCCCTGAACCTTACAAAGTTCAGCGTAGATGCGGTACGGGAGCGTAACAACGGAAAACTGGTTTCCACTTCCAGGGCCCGAAGCACCGACAAGTTCAAGATCTGTTTTACCGTGGCCGATAACGTAATCGCCGAAGCCGGAGACAGGGAGTTCTTTATTGAAGTATTGGACCCTCAGGGGAATGTAATGGGCGGCGGCGCTTCTGCCACCAACGACCAGGGAGCTTCTATCAGCTACAGCAAAGGAACCAACTTCTACTACGAGAACAAGAACCTGGATGTTTGTGACTTTATCAACAAGCCCAATGGTGACTTCCAGGATGGCAACTATATGGTCAATGTTTACGACGATAAATTAAAGTTGCTTGGAACTTCCAAGTTCACCCTCAAGTAAGGAGTGACGCATAGAGCCAAAAAGGGACAATCCAACGATTGTCCCTTTTTTTTTGTCCTGCCCGTTTTACTTCTTCAGGCTGCCCACCATGTCTTCCGGGCGTACCCATTGGTCGTATTCTTCGGCGGTAACATATCCTAGCCTGATAGCCTCTTCTTTCAAGGTGGTGCCGTTTTTATGCGCGCTATTGGCAATCTCAGCAGCTTTGTAGTACCCAATCCTGGTGTTCAGGGCGGTCACGAGCATGAGGGAGTTGTTCAGCAATTGCTCAATCACTTTTTTGTTGGGTTCTATACCCGAAGCGCAGTGCGTTTCAAAACTTTGGCAGGCATCGCCCAGGAGTTGGGCAGATTGAAGGATGTTGGAGGCCATCATCGGTTTAAAAACGTTGAGTTCATAATGTCCCTGGGTGCCTCCCACGGAGAGGGCCACATCGTTTCCAATAACCTGGGCGCAAACCATTGTCAGGGCTTCGCATTGGGTGGGGTTTACTTTCCCGGGCATGATGGAGCTGCCGGGTTCATTGGCGGGGATGGTGATTTCTCCTATCCCCGAGCGCGGCCCGGAGGCCATCATGCGGATGTCGTTCGCGATTTTATTCAGGGATACCGCCAGTTGCTTCAGGGCCCCGTGGCTTTCCACAAGGGCGTCGTGCGCCGCCAGGGCCTCAAATTTGTTCCCGGCTGTCTTAAATGGCAGCCCGGTAAACTTGGCAATATACTGGGCGACCAATACATCGTAACCTTCGGGGGTATTCAGGCCGGTTCCCACCGATGTGCGGCCAAGGGCCAGTTCACTCAGGTGGTCCAGGGTGTTCTTTAAGGCTTTCATGCCATGGTCCAATTGCGATACATAGCCCGAGAACTCCTGTCCTAGCGTAAGTGGGGTGGCATCCATCAGGTGGGTCCGGCCAATCTTGACACAGTTGGCGAAAGCCTCGGATTTTTTATGGAGGGTATTCCTTAGGGCCACTACGCCCGGCAGGGTTACCTCGACAATTTTTTTGTAGGCCGCAATGTGCATCCCGGTAGGGAAGGTGTCGTTTGAGGACTGGGACTTGTTCACATCGTCGTTGGGCTGGATGGTCTTTTCACCCTCGCCAATCTTCTTCCCGGCCAATTCCTGCGCCCGGTTCGCGATCACCTCGTTGACGTTCATATTGCTCTGGGTACCCGAACCCGTCTGCCAGATGACCAGGGGAAACTGATCATCGAGTTTTCCCTCCAGGATTTCATCGCACACCTGGCTGATCAAATCCCTTTTTGCCTGGGGTAGTACGCCCAGTTCATGGTTCGCATGCGCAGCGGCCTTTTTAAGGTAGGCAAACCCGTAAATGATGTCCAGGGGCATGGAAGCCTCGGGCCCGATTTTAAAATTGTTGCGGGAGCGCTCTGTCTGGGCCCCCCAATATTTGTCGGCCGGCACTTTCACCTCGCCCATGGTGTCCTTCTCTATTCTGAATTTCATGGTATCGGATGTTAATTTTGGATAGTGGTTACAAAGGTAGGATATTGCCGCTTTATTTATGCCGCCAGGGGTTTTAAAGTTGCCGGGGCAGGAATTTTTTGGCCCTTAGATTTGCATGGTTCCTATTTTTAAAAGTATCTTTGTTCAGCAAAGACATCCGCTATGTTTGATTTTGATCAGTATCTAGGTTTTTTGGCGTTCCTGACCATCCTTACCATTGGTTTTTGGTTGATGATGCTGCTATTGATGTTTATTGTCCCCTACTGGCTGGGCGGGAACCTGATAGAACTTTGGAAAGAAAAACGCGAAGCCCGCAGGGCCAAACGCGATGCATAGATAAAAAAAAGTAGCCTTCCGGCTACTTTTTTATTTTAAGAAGCCCCTCCTTCAAACTCTCCTTCCCCGTCATCACCACGGCGCTCCCCATTTCGTTTTTTGGCCTGGTTGAAACGGTATATTAAAGCCAGGCTGATTTGTCGTTGCCTCCATTGGAACTCACTTTCGGAAGTGAAGAATTCGGTATTCGTCAAAGACCTCCTTTTACGGCTGTTGAACAGGTCGTTCACGTTCAGGGATACCGTACCGTTATCGTTCATGATATCTTTGCTCAAAGCCAGGTCCAGGGAGAAGATACCTTTTGATTCGGTCTGGGCGTTCTGCTGTGGCCCTCGGTAAAACGCGTTGGTTTGCCAATCTATTTTTGCCGGCAACGATACTTTGGAACTAAAACGGGCGAACCAGCTAAGGTTCTCCGTACCGTAGTCCACATTGTTAAAGGTACCTTCCACGTTAAACCGGAATATATTAAAGCTGCTGTTTAACCGTAGCCAATCTGTGGGGTTGTAGAGTACGGCGGCTTCGCCCCCCAGACGCTCATTGGTAGCCAGGTTCACCGGGATGGTGCGGACAATCGCTATCCCATCCGTTGTTGTCTGGCCTGTCTGTTCCTGTACCCTTTCAAAGGAATCTGTTTCCTTTTGGTAATATATGGAGGTCGTAAGGGTTATTTCGCCCCACCTCTTAAGGTAACCCAAATCAAACGCATTGGAAAAAGCGGGGTTCAGGTCCGGATTTCCCTGGAAGATATTCGTCCGGCTCGACCTGGAGGGAAAAGGATTGATGAACCATCCTCGCGGGCGGTTGATCCTTCGGTTATACCCCAGTGAAATGTTTTCCGTTTCGTTCAGTTCATAGATCAGGTTCAGGGTGGGGAACAGGCCCAGGTAGTTCTTGTCAAAATTCACATCGACATCCACCCCCAATTCTTCTTCCAGGGCCGAAGTATCGAATTCAGACTCCAACTTCCCTATCAATTGTGTATTCTCGAGCCGCAGGCCCAAAAGGAAGGAGATCTTTCCAAATTTGTTCCCATACTGCGTATAGAGGGCATTGACATTCTCATCATAGGTGAATTTATTGGTCAGGTTTTGGTTTACCACAAATTGCCCGCTTGCCTGGTTCAGGGAATCCAGCTGGTAATCGGTTATTTCCTGCTCAAAAGTACCCCGGTAACCCGCTTCAAACTGCGCGTCTTCCATGGGGAGTACATAGTCTGCCTGTATCAGGTACTCATTCTGGCTTTCGGTTTCATAAATATTTTCCAGCACCACGAGTTCCTGGCTGGGGAAGGTACTGTTCTCTTCGATCACGGAGTTTTTGTCTTCCCTATCCCTCGAATACTGGAAATCAGCCGTCAATTGGTGCCCGTCATCATCAAAACGGTTGATGTAATTCAGCGATAACTGGTAGCTTTTGTCATCTTCATTTTCAAACTCCTGCCTGAAGGTACGGCTGTCCAGCTGCCCTTCATTGAACCGGTCACTGGTGTTGTCGGTAACGTCTTCGTCCTTTGAAAACCGGAAGAAGAAACTACCGGTGATGGACGATTGCTCGGTGAGAAAATATTCCATCCCCAGGTTGGTGTTGAAACTTTTGTCAAGCCTGTTGTAGATACGGTCTTCAATCAGCCGGTCAATATTGCCCGAGGTATAGGTATTGTCAAAGAACGCGTTGCCGGGCGCATCGCGGTACCGGTATCCGGTGGTGTTGAAGATGTTGAACTTTTCCGTGCGGATATTGGCGTTCACCGTCACCCCGCTGGTGGCGGGTTGCCCTATAAAAACATTGGTCGAACCGTTAAAGCCCAGCGTTTTTTCTTTCCGGAGGATGATATTCAGGATACCGGCCGTACCCTCGGCATCGTACCGGGCAGAAGGGCTGGTGATCACCTCTACCTTCTCTATGGCATCGGCGGGCAGTTGCCGGAGGGCGTCTGTAGACCCAAACCCGGCCAGGGCCGAAGGTTTGCCATTGATCAGGATCCTGACATTTTCATTCCCCCTCAGGCTGATGTTGCCCTCTACATCGACGTTTACGGAAGGGACATTGTTCAGGGCATCCGAAACGGTACCCCCGCTGGTGGTGATGTCTTTTCCTATATTATAGATTTTCTTGTCAAGGCGTACCTCTACCGTGGTCTGCTCCCCGATCACTTCCACGCCGGCCAGTTGTTCCACCGCAATGCCCAGGTTGATGGTACCCAGGTCTGTAGAGCCTGTAAGTTTTTGGTTGTTAACGCGATACGTCTTATAGGAGATAAATTCTACACTGATGTTGTAGGTCCCGGGCGCCGCCTCTACATCGAATTTTCCATTGCTATCGGTAATGCCCCCACTGAGGCGGTTTGGGTTTTCGGTGTTTTGGAGTACCAGGGTGGCATACTCCAGGGGCTGTTGGGTTTCACTGTCGAGGACGGTACCGGTGATGCGTATCTGTGCCGGCCTTTCGGGGGGTCTTTGCGCAAACGAGAAGATACATGATAAGAGGAGTGCGAAGGGGAGGAGTTTGTGCATGTTAGTCTTTAGGTTTTTTCCCTTTTTTCTTTTTTTTCTTCTTTTGCTTTTTCATCCCGTTTTCCTGTAATTCAATCAGTTCATTGAACTTTTCTTCCGGCAAGCCTTCCTTTAGTTCGGCTTTTTGGTTGATCCGTATCTTTTCCATGGCTTCCCGCATTTTATCGGGTTCCAGGTTCAGGATCTGGAGTTCAATGCTCTGTTGCACATATTTGGTCAAAATGGAAGAAACCACTGCCTGCTCAAACTCGTTAAGCTCCAGTATTTCCGCTATTTTCGGCATTTCGGCCGCCACTATTTCGTCGGCTGTGCGGGCTTTTACTTCCTTTTCGGGCTCAGGCCCCTGGGGGACGATACTGCGCTGCCTTCCATAAGAATAGGGGTTTCCATAACCATACCCGTATTGGGCACTGGCAAATGACAACGACCAAACTATTGCAATGACACTTAAGAGAACGTTTTTACTTGGTTTCATAATGATCAAGCGTTTATTAAGACTTTGAATACCTATGAAGGTTTAGGGCCTCTTGGTTAAATGTTTGTTAAAAATATAAATCTCTTCCATCATTTTAAGAGGGATGGTGCCGACTGTCCTGCCACCTCAGTGGTGGAGTAGTTCCAGGATCTTTTCCGCAGGCCTCCCTATCACGGCTTTCTGGTCCTTTACCACAATGGGCCGCTCTATGAGTTTTGGGTATTTGAGCATGGCATCAACCAGGGCCTCGTCAGAAAGCTCCCTGCCTTTAAATTCCTGTTTCCAGATCGTTTCATTGGTCCGGATAAGCGCCATAGGGGGCAGGTCCAGATACCGCAATAGCCGTGTAACATCGTCTTTCGTCAGGGCCTCATTCAGGTAGTGGACCACCTGGAATGCTTTCCCGCTTTCTTCCAGTACGGCCAGGCCTTCCCGGGATTTACGACATCGTGGGTTGTGATAGATCGTTATCATGGGTTCCTTGTTTTATTTTGTTATTGACTACACTACATCCGGGGTTTCCCGAGGTCCGGGGGATGGGCAGGGCATTGCATTTCAGGGTTGCTCTTCCTTTTGCCCGGCCATCATCAGGTAGGCTTTCAGGAAGCGGTCTATATAGCCGTCCATCACCGCGTCTACATTCCCGGTTTCTTCCCCGGTGCGCACATCTTTAACCAATTTGTAGGGATGCATGACATAATTGCGGATCTGCGAACCCCATTCGATTTTCATCTTGGAGGATTCTATTTCCTCCCGTGCTTCCTGCTTTTTCCGAAGTTCAATCTCGTATAATTGCGATTTAAGCATTTTAAGGGCTGTGGCACGGTTGTCGTGTTGGGAGCGAGAATCTGAACAGCTAATCTGTATTCCGGTGGGTTTGTGGTACAACTGTACCTTGGTTTCTACCTTGTTCACGTTTTGCCCGCCCGCCCCGCTGGAGCGCGCTGTGGTGATTTCGATGTCGGCCGGGTTGATGGCAATCTCGATACTATCATCCACGAGCGGATAGACGTAGACCGAGGCGAAGGAGGTATGCCTTTTCGCATTGCTGTCAAAAGGGGAGATGCGCACAAGCCTGTGCACCCCGTTTTCGCCTTTCAGCCAGCCAAAAGCATAGTCACCTTCAATTTGAAGGGTCACGGTCTTGATACCCGCTACATCGCCTTCCTGGTAGTTGAGTTCTTTTACCTTATAGCCGTTTTTTTCGCTCCACATCAGGTACATGCGCATCAGCATGGAGGCCCAATCACAACTCTCTGTACCCCCGGCCCCGGCCGTGATTTGTAGTACAGCGGTAAGGTCGTCTCCTTCCTCCGAAAGCATGTTCTTGAATTCCAGCTTTTCGATGGCATCCACGGCTTTGTCGTACTGTTCTTCCACCTCGGGCCAGGCAATCGCTCCCTCTTTTTGGAACTCGAGCAATACCTCCAGGTCGTTCGCCAGGGTGAGGGCCTCTTCAAAGCCTTCCACCCAGTCCCTTTTAGACTGTATGTGCTTCATCTTTTCCCGGGCCTCCTGCGGATTGTCCCAAAAATCAGGGGCCAGGGTTTTTTCTTCTTCGTTTTCAATCTCTATTTTCTTGGCATCTATGTCAAAGATACCTCCTTAACGCGCCAAGGCGTTCCATAAGATCTTTTTGCTGATCCTGGGTTACCATATACTTTATATTTTGTGTCAAAAGTACGCTTCTTTTTGGATTTTTGGCAGCTTTATAGCCCCTCATTTAAGGCGGTGCTCATTGCTGGGCCTGTTGGGCTGTAACTTCCACGCTGTGCGATGTACGGTTGTTGCCTGGGGCAAAGATCACCCCTTTTAGGGGGGAGCAGTCCCCGTAATCCTTGCCATGGGCCACCTTGATGTGATTGCTTCCGGCCAGGATATCATTGGTGGGGTCAAAACCTATCCAACCTACCCCGGGGACATAGGCTTCTGCCCAGGCGTGCATTTGGGAATCGCCGAAGTATCCGTTGCCCTGATGCAAATACCCCGACACATAACGGACCGGGATCTGGTTCCTGCGGGCGAGCCCGCAGAAGAGGTGGGTAAAATCCTGGCAAACACCTTGCCGGCTTTCGATGACCTCCTTCAGGGTGGTGTCTATATGGGTGATGCCGGACTGGAAGAACAGATGGCGGTAGACCCATTGGTTTAGTGCCAGCAAATTGTCGAAAACGGAGATTTCCCTGTCGAAGATATAGAGCTCCTGCCTGTCATCGGGAAGCCGGGTATACGGGGTAACCCGGAGGAAGGGTTCAAACTGCGCCTTCAGTTCCAGGCTTTCAATTTGCCGGTATCCTCCGGAAGGGTCTTCCAGGGGTATAAAATCAAAAGGGTTAACTTCCTGTTTCATCACCTTAAAAGTAGCCCGGAAACGCACATCGGAAAAGGGGACATTCGGATGCAACTGCAGGGTGGTAAACCCCAATCCGTTTACGGAATGCTGGACAGGTACCCCCAGGGAATTTTCAAAATCTACCGATACCAATTCCTGGCTGTCATTGTCTTCCGGAATGATCAGGAATTGCCATACAGCCCTGTTTACAAGGGTGTCATAATGGTTTTCTGCCCTATAGGTCACCACGTAGTCAAGAGGCATATCGGGGAAATTTCAGCATGCAAAAGTAGCGCAATGTACCTGATTTAATAGTTAAAATATTCCTTTTCCATCTTTTGGGCGATGTTGACAAGGTCGTTCAGCTTGGTTTCTATGAAATTCCTGATATCCTCATGGATCTCCTCCACGTATTTGAATTTCAGGTCGGCGCGCACCTTTTCCACAAGAAAAGCGGTAGAGTCTTTTTTCGGGTTTTTACTTTGGTCCAGGACATTGATATGCTTGGTGATCTGGTTAAGGCTATTGATGACAGACCGCGGGCAATCGGGGTTCAGGATAAGGAATTCGAGCGTGCTGGAAGTATTGGGCGCCTTTTTGTAAAATCGCCGCATCATATCATAGGATTCGGCACATTTGAGCAGGGTCACCCATTCAAAGCTCTGCCCGGCATCCTCGGTCCCGGTTACGCCCCTGGCAAGGAGGACATCGTTATACTTGGTGTAGATAATTCGAATGATTTGGGTGGCCCTTTCCAGGTTCATCCCCATCATAATGATGGCATACACTTCGTCGTGCAACAGGGTACCCCGGATTTTCCCCCTGAGAATGGTGGTCATTTCGGTAATGTTTACGCAAAAGTCGTACAATCCCCGTTTTACAAAGAGGTCCACATCGTAGTTCAGTACAAAGTGGTAGAATTTGTTGATGGCCTCATAGAGTTCGGTGGAGATGAGGTCCCTGGCGCTGTTTGCGTTTTCCCGGGCCCATTGGACATTGCTGATGATAGAATAGGGGATGTCGGGGTTCATGCCCAGGTTGTAGAGCAACTGTTCCTCATCCAGTACCTCATTGGGGTCGCTTACCGGGTCGCCTACCATAAAACGCATAGACCGCAACACAAATTGCCGCTTCTGGGAATGCTCATTGGGGGCGTCCAGGGAGGAGAAATAATTGACATGCATAAAGCGGGCTACATGTTCGGAGCGTTCAATATAGCGCCCCATCCAGTAAAGGTTGTTGGCTACTCTTGCTAGCATGGGCCTTGGTCGTTTTTGAGTACCCAGGTGTCTTTAGAACCCCCGCCCTGGGAGGAATTCACCACCAGGTTCCCTTTTTTCAGCGCTACCCGGCTCAATCCACCCTTCAGCACAAATTCTTTGTCTTTCCCCAGCAGCGTAAAGGTACGCAGGTCTACATGCCGCTGTTCAAAAGACTCACTTTCGTCTATATAGGTGGGGTGTACAGAGAGCGACATGATCGGTTGGGCGATATATTTACGGGGTTCTTTTTTGATTTGTTCCTTTACCGCGGCAATTTCTGCCTTGCTAAGCCGGTTCCCGATAGAAATCCCGTACCCGCCGGATTCATCTACCGGTTTCACGACCAGTTCCGTGATATGCTCCAGTACGTATCTAAGTTCTTCCGGCCGGTTGCAGTGGTAGGTGTGTACGTTTTTCAGGATGGGCGATTCATCCAGGTAATATTTAATGATCTCCGGCATGTAGGTGTATACGGCCTTGTCATCGGCGACCCCTGTACCCGGGGCATTGGCCAGGCAGACATTTCCTTTGCGGTAAGCCGCGAAAAGGCCGGGCACCCCCAGGGCCGAATCCGGCCTGAATTCAAGCGGGTCGATAAAGAGGTCATCCACACGCCTGTAGATCACGTCTACCCGTTCCGGCCCCTTGATGGTCTTCATGTAGACAAAGTCGTTTTCCACGAAAAGGTCCCGCCCCTCCACCAGCTCCACCCCCATGGCCTTGGCCAGGTAGGAATGCTCGTAATAGGCAGAATTGTACATGCCCGGGGTGATCACCACCACATTGGGGATATCTACCCCCTGGGGCTTTACACTTTCAAGGATTTCCAGCAGGTTCTCGGCATAGTTGGTTACCGTGTGTGCCTGGCAATGGTTAAAAACCCCAAATAGCGCCCTTTTCAGGGCGGTTCTGTTGCAAACCACATAGCTTACCCCTGACGGGCAACGGATATTGTCTTCCAGAACATAGTATTGCCCGTCCGCGTGTTTGATAATGTCTGTGCCAGATATATGGTTGTATATGCCGCCGGGGGGGTCCAGGTCAAACATCTGGTGCAGGTAGTTGGCCGAACTGCTCAGGAGTTCCAGGGGGACAATCCCGTCTTTGATAATCTTTTTTTCGTGGTAAATATCCCAAAGGAATAGGTTTAAGGCCCTGCTGCGCTGTATGGCCCCCTTTTCTATATGGTCCCATTCTGCCGGACCAATGATGCGCGGGAAAAGGTCAAAAGGAAAGATTTTTTCCTTGGTTTCGTGTTCTCCGTACACCTGGAAGGTAATACCCTGGTTGAAAAATGAGGCCTTTGCCTTGTTATTCAGTTGTACATAATTGGATATGGTGTGGTTTCCATACAGCTCAAAAAGTTTCTCATATACCTCCCTGACCTCCCCCTGTGCATCAAAAACCTCGTCAAATAAGGTTGGATCCTTCTGGTAGGAGGCAAAAATCTGGTTATTCGTCGTAATCATTCCCTTTCAACTTTTTTTTAAGGTACGGGATTTTCTCCAATCGGTAAAGCGTCCCCCCCCTTTTATCGCTTTCTTTTGAGGAGTACATAATAGGCGTGGGCCTTAATTGTCAAATTGCATCCTGCGGCCTTCAAAAAGTAACAAGTTATTTTATTAGGGCGTTTTTCTATAAATTTAGCGCCCTTAACATTCGCTCATGAAAAAATTAGTCCTGCTTACCCTGTTGTTAACAGTCGCCCTGGAAGGCTACGCACAGTTTTCCGAAAAGAGTAAGGATTTCAAAAAGTACGAGGGCTTTTTCACCTTTTATTATGATGAGGGCAGTGGCAAGGTATACCTTGAAGTCCCCGAAACCGACAAGGAGTTCCTCTATGTGTACTCATTGAGCAGCGGGATAGGCAGCAACGATATAGGCCTGGACCGGGGGCAGTTGGGCAATGAACAGCTGGTATATTTCCGCAAGGCGGGGAACAAGTTGTTGTTGGTACAACCCAATCTCAGGTACCGGGCGCAAACCGGGAATCCCCTGGAAAGGAAGTCCGTGGAACAGGCGTTTGCCAAATCGGTCCTTTTTGGTTTCCCCCTGGAGGAAAACAAGGGCGGGCCGCACATCATAGACATCACGGAGTTCCTGATGCAGGATGCCCACGGGGTTTCGACCCGTTTGAAAGCGACAGGGCAGGGCACCTATTCCCTGGACAACAGTAAAAGCGCCGTTTCCACGGACCGCACCCGGGCCTTTCCCATGAACGTGGAGTTTGATGTCCTGCTCACCTTTAAAGGGAACCCGGAAGGGGAGGAGGTTCGGTCCGTGACCCCCGACCCCCGATTGGTTACCGTCGCCCAGCATCATTCCTTTATCGCTTTGCCCGACAAGGGCTATGAGGAACGGGCCTTTGACCCCAGGTCGGGATCTTATCCCTTTAGTTATTATGACTATGCTTCCCCAGTGGAAACCGCGCTTGAAAAACGGCTGGTCACCAGGCACCGCCTGGAGAAAAAGGATCCTGGGGCCGCGCTCAGCGAGGCGGTAGAACCCATCGTATATTACCTGGATAATGGCACCCCCGAGCCGGTGCGTACCGCCTTGCTCCAAGGGGGGCGGTGGTGGAACCAGGCCTTTGAGGCCATTGGGTTTAAAGACGCCTTCCAGTTGAAAATGCTGCCGGACGATGCAGATCCGCTGGATGTGCGATACAATGTAATCCAATGGGTGCACCGTTCTACGCGGGGTTGGAGTTATGGCAATAGCGTCACCGACCCCAGGACCGGTGAGATCATTAAAGGCCATGTGAGCCTGGGGAGCCTGAGGATCCGCCAGGATTTCCTGATCGCCCAGGCGCTAAGCAACCAACCTTTCGCCCGGAGCAATGCCCAGGAAGCCATGCTCGAAATGGCATTGTCGCGTATCAGGCAATTATCGGCCCATGAAATCGGGCATACCCTGGGTTTTGCCCATAATTTTGCCGCCAGCACCAATGACAAAGCTTCGGTAATGGATTATCCGCATCCCAGTTTTCGACTGAGTGGAAATGATATCGACTTTTCCCAGGCCTATGATACGGGGATTGGGGAATGGGACAAGGTGACCGTGGCCTATGCCTATTCCGATTTTCCAGAAAACACGGATATAACGCAGGCATTGAATGCCATCCTGGACAAAGCCCGGGAAGACGGGCTGCGGTATATATCCGACAGCGATGCACGGCCACAGGGCGGAGCCCATATCCTTGGACACCTTTGGGACAATGGCGGGGATGCCGCATTGGAACTGGAAGAGGTCCTGGACCTTAGGGAAGAGGCCATTTCCAATTTCTCGGAAGATAATATCCGGTCGTACGAACCGTATTCCGTACTGGAAGACGTCTTTGTGCCCCTGTACTTTTTCCACCGGTACCAGACGGAGGCTACAGCCAAGCTCATTGGTGGATTAGACTATAACTATGCGTTAAAAGGGGACCAACAACTGGTGGTTCGAACGGCCGAAGGAAATACGCAAGAACGTGCGCTCAAGGCGGTGCTGCAAACACTGGATGCCGAACGGATCGCGATCCCTGAGGAAAAATTGTCCCTGTTCCCGCCAAGGGCCATAGGGTATCCCAGGACACGGGAATCGTTCAAGGGCAAGACCGGCATCGCCTTTGATGCCCTGTCTGCTCCCGAAACGGCGGCAGAGCTGAGCCTGACACTGCTAATGCACCCCGAACGAGCGTCGCGGCTCATACAGCAGAAAAGCCTGGATCCCGGCCAACTGGGGCTGGAGGATGTATTACAGGCACTGTCCAAAGAAACTTTTGACAATACCCACAGAGATCCCTATCTGCAAGAAGTGCAGAATACCGTCAATTACAGGGTATTGTACCACATAATGCGTTTGGCGGCAGATACGTCGGTACACCCACAGGTGAACGCCATGGCCCACCGGCAGCTGAAGGAACTGAGGTCGGCCTGGGTTACGGAAGGGGCAGACCTGCACAAGACCGAAATGGTCCGTCGCATCAATGCTTTCTATGAGTGGCCCCAGGCCTTCAAAGTCCCCGACGTCCCCAAAATCCCGGATGGCTCGCCCATAGGCATGGATTGCATGAATTAACCCCTGTTTTAAGCATATGGAAGTAAACCTGATAAGTGATACCGTTACCAGGCCCTCCAAGGGCATGCTGGAGGCGATGATGTCGGCAGCCGTGGGAGACGATGTTTTTAAGGCCGATCCTACGGTGAACGCCCTGGAAGAAAAGGTGGCGAAGCTTTTTGGCAGGGAAGCGGCCCTGTTCTTCCCCAGTGGGACCATGGCCAACCAGACCGCCATTAAATTGCTGACCTCCCCGGGTGACCAGCTCATCTGCGATAAATACGCCCATGTGTATAACTATGAAGGGGGCGGTGTAAGCTTTAACAGCGGGGTGTCCTGCCGATTGCTGGACGGTCACAGGGGCATGGTTACCGCGGCACAGGTAGAAGAGGCCATTAACCCGCCCGATTTTTACCACAGTCCGCTTACCACCCTGGTCTGTATTGAAAATACGACCAACAAGGGGGGTGGCGCCTGCTACGATTTTACGGCCTTGGAGGAGATCCGGCAGGTGTGCGATAAACACGGCCTGGGTTACCACCTGGATGGCGCACGCCTCTGGAACGCCCTGGTGGCCACCGGGGAAAGCCCCGAAATATATGGCAAGGTCTTCGATACCATCAGCGTATGCCTTAGCAAGGGCCTCGGGTGTCCTGTGGGCTCGGTTTTGGTGGGGGACCAAGAGCACATCCGCAAGGCGTTGCGCATCCGCAAAGTGTTGGGTGGCGGAATGCGGCAGGCCGGGTACCTGGCAGCGGCCGGTATCTACGCGCTGGACCACCACCGGGAACGGCTGGCCGAAGATCACCGGAAAGCAAAAGAAATTGGAGCGGTGCTGGAAGGGTTGTCCTTTGTGTCAAAAATAGCGCCCATAGATACCAATATCGTGATCTTCGAGACGGATACCCGGCTGATGTCTTCTGAAAGGTGTATTGAAAAGCTAAAGGCCCGCAACATTCAAATGATAGGTATGGGCCAGGGTAAAATACGGATGGTCACCCATATGGACTACACGGGGGCCATGCACGAATATGTGCTCAAAACCCTGAAGAACCTATAGATTCCTGGTTCGGGGATTGGCAATGCTGTTTTTGAGGTTTTTGATCCCGTTCTCCATTCCCGCTTCGGAATTGTAGTACTGGCTGCTGCCGAGCGGTTTCCCGCCTACGTCGCGCAACTGAAAAAGGAATTTGCCGTCATGGCTGGTCTGCCTCTCAAAAACCGCGGGTTTATCAATGAGCGCAGGCAACTGGTCTACCACGGCATCTATTTCCTCCTTGCTGGAAAATGCGGTGCTTTTAAGAAGGGTATGGCCTTCCCTGGTTTTAAGGTAGAAATGGTAGGCGTTTGGCCCTTCCTTCTTTATTTCGATCATCAGGATGACGGTTTTACCTAAAAATACCACATTTTCTGCAATGTCCCCATACGGGGGCGCAAGCCCCTATTTGAACAGAGAATCCATACCCGGGATATTGGGCATGCCTTCTTTGGCCACGGCGGCCAGTTCTGCTTCATGCACCTCTGACGCCCTGGAGATGGCCTTGTTCAGCGTAAGGACCAGGTAATCTTCTAACTGTTCCCGGTCTTCCAGTAGCGACGGGTCAATCGCAATACCTTTGATTTCCCTGTTCGCGGTAATGGTCACCTGGAGCATGCCATCTGTCGATTTTTCATCCATTAAGACCGAGCTGAGGCGCGCCTTGGTCGCCTTAACTTTTTCCTGGGTTTCCTTTAACTTTCCCATCATTCCCATCAGATCTCCGAACATTTTTTGCACTTTATTGGTTATGCTTTCAAAAATACTAAATTGCCAACCTTATCACCATACAAATTATGCGGAAACGGATTCATTTGGCGGTCTTTTTTTTATTAAGTAGTATTTTTGCCGTCACTTCTCAGACACAAGCGAAGCATATGATTACAGCAAAAGCCCCTGCAGCCAAAAAAAAACCCATAAAACTGGAGATCCACGGAGATGTCCGTACAGACGACTATTACTGGCTCCGGGACCGGGAAAATGAGGAAGTAATCCGTTACCTGGAGGACGAAAATGCCTATTACCAGGCATTAACGGCCCATACCAACGAGTTCCAGGAGGCGCTCTTTGAGGAAATGAAATCGCGGATTAAAGAGGACGATGAATCGGTCCCATACAAAAAGAACGGGTTTTGGTACATCACCCGCTACGAAACGGGGCATGAATACCCGGTATATTCCAGGAAGAAGGGAGCACTGGAAGCGGAGGAGGAAATCCTGTTTAATTGTAATGAGTTGGCCGAAGGGCATGATTATTTCAACCTGAAGGGGATCTCTATCAGCCCGGATAACCGCCTCGCGGCTTTTGGGGTCGATACGGTTTCGAGAAGGCAGTATACCATCCGGGTGAAGGATTTACACACGGGGGAGGTCTACGCGGATAAGATTGACAATACCACTGGCAGTTCTGTATGGGCCAATGACAACAAAACCCTGTTCTATACCAAGAAAGACCCTCAGACGCTGCGGTCAGACAAGATCTACAAGCACGTCCTGGGCACGCCTTCCGAACAGGACGAGTTGGTGTTTCATGAAAAAGACGAGACTTTTTACACCTATGTGACCAAATCAAAATCGGAGAAGTATCTAATCATCGGTTCGGTGAGTACCCTTACGTCAGAATATCGCATCCTGCCCGCAGCGACCCCCGGAGGCGAATTTTCTGTCTTTTCACCCAGGACCCGGGGCCTGGAATACGCCATTTATCATTACGGCACTAATTTTTATATCCTGACCAACAAGGACAAAGCCACCAATTTTAAGGTGATGATGGCAGCAGAGGGGAAGACAGATGCGGCCCACTGGCAGGAGTTCATACCCCATCGGGAGGACATCTTGCTGGAAGACCTGGAAATTTTCAGGAACTACTATGTCTTGTCGGAACGGCACAACGGCCTCAGCCGCATAAAGGTTACCCGTTGGGATAGCGCGGAAAGCTATTTCCTGCCTTTTGAGAGCGAGACCTATGTGGCCTACCCCTATATCAACCCCGAATTTGACACAGACACCCTCAGGTATGTCTATAATTCCATGAGCTCGCCCTATGCGGTGATCGATCTCGACATGCGGACCCGGACCTCGGTGGTTCAGAAGGAACAGGAGGTGTTGGGCGGAAAGTTCAAAAAGGAAAATTACCGTTCAGAGCGCAAATGGGCCACGGCCCGGGACGGGAAAAAGGTGCCTATTTCCCTGGTATACCATAAAGACACCCCCTTAACGCCAGATACCCCTTTGTTTTTGCATGCCTACGGCTCATACGGGGCCACGCTGGACCCGTATTTCTCCACGGTGCGCCTCAGCCTGCTGGACCGGGGTTTCGTGTATGCCATTGCCCACGTGAGGGGCGGGGAATACCTGGGGAGGTCGTGGTACGAATCTGGGAAATTACTGCACAAAAGGAACACCTTTACCGATTTCATGGATTGTTCTGACTACCTGATCGAGGAAGGATATACCAGCGCCGAACACCTGTATGCCTATGGGGGTTCTGCAGGGGGGTTACTGATGGGGGTCATCCTTAACGAAGCCCCCCAACGCTACCATGGGGTGATCGCAGCCGTTCCCTTTGTCGATGTAATCACCACCATGCTGGACGAGTCCATCCCCCTTACCACGGGCGAATATGATGAATGGGGCAACCCCAACAAGGAGGAGTATTACCGCTATATGAAATCGTATTCCCCCTATGACAACGTCAGGGCACAGGAATATCCCCACCTTTTGGTGACCACCGGGCTGCATGACTCCCAGGTACAGTATTGGGAGCCCGCTAAATGGGTGGCCAAATTACGGGAATACAAAACCGACAATAACCTGCTTTTTCTGGAAACCAATATGGAGGCGGGTCATGGCGGGGCTTCGGGTCGCTTCAGGGCCTTAAAGGAGACCGCCAGGGAGTATACATTTTTGCTGGATTTGGAGGGGAAAATTCCATAATCCAAAAAAAATAGTACTTTTGTCCCGGAGTATTGGTTTCTCACGGGAACCTCTATACTAACCTTACTTTATGAAACAGCAGATACAAGCTTACAACAGCGTCCTGGATCTCATAGGGAAAACCCCACTTATCAGACTAAACAGAATAACGGCCCCCTTTAGCGGGAATTTTTTCGCGAAGGTAGAGGCGTTTAACCCCGGCCATTCTTCCAAAGACCGCATAGCTTCCTATATTATCGAGGAGGCTGAACGGCAGGGTATCCTTAAAAAGGGGAGTACCATCATTGAGACGACTTCCGGGAATACCGGCTTCAGTATCGCCATGGTGAGTATTGTGAAGGGGTATGATTGTATCCTGGCGGTAAGTTCCAAGTCCTCCAAAGATAAAATAGACATGCTGCGCTCCATGGGGGCCAAGGTCTATGTTTGCCCGGCCCACGTAAGTGCGGACGACCCCAGGTCCTATTACCAGGTAGCAAAGCGCCTGCATGAAGAAACCAAGGGCTCCATCTATATCAACCAGTACTTCAATGTGTTGAATATGGAAGCCCATTACAAAACCACCGGGCCCGAGATTTGGGAACAGACCCGGGGCCAGATCACCCACCTGGTCGCCTGCAGCGGTACGGGAGGGACCATATCGGGGACTGCGCGCTATCTCAAGGAACAGAATCCCGATATCAAAGTGATCGGGGTGGATGCCTTTGGATCCGTCTTGAAAAAATACCACGAAACAGGGGAGTTTGACAATGACGAGATCTATCCCTACCGCATAGAAGGCCTTGGCAAGAACCTTATTCCCGAAGCCACGGATTTTACGGTGATTGACAAGTTTGAAAAAGTCACTGACGAAGAGAGCGCCCATATGACTCGTGACATTTCGAGGAGTGAGGGCTTGTTTGTGGGCTATACGAGTGGCGCTGCCATCCAGGCGGTGAAACAGCTGAGTGCCCAAAACGAGTTTGACGAGAACAGCAACGTTGTCGTGATCTTCCCGGACCATGGGTCGCGTTATATGAGCAAAGTGTATAGCGACCAGTGGATGAGCGACCAGGGCTTCTTTGACAGCAAACGTGTGGAGGAAACCCAACAAATACAAGTGGTCAAGTAAACCACAACCAACCTGAGAACGGAAAGCAACGGCGTTTTTAAAACCCCGTTGCTTTTTTTAATGCGCAAGAAATTTTTATGAATCCTTGCTAAAAATCCATACTTTTACCACCTTGTAATAAAGATGATTGGGACCGCTAAAAAACTACAGGTTCCGGGAAGGATTTAGGACAAAACCAAGCTAAACTACATGAGAGATTTATTCGATAGGATCATTGAAAACAAAGGGCCCCTTGGAAAATGGGCCTCACAGGCAGAAGGGTATTTTGTATTTCCAAAATTGGAAGGCCCCATCTCGAACCGGATGAAATTCAGGGGAAAAGAGGTGATTACCTGGAGTATCAATGACTATCTGGGGCTTGCCAACAGGCCGGAAATCAAGAAGATAGACGGGGAAGCCGCCATGGAATTCGGGGCCGCATACCCCATGGGCGCCCGGATGATGAGTGGGCATACCGATTACCATGAACAGCTGGAACGCGAACTGGCGGCATTTGTAGACAAACAGGCGGCCTATCTTCTCAATTTCGGCTACCAGGGAATCATGTCTGCCATAGACGCCCTGGTTGCCAAAGACGATATTATCGTGTACGATGTGGACTCCCATGCCTGTATCATCGATGGGGTCCGGTTGCATGTAGGAAAACGTTTTACCTTTAAACACAACGACATTGACAGCCTTGAAAAGAACCTGGAAAGGGCCACCAAAATGGCGGAACAGACCGGGGGAGGGATCCTGGTCATCACGGAAGGGGTTTTTGGTATGAGGGGCGAACAGGGGAAACTCAAGGAAATCGTTGCCCTGAAAAAGAAATACCAGTTCCGTTTGCTGGTGGATGACGCCCACGGGTTTGGAACCCTGGGTAAAACCGGCGCCGGAGCGGGGGAAGAGCAGGGGGTCCAAAAGGATATAGACGTCTATTTTGCCACGTTTGCCAAATCTATGGCAGGGATCGGCGCCTTCCTGGCGGCGGACCAGGAGATCATAGACTACCTGAAATACAACCTCCGTTCGCAGATGTTTGCCAAATCGCTGCCCATGATCTATGTGAAAGGGGCTTTGAAGCGCCTGGAAATGCTGCGGACCAAACCCGAACTCAAGGCAAAGCTCTGGGAGAACGTAAATGCCCTCCAGAATGGCCTCAAGGAACGCGGATTTGATATCGGCACCACCTCCAGTTGTGTGACCCCCGTATATCTCAATGGCAGCATCCCGGAAGCGATGGCCCTGGTCAAGGACCTGAGGGAAAATTACGGTATCTTCTGCTCCATAGTCGTTTACCCGGTTATTCCCAAAGGCCTGATCCTTTTAAGGATGATCCCTACCGCAACACACACCATAGAAGATATCCTGGAGACCCTCGATGCTTTTTCAGCTATTCGCGAGCGCCTCGAAAACGGTACTTACAAAAGGTTGTCTGCCGCTGTGGCCTCGGCCATGGGCGAGTAGGCAGTGGCCCCTGTCCGCCCCGTACGGGCCTGGTCCTTTTCATTCAGGGCCGGGATGCCCCTGGCCGGTCTTGTTTACAGATCCTTGCGATAGGTCCTGCGGCGCTTGTAGATTTCGGGGCTGAAGTGCTTCCACATCTGCCGTATGGCAACATTTTCCTCCAGTTCGGGGGTCCTGATGCAATTGACAATACCCTTTTCCGTGAATGTTTTGTGATACTCGTTGAAGATCACCGAGGTAATTCCCTTGTTTTGATAGTCGGGGTGGATCCCGATCAGGTAAAAAATAACATCCTTGCTGTGTTTTTTGGCTTTTAGAAGGTGAAAAAACCCGGTGGGGAACAACCGGCCCCGCATTTTTTGAAGTGCCTTGCTGAAAGAAGGCATCACTATGGCAAAGGCAATCAGTTTATCTTCTTTGTCGAGGACAAACTTGATGTATTCCGGGTTGATAAAGCTGATGTATTTCTTTTTAAAGTATTCTTTTTGTATCGGGGTTATCGGGACAAAGGACGACAGGCTGGAGTAGGTCTCGTTGAAAAGATCGAACATCTGGTCGGTCCAGGGCATTATTTCACTGGTTTTCGTAAAGTTCAGGGCCTTCAGGCCATACCGTTGTTTAATCAGCCGCTGGATATCCGCGAAGAGTTTGGGGTCTGCGTTTTTGGCGGGGAAACGGTTTTCCATATATTCCTTTTCCTTCACCATGCCCCAGCCTTCGTAATGTTTTTGATAATAGGCGTGGTTGTACCAGGTAATCATGGTGCCAATGGCGTCAAAGCCTTCGGTCAATACCCCAACCCGGTCCAGGTTGGAAAACCCCACCGGCCCTTCCATGTATTCCAGCTCATATTTACGCCCAATCTCGGCTACTTTCCCGAGCAGGGCCTCTGAGACTTCCTGGTCATCGATAAAATCAAACCAGCCAAATCGCATTTTAGGCAGTTTTTGCTGCTTTACTTCGATCCAGTTGATGATGGCGGCCACCCTGCCCACCAGTTCGCCGCCCCTGTACGCCAGGAAAAACCAGGCGTCTGCATCCTTGAACACCGGGTTCCTGGTTTTGTCAAAGGAAGCCAGTTCTTCTCTGATAATGGGGGGAACCCAATAGGGGGAATCCCGATATAACGTAAAGGGAAATTGGACGAACTTCTTCAGTTCGGCCCTTGAGGTAGCTTCTTTCAGGGTAACCATAATTGGGTTTTAAAGCCCAATATTAGGAATATTTGCCTTTAGAAAAAACTTAAATCAGGTTTTTGCCCGCGGCGTAAACCCCGGTGTGTTTGCCCTGGGCCCCTGCGGCCTTAGTTGGGCGGGTCCAGGATAATGTCTTCGGCCCCTTTCCCTTTCTTTTTGAACTTTTGTTTCTTCTTTTTCTTTTTCATACTGTTCTTGCGGATGGGGCCGCCTTTTCCGTCTTCAATGGCAATAGGGGTGTCTTTGTGGTAATCCAGCCGGTACGAGACCCCGGCCGTGGCGAACAGGCGACCCGGGCTGGTTTTAAAGCTGCCGCCCAGTTGCAGGTCGGCCTGGAAATTTTCATTAAAGAGGTGGGCTACCCCACCCCGTAGCAAGACATCCGAATAGCGATCGCTTTTAATCCCCTGGTTTTCCACGAAAATACTCCATTTGGGGTTGCGCAAGGCCCGCTGCAGGGAGACAAGGTAGCTCCATTCGGGGAAATCTGTGCCAATACGGTCATAGGCAATATTGGTGATGAAGGTATACCTTGGGGACAATTTACTTTGGGTGGCAACCATCGCCCTTGGCGAAACGGTGGGGTCCTCCGGGTAAAATGGGTTATCTCCCAGGACAAAATTGGCCCCGGCGTAGACCGAAACAGCGGGGATCAGGTTCTTTAACTGGAAGACGTTGTTCGCCCTCCAGCTATAAAGGTTGGGCTTGTTTTTCTCGGGGTCTTTAAAGGGGTCAAATAGCAGGTATTTCACCCCCAGCCGGTTGCGTGAAAAATTGGTCCTGGAATCTTCCAGTCCCAGCGCCGTAAACGTAATGTCCTGGTTCTCGAAGGTCCCGTCATAGGTTATTTCCAGGTTTTCAAAGAACAAGCCGTACCTCAGGGAGAGGTCGGCCCCCAGGATGGTAGCATCCCTGGAAAGGTCGGAATGGTTCCGCTGTTCATAGGAAACCCCTGTTTCAAGTTGGATGACCCCCTTGCCCACGGCATAGGCCCCGGACGACAGGCCCGGGCGGTTAGAGTTGATCACATCGGTGTATTGTGCCAGGGCGAACACGGGGAGGAATAGGGCCAGGAGGGTAGATTTTGTGCTGGGTTTCATGCTGCTATGGTTGACTTCGGCAGGGTTTTTTATTATTATTTTAAGACTTTTGTACTGCTTATACAACGTTGGAATTGTACTTTTGATATAAATAGATAAAACAATATGGGTTTATTGCGAACGATAGCGTTCATTCTGCTGGGCTATGTCGTACTCAGCTTTTTGTCCCGTTGGCTGGCGCCAAAGCTCTTTGGCTATGCTGCCAGAAAGGCCGAGGACCGGCTGAGGGAGATGTACGGGATGCCGCAGGACCGGTTTGGGGAGAAGGAGCAGCCAGAAGGGAAAGTAACCGTTGATAAAAAATCAAATAAAAACGGGAATGACTCCGATAAAGTGGGGGAGTATATAGAATTTGAGGAGATCGATTAGTCCTTAGCCATAACCAACCTATGAAGACCGGAATCAAAGCGATTTTTATCCATTTCTTTGTCATTGTACTCTTTATCATTGCCGCCCTGGCATATTTCCACCCGGTACTGCAGGGGAAGGTCATTTTTCAGTCGGACATTGTACAGTATACCGGGATGGCCCATGAACAGAATCAGTTCAGGGATGCCACCCAAACGGAACCCTACTGGACAAACAGTGCCTTTGGGGGAATGCCCACCTATCAACTGGGGGCCAACTACCCGCATAACTACGTAAAGCAACTGGACCGTACGTTGCGGTTCCTGCCCAGGCCCGCCGATTACCTCTTCCTGTATTTCCTGGGGTTCTATATCCTGTTGTGTTGCCTGAAGGTAGATTACGGGCTGACGATCGTGGGGGCGCTGGCTTTTGGCTTTTCGACCTATTTAATCATTATCCTGGGGGTTGGGCACAATGCAAAAGCGCATGCCATTGCCTATCTTCCCATGCTGTTGGGGGGTATCGTACTTGCGTTCCGCAGGCGGTATATATGGGGCTTTGCCCTAACGTCCCTGGCCATGGCGCTGGAGATCAGTGCCAACCATTACCAGATGACGTATTATTTTATGCTGTTGGTGCTTATCCTGGGGCTGGTCTACCTGGCGGATGCCATCCGGGGGAAAACACTTAAGCCCTTTTTTACGGCCGTTGGCATCCTGGTATTGGCCGTTGCGCTGGGGATTGCCGTAAATGCCACCTCTATCCTGGCCACCAAGGAATATGCCGATTGGAGTACCCGGGGGACGTCTGCCCTGAGCATAGAACCCGATGGCTCGCCCCGGGCCAAAACCGACGGGCTCGACAGGGAGTATATCACCCAGTACAGTTACGGCATCTCCGAATCACTGAACATTTTTGTGCCACGGCTCTTTGGGGGGTCTAACAGCGAAGACCTGGGGGAAGATTCCAAAACGTACCGTTACCTCACGGAACAGGGGCTATCGAGGTCCCGGGCGCTGGAGTTTGCCAGCGGGCTGCCCCTTT
>MRWG01000715.1_pt1 | contig 29038 bp, 25 predicted proteins | sample 1013341 | NCBI WGS metagenome assembly MRWG01 (sample SAMN06117577, study PRJNA244670) | biofilm metagenome | biome: Water; feature: Cathode Biofilm; material: Biofilm; isolation source: microbial consortium enriched at the cathode of a solar microbial fuel cell | place: USA: District of Columbia ... | reverse complement strand
CATCAGCGGAACGGTCACGGTCCTGCCGATCGTGAACCAGCCGGCAGTCATGACGGCCCGCCGCTGCTCCCCCTTCGATGGCGGAAATCTCAACCGCGCCTTTCCCGGCAACCCTGCCGGAACGCCAACCGAGCGCATCGCCCATTTTCTGGAACATGAGCTGTTCCCGCGCCACGATGTGGTGCTCGATCTCCATTCGGGTGGAACCTCCATGGCGCATCTGCCCTGCACGCTGATCGAGCGTCAGGCGGAGCCGGCACGCTTCGAGCGCACGCTTGATCTCATGCGCCAGATGGGCGCCGCCCACGCCTTCATCGCCGACAATGGGCCGGCAGCGCCGACCTCGATGGGCGCTGCCGGCCGCGCTGGCGCAGTCGGTCTTTCCGGCGAGTTCGGTGGCGGCGGCACGGTCACGCCCGACAGCATGGGCTTCACGGCGGGCGCAATCGATCGCCTGCTTGTTGCGCTGGGCATCGTGTCCGCGCCGGTGCTCTCCGCCTCGCTTGATGAGAAGGTCCCGCCGCTCCAGCTTCTTTCTCTGTCGCGCCACAGTCAGGGCATCTACGCCACCCGGCGCGGCTGGTTCGAGCCCGCCGCCCGTCTGGGCGACCGCGTTGCCGCTGGCGATCTCGCCGGCTGGTATCACGATCTTGAACGCATCGACGCGCCCGAGGAAGCACTGCACTTCGCCGAGGGTGGCATCGTCATCTCGCATCGCCTTCATTGCGACAGCCAGTCCGGCGATTGCCTGATACAAGTGGCCGAGCCGATTGAAGCCTGAGAGGATCTGAATGACCGACACGCTCATCCGCGGGGCGCGCATCATCGATGGAACCGGTGCGCCCTGGTATCGCGGCGATATTCTCTTGTCGGGCGGGCGCATCGCCCGCATCGGGCGCGATCTGCCCGTTTCCGGCGCGCATGTGGTGGATGCCGAAGAGCGCTACGCCGCACCCGGCTTCATCGATGCGCATTGTCATGACGACCTGATCTTCCTGCGCGAGCGCGGGCGTCCGGAAAAGGCGTTTCAGGGCGTCACCAGCATTGTTGTCGGAAACTGTTCTTTCTCGCTGTATCCCGCCACGCCCGGATCCCACGAGGATCTGCGCCGGCACTTTTCCGGCCTTCTCGGCGAAACGGCGCATGACGAAATCTTCGCCGATCTTGATGGCTACCGTCACGCACTGTGCGGGGCAGAGGGCGCTGGCATCGCGCTCAATCTCGTGTCGCTCGTAGGGCATGCCGCACTGCGCCTTGCCGTCATGGGGCATGACGACCGCCCGGCGACGCCGGAAGAAACGCAGGCCATGTGCGACCTTCTGGAAGCCCAGCTTGTGCAGGGCGCCGCAGGCCTGTCGCTCGGCCTTGTCTATCCGCCAAGCGCCTTTGCCGACGAGGCGGAGCTGATTGCGCTCGGGCGTGTCGTCGGGCGTCACGGTCGGGTGCTCGCCGCGCATATCCGTTCCTATGAGGCAGGGCTGATCGACGCCACCGAAGAGTTCGGGCGTGTGCTTGGGGCGTCAGGTGCAGCAGGCCTGCTCTCGCATCTTCAGTCTGCCGGCCGTCCCAACTGGGGCCGCATTCCCGATGCCATCGCGCTTCTGGAGACGATGCGCCGGGACGGCATCGATGTCAGCTTCGACATGTACCCCTATCCCGCCGGCAGCACATGGATACTCCAGCTCCTGCCCGCCGCTGTCATGGAAGGCGGGCTTGCCGGGCTGCGCCGGCGTCTGGCCGATCCCGCCCAGCAGGCGCTCCTGCGTCGCTGGGTCAATGAAGGTGGACCGGAATTCCCCGGCCAGAGCAAGGTGTCGCTTATCGGCTGGGAGAATGTTCGTCTCTCCGCCGTGGGCGTTGATGCGCTCAAGCATCTTGAAGGGCTCGACATGCAGGCCGCGGCAGCGAAACTGGCTGTCGATCCGTTCGATCTCATGCTGCGCTTCATAGAAGAAGATGACGGGCAGACCGGCATCATCCTGTTCCAGCTTGCCGAAGAAGATTTGCACGCCGCCTGTTGCAACCGCCTCTACATGGCCGGGTCCGATGGGCTTCCGCGACCGGGCTCCAAGCCGCATCCGCGCGCCTTCGGCACCTTTCCGCGCATCGCCGGACCGCTTGTCCGCGACCAGAACTGGTTCTCGCTGGAAGATGCCGTGCGCCGCATGACGTCCATGGCCGCGCAGCGCTTTTCGCTCACGGATCGCGGGCTTCTGCGCCCCGGCATGGCCGGCGATGTCGTGCTCTTCGAGGAGAGCATCACAGACCGCGCGACCTTCGATGATTCTTCGCGACTGCCCTCTGGTGTCAGCCACCTGTTCGTCAACGGGGGCATGGTCATCGAGGATGGCCGCGAGACGGGCGCGCGTCCCGGTCGCGTTCTCTAGCCAATTCCGCCGCCGCCCCCCGGCGGCCCGATAATGTTTGATTTCAAAGGAGTGCCCGCCATGCATCTGTCGATGTGGACTTACCCCTGGGATGTTCAGGATCAGGGGCTGGAGCGGCTTGTCGCCGATCTGCGCGACCGCGCCGGGCTCAACACGGTCAGCCTTGCCACGTCCTATCACGCCGGTCGCTTTCTCCAGCCGCGCAGCCCGCATCAGAAAGCCTATTTTCCCGAGGATGGAACGGTCTATTTCGAGCCGGACGAAGCGCTCTGGGCGGATCGGGAGATCAAACCGCTCAAGGCGCGCAATGTTGCCGAGCGTGGCGACATGCTGAAGGTGCTCACAGACGCGCGCGCACAGACCGGCATGAAAGTCTCCTGCTGGACCGTCTGCCTGCACAACACGCGTCTGGGTATGGAGCATCCAGACCACGTCACCCGCAACGCGTTCGGCAATCCGAACTATTACAATCTCTGCCCGTCCAGCCCGGCTGCCCGCGCCTATGTCACGACGCTCGTTCAGGATGTGAGCACCCGCTACCGGCCGGACATGATCGAGCTTGAAAGCCCCAATTTCATGGGCTTCGCGCACGAATATCACCACGAGAAGGATGGCGTTGGTCTGAACGCTGAGGACGACTTCCTCCTGTCGCTGTGCTTCTGCGACCATTGCATGGCGCGCGCCGGGGCGGCTGGCGTCAATGCAAAGGGCGCGCGCGAGACGGTTGGCCGCTTCATCGCAGAAATGTGCGCGCGTGAAATTCCGGAAAAGCAGTTCCCGGATTTCCCGGAAGCGGGCCTCGATGCGTTCAACGCTCATGAAGACCTGCGCGCCTACCTTGCCTGGCGCAGCGAGCCGGTCACGTCGCTGATTGCCGAGATCCGTGACGCCGCACATCCTGAAACAAAGGTGGTCCTGATCGACCTTGCCGACGGATGGCTGGGCGGCGTCGAACTGGAAGAAGCGGCAGGGGCCTGCGATGGCGTGATCCTCTGCTGCTACTGCATGGAGCCGCAGGCCGTGAGTGCGCTATTCGAAAAAGCGCGTGGCATCGTCGGACCAGAAAAATTCCTGGGCGTCGGGCTGCGCGTCTTCTACCCGGAGATGGAAAACGGCGACGACCTTGCCGAGCGGGCGCAGGCCGCCATCGCCGCCGGTGCTGATGGTGTGAATTTCTACAATTACGGCCTGATCCCGGAAAAGCGCCTCGACTGGGTGCGCACCGCCACCGACCGCCTGGCGTAAGACAGCGCCATTTCGCGAGGTGTCAGACGCCGCCACATGTCTGTGCGCGGCGCCCGCTGGCATGCGGGTTTTCCGCATTGCCCGGGCCTGTGCAGTTTCAAAAAAGCGCTGGCGGCATTCCTTGACAACAAGCCGGCTATACGGCTTGATGTGGAAATCCACTAATATGGATATGTGTCCATAATAGTGGAACTGACAAATTTGGGAAAGGGGAACTCAGCATGGCTATTCCGTTTCGCGCACATGCGCTTCTGCTCACCACCGCAATGATGGTCGCGGCCGCACCGGCGGTCGCGCAGGACAAGAGCAAGCTCGACGAGGTTCTGGAACGCGGTCACCTCGTTCTTGGCACCGGCAGCACCAACGCGCCCTGGCACTTCAAGAGCGTCGACGACAAGCTTCAGGGCTTCGATGTCGACATGGGCCGCATCATCGCCAAGTCGCTGTTCGGTGATCCCGACAAGATCGAATATGTGACGCAGTCCTCGGATGCGCGCATTCCGAACATCACCACCGGCAAGGTCGATGTCACCTGCCAGTTCATGACCGTCACCGGTGAGCGTGCCCAGCAGGTTGCCTTCACCATTCCGTATTACCGCGAGGGCGTTGGCCTCATGCTGAAGGCCGATGGTGACTATGCGGATTATGAGGCGCTCAAGGAGGCCGGTTCCTCCGTCACCGTGTCCGTTCTGCAGAACGTCTATGCGGAAGACATGGTGCATGCGGCTCTGCCCGAGGCGAGCGTCGACCAGTACGAGTCTGTCGATCTCATCTATCAGGCGCTGGAATCCGGCCGCTCTGACGCCGTCGCCACCGACCAGTCGTCGCTTGCCTGGTACATGACGCAGAACCCCGACCGTTACCGCGATGCCGGTTATGGCTGGAACCCGCAGTCCTATTCCTGCGCCGTGGCGCGGGGCGATCAGGACTGGCTCAACTTCGTCAACACCGCCCTGCATGAGGCGATGACGGGCGTTGAGTTCAACTTCTATGCGGACTCCTTCAAGACCTGGTTCGGCAAGGATCTGCAGCCGCCGCAGATCGGCTTCCCGGTCGAATACAAGTAAGCATCGCATCTGCATGAGGGCGGCGGGTGACCGGGTGCGTCATCCGCCGGCCTTCCTGCATGGCTGGGACCCGATATGGGCTATACACTCAATTTTTCCGCCGTCTGGCGCAGCTTCGATCAGCTTCTCTGGGGGCTGCTGCTCAGCCTTGAACTGGCGATTGGCGCGATCCTGATCGGCGCCGTCATCGGCCTCGTAACCGCCTTTGGCCTCATCTCCAAAAGCGGCTGGGCGCGCCGTCCGGCAGCGCTTTACGTCACGGTGATCCGCAATCTGCCGATTCTCGTTCTGATCCTGTTTTCCTATTTCGCGCTGCCGCAGATGGGTGTCCGTCTGGGCAAGATCGAAAGCTTCGTGGCAACGCTCGCCATCTATTCCGGCGCCTATCTGGCGGAGGTGTTTCGCGCGGGCCTTCTGTCCATCCCCAACGGTCTGAAGGAGGCGGGCCTCGCCATCGGTCTGACGCCGATGCAGATCCGCACCTCCATCGTCATACCGCTGATGTTCAGAAACGTGCTGCCGTCGCTTTCTTCCACGCTGATCTCGCTTTTCAAGGACACGTCTCTGGCCGCAGCCATCGCCGTGCCGGAACTCACCTTCGAGGCGCGCAAGATCAATGTCGAAACCTTCCGTGTGGTCGAGACCTGGATCGTCGCTTCCTGTCTCTATGTCGCCACCTGCACGGTGCTGGCCGCGCTTATGCGCATGGTCGAGCGTCGTCTTGTGATTTCGAGGTGAGCCGATGAACGAGTTTCTCGCATTTCTCGATCAGGTCTGGCTTGCCCGTTTCGTGATCCTGCGCGGCCTTGGCCTGACCGTTTCAATCTCGCTTCTGGCCATCGCCCTGGGCTCGGTGCTGGGCGTTATGGTCGGGCTTGCGCTGACCTATGGAAACAGGCCGCTGCGGTTTGTCGTCCGCGCCTATACGGATTTCATTCGCGGCACGCCCGTGCTCGTTCTGGTGCTCGCCAGCTTCTACATCCTGTCCACGATCGGCATTGAGCTGAACGCGTTTCAGGCGGGTGTGTTTGCGCTGGCGGTCTTCTGCTCCTCGCATGTGGGTGAAATCGTGCGCGGCGCGCTGCAGGCCATTCCGCCCGGGCAGACAGAAGCGGCCAAGGCCATCGGCCTCACCTTCAGCCAGACCTTCACTTCGGTTCTGTGGCCGCAGGCGCTGCGCCAGATGCTGCCCACCTGGGTGAACACGGCTGCGGAGATGGTCAAGGCGTCCACGCTTCTGTCCGTCATCGGCGTGGCCGAGCTTCTGCTCCGCACGCAGGAGATCATCTCCCGCAATTTCATGAGCCTGGAGTTCTATTTCCTGGCCGGCCTTCTCTACTTCGCCATCAATTACGCCATCGAGCGCTTCGGCAAATATGTCGAGCGCAAGGTGTCTGTTCCATCCTGAGAGTACCCGACATGACGAAGAACCTTCTTGAAATTCAGGCCCTGCGCAAGCGCTACGGTTCGGTGGAGGTGCTCAAGGGCGTCGACTGCACCATGCAGCAGGGCGAGGTGATCTCGATCATCGGTTCGTCGGGCTCCGGCAAGACAACCATGCTGCGCTGCATCAACATGCTGGAGGATTTTCAGGGCGGCCGCATCCTCATCGATGGCGAACCCATCGGCTATGAAGAGCGCAACGGCGTGCGCGTTCGCAAGAGCGAGAAGGAAATCGCCCGCCAGCGCGCGCTGACGGGCATGGCCTTCCAGCAGTTCAACCTGTTCCCGCACATGACCGCAGCATCCAATGTCATGCTCGGCCTGATCAAGGTGAAGAAGATGGCGCGCGACGAGGCGCGCAGCGTTGCGGAAAAATGGCTCGAGCGCGTCGGTCTCGGCCAGCGCGCGGATCACTACCCCGGCCAGCTGTCCGGCGGTCAGCAGCAGCGTGTGGCCATCGCCCGCGCCATCGCCATGAACCCGCGCCTCATGCTCTTTGATGAGGTAACGTCTGCGCTTGATCCCGAACTGGTGGGCGAAGTGCTTCAGGTGATCAAGGATCTGGCTGCCGATGGCATGAGCATGCTTCTGGTCACCCACGAAATGCGCTTCGCTTTCGAGGTTTCCTCCCGCGTCATCTTCATGAACCAGGGGGTAATCGGCGAGGAGGGGGATCCGAAGGTGATGTTCCTGAAGCCGCAGACCGAACGCCTTGCCGAATTCCTCAAGACGTCGAGCTTCGCCTGAGATCTTGACCAACTGCCGCCGGTGCGCCTGAGCGCCCGGCGGAAAATCTGGCGCCTGCCACGCACAGAATGATGGCGGCGGTGACCGACGGGCTGGATGCGGCCACGCTTGCCCGCCATGCGCTTGAGAGGGACGTGGTGCTCGCGCCCGGAAACGCCTTCAGCCTGTCAGGCTCGGCCTGCGGGTCCCTGCGTTTCAACGTTGCTCAATGCGACGATGAACGGATTTTTTCCGTTCTGGAGGAGATCACACGCGCGCCGTAGAGCCATGCCCAAAGCGGCGTTGCGAATAATCCAGCAGTTTGTTTCTGCTTTCCCCGGAAACAATATATTGACTTCATATATCCAGAAGATACCAACTGTAGGGGTTATGGTTCTTTCGATTCCCCGCGGGATCGGAAGTGAAAAGGGAAGCCGGTGCGCCTCTGGGCAAGGCCGGCGCTGCCCCCGCAACTGTAAGCAGCGAGCCGCTTTCACTCTGTGTCACTGATGCCCCAGCGCATCGGGAAGGCCGGAAAGCGGTGATGACCTGCGAGCCAGGAGACCTGCCATGACGAAATAAACGTCCACGGGCGGGGTGTCCCGGTGGTGCGTGTGTCGCCACGGCTATGCCGTCGCGCCGCATGTCTCCGCGCCCCCGTCCAACCGCCACGGGGGTCTACATGCCGGCGACTGAAGCACAACACACCACTGAAGCACAAAACACCAATGGAACCGCCACGGTTCCGCATTCCATCACAAACACCGAAACCGCATCGTCTGAACCGGGGTATCGCGTCATCCGCCGTAGTGGCGGCGTCACACCGTTCGATCCGGCAAAGATCGCGGTGGCGCTGACCAAGGCGTTTCTGGCGGTTGAGGGTTCCACCGCCGCTGGCTCGCGCCGTGTCCATGAAATTGTCGAGGAGCTTGCCGTACAGGTCGTGTCCGCGCTCACGCGCCGGGCCGATGCCGACCGTCTGTTCCACATCGAGGAAATTCAGGATCAGGTGGAACTCGCCCTCATGCGTGGCGAGCATCATCGGGTTGCCCGCGCCTATGTGCTCTATCGCGAGGAGCGCGCCCGCGAACGCGCCGCCGGGACGGCCAGTGTGGAAGCCCCGCAATCCGCCTTGCAGATGACGGCGGATGACGGAACGCTGGTTCCGCTGGACGAGGCGCGGCTTGCCGCAATCGTCGAGGAAGCCTGTGCCGGCCTCAAGACCGTTTCCGCCGAACCGATCCTCACGGAAACCCGCCGCAATCTCTATGACGGCATCCGTCAGGACGAGCTGTCGCTTGCGCCCATCCTTGCCGCCCGCACGCTGGTGGAGCAGGAGCCTGACTATGCGTTCGTATCCGCGCGTCTTCTGCTCGACAGGCTGCGGCGCGAGGCGCTTACCTTTGTGGCCGGCAGGCCCGAGCAGGCGACGCAGGCCGAAATGGCGGAGCGCTATGCAAGCTATTTCCCTGACTTTATCGCGAGCGGCATTGCAAGCGAGCTCATCGACCCCGAGCTTGCCCGTTTCGATCTGGCGCGCCTTGGCGCGGCGCTCAGGCCCGAGCGTGATCTGAACTTCCAGTTCCTTGGCCTCCAGACGCTCTACGACCGCTATTTCCTTCATGCCGGGGGCATTCGGTTCGAGTTGCCGCAGGCGTTCTTCATGCGTGTCGCCATGGGGCTTGCCGTGCGCGAGATCGACCGCGAGGCGCGCGCCATCGAGTTCTACGATCTCCTGTCGTCCTTCGACTTCATGGCCTCCACGCCCACCCTGTTCAATTCCGGCACGCTGCGCCCGCAGCTTTCTTCCTGCTTCCTCACCACGGTGGCTGACGATCTCGACGGCATCTTCAAGGCGGTGAAGGACAATGCGCTGCTTGCCAAATATTCCGGCGGTCTCGGCAATGACTGGACGCCGGTGCGCGGTCTCGGCGCGCATATCAAGGGCACCAATGGCGAGAGCCAGGGCGTCGTGCCGTTCCTCAAGGTCGCCAATGACACGGCCATCGCCGTCAACCAGGGCGGCAAGCGCAAGGGCGCCGTCTGCGCCTATCTGGAGAGCTGGCACATCGACATCGAGGAGTTCCTCGATCTGCGCAAGAACACGGGCGACGACCGCCGCCGCACGCACGACATGAACACGGCCAACTGGGTGCCCGACCTGTTCATGGAACGCGTCGAGGCGGACGGTTCGTGGACGCTGTTTTCGCCTGACGAGACGCCCGACCTGCACGACCTTTATGGCAAGGCGTTTCGCGCTGCCTACGAGGCCTATGAGGCAAAGGCGGAAGCCGGTGAACTGCGTGTCTTCAAGACCGTGCGCGCGGTCGATCTGTGGCGGCGCATGCTCACCATGCTGTTCGAGACCGGCCATCCCTGGATCACCTTCAAGGACCCGTGCAACATCCGTTCGCCGCAGGGCCATGTGGGTGTCGTTCATTCGTCCAATCTGTGCACGGAAATCACGCTCAATACGTCCAGGGACGAGGTGGCCGTCTGCAATCTGGGTTCGGTGAACCTCGTCAATCACATTGCCGATGGCGCGCTCGATCTGGCGCGGCTGGCGCGCACGGTCGGCACCGCCATGCGCATGCTCGACAATGTCATCGACATCAATTTCTACACCATTCCCGAGGCGCGCCATTCCAATCTGCGCCATCGCCCGGTCGGTCTCGGCCTGATGGGCTTTCAGGATGCCCTGCAAAAGCTGCGCATTCCCTATCAGAGTGAACAGGCGGTCGCCTTTGCCGATATGAGCATGGAGGCAATCGGCTATCATGCGATTGCGGCTTCGGTGGAACTTGCCGCCGAGCGCGGGCGCTATGCCAGCTTCGACGGTTCGCTCTGGTCGAAGGGCGTTCTGCCGATCGATTCCATCCGGCTTCTGGAAGAGGCGCGGCCGGGCGTTGAGATGGACAGTGCGGCAACGCTTGACTGGGAGAGCCTGCGCAAGCGGGTGAAGAAAACCGGCATGCGCAATTCCAACTGCATGGCCATCGCGCCCACCGCCACCATTTCCAATATCTGCGGCGTGTCCCAGTCCATCGAGCCCGCCTACCAGAACCTGTTCGTCAAATCGAACATGTCGGGCGATTTCACCGTGGTGAACGCGGCGCTGATCCACGATCTGAAAGAGCGCGGCCTGTGGGATGAGGTCATGATGTCGGACCTCAAATATTTCGATGGGTCCGTCGGTCAGATCGACCGCGTGCCGGATGATCTGAAGGCGCTCTATGCGACCGCGTTCGAGATCGCACCCACCTGGCTGATCGAGGCCGCCTCGCGCCGCCAGAAATGGATCGATCAGGCCCAGTCGCTCAATCTCTACATCGCCAATCCGAGCGGAAAGAAGCTGGATGAACTCTACCGGCTGGCGTGGCGGAAGGGTCTGAAGACGACCTATTACCTGCGCTCGCGCTCGGCCACCCATGTGGAGAAATCCACGCTCAAGGGAACCGACGGCAAGCTCAACGCCGTCGCCGCCACGAGCGTTCCTGCCGCGCCCATCGCCATCGATCCGAACGCGGCATGGGGCAGGGCCTGCGCCATCGACGATCCCGAGTGCGAAGCCTGCCAGTAGCCCGGCCTTCGCATCTCCCGCTCCGCGCCCCAACCCTCATCGTGAGCCTGAGCCCCCTCATCGTGAGCCCCCCACCTTCATCCTGAGCCTGTCGAAGGACGAAGGTGGGTACGTAGCGCCCAAACCCAATCGGAAGACAAAAAAAATGCTGAACTGGAACGAACAATCGCAGCCCGCCGCTGCAGTAAATCCCGGCGCTGACGAGGCCGACGCCACGGGCCTCGGCGAGATCGAGCGCGGGGCGGCCCGCGTCTCGGTGGATGACAAGCGCATGATCAACGCCCGTGCCGACGTCAACCAGCTCCTGCCGCTCAAATATCGCTGGGCGTGGGAGAAATATCTCGCCGGCTGCAACAATCACTGGATGCCCACCGAGGTCTCCATGCAGGCCGACATTGCGCTCTGGAAATCGCGCGATGGCCTGACCGAAGACGAACGGCGCATGATCAAGCGCAATCTCGGCTTCTTCGCCGCCTCTGAATCCCTTGTCGCCAACAACATCGTTCTGGCGATCTACCGGCACCTTACCAATCCCGAATGCCGGCAATATCTGCTGCGTCAGGCCTTCGAGGAGGCGATCCACACGCACACTTTCCAATACATCGTGGAAAGCCTGTCGCTGGACGAGGGCGAGCTGTTCAACATGTATCGTGAAGTGCCCTCCATCACCGACAAGGCGGCATGGGCGCTCGACTTCACGCAGCATCTGGACGATCCCGAATTCAGGACCGGCACGCCGGAGGCCGATCAGGCGTTCCTGCGTGACCTCGTGGCCTTCTACGTCATCTTCGAGGGCATGTGGTTCTACACCGGCTTCGCACAGATCCTGTCGCTTGGCCGCCGCAACAAGATGGTCGGCATCGCCGAGCAGTATCAATACATCCTGCGCGATGAATCGATCCATCTGAACTTCGGCATCGACGTCATCAACCAGATCCGCATCGAGAACCCGCATCTTTGGACGCCCGCCTTTCAGGACGAGGTGCGGGGCATGATCGCGCATGCCGCCGAACTGGAAGCATCCTACGGGCGGGATACGATGCCGCGCGGCTTTCTCGGTCTCAACGCGGCGCTGTGCGAACAGTACATGCACTTCATCGCAAACCGCCGCTGCGCCCAGCTCGGTCTGGCTCCGGTCTTCGCCGAAACCGAAAACCCGTTCCCGTGGATGAGCGAGGCGATGGATCTGAAGAAGGAGAAGAACTTCTTCGAGACCCGCGTCATCGAATATCAGAACGGCGGCGCGCTGAGCTGGGACTGATCCATGGCGTATGACGCAACCAGAATGAAGCTGTTGCGCGCGGGCTCGATCCCCGCGCAGCAGCGCGCTTTCATGGAGTGGCTTTTGAGTCTCCCGCCCCATGCCGATATCGAATATGCGGCGCGCCGCCAGCTTGCCGAGATCGACCGGCGGCTGCCGAACCACCCGGAAGTGCAGTATCTGCGCCTGCTTCTGAGCGCCTTTTCCGGCTCCGACACGATGCAGTGATTTTCTCGCTTGACCTTCCATTGACTGGAAGGTTTAGAAGCGCAATCCTGAACATTAGTCATTCAGGGTGAAAGCGATGAATACCCTTCCTGCCGGCACGTCTTCGGCCAATGTAAAACGCTTCCGCATCGAGGGGCTGAGCTGCGCTTCCTGCGTCAAACGCGCGGAGAAGGCGATTGCCGCCGTCGATGGCGTTGAAAGCGCCTCGGTCAATCTGGCGACCGAGACGGCCGATGTGGCGGTGCAGCCCGGCGTTGATTTTTCCAGCATCGTCAGTGCGGTGGAACGTGCCGGCTATGGCGTGCCGGAGAGCCATCTCGATATCGGCATCGAGGGCATGACCTGCGCATCCTGCGTGCGGCGTGTGGAGCAGGCGATTGCCGCCGTGCCCGGCGTTTCAAAGGTCGCGGTGAACCTCGCCACCGAAAGCGCATCCGTCGAACTTCTGAACGATGAAGCGCGCCGCGGCGTTGAAGAGGCGATCCGCAAGTCCGGTTACACGCCGGTTGCCCGTTCCGATGGCGCTGCCGCCCGTGATGCGCATGAGGAGGCCAAGGCCGCCGAGTTTCGCTCGCTCAAGCGCGATTTCACGCTGGCTGCAATCTTCACCCTTCCGATCTTCATTCTCGAGATGGGCAGCCATTTCATACCGGGCATGCATGCATGGCTGATGGGGATCGCCGACCGCAAGACGCTTTACCTCCTCTATTTCGTGCTGGCGACCATCGTGCAGTTCGGGCCGGGCCTGCGCTTTTATCGCAAGGGCTTCCCCGCGCTGATGCGCTTTGCGCCGGACATGAACTCGCTTGTCATGCTCGGTTCCACCGCCGCCTGGGCCTATTCGGTCGTGGCCACCTTCGCGCCCGGCGTTCTCCCGTCCGGCACGGTCAACGTCTATTTCGAGGCGTCCGCCGTCATCGTCACGCTCATCCTGCTCGGCCGGCTTCTGGAGGCGCGCGCCAAGGGCCGCACCGGCGAGGCCATCAAGCGGCTGATGGGCCTGCGCGCCAAGAGCGCGCGTGTTCTCCGCGACGATGCCTTTGTCGAGCTGCCGCTTGAGGACGTGGTTGTGGGCGACCGGCTTCAGGTGCGCCCCGGCGACAAGGTGCCGGTCGACGGTCTGGTCGAAAGCGGTTCTTCCTATGTCGATGAAGCCATGATCTCCGGCGAGCCGGTGCCTGTCTCCAAGGCCGAAGGCGACGAGGTGATCGGCGGAACGATCAACAAGACCGGCAGCTTCGTCTACCGCGCCACCAAGGTCGGCTCCGACACGGTGCTGGCGCAGATCATCCGCATGGTCGAAAACGCGCAAGGGGCCAAGCTGCCCATTCAGGCGGTGGTCGACCGGGTTACGGCCTGGTTCGTGCCGGCCGTGATGCTTGCCGCAGCACTCACCTTCGTCGTGTGGATGGTGTTCGGTCCCGATCCCGCATTCGCCTTCGCGCTGGTCAATGCGGTCGCGGTGCTCATCATCGCCTGCCCGTGCGCCATGGGGCTCGCCACGCCCACCTCCATCATGGTCGGCACCGGCCGCGCTGCACAGCTTGGCGTTCTGTTCCGCAATGGCGAGGCGCTGCAGAGCCTGCGCAACACAAGTGTCGTCGCCTTCGACAAGACCGGCACGCTGACGCTCGGTCGCCCCGCACTCACCGATTTCTTGATGCAGAACGGGTTCGAGCGCGCCGATATCCTTTCGCTCGTCGCATCGGCGGAAGCCATGTCCGAACACCCGGTGGCAGAAGCCATTGTCGAGGCCGCACGCGCCGAAGGGCTCACCCTCAAGCCGGTCGCCGCGTTCGATGCGGTTCCGGGCTTCGGCATTGCAGCCACCGTTGACGGCCGCAAACTCCACATCGGTGCGGACCGCTACATGCGCCAGCAGGGTGTCGAGATCGGCAGCGCATCCACCGATGCCGACAGGCTCGCAACCGACGCCAAGACGCCGCTTTATGCGGCGGTCGATGGCCGGCTTGCCGCCGTGGTCGCCGTTGCCGATCCGGTGAAGGAATCGACGCCGCGCGCCATCGCAGCACTTCATGCGCTGGGGCTGGAAGTGGCCATGATCACCGGCGACAACCGCCACACCGCCGAAGCCATCGCCGCAAAGCTGGGCATCGACCGGGTCGAGGCGGAGGTTCTTCCCGAGGGCAAGGTCGAGGCGCTCAAGCGACTGCGCAGTCTGGCAGGTCCGGTCTCCTTCGTCGGTGACGGCATCAACGATGCTCCTGCACTGGCAGAAGCCGATGTCGGCATCGCCATCGGCACCGGAACGGATGTCGCCATCGAAAGCGCCGACGTGGTTCTCATGGCGGGCGATGTGACCGGTGTTGCCAATGCAATCGGCCTCTCGCAGGCGACCATGACCAACATCAGGCAGAACCTGTTCTGGGCCTTCGCCTACAATGTGAGTCTCATTCCGGTTGCTGCCGGCGTCCTCTATCCGGCCACGGGCACGCTCCTGTCGCCTATGCTCGCTGCCGGTGCGATGGCGCTCTCCAGTGTCTTCGTGCTGGGCAATGCCCTGCGCCTCAAGCGCTTTCAGGCGCCGCTTCCTGCCCGGTCCGCCGGGCAGGAGGGAGCACAGGTCGGCGAGGCGAGGGCGGTCACGGCGTCCGCCTGATCGCCATAGCGGTCATGATATTGATATGTACTGACCGCTATTTCTGGGGATTTTCAAAATCCGATTCGACATGATGGTTCTTGCCGGGCATAATGCTTAAACGCTTAACCTTCATTTGAATCGGGCTTTGATGGCTTCTCGCGCCAATCTATCCGATATTGCCAAAGCTCTTGGCGTATCGGTTGCGACCGTTTCAAACGCGATGTCCGGAAAGGGCCGCGTGTCGAAGGAGCTCGGCCGGGCGATCCGCGAAAAGGCAAAAGAGCTGGGCTATGTGCCCAGCCTCGCAGGCCGGGCGCTGAGCACCGGGCGCAGTCATGTGCTTGGCCTCGTTCTGGCCGATATCGGCCACCCGCTCTTTCCCCAGTTTGCGCAGGCCATCGAGCATGCCGCCTCCGAGGCCGGCTATGGCGTTCTCATCGGCGACAGTCGCGGCGATATCGAAGCCCAGTCCCGCGCCATCAACCGGCTGATCGAGCGCGGCGCGGATGGCATCGTCGTCGTCCCGCGCCACGGCACCTGCATTGCCGATATTGGCCGTCCCGTTGCGGTCATCGATTCCCCTTCCACGCCGGGCAACACGGTCGCCGCAGATCACCGCAATGGCGGCCTCGAAATGGGCCGGCACCTGCTGGAGCTCGGCCACCGCTCCGTGGCGATCATCGGCCTTCATTCCGATTCCAACGTTCAGAACGACCGCATTGCCGGCATTCGCGAAGCCTTTGCCGGCAAGGGCGAAGCCCGCCTGATCTGGATCGGCGAAATGGAGCGCAGCCATGGTTCCGGCTGCCCGCTCGGTCTTGTGGGTCTGGTGGAGGAGGGCGTCACGGCCTTCGCCGCCGTGTCCGATCTTCATGCCCTGCGCGCCATCACCGAGCTGCAGCAGGGCGGCGTCTCCATTCCCGACGATGTCAGCGTCACCGGTTTTGACGATCTCATCTGGGCCGGCGTCATCGCGCCGAGCCTCACCACCATGCGCATGGATATGGAGCGCATTGCCGAGATCGCCATTGCCGACCTCATTTCCCAGATCGACCAAGGCGGCGCGCGCGATGCGTCGTCCGATCTGCCGGCCCGTAAGGGCCAGAGTTCCATCCCGATGGAGCTCATCATACGCCAGTCAAGCGGCCCGGTGTTGGGTCGGGCCGCTCCTGGTGACAGGACGTCGGTCCATCGCTGGCCCGCGTCATCATCCGCCACGGACCCAGTCTAGAAAAGCACCACCAGAGAAGGAAGCGATTAGACATGTTCAAGAAACTCATGGCCTCCGGCGTCGCGCTGGCCGCACTCAGCGGCGCAGCACAGGCAGCCGACAAAACCCTCGTCATCTCCGTCTATGGTTTCGCCCAGGACGCCTTCAAGGAGATCGTCTACGATCCGTTCGAGGCCCAGTGCGGCTGTGAGCTGGTGGTCGAGACCGGCAACTCCGTGGAGCGTCTGGCAAAGCTGGAAGCCCGCAAGGACGATCCGGAAATCGACATGGCCGTCATGTCCACGCACGACGCGCTTTCGGCATCGCGCAAGGGCATCACCCAGTCCATCGACGTCAGCCGCCTGTCGAACTACGACAAGCTCTATGACATCGCCAAGGATCCGCTCGGCGACAATCTGGCTGTCGGCTACACCTTCTACGCCACCTCCATCGCCTACCGCGCCGACGAGGTGACGATTGAAAGCTGGGCCGACCTGTTCCAGGACAAGCTTAAGGGCCGCGTTGCGTTCCCGAATGTCAGCACCAATCAGGGTCCGCCCGCGCTCTACATGGTCGGCAAGGCCATCGGTGACGATTCCGCAGACCTGAAGGCCGCCATTGCCGAAGTCGCCAAGAACAAGGACGACATCGTCACCTTCTACGAGCGTTCCTCGCAGGTCGCACAGCTCATGCAGCAGGAAGAGATCCTGGCAGCACCCATTGGCCGTTTCGCCTGGGGCGCATACGCCAAGATGGGCTTTGACATGGCCTGGGCCACCCCGAAGGAAGGCCAGACCGGCGGCATGAACGTCATGATCCTGACCAAGGGCGCAAAGAACGAAGATCTCGCCTATGAGTTCATGGATTTCTGGCTCTCCACCGAGGTCCAGACCAAACTTGCCGAGGCGCTGGTGGACAGCCCCGCCAATTCGGAAGTGAAGGTCTCCGAAGAGATCGCCGAAAACCTCACCTATGGCGCCGAGACCGTTGAGAGCCTTCAGTTGCTCGACCCGGCTGTCATCCTCGACAACCGCGAGACCTGGCTCTCGGAGTGGAATGCTCAGATCGGCCAGTAAGCCGATACGCTGATGCGATGGTCCGGGGGCGGGTGGAGGACCCGCCCCTGAACCCAACACAAGGTTCCAACACATGTTTCAGAATCGGATGGAAGGACTGGCGCTGGCGTTGCCTGCGGCGGTCTTCGCGGCGATCGTTTTTCTCGTTCCCGTGGGCATCCTGCTTTCCGAGGGCTTTCGCGCCGAGGGAAGCTGGACCCTGGCGTCCTATGCCAACTTCTTTGAAAGCGACCTGAACCGCACCGTCTTCTGGCGCACGCTGAAGCTCGGCGCGATCGTGACTGCCGTGTCGGCGGTCATCGGCTATGCCACGGCCTATTCCATCGTCACGCTGCCGCCCACCGCGCGTGGCCGCATGATCGGCCTTGTCGTCATGCCGCTGATGATTTCGCCCGTCGCCCGCACCTATGCCTGGATCGTCATTCTGGGCCGCACCGGCTTCGTCAACGAAACCATTGTCTGGCTCGGTCTTTCCGACACGCCCATCCGGTTCCTGTTCACCGAGACGGCCGTCTTCATCGGTCTTCTGCAGCTCTTCCTGCCGCTCATGATCCTGTCGCTCATCAGTGCGCTGGAAAACATGCCCAAGGATGCCGTACCCGCCGCGCGCGTTCTGGGGGCAAACTGGCTGCAGGTCTTCGTCAAGGTCATCCTTCCGCTCACCAAGGAAGGGCTCGTCATCGGCGGCACGCTGGTCTTCACCGGCTCGCTCACGGCCTACATCACCCCAGCCATTCTCGGTGGCTCCAAGGTCTTGATGCTGGAAACGCTGCTCTATCAGCGCGTCACCGTCGCCAATGACTTCGCCTCGGCAAGCATCATCGCCATGATCCTCATGGTCATGAGCTTTTCCGCCAACCTGCTTCTGAAACGCCTGGCCACCGCGAGGAACAAGCGATGACCTCCCGCCTTCTGTCCTACGTCACGCTGACGCTCGTCCTCATCTTCCTGCTCGGGCCGTTCGTCATCATCGTCGCGGCGGCCCTTTCGGGCGGCGAAACGCTCGCCTTCCCGCCGCAGGGCCTGTCGCTCAAATGGGTGATGAAAGTGTTCGAGGTGGAGAGTTTCAGGGCAAGCTTTGCGCTTTCCATGTTCCTCGCCATCTTCGGCACGCTCGCTGCACTCGTGCTTGGCGTGCCGGTGGCCTATGCCGCCTCGCGCTATCGTCTGCCTTTCGGCGAGACCATCCGCACCATCGTCTCCGCGCCGATCATCGTGCCGGGCATCATCGTCGGTCTGGCGCTGCTGCGCTATCTGGTGATCCCGCTTGATGTCAGCGTCGGCGTGGCGCTGTTCATCGCCCACACGGCGCTGATCCTGCCCTATGCGGTGCGCGTGGTTTCGGCCTCGCTCGACAATCTGCGCAGCGACATCGAGGAGGCTGCGGTCATCCTCGGCTCTTCGCGGGTGGCCACCTTCTTCCGGATCGTGCTGCCCAACATTCAGAGCGGCATTCTGGCGGCCTTCATTCTGGGCTTCGTCACCAGCTTCAATCAGGTGCCGGTGTCGCTCTTCCTTTCAGGACCGGGCGTGCGCACGCTGCCCATCGACATGATCTGGTACATGGAAATCACCTATGATCCGTCGGTGGCCGCTCTTGCCGCGCTGCTCGCCTTCCTCTCCATTTCCATCGTTTTCCTCGCGGAACGTTTCCTGGGGTTCTCCCGCTATGTCTGATGAAACCTATCTCGATCTGAGCAATCTGACGCTCGCCTATGGCAAGACCGTCGCGGTCGAAAGCCTCAACCTGTCCATCCGCAAGGGCGAGCTGATTGCACTGCTCGGCCCCTCCGGTTGCGGCAAGACCACCACCATGCGCGCCATCACCGGCCTTCTGCGTCCGGCGTCCGGCAAGATCACGCTGGATGGCGCGGACATCACCTATGTGCCGGCCAACAAGCGTCATGTCGGTCTGGTGTTCCAGTCCTACGCGCTGTTCCCGCACCTGACCGTGTTCGAGAACGTCGCCTTCGGCCTGCGCCTGAAAAAGCTTCCCACGGTGGAGATCAACCAGCGGGTCGAGGCCGGCCTCGCCATGGTCGGACTTTCCAAGTTCCACAGCCGCAAGCCGGCGGAACTCTCAGGCGGTCAGCAGCAGCGCGTTGCGCTTGCCCGCTCGCTGGTCATGGAGCCCAAGGTTCTGCTGCTCGATGAGCCGCTGTCCAACCTTGATGCGCGCCTGCGTCTGGAAATGCGCACCGAGCTGCAGCGCGTTCAGCGCGAGAGCGGCGTCACCATGGTCTTCGTCACGCATGACCAGAACGAGGCGCTGGCGCTGGCCGACCGCATCGTCGTCATGAAGGAAGGCGCAATCGAGCAGGTCGGTTCGCCCGAGGATGTCTACAACCGGCCGCAGTCCCGCTTCGTCGCGGACTTCGTCGGCTTCGAGAACATCTTCCCGGTGGAAGGCGACGGCATTCGCACCGAAGCCGGCGCGATGCAGCTTTCCGCAAAGCCCGCCGCCGGTGCGTCCGGTCTTGCCTGGCGTCCGAACATGGTGACCCTCGGCGAGGGGCGCTTTGAGGGCGAGGTGCTTGGCGCTGCCTTTGCCGGCGGCTCGCGCGAATACCTTCTGAAGAGCCCGCTCGGCCCCATCAAGGCCGAGATGGATGCCGCCGCACCCGCTTTCGAGCCGGGCAGCCGGGTCGCCTTCGACCTGCCGCCGGAACGCGCTGCCGTTCTCGAACGCATGTAGAAAGGGAGTGTCCGCCTTGGTCTGGATCGACACGGATATGGGCTTCGACGACATTCTGGCGGTGATGATGGTCGCCGCCTCGTCGAAGCCGGTCGCTGGCGTCTCGCTGGTGTTCGGCAACGCGCCGATGGATGCGGTGCGCGCCAATGCCGCCGGAGCCGCATCGCTGCTTGGCTGGCGGTTCCCGATCCACACCGGCGCGGAACGGGCGATCCTGGGCGGGGTGGAAACACCCGCCCATGTTCTCGGCCCCACCGGCATTCCCACCCGTGGGCGCAGCCTTCCTCAAGCCGACGCGCTGCCGCGCACCGATGCGCTTGCGGCCCTGACTGCATGGCTTGAAGGGCTCGATGCGCCGGGCGAAATCCTGGCGCTCGGGCCGCTCACCAACATCGCGATCCTGTCGCTCGCCCGCCCGGACCTGCTTTCAAAGATCGACAGCGTGACCTGGATGGGCGGCGGCGCAACCCGCGGCAACCACACGGCGTCCGCTGAGTTCAACGCTTTCGCCGACCCGGAGGCCGTCGCCATCGTTCTGGCAAGCGGCATTTCGCTGCGCGTCGCCGATCTCGACCTGTGCCGCCAGGTACTCGTCGGTCCCGAAGATGTCGATGTCGTGCGCGCCGCCGGCACGCCGCGCGGCGAAATTCTGGCCGATCTTCTTGGCGCTTATGTCGACATCGCGCTCACGCGCGGCCGTCCCGCCATGGCGCTTTACGATCCCACCGCCGCCGCCGCCTTTGTCGCGCCTGACGCCTTCGTCTTCGAAGAAGCGGAGGTGACGATGGAGCTTGCCGGCGCACACACGCGCGGCCGCACCATTGTCGACCAGCGCCCGCATGTGAAACCCAACGCCCTGTGGGGCATGCGCGCCGATGCCGCCCGCGTTCGCGCGCTGGCGCTCGATGCCCTCGTGGAGGCTGACCGCTCATGACCGTCGAACCCCGCGATCTCGACAATGCCGCCCTGCGCGACCGCGCCGTTGCGGCCGCACGCGGCGATGCGCCGTTTGATCTTCTCATTCGCGGCGGCACGCTGCTCGATGCGGTGACCGGCGAACTGCGCCCCGCCGATATCGGCATTGTCGGCGCGCTCATCGCCAGCGTCCACGAACGGGGCGCGCGCGAAGACGCAGCCGAGATTATCGAGGCGCAAGGGCTCACCGTCACGCCCGGCCTGATCGACATGCACATGCATGTGGAAAGCTCCATGATCACGCCGGCCGCCTATGCGCAGGCTGTCCTGCCGCGCGGCGTCACCACCGTTCAGTGGGACCCGCACGAATTCGCCAATGTGCACGGGCTCGACGGCGTTTCATGGGCACTGGAGGCGGCAGCCGGTCTGCCGCTGCGCATGGTCGTGCTCGCGCCGTCCTGCGTTCCCGCAGCACCGGGTTTTGAAATGTCCGCCGCCGATTTCGGCGGAGCCGAGCTTGCCGACATGCTGGCGCGTCCTGGCATTGGCGGCGTTGCCGAGGTCATGAACATGCGCGGCGTCATCGACCGCACCGCGCCCATGCGCGATGTGGTGCAGGCCGGCCTTGAAAGCGGCAAGCCCGTCTTTGGCCACGCCCGCAGCCTCGCAGGCGCAGACCTCAACGCCTTCATGGCCGCCGGCGTCAGCTCCGATCACGAACTCGTCTCCGGCGATGATCTGATGGCCAAGCTGCGCGCCGGCCTCGCCATCGAGATGCGCGGCTCGCACGATCATCTCCTGCCGGAATTCGTGGAAGCGCTGAACGCACTCGGGCGGCTGCCTTCCACGGTCACGCTGTGCACCGACGACGTGTTTCCCGACTCGCTTCTGAACGAAGGCGGGCTTGACGATGTGGTGCGCCGCCTGGTGCGCTACGGCATGCCGGCGAGCTGGGCCATTCAGGCTGCAACGCTCAATGCCGCGCACCGGCTCGCGCGCCCCGATCTCGGCCTTGTCGCAGCCGGTCGCCGCGCCGACATCGCGCTGTTTGACGATCTGGAGAATTTCCGCGCCGCCGCCGTCATCGCCAATGGCGTCGTGGTCGCGCGCGATGGCGCTTTGACCGCCCCGGTGAAGGCGCATTCCACCGCACCGCTCAAAGGCTCGATCAAATGCCCCGCCTTCACGCCCGATGATTTTCGCGTCCGGGCGGAGGGAGAGCGTGTCCGCGTCGCCACCATTCACCGCCCCCGCTTCACCGAGTGGGGCGAGGCCGAAACAACGGTGCGCGATGGCTTCGTCGTGCCGCCCGAGGGCGCGACGCTGATCAGCGTCATCCACCGTCATGGCCGCGCGCCGGCGATTCCCCGTGTGGGCTATCTCACCGGCTGGGGCGCCTGGCGTGGCGCGTTCTGCACCACGGTTTCCCATGACAGCCACAACGTCACGGTCTTCGGCGGCAATGAGGAAGATGTGGCGGCAGCGGCCAACTGGGTGATCGAGGCTGGCGGCGGCATGGCCGTTGCGCAGGGCGGTCGCATCGTCGCCTCTCTGGCGCTGCCCCTGTCGGGCCTCGTTTCCGATGAGCGGCTGGCCGATGTGGCAGCGGGCTTTGCGGCCCTGCGCTCCGCCATGGACGGCATTGTCGACTGGGAGCCGCCCTATCTGGTGTTCAAGGCCTGTTTCGGCGCGACGCTCGCCTGCAATGCCGGCCCGCACCAGACCGATCTCGGCATTGCCGACAATGCCCGCCCCGCTGTTCTGGAAACGCCGGTTCTCGAAATTCTGGGATAGGTTTTAGAAGTCGGCGCTCGCCCCTCATCCTCACCTTCTCCCCGTGAACGGGGAGAAGGGGGCATAGAAGCCGCATCTTGGTTTTTGAGCGAGAGAAAATCCGCGCTTTCCTTCTCCCCGCAGGCGGGGAGAAGGTGCCGGCAGGCGGATGAGGGGCGCGCGCCCCTCATCAAAAATCAGGCAGCCAGTTCCTGCTCCACCAGCGTCGTCCAGAACTTCACGCCGGTGCCGATTGCCCCGTCATTGAAGTCATAAGCCGTGTTGTGGTGCAGCGCGCCATCCACGGCCGGTCCATTGCCGAGCCACACATAGGCCCCCGGCACGTCCTGCGAGAAGAACGCGAAGTCGTCGCCCGCCGTCGAAGGCGGAAAGTCGGTGCGCACCTTGTCGCCGCACACGGCCTGCGCCGCCGCCAGCGCGCGCGCCGTCGCATCCGCATTGTTCACCACGGGCGGAATGCGGCGGATGAAGCGGTATTCGGCCTCGATGCCGAACATCGCAGCAACACCATTCGCAAGCCGGCCGATCTCTTCTTCAAGCTGGTCGCGCACACGCGGCGTGTAGGCGCGGGCGGTTCCTGCAATGTCCATGAAATCGGGGATCACGTTGAGCGCGTTGGGGTCACCCGCCTGCACCGAGCAGGCGCTCACCACGGCCGGCTGCAACGGGTCCACCACGCGGCCGACAATCGTCTGCAGGCTTGCGAGAAAATGTCCGCCCGCCGTCACCGGGTCCTTGCCCAGATGCGGTTTTGCGCCATGGGTGCCGACGCCGCGAAAACGCACCTGCCAGCTGTCGGAGGAGGCGAGCTGCGGGCCGGCCACCACGGCCATCTCGTCGGTGTCGAGGCCGGGCATGTTGTGCAGGCCATAGACCGCATCGCAGGGAAACAGCTCGAACAGGCCGTCTTCCACCATGCGCTTTGCGCCACCACGGCCTTCTTCCGCCGGCTGAAAGATGAAGTGCACCGTGCCGGAGAAATTGCGTGTCCGCGCCAGTTCGCGCGCCGCGCCCAGAAGCAGCGTCGTGTGTCCGTCATGCCCGCAGGCATGCATCTTGCCGGGCACGGTCGATTTGTAGGGGCGGTCGGCGGTTTCGGGCATGGCGAGCGCGTCCATGTCCGCGCGCAGGCCGATCGTGCGCGGGCCATTGCCCACCGTCAGCGTGCCCACCACGCCGGTGCCGCCAAGGCCGCGATGCACCTTCATGCCGGTCTCTGTCAGATGCTCGGCGACAATCTGGCTGGTCCGCTCTTCCTCGAAGCCCAGCTCGGGATGTGCGTGCAGATCGCGCCGCAATGCGACGAGAAAATCCATCTCCGCGCGAACATCCTCGTTAACAGCCATCAATACGCCCTTTCCATTTATGCGTCTGCCCGGATAAAAGGTGCCTTCCGCAACAAGGCGGCCGGCGTGGAGATATACGCTCTGTCCGGGAACAGAAATCCAGGTGAAAACAGCTCATTCTTAACGCGGGGCCTTTCGGCAGACAATGACGCATTCCGATTTCCAGATCGATCCCCAGGCATTCTGGCAGGAGCTCGAACCGGCAGGAACCTACGAGCGCGCCCCGCGCGGCGGCCATAAGGGGTTCTTCCCCGCAGAGCTGCCCGATGGGCGTCAGCTCGGCCTCCCGATCCGCGTTCTTTCAGGCGGGGAGCGGGCGCTGGCTTCGCTCATCGTCAACCAGGCGAGCTTCTCCGTCTCCGACGCGCTGGCGAAGGCGCTCGCTGAAAAGGCGTCCGCCTTCAGACCGGATGTTGTCGTCGGTCTGCCCACTCTCGGTCTGACGCTCGCCTCGCAGGTCGCCCGCGCACTCGGTCACAGCCGCTATGTGCCGCTCAGCACGTCGCGCAAGTTCTGGTACGAGGAAGAGCGCTCGGTTCCGCTGCGCTCCGTCACCAGCCCCGATCAGCAGAAGCGCCTTTATGTGGACCCCCGCATGCTGCCCCTCATCGAAGGGCGCCGCGTGCTTCTGGTGGATGATGTCATCAGCACCGGCAGCTCTATTCTCGCCGGTCTGAAACTCCTCAAACTGTGCAACATCGAGCCCGTCGCCGTCGGTGCGGCCATGTTGCAGACGCGCCGCTGGCGCGAGGCGCTTTCGGCCGAGAGCGATGGCATCTGCGACCGCGTTGTCGGTGTGTTCGAAACGCCGGCCCTTGCGCCAACGCCCGAAGGCGGGTGGCTGCCGGAACAACCGGCTGCGACCGAATAGCGGGTTGATTTATTTCTGGACTGGTCGTTTGGTCCAGAAGCTTTTTGCGGCTGTCTTATTCTCGTAGCGTTGTCCGAGGCGTTATGAGCCTCGCCGCTATTTGCCGTTTTCCAGTTCCCGAAAGGAAGAAATTCATGTCCGCTTTGCCTGTCATCGGCGTCATTGCCTGCACCCGTCCGGTGGAGGGAGAGAATGCCCAGATCGTCAAGGAGCGTTATCTGAACGCCGTGCGGCAGCACGCGGACGCGCTGCCTCTCATCCTTCCCAGCAATCTCGATGCGGATGATGTTGCAGCACTCCTGCCCAGAATGGATGCCCTGCTTCTGACTGGCAGCAATTCCAACATCTCGCCCGCACGCTATCGCTCGCCCCATGCGCAGCGCGGCATGCTGGATGCTGCGCGTGACAGCGCAACCGCGCGTCTCATCGATGCAGCGGTAGAAGGCGGCACGCCGCTGTTCGGCATCTGCCGTGGCCTTCAGGAAATCAATGTCGCTTTTGGCGGCACGCTTGTCGACGAGCGTGATGCCGGCACGCCGGAGTTCTCGCACCATGCGCCCGATGGCGTCGATCTCGATGCCATGTTCGCCTATGGGCATGACGCCGAGGTGGTTCCGGGTGCGGCCTATGAGAAGGCGCTCGCCGTCTCCGGTCCCCTGAAGATCAACAGCGTTCACTATCAGCGCATTGGCGAACTGGGCGAGGGGCTTTCCGCCGCCGTTCGTTCACATGACGGTGTTGTCGAGGCTGTCGCAGCCGCCGGGACAAAGGCTCCGGTCTTCGCCGTGCAGTGGCATCCCGAGTGGGAAGCGGAAAAACGGCCGCATGATCTGGCGTTTTGGCGTTACGTCGGAGAGGCGGCGCGTCGTGCGGCGGGGTTGTCACAGGGGTAAGCGCGCTCTGATCTGACTGGCGATAAAATTTCTTTATAGACAGAATTCCGCATTGCGATTGGACATGCACCCGGCCTTGCCTTGAAATATGGGCGTAACAAACGGGTTTAGGTTCATGACTGACAAGAATATCTATCTGAAATTCGTCGAGGCAGACGTAAAGGGTATCATTTCTCTTTATTGGGATACCGCGCCCAAGACCTGCGAAGCGATCTGGGGTGCACTGGAGAAGCCGATTCAGGTTCCTGCCAGCCATGCCATCTTCTCCGGCCCGGAAATCATGATGGGTCTGCCGGAAGAGGCCCGCAACTTCGATCCGACCAGCCTGCCGCCGGAAAACCAGACGGTTCTCCCGGAGCCTGGTGATATGCTTTGGTTCTATCAGCCGAAGAACTTCTTCAAGATCGATCCGGACGAGTTCTGGGAGATCGGCATGTTCTACGGTGTTGGTGGCCGCACGTTCGGCCCGACCGGCTGGATCCCGTGCACCTACTTCGGAAACATGTCCGAAGGGCTCGACGCAATCGCCGAGCAGTGCCGCCTGATCCGCAAGGAAGGCCTGAAGACGGTCGAGATCGGCCGCATCGTTTGATGATCCGGCAGCCGGCCCTTCTCGGGGCCGGCTGCCCAATTTCCAGAAGATCAAACATAAAGACAGCAAGGGAACAGCCATGAAGACGATTTCCAAGATCACGGTCGCCGGCGTTGGCGCTCTGATGGCAGGCACGGCGCTTGCCCAGGCCGAAACGCTCACGATCAACTCCTTCGGCGGTGCTTACGAAGAAGCGCATCGTGAGTGCATTCTCACCCCGTTCGAGAAAAAGACCGGCGCTCAGGTGCGCGTGGTGACGGCCTATTCCGCCGACGCTTTCGCCCAGCTTCGCGCGCAGAAGAACGCTCCGCAGTTCGATGTCATCCACTTCTCCGGTGGTCAGGAAATCGTGGCTGCCGAAGAAGGCCTCCTGTCGCCCATCGACGAAGCCAAGCTGACCAACGCCGCCGATGTCTATGACTTCGCGCGCGCCAACCTCGCCAAGGGCGAAGGCCCGGCCTACTCGATCGCTGCGATCGGCCTTCTCTACAACGACGAAGCTGCCGATCCCAAGCCGACCGCCTGGAAGGATCTTTCCAACGAGGCCTATGCCGACCACATCGTCCTGACCGACATTTCCAACGGTTACGGCATGCTCGGCTTCCTCATGATCAACCAGGTCAATGGTGGCGATCTCGACAACATTCAGCCGGGTCTCGATGCAGTCACCAAGCTGCTCGAAAATGGCGCAATCGTTGTTTCCACCTCGCCGGAAATCCAGCAGGAGTTTGCCCAGAACGACGCCTGGATCGCGGCCTACGCTTCCGATTACGCCTACACGCTGCGCAAGGCCGGTCTGCCGACCGCCTTCACCCAGGGTGCAGAAGGCACGCCGGCAAGCTTCATCACGGCAAACCTCGTGGCAGGCCGTCCGAACCAGGATCTCGCCGTTCAGCTGATCGACATGTCGATCTCGCCTGAGGCGCAGGCCTGCTTCGCAGAGAAGCTGCGCTATTCGCCGACCAACGCGAAGACCGAGCTTGCCGGTGAAGTCGCCGCCGACGTCGCCTATGGCGAAGAAGGCGTGAAAGGCCTCATCCGTTTTGACCCGGTCAAGATCGAGGCCAACCGTTCGGCCTGGGTCGATGCCTGGAACCGCACTATCGCCCGCTAAGGCGCCCGCCAAGGCGAAACCTTGAATTGCGGCGTCGCATCCCCTTGCGGCGCCGCGCCTTGCGCCTGCACATTCGCGCGGCCAAACCCGCTGGGCCTTCACCGGTCCAATGCAAGCTGAAACAAGGACGACCATGACAGACCGCGCGGAAAACTCGCTTCTGATCCTGCCGGGCCTCTTGCTCCTGGTGCTCGCCTTCTTCGTGCCGATTGCACAGATGCTGATGCTGTCTGTCTCGGGCGAGAACGGGCTGACCCTGGCCCATTTCACCCGCTTCCTGAGCGACCCCTATTATCTCAATGTGCTGTGGCGCACCGTGCGCCTGTCGGCGATCATCACGCTCATCTGCGCGCTGATCGGTTTCCCGATGGCCTATATCATGGCGCATGTCAGCCCGAAGCTGCGGCTCTGGCTGGTCATCATGGTGATCCTGCCGCTGATGACCTCCGTGGTCGTGCGTACCTTCGGCTGGATGGTGCTTCTGAGCCGCAGTGGCCTCGTGCCCGAGGTCCTGCGTGACCTTGGCCTCGTCGGGCGCAATTTCAGCCTGATGCAGACCGAGACCGCTATCGTCATCGGCATGGTGCAGGTGCTTCTGCCCTTCATGACCCTGTCGATCCTCGGCGTCATCACCCGCATCGACAGCCGGCTTGAAGAGGCGGCGCGCACCATGGGCTGTTCCTTCCTGAAGACCCTGCGCACGGTCGTCCTGCCGCTTTCGGTGCCGGGCATCGTCGCCGGTTCGCTTCTGGTTTTCACGCTTTCGGCAAGCTCGTTCGTCACGCCGAACCTTCTGGGCGGCGCCCGCATTCAGGTTCTGGCCGCGTCCATCTACCGTTCGGTCACGCAGACGCTCGACTGGCCCTTCGCCGCAGCCCAGGCTGTCATCCTGTTCCTCGGCATCATCGTTCTCCTGATGCCCTATGCCAGACTTTCGGGGCGCTCCAATGGTTAGAGCCGTTTCCACTCCGCTGCGCATCGGCGCTGTCGCCTTCGTCGTCCTGACGGGCATCTTCCTCCTCGCGCCGCTCGTCGTGATCGTTGGTGTGTCCGTTTCGGAAAGCCAGTTCATCTCGTTCCCGCCAACGGGCTTCTCGCTGCGCTGGTACGAGGCGGTTCTGTCGTCCGACGCCTATCTCAATGCGGCCTGGATCAGCATCCAGGTGGCGCTTCTGGTCACCGTCACCTCCTGTCTCGTGGGCGGTGCGGCGGCCATCGCGCTCCACCGGCGCAAGCTGCCCTTCTCGGGCCTGCTTTCGACGCTGTTTCTGTCGCCGCTGGTTCTGCCCACCATCATCTACGCCATCGGCATGCTGATGCTGTGGAGCGCGATCTTCGGGCCGGTGTCGGTGCTCACCCTGTGGGTCAGCCACACGATCATCACCACGCCCTATGTCATCCGCACCACGCTGGCGGTTCTGTCGGAATCCAATCCCTTCCTCGAGGAAGCGGCGCAGACCATGGGCGCGAGCCGTTTCCAGCGGCTTCGGCTGGTGGTTCTTCCGCAGTGCCTTCCCGGCCTTGCGGCAGGCACCTTTTTCGCCTTCAACATCTCCTTCGATGAGGCCGTTCTGGCGCTGTTCCTGCGCAAGCCCGGCATGACCACGCTGCCCGTGCAGATCTACGGCCAGCTCGAATTCAGCCCCGACCCGTCGGTGGCTGCCGTTTCCTCCATCATGATCGGCCTGACCGTCCTTCTGATCTTCGTGATCGACCGGATGCTTGGCCTGCACCGTTTCGCGAGCACCTGATCCATGGCTGAAGTCCGTCTCAACGCCATCAAGAAATCCTTCGGCCCGGTCGAGGTTCTTCACGGCATCTCCATCGATATCGCATCCGGCGAGTTCGTCAGCCTTCTGGGCTCCTCCGGCTGCGGCAAGACCACGCTTCTGCGCATCGTTGCGGGTCTCGAAAGCGTCACTTCCGGCACTGTCGAGATCGGCGGGCGCGACGTCACCGACCTGCCGCCCGAGAAGCGCGACATCGCGATGAT
>MRWG01000713.1_pt1 | contig 29205 bp, 34 predicted proteins | sample 1013341 | NCBI WGS metagenome assembly MRWG01 (sample SAMN06117577, study PRJNA244670) | biofilm metagenome | biome: Water; feature: Cathode Biofilm; material: Biofilm; isolation source: microbial consortium enriched at the cathode of a solar microbial fuel cell | place: USA: District of Columbia ... | reverse complement strand
CCCCCGCCGTCAGCCTTAAGCAGCGCCACGCCCTGCCCCTTTTCCTCGAGCCTGGGTCACGCCTGGGCTCTTTTTGTCCGGGGCTTCCGCTCGCGCGAAAAAGAAGCCCGGCTGGAGACCGGGCTTCGGGGGGCGTTCACTCGCTCACTACATCCGAACGGGGCGACGAGGGGCTAGCGGGGATGTGCTCCGCGATGCCACGCGGGGGACGAAAAAGGTTCCGGCACTTAAAGCCTAATCGTCTCCAGACAATAGCTGGTCGATGAAATTGTGCAGCGTCCAGCCTAAAAGGCCCGCCGTGACAATCACCACCAAAGCCGCAATGACAGGTTCCATGACCGGATCCTCCTTTTAAGGAGAGCCAACTCCGGGCTCGGGATCAGGTTCCCTAGGTTTTCGGCTTCCTTGCGCTGGTGGGCTTGCCGCCGACGCTCTCCCTGAGTGCTGCTTTGAGCCCCACCGGCTGCTTGTGTTTCTTGAGAAAATCGGCAAACGCTTCGTCGGCGACCTCCTGGAAGCTACGCCCGCTTTTGCCGGCGACCGCCTCTATCGCAGCCCATGTCTCGTCATCGAATTGGACACGCTTTCCGACCAAGGCATGCACCAGATGTTGGGCCCCGAAAGGCTGCCTCTGAATGAGCCGGGGGGCCCGCCCTGCCCGCTCAAACTTTCTCACTCTGTGGCCCGCAGGATACAGCCTGGTTTGGCCCGGCAGGCTATAATCTTCTCATAAACGTCGATTCTGCAGGACCTTTGGGGGATTCAACCATGAGACTCTTTATCGCTTGCGCGATTATCGTTTCGGCCACGATCGGCCTCGGCGGCTGCTTCGGCCATCACGAGAAAGCCGTTGTCGTCGAGCCGTTGAAGCTCGGCTAAACATTGACGACGAGATAGCCCTTCAATCTATCTCTCCGGCAAATGCCAGCCCCGGTCAGGTTTTCCTGGCCGGGGTTTTTTCTTGCCGCGTCTGGGCACCAAACTGAGCAAAGCCCGAGTCGCTCCGTCCGAATGCCGGACCTGCGAGCCCGGGCGACGACCTCCGGTCACAGCCCCATTCGAGCCGCCGGCACCTCCGGACGACACCGGTCCAGGGCCTGCCGGAGCAAAAACTGGCGGATTTGCAGGACTTTGCCGTTGTGTTTTTTTGGGCCAAAGCGTGACCTAAACGTCACAGCATTTCCCGGCAAAGCCCGATATAGTCATCGGCAGAATCGACAGAAAGAAACGGGGGACCAACCATGCGTCTGTTCATCGCTTGTGCCATCATCATCTCGGCAACCATCGGCCTCGGCGGCTGCTTCGGCCATCACGAGAAAGCGGTTGTCGTTGAGCCGTTGAAGCTCGGCTAAACCTAGAAATTGACGACGAGATAGCCCTTCAAACTATCTCTCAAATGCCAGCCCCGGTCGGGTTCTCCCGGCCGGGGTTTTCATTGCCTGGTCTCCAGGCTCATGACACGGCTTCGATGCAACACAGCCGCCCTCGCAGAACGAGAGCGGCTGTGCAACTGAAGTTTGGTCTTGAGACGGACCAAGCAAGCGAAAGCCTACTTACACTTGCTCATGCCCTTCATGGCCATGTGCGCGTCGGCCTCGGAGCCGTACTCGCCCATCATGGCGAACTTGGCGGTGTCGGTCGGCGCCGACCGCGACATGGTGCACTTCTTCGTCGTGTTATCGAAGACGATGTAGAAGCTGTCCATCGCCAGCGCAGGAGCTGCGAAGGCGCCGATCAGCGTAGCTGCAATGAGAATCTTCTTCATGGGGGTGTCTCCTCTTTGGGGAGGCAGAAGTGCCTCACGCGGCGAAGAGAGCACCGAACACCGCTCACGGAAAACTCAACTCTCCGGCACATTTCCTCGCCTACGCATCAACGAAGCGTGACGGGTTGATGATCGTTGCGTGATGCGTGGTGACCGGGAGCCTGCGGCGCGCGCTGCGCCCGAAAACGGGGAGAATGAGCCCTTATTCGGCCGGCGTTCCGGCGAAACGGCGGCGCAGCCGCGCGTAGACGTTGCGCTTGAGGAAATAATAGGCCGGGCGGCCCATCACGGCGACCGCCACGAATTTTGAGAGAAACGGCGTGGCGCCCAGCAGGCCGGAAAGCCCCGCCTTGAAGCCCGGGTCGAGATCTGCCGCCATGACGAACGGGATCATCGGCCAGGCAATGTAGGCGCCGACCAGAATCACCGTGCCGAGCGCGAAGCGCCAGCCGACTTGCTCGGCGGTAAACTCTGTTTCCGTGGCAGCGATAGCCGTCTCCTTGGCAAGCGTCCGCGCGGCGGCTTCCATCAGTCTGTTTATCTGGGGTCCTTGACGGCAACCGGAAGGTGCCCAGCCTCCGGTCGTGGCGCAAATGTTAGCCTTGGCCGTGTCAGGGCGAAACATCTTTTCGCAGGTGCGATAAAGCTCAAATACGGCGATTTCGGGCTGTTTGCGGGAAGTTGACCCGCCCACGGCGCGTCGGCCGGAAACGCGCCGCGCGTCAGTCCCCGTCCACGGTGGCCACGAGCCAAGCGGGATCGAACCAGCGGTCCGCCTCGCCGTCATAGGGCAGGCGGTTGATGTCCCAGTGGCGGATATAGGGCGCATAGACGTCCCAAACCGGCGGGCCGCCGCCCACATAGACGACGCGATCGGGGAACCAGGCGAAAACCTCTTCGGGATGGTGGCTGGAGCGGATCTCGCAAATCGTGCGGTCCTCATAGGCGAAGGCCGGGATCGAGGCGACCGTCTTCGGCCCCGCGATGAGCACGTGACCGCGTGTCACCTCGAAGAAGCGGGCGACGTCGGCGACATAGTCGCGTCCCTTGTTCCCTTCCCACGGAAGCCGGCCGTCGAGGCCAAGCTGCCCCCGTAAGCCTATGGCGCATATGGCGCGAATGTCAGCCAACTGGTCCTCCTCGAGAAACGGCCATCTGTTTTATCGGCCAATGGCGCTTTGGCAAAGTTTGGTCCACATAGTTTGGTTCACGCAGGCACCCCCATGACGCCCCGCCCGACTCCGTCCGCTTCCGCCGATCCGAGCCACATCTACAAGGCGATCGGCCTCATGGCGCTGGCGACGGTCTGCTTCGCCTTGCTCGACATCACGGTCAAGTATCTGGTCGACGATCACCACGTCCCCACGAGCCAGGCCACCTGGCTGCGCTTTGCGGGCCATGTGGTGTTCAGCGCGCTGGTCTTGTGGCCCTTCGCGCTTAAGCCCTCGCTGCGCTCGGCGAAACCGCTGATTCAGATCTTCCGCTCCTGCATGATGATTCTGACGACGGCGCTCAACTTTATCGCCCTGAAATATCTTCAGCTCGATCAGACCGTCACCATCTTCTTTCTCACGCCGCTCTTGGTGGCCGGGCTTGCGGGGCCGCTACTTGGCGAATGGATCGGCCTGCATCGTATGCTCGCCATCGCCGCGGGCTTTCTCGGGGTGCTCGTGGTCATGCATCCCGGTCTCGGCGAGGTCCATTGGGCCATGCTGCTCGTGCTTGGCGCCACCTGCGGCTACGCGCTCTACAATATCGCGACGCGCTACCTCGCCGCGTTCGACCCCCCGTCGGTGACGCAGACCTATACGCCGCTGGTGGGCGTCCTGGTGATGACGCCGTTTGCTTTCGCCGACTGGCAGTCGCCGGACGATTGGTTCTTGTGGCTCTTGTTCGCCACGCTCGGCTTCTGGGGCGGGCTCGGGCATTGGTTCTTGATCCTTGCGCACAGAATGGCGCCCGCGGCGGTGCTCGCGCCGTACATCTATCTGGGGCTGATCTGGATGTCGGTCGGCGGCTTCCTGGTGTTCGGCGACGTGCCGACGGGCTGGACGCTCGGCGGCGGCGGCATCGTCATCCTCGCCGGTCTCTATTTGCTGGCGCGGGAGCGCAAGGTCTCGGCCAAAGGCGGTCCCGCCGCGCAGGTCGACCCGCCGCAATAGCGGTCAGCTCTCATCGTCTACGGCATAGCGCCGCGCAACATCCTCGGCGAAGGCAACGAAATTCCGCGCACCGATCGCCGCGCGCGCTTTCGCCATGAGCTCCTGATAAAACTGCACGTTCGCGTAGGAGATCAGCATGGCGCCCAGCATCTCGCCCGACTTGATGAGGTGGTGCAGATAGGCGCGCTCATAGCGGGCGGCGGGGCATTTACTCTCGGCATTGAGCGGCGTCGTGTCGTCTGCGTAGCGCGCATTGCGCAAATTGATGCGCCCGCCCCAAGTGAACGCCTGACCATGGCGCCCCGACCGCGTCGGCATCACGCAGTCGAACATGTCGATGCCGCGCGCGATGGCGCCCAGCATGTCCTGCGGCGTGCCCACCCCCATGAGGTAACGCGGCCGGTCCTCGGGTAGGAATGCCGTGGTGATCTCGACCGTGTCGAACATGGCCTCTTGTCCCTCGCCCACCGCCAGCCCGCCGACCGCGTAGCCGGGAAAGCCGATCCCAGTCAGCGCGCGGGCGGACTCCTCCCTCAGGTCGGGATAGATGCTGCCCTGCACGATCCCGAACAGGGCTTGGCCCGGTGCGCTCATGGTCTCGAAGGCGGCCTTTGACCGCTCCGCCCAGCGCATGGACAGATCGAGCGACCGCTTCGCCTCCTCGTGCGTGGCCGGAAACGGCGTGCACTCATCGAGCACCATCTGGATGTCGCTGCCGAGCAGGCACTGCACCTTGATGGCGCGTTCCGGCGTGAGCTCGATGGTGGCGCCGTCCAGATGCGACTGGAAGGTGACCCCCTGCTCGCTGATCTTCCTGAGCTTGGCGAGCGACATGACCTGATAGCCGCCGCTATCGGTGAGGATCGGCTTTTCCCAATGCATGAACTTATGCAGGCCGCCGAGCCTGGCGACGCGCTCGGCGCCCGGCCGCAGCATCAAATGATAGGTGTTACCGAGAATGATGTCGGCGCCGGTGGCGGCGACGTCCTCCGGGAACATGGCCTTCACCGTCGCGCCTGTGCCCACGGGCATGAAGGCCGGCGTGCGGATCAGCCCACGCGGCGTATTGATGGCGCCGGTCCGCGCACGCCCGTCCTTCGCTTTCAGTTCAAACGAGAATGGAGCGCTCATAACCGCTCCGCCGGGCTCAGCAGACAGGCATCGCCGTAGGAGTAGAAGCGGTACCGTTCTTCAACGGCATGCGCGTAAGCCCGCTTCATGGTGTCGAGACCCGAAAAAGCGGCGACCAGCATGAACAAAGTCGAGCGCGGCAGATGGAAATTGGTCAACAGGCGGTCGACGAAGCGGAAGCGATAGCCCGGCGTGATGAAGATATCCGTCTCGCCGGAGAACGGTTTCAAGGTGCCGAACTCGTCTGCCGCGCTCTCCAGCAGGCGCAATGAGGTCGTGCCGACGGCGATGATCCTGTTGCCGCGCGACTTGATCGCATTCAAGGCAAAGGCGACGTCCGTACTGACCACGCCGTGCTCCGCATGCATTTTATGCTCGGACGTCTCCTCGGCGCGTACGGGCAGAAACGTGCCGGGGCCCACATGCAGCGTCACGAAGAAGCAGGTATTGCCGCGCGCCTCGAGCGCCTCGATCAAGCCGCCGGTGAAGTGCAAGCCCGCGGTCGGCGCGGCGACGGCGCCCTCTTCGCGCGCAAAGGTGGTCTGGTAGTCGCTGCGGTCCTGCTCGTCCGCCGCGCGACGGGCGGCGATATAAGGGGGCAGCGGCATGGCGCCTTGCGCCTCGATGGCGTCGTGCAGCGCCGGCCCGCTCAGGTCGAAGGCAAGCCTCACCGCGCCGCTCTCGCCCTTCGCCTCGACGGTGGCGTCGAGAGTCCCCAGCAGGCAGGCGTTGCCGCTTTCGCCGAATTCGATGCGGTCGCCGGGCTCTAAACGTTTCGCAGGCCGGACCAGCGCCTGCCAGCGGTGGTCGTCCAGGCGTTCGATCAGGTTCGCCGCGATGTGCGCCGTGGCCTCGCCCCTTGTGCGCACGCCTGTCAGCGCCGCCGGGATCACGCGGGTGTCGTTGAAGACGAGCGCATCGCCTGGCGCGATCAGCGACGGTAGATCAGTCATGACATGATCGGCCAGAAGCTCCGGCCCGTCCGGCCGCACCACGAGAAGGCGCGCGGCGTCGCGCGGCTGCACCGGACGCAGCGCGATCAGCGCCTCGGGCAGTTCAAAATCGAAAAGGTCCGTGCGCAAGGGCGATCCGCGGCTAAAGCAGCCGCACCATAAGCGCCCCGACCAGCACGAGCACGGCGCCGCCCACCCGGCCGAGGCTCAGCTCGCGCTCGATCAGGTCGAACATGCCGAAGCGGTCGAGCAGCAGTGCGGCGACCAACTGTCCGGCGATGCCGAGCGCCATCACGGCGGCCACGCCGATCTTTGGCGCCAGGAACAGCGTGATGGTGACATACATCGCGCCGAGCAAACCGCCCCCCAGCAACATATAAAGCGGCATGCTGCCAAGCGCGCCGAGATTGGTGCTGCTCCGGGCGAAGAGAAGCGTGAGCCCGATCAGCGCGACCGTGCCCACGCAGAACGACATCGTGGCGGCCGAGATGGGGTGCCCAAGGCGGGATGCGGCTTCGGCGTTGATGGGCGCTTGCAGGGCGATCATGCCGCCGGCGACGAGCGCCACCGCGGTCAACAGAAGTCCCGGCAACCACATGGGCATCCCCTCTTGTTGCATCGTCGGTCCCTTAGGCTCCTGCGCCGATCTTTGCCGACAGGATCTTGTCGGGATTTGCCGGCGGCTCGCCCCGGTTGATCTGGTCGACATTCTCCATGCCTTCGATCACCCGGCCCCAGACCGTGTATTTGCGGTCGAGAAAGGTGGCGTCGTCGAACACGATGAAGAATTGGCTGTCCGCGGAATCCGGCGACTGCGCCCGGGCCATGGACACGGCGCCGCGCGTATGCGGCTCGGCGTTGAACTCGGCGCCGAGCTTCTGGCCCGAGCCGCCGGCGCCCGTGCCGGTCGGATCGCCGGTCTGGGCCATGAAACCCTCGATCACGCGGTGAAACGGCACGCCGTCATAGAAGCCCTGCTTGGCCAGCTCCTTGATGCGGGCGACGTGTTTGGGCGCGAGGTCGGGGCGCATCTCGACCACGACGTTGCCTTTGCTCGTTTCCAGAATAAGGGTGTCTTCGGGATTTGCCACGGATAGGGCCTCCTTCGTTTGCCGGGTTTGCTTATTGCTCGATGGTGGCCTTCTTGACGTAGTCGAGCTTGGGAAAGTCGGTCATCAGATAGGCGTTGCCTTCCATCTGCACGCGTCCCTGGTCGGGGCCCTGGCCGCGGGGTGCGCCTTCGCCGTAGCCCTTGAAGAAAGAATCGACCACGTCCATGCCGGAGACCACCTGGCCGAAGGGCGAGAAGCCTTGGCCGTCGAGACCGGCATTGTCGCCGAAATTGATGAAGACCTGGGTCGTGCGGGTGCCGGGGCCGGCTGTGGCGAAGCTCACCATGCCGCGGGTGTTGCTCTGCTTGACCGGATCGTCGGGGATGCGCGCTTCGCGCCACACCGCGGAAAGGTCCGGGTTGCCGCTGATGCCGAACTGCACCATGAAGCCGTCGATCACGCGGAAGAAGCGCGCGTCGTTAAAGAAGCCGTTCTTCACCAGATTGTAGAAGCGGTCGGCGCCGTTGGGCGACCAGTCGCGATGCACCTCGATCACGAAGGTGCCTTTGCTCGTGTCGAACTTGGCCTTGTAGACATCCGGCGCCTTCTCGTTGAGCGACGACGGATCGCCGAGATTGGCGGCGATGCTTGGCTGGATGCTCACGGCCGCAACCAATAGTGCGGCGGTGAAAAGGACGATGGTCCTGATGGTCATGGGTTTCCTCGCGAGTGTTGGACTTTGGTTATGAGGTGAATTTCTGTTTGAGGCTCGAAGCCACGATCGGCGGGACGAAGCTCGTAACATCGCCGCCCATTGCGGCGATCTGACGGACTAGGCTCGCGGCGATGTGGCGGGTGCCGGGGGATGAAGCCAGGAACACCGTCTCGACGTCGGGATCGAGCGCGGCGTTCATGCCGGCCATCTGCATCTCATAGTCGTAGTCGCCGGCGTCGCGCAGGCCTCTGATGACGATCGCGGCGTTGGCGGACTTCGCCGCATCCACGGTCAGGCTGTCATAGGTGGTGACGGCGAGATCGAGGCCGAGCGCCTTGGCCTCCGGCTCGAGCACCTGGCGGGCCAGAGCCACCCGCTCCTCGGCCGTGAACAGCGGGTGCTTGTCATGATGGGCGCCGATGGCGATGACCAGCCGGTCCACGAGACGGGCCGCCCGGCGCACGATATCCACATGGCCCAGGGTGACGGGATCGAAGCTGCCGGGATAGAGACCAACGCGCATGCCGCCTACGCTCCTTAGGCGTCCTGGCACCGTCCGGGATGGACCGCTCGGAAAGCCTTAGCGGCTCCCTTCTAGCCGCGCGGGCGCATCATCGGCAAGGCCGCAAGTCTCCAGGCAGGCCGCCCACGAAAAAAGGGCCCGGTGTGAACCGGGCCCTTCCCACCTCAACTCATTATATTACTTCATCGGTATTGAGGCGGTCTGCGGGCTGTGACCGAAGATGTCGCTTAAGTTGAAGCGATAGCCGAAGCCGGCGGAGACGATCCACGGGTCGAGATCCGCATCGGCGCGCACGCCCGTGCCGTTCCAGCTGATCTCCGTGTCGAGCCAGGTCTTCTTGACGTCGGCATTGAGGTACCAGCCGTTGCCCATGGAGATGTCGAGACCGGCCTGCAGCGTGAAGCCGACCGCGTCGTCGATGTCGACGCTTGTGGCGCCGAGCCGGTTCTGGCCCACGCCCTCATCGAAGAAGACGATATATTGAAGCCCGGCGCCCACATAGGGCTTGAACTTGCCATCCGTATTGAAGTGGTACTGAGCGGTGAGCGCCGGCGGGAAAATCCAGGTCGAGGCGATCTCGCCGAGGCCGGCGATGGTCCCCGTGCCATTCATCTCATGCTTGGCGAAGCAGCAGAACAGCTCGACCGCCAAGTTGTCATTGAAGAAATAGGTCAGGGTGGTCGCCGGAATCACCTCGTCGCTGACCTCGGCGTTGGCGCCGGGAATGCGCGCTCCCCCGGAAAACACCGCGGCATCTGTGTCGGGCAAGACGCCCGTGACCAGGCCCCGGATCATGAAGTTGCCGTGCTCGTCGCCCGCCATGGCCGCCTTGGACGCGCCGCCAACAAGCGCCGCTAAGGCCAAGAGCGCGAGTGCGGCAGTCGCAAATCTGTTCATGTGAAATCCCCCAATCGCCGCGGAAGTGCGAAGACGCCGCGCGCGTGTTCTTTCTCATTGTTGAGACGGGGCTCGCGGGCGCACCAGCACCGATCGTTTGCCTGGGCTGACCGGGGTCAGCCTCCCGCGTATCGTCATCGGACTGTTGCGGCAGCGACACGGTTTTTCTTGATCTCGATCAATTCGTTGTGGGCGCCGGTGGCGGCGCGGTCACGGTGTCGCGGGCGAGACCGGCTTGATCGATATCAAGGCGCGGCGGCGCTTGAAGCTCGACAGCTTGTGTCTTGATGGCATGCGCTTTCCGTCACGTGGGGACGACCCTTGGAGACCACATCCAGCTTGAAGAGACCGGAGGCTGTCCGGCTGTCTGACGGCGCCTCTTCCGAGATCGCGATGCCCCACGGGCTACCCCCGGCGCTCGCCACCCAAGGCGCGATGGTGCGGACCCGGCGGGGCCAATCCCTGCCCCTCAGCCTGGACGGCGAAGAGACCGTGTTCGTGGTCCGCACGGGCGCTCTCATGCTGCGCATCACCCTGCCCCACGATCTCCGCCAGGTGGTGACGCTGCTTTATCCTGGGGACGTGTTCCGTGCAGCCTTTGCGCCGCCTGCGGCCGCGGCGCATCTTTCCGCGGCCAGCGCCGGCGAGGTGCTACGCTTCCGCTTCGGCACGTTCGCCCCGCTCGCTGCGGGCGATCCGGCGATTGCCCGCTATTTCGACGACGCCGTCGCCAAGCAGACCGCGCGGCAAGCCATCCACCTGGCGACGGTCGGGCGGCTCGACTGTCTCCAGCGCCTCGCCACCTTCCTCACGGAACTTGCGTTGACCACCGGCGTGCGGGCGCCGTGCGGCGGTCTTGCCTTCGAGATGCCGCTGAGCCGCACCGACCTGGCCGATTATCTCGGGCTGAACCCCGATACGCTGTCGCGGACGATCTCCCGCCTGCGCGCCACCGGGCTTTTAAGCCATCCGGAGCGGCACCGGGCCCTGGTCCGCGACTTCGAGGCGCTCGCCGCGTTGACCCCCGCGGCACGCTCGCTCCAAGCGCTGTGCGGCGGGGCGGAAGCCAGCGTCTGACCGCCTTCAGAGAGGCACGTTAAGCCTCGTCTGGAAGATCCTCGTCCGGCGCGGGCTCATCGCCATCGGGTTCGTCCGCTTCGTCGATCCCGTCAATCTCGCCGACCTCTTCGACCGCACCGCTGCCGTTCTCGTCGGGGATGTGCTCAACGGAGACGACCCGCTCGTCTTGCGCCGTGTCGAACACGATCACGCCCTGGGTCGAGCGGCCGACGATGGAGATGCCGTCGACGGGGATGCGGATAAGCTGGCCCCGATCCGTCACGAGCATGACCTGATCCCTGTCCTCGGCGGGGAAGGACGCCACCAGCTTGCCGTTCCGCTTGTTGACGACCATGCCGATAATGCCTTTGCCGCCTCGACCGGAGACCCGGAACTCATAGGCGCTCGAGCGCTTGCCGTAGCCGTTCTCGGAGATGGTCAGCACGAACTCCTCATGAGCGCTGAGCTCCGCGTAACGCTCGGGGCTGAGCACCACGGCCTCCTCCCCTTCGCCATCCGGCTCGATGTCCGGCTCGTAATCGACGCCGCCGCGGCGCACCATGTTCGCTTGGCGCACATAGGCCGCGCGTTCGGCCGCGGAGGCCTCGACGTGACCGAGGATCGACATGGAGATCAGCTCGTCGCCCTTGCCGAGCTTGATGCCCCGCACGCCCGTCGACATGCGTCCCTTGAACACGCGCACGTCGTCCACGGGGAACCGGATCGCTTGGCCGTCACGCGAGGTGAGCAGCACATCGTGCTGCACACTGCAGACCTCGACGCCGACGATGTGGTCGCCCTCTTCGAGCTTCATGGCGATCTTGCCGTTCTGGCGCACCTCGATGAAGTCGGAAAGTTTGTTGCGGCGGACGCTGCCGTCATTGGTGGCGAACATCACGTCGAGCTTCGCCCAGGACGTCTCATCCTCGGGCAACGGCAAGATGGTGGTGATGATCTCGTCCTTGCCAAGCGGCAGGAGATTGATCAGCGCTTTGCCGCGCGATTGCGGCGCGGCTTGCGGCAAACGCCACACCTTCATCTTGTAGGCCATGCCGCGCGAGGAGAAGAACAGCACCGGCGTATGCGTATTGGCGATGAAGATGCGGCTGACGAAATCCTCGTCGCGCGTCGCCATGCCGGCGCGGCCCTTGCCGCCGCGGCGCTGGGCCCGATAGGCCGATAGCGGTACGCGCTTGATGTAGCCCTTGTGAGACACGGTGACGACCATGTCCTCGCGCTGAATGAGGTCTTCGTCCTCGACCTCGCCGACCATGTCGATGATCTCGGTGCGGCGCGGCGTGCCGAACTGCTCTTTCAGCGCGTTCAGCTCGCCCTTGACGATGTCGACGATGCGCTCGCGCGAACGCAGGATGTCGAGATAGTCGGCGATCTGATCGCCCAAGCCCTTCAGTTCGTCGCCGATCTCGTCGCGGCCAAGCGCGGTGAGGCGCTGCAGACGCAAATCGAGAATGGCCTTCGCCTGCTCCTCGGACAGCTTGTAGGTGCCTTGCTCGGAGACCTTGTGGCGGGGATCGGCGATCAGCTCGACCAGCGCCACCACGTCCTTCGCCGGCCAGTCGCGCGCCATCAACTGCTCGCGGGCGGTCGCCGGATCGGGCGCTTTTCGGATCAGCGCGATCACATCGTCGATATTGGCGACGGCGATGGCGAGACCGACCAGCACATGGGCGCGGTCGCGTGCCTTCTTCAAGAGGAATTTGATCCGGCGGCCGACGACCTCCTCGCGGAAGTCGGTGAAGGCGCGGACCATGTCCTTCAGATTGAAGATCTCCGGACGGCCGCCGGTCAGCGCCACCATGTTGCAGCCGAAGGTCGATTGCAGCGGCGAGAAGCGGTAGATCTGGTTGCGCACCACGTCGGCCATGGCGTCGCGCTTCAGCTCGATGACCACGCGCATGCCTTGCCGGTCGCTCTCGTCGCGAATATCTGAGATGCCTTCGATTCTCTTCTCGCGCACGAGCTCGGCGATCTTCTCGACCATCGTCGCCTTGTTCACCTGATACGGAATCTCGGTGATGACCAGCGCATCGCGGTCCTTGCGCACCTCTTCCACGGCGACGCGACCGCGCATCAAGACCGAGCCCCGGCCCTTGTGATAGGCGGAGCGAATGCCTTGCCGGCCGAGAATGAGGCCGCCGGTCGGGAAGTCCGGCCCCGGCACGATCTCGATCAGCTCGTCGATATCGATGGCGGGATTGTCGAGATAGGCGATGCAGGCATCGACCACCTCGCCGAGATTGTGCGGCGGGATGTTGGTGGCCATGCCGACGGCGATGCCGCCCGCGCCGTTGACGAGCAGATTAGGAAACTTCGCCGGCAGGACGACCGGCTCTTTCTCGCGGCCGTCGTAGTTCGGCTGGAAATCGACCGTGTCGTTTTCGAGATCGTCGAGCAGCGCCATGGCGGGCTTCGCCAAGCGGACCTCGGTGTAGCGCTCGGCTGCCGGCGGGTCGCCGTCGACCGAGCCGAAGTTCCCCTGCCCGTCGATCAGCGGCAGGCGCATGGAGAAGTCCTGGGCGAGGCGCACCAAGGCGTCGTAGATCGCCTGGTTGCCGTGCGGGTGATACTTACCCATCGTGTCGCCGGTGACGCGCGCCGATTTGTTGTACGGCCGGTCCGGCGTGTAGTTGTTCTCGCGCATCGAAAACAGGATGCGGCGGTGCACGGGCTTGAGCCCGTCGCGCACATCGGGCAGCGCGCGCGAGACGATCACGCTCATGGCGTAATCGAGATAGGAGCGCTTCATCTCGTCGATGAGCGAGACCGGTCTTATGTCCGAGGGCGACGGCCCTTCGACGTCTGTATCGTCTTGGTCAGCCAAGGATGGGAGTGCCTTCTAAGAAACGTCAGACCCCTGATAGACGCCTGCCCCGCCACGGGAAAACTGCCCTTGCGGCGTTACGTGCACTGCGTTCGAGGAGTCGTTTTTCTATAGCTGATTTGAAGGCGATTCCGCAACCATTCTCGACCGCGGAACACCGTTATTTTCATCAATAACTACAATCACTTGCCCGGCCTCGGCGGCGACACGAAACGGGCGCTTTTACGCCCTCAAAAAGCACGTCCGCGCAAGCGATTTTTGGGAACTCCGCGAGTCGGCGAACGTTGGTTTGGAATGCAGCGGCATGGACTGTGCCGCCCATGGATTGCGGCGCAAAAATGGCGCCGATCATTCGCGAAACCCGACGAGGAGAAGACCCATGAATAGACTTCTCACAGGTACGGCGGTTGGCCTGCTCATGAGCATCACCCCCGCCCTGGCTCAGGACACCGACCTTCCGGCCGACGAGGCGCAGACCCCTCCGGCGGCGTCGGAGGAGACACTGCCGTCCGACATTGCGCCGCCGGAGATCATGGAAGAGCCGGCCGATCCGGCCGAGCCTATTCCGGACAGGTCGTCCGAGATTGCCCCACCTGAGGACGGAGTCATGCCGCCTCTGCCCAAGGCGAGCGAGCTCGAAAAGCCGATGGACCACCCCGAGGAGGCGATCGAGGATTCCGCCTCGCTTGACCAGCCGATATTCGGCGCCAAGCAAGAGCCCGATCAGTGGCTCGCCAGCAACATGATCGGCCAGTCCGTGGTGAATGCCGACAACGACTCCATCGGTCATATCAACGACATCGTCACCAACGAGAACGGCGAGATCGCCGCTGTGCTGATCGGCGTCGGCGGCTTCCTCGGCATCGGCGAGAAAGAGGTCGCCGTGCGTTACGAGGACCTCACGTTCAACCGCGACGAGGCGCAGAACGTGACCGTGGTCACCACGTTGACCAGCGGGATGCTCGGCTCCGCCCCCGACTATGAGCGCCTGAGCGAGCAGTCCGTCACCGTCGGCGAGAACACCAGCGTCATCGAGAAGGACGAGGAGAGGCTGCCGAGCGATCCCGGCGTCTATTAAGCCTTGAACGTCTTTCGCTAGACGAGGCCCGGTCTGCCGGACGGCAGGCCGGGCTTTTTCGTGCGCCGTCAGGCCGGCTTGGCGATCATCAGCCAGAAAATCAGCAGAACCGAGATGAAGGCGGGCCAGCCAAGCCAGAACCATACCCGCGACAATCGCCAATAGCTCTCGGGAAGCGCGCTCGCGCCTTGGGCAACCGCTGCGGCGGCGATGTCGCGCATGCGGATCTGTATGACGACCACAGGCAACCAGCAGACGGCAACGAGCGCGTAGAGGGCGAGGCTTGCGACGATCCAGGTTTGATCGAGGCGATAGCCCGCCACAGACACGAGCCATAGCCCAGTGACCGGTTGGGCGATGGCCGCGGTCGCGGTGAAGAGGTAATCGGCGGCAACGACGATGCGGAGCGTGCCGGCGACGATTGCAGGGGTTTCGTGCCGCTCGGCCCTATAAAGGAAGAAGGCGATCCCGGCGCCGGTCCCGAGCAGGACCGCCGCGCCGACAAGGTGCAGAAATTTCAGCGCGAGATAGAGAGACATCGCCTAGCGCTTCTCTTGAAAGGCCATGACCACGAGCGTCGCGCCCATCAACGGAACGATCTTGAGGAGCGCTCCGAACGGATCGAACCACAGGGCGGGCGCGACGATGCTGAGGCCGATCAGATACACTGCGCTGATGGCGAGTTGCAGCGCCCCTGCCCGCCGCACCCAGCCGGGAACCAGGAAAAGCACGCCGGCGAGCACGTCGACGGCGGCGCCCAAACCGACCAGCGGCTGCGCCAGGGCGGGGTCGACGCCTGCATGCGCAAGGATGGTGCCCGCGAGCAGCGTCGTGCTCGGGCCAAGGGCGATGAGGCCCGAGAGAATCCAGAACATTGCAAGCGCCACCTGGAGGAAGGGCACGGCGAAATAGGCCCGCGCGTGGAGCCGGTCTTGCATCGTTGCCGGAGCAGTCTGCAACGTCTCCGCAAAGGTCTTCACCGGCCCCGCGATCCGCGTAAAGGGCTCGGCGTCCACGATCCGGTCATAGAGCATCTGGGTGAGCGAGGTGGTCCGCGCCGCCGAGGCATGTCCGATCCAGCCCGCCGCGTCGCCGAAGCGCAGCAGAAGGCGCAAGAGCGGGAGAGGCACGGCCACCTCCCGTGCCGGCGCAAAGCCGAGCCACGCGCGCAAGCGTCGCAGAATGTCGCCCACGCTGAGTGTCTCGGGACCGGCGGCGAACACCGTTTCCCGCCGCGCCGCCGTCTCCCCTGTCGCGAGCTTGGCGATTCCGCGCGCCAGATCGTCCGCCGCGATCGGCTGGAACCGCTCCGTGGCCGGTCCCGGCAGCGGCAGGATGTAAGGGAGCCCCGCCAGCCCGCGCATCAGCGCCGTGCCGCCATAAGCGCCCCTCCCGATCACGAGCGACGGCTTGACGATGACCCAATCGAGATCGAGAGCTGCCAAGGCCGTGTCGGCCTTCGCCTTGGATCTGGCATAGCCGCTCGTTACGTCGCTCTCGGCGCTTATCGCGGAGACATGCACGACGCGGCGCACGCCGGCCTCCGCGCACGCCTCGAACAGCGCGATGGTGGCATCGCCGTGAATGCGCTCGGCGTTATCCTTCGCGGTGCCTTGCAGAATGCCGACGCAGTTCACCACGGCGTCGATGCCGCCCAGCCGCTCACGCCACTGGGCAACGTCGGTGTCGCGATTGAAGTCGCAGGCGATCCAGTCGATGCCCGGAAAGATGTGCCGGCCGAAATCCAGATCCCGGCCCGCCCCCACGACCGTCACGCCTTCGCGGAGCAGCGCGGTGACGACCTCTCGGCCGATGAATCCATAGGCGCCGGTGACGAGGCAGCGCATCAGCGGAACGGCGCGCTACCGATTGCGCGCGGAAGCATGCGGGCCGTCAGAACGGAATCTCGTCGTCGAGCTCCTTGTTGAACGAGCCCCCGCCCCCGCCCAGCGGCTTGGTGCGGCCAAAGTCGCCGCCGCCCTCGCCGCTGCTCTCGCCCATGCCGCCGCCCTCGCGCTGGCGGCCGTCGAGCATGGTGAGCGAGGAATTGAACCCTTGGAGCACGACCTCGGTGCTGTAGCGCTCCTGGCCCGACTGATCTTCCCATTTGCGGGTCTGGAGCGCGCCCTCGAGATACACTTTCGAGCCCTTGCGCAGATATTGCTCCGCAATCCGCGCCAGCCCCTCATTGAAGATGACCACGCGGTGCCATTCGGTCTTCTCGCGCCGTTCCCCGGTCGCTTTGTCGCGCCAGCTGTCGCTCGTCGCCACCCGCAAATTGACGATTGGCCGGCCGTCCTGCGTATGGCGGATTTCGGGATCGGCGCCGAGATTGCCGATGAGAATGACTTTATTGACCGATCCGGCCATGGTTTGGACCTCCCCGCGGGTAAGCGTTACGTATGCCCTTTAGGGCAATCCGGCAGTCTAGGCCCACAAGCCGCGGCCTTCCAGGCAACTCCCTGCCCGTGCCCGGCCTGTCCACAAGCTCCACAAGCCAGAGCGTCTTCCTTCTTATGTACCTCTTTTGTTCTTATTCGTCCACTATGTCGCCCTCTTGTGGTTTCAAGGCGTGGGCCCTATGGCTAAGACAAGAACACAAAGCGATTTCATTGGCAGCGCCTCCCAGGGCGGGATGGGTGCTGACCTGAAACCCAGGACGAAGGGGAACATGCAGCGGTCCGTCGATCAGCAGCAGGCATCAGGACGCCGGAAGGCAAAGCGGCGCGATCCGCGCGTCAAGTATTTTGGCTTCACCGCCATGCAGTGGCCGTTCATCGCCACGCTGGTGGGCAATTGGCTCTTCGCGGCTGCCTTCTTCGCAGCTGCGAAATACTTTTGGACGTGGACGCCGGAGGCCTGGGGTATAGCCGACCGCCTGGCCTTGGTCATCAAGGACGCGGTGATCGCACTGGTGCCCGGCGTCATCGGCATCTGTATCGTCGCCGCGCAACGGCTCGATCCCAGTCAGTTTGTCGGCCGCGTGCCCAAGGCCAATTCGCCGGTCGACATCAACAACCGGTTCATCCTCAACACGTTCGAGCAGTTCACCGCGTGGTTCATCGCCAATGCCGGGCTGGCGATGTACTGCCCCATCGAGGAAGCGCGCACGCTGCCGATTCTCACGGCGCTGTTCGTGCTGGGCCGCATCCTGTTCTGGATCGGCTACCACAAGAACCCGTATTTGCGCGCGTTCGGCTTCGGCCTCACTTTCTATCCGACGGTGGCGGCTTTCGCCTGGCTCATGCTGATCATGATCTTCGGCATCCGCGTACCGCTTTAGGCTCGCAGCACTCGTCATGGTGAGGTGCCCGGCCGTCCTTCGAGGCTCGGGCTAGCGCCCTCGCACCTCAGGATGACGGCCGGGCCTCGAACCATGTCACTCGCTTGCGAACTCATCGGCCCTGCTGCCATTGCAGGATCGCCTCGCTCGGCCACACGAACATGATGACGTTCAGCGTCAGCCCGTCGCGGATCATGACGCCGACGAACACCTCGAGCGCGATAGCGAGCAGAACCGTGACCCACACCGGCAGCCAGGCGGCGAGGAAGAATCCGGCGACCATGAAAAGAATGTCGCTCACCGAGTTGAGCACGCTGTCGCCGTAGTAATCGAGCGAGACCGTCGTCTCCCGGTAGTGGTTGATGACGAAGTCGGTGTTCTCGATCACCTCCCAGCTCGCCTCCAGCAAGACCGCGGCGATGAGTCGTGCCCCGAACGACGCGCGCGGCATGATCAGCCAGAACAGCGCGTAGAACAGAAAGCCGTGGATGAGGTGGGAGGGCGTGTACCAATCGAAGATGTGCTGGGAGTTCTCCGCGCTGACCACATCGAAATGCCAAAGCTTCACATAGCCGCATTTGCAGATGAGCGGATGGCCCATCCCGTAAAGGGCTGCGCCGGCGATCAAGATAATGCCGGCGGCGATGGCGATCTGGGTGCGGGTCATGGTCATGTATTTCTCTATGGGCTGGGATTCGCGGCGGCGCCATCGGTTATGCTGAAATCGTCATACGGATTCGAGCAGGGACGGGAGAGGCAATGACTCAAGACGAGGCGCTGGCGCTGCTCAGGACCGGGGCCAGCATCTTCCTCACCGGCCAGCCCGGCAGCGGCAAGACCCATACGGTCAACTGCTATCTCAAGGAGCTGGCGCAAGCCGGCGTGGACTACGCCTACACCGCCTCGACCGGGATCGCCGCCACCCACGGCCACGGCGTCACCATCCATGCCTGGAGCGGCATCGGCGTGCGCGAGACGCTGACACGGCGCGATCTGGATACCATCGCCGCCAATCGCCGGGTCGCGGGGCGCATCGAGAAGACCAGCGTCCTGATCATCGATGAGATCTCGATGCTGCCGGCGCAGTCCCTGACTCTCGTGGACACGGTCTGCCGCCATATCAAAGGAACGCCCGCCCCCTTCGGCGGACTGCAAGTGGTCCTGGTCGGCGACTTCTTCCAGTTGCCGCCGGTGACGCGCCGGCGCGCTGACCCCGATATGCTCGACTTCGGCGGCGGCGGCGACAGCTTCGGTGCGGTGTTCGCCCATGGCTCGTCGGCCTGGCGCGATCTCGATCCCATGGTCTGCTATTTGTCGGAGCAGCACCGGCAAGACGACCAGCCCTTTCTCGATGTGCTCGACGCCATCCGCGCCAATGCCTGCACCGGCGTCCACCGGGAGCGGCTCGCCGCGCGCATGGTCGACCGCGATCAGCTGCCGGCCAGCCGCACGCGGCTGTTCACCCACAATGCGGCCGTGGACGACATCAATCGGCAGCAATTGGCGAAGCTCGGCGGCGAGACACGCAGCTTCATCATGACCGCCAAGGGCGCGTCGCCCGCGATCGAGACGCTGAAGCGCGGCTGCCTGTCGCCGGACCTGCTCGCACTGAAGCCCGACGCCGTTGTGATGTTCACCAAGAACGATCCGGCCGGGCGCTACGTGAACGGCACGCTCGGGCTCGTGGAGGATTTCGATCCCGAATCGGGCGCGCCGGTCGTGCGCACCAAGGCCGGCAAGCGCATCGTGGCCGAGCCCGTCACCTGGAAGATCGAGGAGAGCGGCAAGGAGCGCGCCTCCGTGACGCAAGTGCCGCTGCGGCTCGCCTGGGCCATCACCGTGCATAAGAGCCAGGGCATGTCGCTGGACGCCGCCGTCATCGATCTCTCCCGCGCCTTCGAATACGGCCAGGGCTACGTGGCGCTGTCGCGGTTGCGAAAGCTTTCGGGCCTGCACCTGCTCGGCCTCAACGAGCGGGCCTTGCGCGTGCATCCGCAAGCCATCGAGACGGATGCGGCGTTCCGCGCGGCTTCGGAGCACGCCTTGGACACCTTGGCGCGGCTCGGCCCGGCGGAGCTCTCAAAGCGCCAGGCGGCATTCTTAGGGGATTGCGGCGCCCGCCAAGCGGAGTCCGCGCCGTCCAAGCGCTACGACGTCGCCGCGATGCGCCAGAGCCACGGCAAGGCCTATGCGCCCTGGACCGAGGGCGAGGAGCGGGATCTGCGCCGCCGGCACCAGGCGGGCGAGAGCGTGGGCGCCATCGCCGCGGAGCTCGGCCGCAAGCCCGGCGCCATAAGGTCGCGCCTCAAGAAGCTCGCCCTGATCTAGCCCCGCCTCGCCGTGCGCCTTTGGCCCTCTTGTGGGGCCCCTGAGAGCCAGCTAAGCCTTGCGGTCAGGCCCTCGTCCCCCGACATTGCTAACGGCATGACCTCCAAATCCCTCTCCATCCGCGGCGCGCGGGAGCACAACCTCAAGAACGTGTCGCTGGACCTGCCACGCGAGCAGCTCGTGGTGATCACCGGGCTCTCCGGCTCGGGCAAGTCCTCGCTCGCCTTCGACACGATCTATGCCGAGGGCCAGCGGCGCTATGTGGAGTCGCTCTCGGCTTACGCCCGCCAGTTCCTGGACATGATGCAGAAGCCGGACGTGGACCATATCGAGGGTCTGTCGCCGGCCATCTCCATCGAGCAGAAGACCACCTCGAAGAACCCGCGCTCCACGGTCGGCACGGTCACGGAGATCTACGACTATATGCGTCTGTTGTGGGCGCGGGTCGGCATCCCCTACTCGCCCGCCACGGGACTCCCCATCGAGAGCCAGACCGTGAGCCAGATGGTGGACATCGTGCTCAGCCTACCGGAAGGCACGCGGCTCTATCTGCTGGCGCCGATCGCGCGCGGCCGCAAGGGCGAGTACCGCAAGGAGCTGGCCGAGCTCCAGAAGAAGGGCTTCCAGCGGGTCAAGATCGACAACGCTTTCCACGAGATTTCCGAGGCCCCGGCCCTCGACAAGAAGATCAAGCACGACATCGACGTGGTGGTGGACCGCATCGTGGTGCGTCCCGACATCGCCGCGCGTCTCGCGGACTCGCTCGAGACCGCGCTCTCGCTCTCCGACGGCATCGCCTTCGCCGAGTTCGCCGATCAACGGGCAAAGGGCGAGCCGGAGCGCATCATCTTCTCGGCCAAGTTCGCCTGCCCGGTCTCCGGCTTCACCATCGAGGAGATCGAGCCGCGCCTGTTCTCGTTCAACAACCCGTATGGCGCCTGCCCCGAATGCGACGGGCTCGGCACCGAGCTCTTCTTCGAGCCGGAGCTGGTGGTGCCCAACGAGGAGTTGAGCCTCAACCGCGGCGCCATCGCGCCGTGGACGCGCACGTCCGCCACGTCGCCCTATTACCAGCAGACCTTGGAGTCGCTGGCCAAGCACTACAAGCAGCCGATGACCAAGCCGTGGAAGGATCTGCCGGAGGATTTCCGCGAGATCGTGCTCTACGGCTCCATCGATGACGTCACCTTCACCTATGACGACGGCGTGCGGCGCTACTCAACTTCGAAGCCGTTCGAAGGCGTCATCACCAATATCGAGCGGCGCTGGCGCGAGACCGAGTCCAACTGGGTGCGCGAGGAGCTGGAGCGCTACCAGTCCGACCAGCCTTGCGAGGCCTGCACCGGCTATCGCCTGAAGCCCCAGGCCCTCGCGGTCAAGATCGCGGGCCTCCATATCGGCCAGGTCACGGACCTGTCGATCCGCGAGGCGAAGGCCTGGTTCGACACGCTGCCCGAGCACCTCACCAAAAAGCAGAATGAGATCGCCGCGCGCATCCTGAAAGAGATCCGCGAGCGGCTGACCTTCCTCAACGATGTGGGCCTCGAATATCTGACGCTGTCGCGCGCCTCCGGGACGCTGTCGGGCGGCGAGAGCCAGCGCATCCGCCTCGCCTCGCAGATCGGCTCTGGGCTCACCGGCGTGCTCTACGTGCTGGACGAGCCCTCCATCGGCCTCCATCAGCGCGACAACGCCCGCCTGCTCGAGACGCTCAAAGCCCTGCGCGATCTCGGCAACTCGGTGATCGTGGTCGAGCATGACGAGGAAGCCATCCTCGAGGCGGACTACGTGGTCGACATGGGCCCGGGCGCCGGCGTCCATGGCGGGGCGGTGGTCGCCGAAGGCACGCCCGCACAAGTGATGCAGAACCCGGACAGCCTCACCGGGCAGTATCTCACCGGGTTCAAGCAGATCCCGCTGCCGAAAGAGCGCCGTAGACCTAAGAAGGGCCGCAGCATCAAGGTGGTCGGCGCGGCGGAGAACAATCTCAAGGACATCGACGTCACGATCCCGCTCGGCCTGTTCACGGCGGTCACCGGCGTCTCCGGCGGCGGCAAGTCCACCTTTCTCGTGGAGACGCTCTATCGCGCCGTGGCGCGGAAGCTGAACAACGCGCGCGAGCTTCCCGGCGCGCACGAGCGCATCGAGGGCCTGGAGCATCTCGACAAGGTCATCGACATCGACCAGTCCCCCATCGGCCGCACGCCGCGCTCCAACCCCGCGACCTATACGGGCGCCTTCACGCCCATCCGCGAATGGTTCGCCGAGCTGCCCGAGGCCAAGACGCGCGGCTACAAGCCCGGGCGCTTCTCGTTCAACGTCAAGGGCGGGCGCTGCGAGGCCTGCCAGGGCGACGGCGTCATCAAGATCGAGATGCACTTTCTGCCCGACATCTACGTCACCTGCGACGTGTGCAAGGGCAAGCGCTACGACCGCGAGACGCTCGAGATCAAGTTCAAGGGCAAGTCGATCGCCGACGTGCTCGACATGACCGTCGAGGAAGCGGCCGAGCTGTTCAAGGCCGTCCCCTCCGTGCGCGACAAGCTGGAGACCCTGAAGCGCGTGGGCCTCGGCTACATCCATGTGGGCCAGCAGGCGACGACGCTGTCGGGCGGCGAGGCCCAGCGCATCAAGCTGTCGAAGGAGCTGTCCAAGCGCGCCACGGGCCGCACGCTCTATATCCTCGACGAGCCGACCACGGGGCTCCACTTCCACGACGTGGCCAAGCTGCTCGAGGTGCTGCACGAGCTGGTCGACCAGGGAAATACCGTGATCGTCATCGAGCACAATCTCGAGGTGATCAAGACCGCGGACCATCTCATCGACCTCGGCCCCGAAGGCGGCGACGCGGGCGGCCATGTGGTGGCGACCGGCACGCCCGAAGAGGTCGCCAAGGTCCGCGAGAGCTATACCGGCCACTACCTCAAGCAGCTGCTCGACCGGCGGGGCGGCCGCAGTGCCGGCGGCAAGCGCCCGGCCAAGGCCGAAGCTGCGGAGTAGGTTGTTAACCGGTTGTATTCATATAGCGCCTTATCATCCTAAAGTTGTAGAATGGCAAAGCGAATCGTCGGAACTTGCCCAAATACCATGGTGTCAAATTCCACACAGCTCTCAGCCCTCTCGCGTCTGTTCTCGTCTTCTGTTTTTCGCGAGCTGGCTGGTCGAGGCAAATCAGCTTTGTTCAGCAGGCTAGTGAGAGAGACATCGCTTCACCATACCTGCCCTGGCAATTCGCTTGTCGCGGAAGTCTTTGAGACCGCGCTGTCAATTCTGCGGACTGGGCGCCATCGAGACGAATATGTCTACAAGGCCGCGCTCACACAGAAAGTGCTGTTGGGCACTCATTCGCTGAAAACCGCCTGCATGATAAACGAGTTCAGGGTCGCAGACTGCAAGGCCGACCTCGTGATCTTGAATGGCACCGCCGCCGTTTACGAGATCAAGTCTGAGCGAGACTCATTGACTCGATTGGCAAGACAAATCGCGGCTTACAAGAAAGTTTTTGCTCGCGTCAACGTGATCGCCGGCGAAAACCACGTAGATGCCGTACACAGCTCAACGCCGGAAGACGTAGGCGTTCTGTGTCTGTCTAAGCGAAACCAGATTTCCACGCTCCGTGAGGCTCAGGACTTACCTGAACGTATATGTCCGCTCAGCGTCTTTGACGCCATCCGCACGAAGGAAGCTGAGGATATTCTCGACGAACTCGGTGTAACGGTTCCAAAGGTGCCCAACACAGTCTTGCGTTCAATGCTTCGGGAACATTTCGCTAAGCTGCGTCCGGCGGACTTGCACCTTCAGATGGTTCGTACATTGAAGCGCACAAGAAACCTGATGCCATTGGAGCACCTTATTGATCGCCTGCCTTCGTCACTTCATGCGGCCGCTCTTTATGTGCCAATGAGGAAGGATGATCATGAGAAGGTAGTTCGCGCTGTTTCTACGAGCTTCCGCGAAGCGCTAGAGTGGGCTTAGAGGCAGCAATGTACCATCCGTACTTTCATGGAAAGCAATATGAGCTGATAACCGTTCGAGAGAATGCGGAGTTGCTTGCTGCTTCCAATTTCGTTCCCATCATTGAGCCCGTGAAGGAATCAATGACTGCCCTAGAGCGTGCCCTCGACGCAGTTCATAGTGCCGGGGGCAAGGCCATAGTTATCGTAAACCCTCATCGTGGCGACCATGCGGGAGCTGGTGACGACATTTCTGGCCTGCTCTCAGAAAAGTACCTTCCCATGCCCGAAATAGCCGCCGGCATCCTGCTGAACGAGCACACGTCGGTTGGCGATGCCCTCCACCGTTGGGAGGAGCATAAGGAGCACCAGATCACCTTTGTCCATGCAGGTTTTACTGAAGCCAAGGCTCTCGCCGAGGGTCTGGGGGCTAAGCTAACGCACACTCGCCATGTTTTTTTCGAGCCAGATTGTGGGAAGCTTTACCGGAAACACTTCGAGGGGTGTGAACGCGTTCTCTTGCGCGATGGCTTTAAAGTCCGGCGCAACAAGGATCACCCTGATGTTGAGCTCTTTTCGGATTTGCACATAACGTACCCCGAAGAAGCAGTGAATGGGTTCGGTGATTTTTTGATCGTCGGCGAGAAGTACTCCGAGGCCGGCGGCCCTGCGTATGCCATAGCCATTCACATCACGTTTATCGACCCTGACAATGATGATGCAATGTACATCTATCACTTTAAGTCGGAGCGGCAGGATACTCCCACCGACCCTGCCGGAAAGTTTGCAGAGGCCCTGAAGGCAATGATCAAGAAGCTGGACGCGCCTGGCTCTAAGGTTCTCGAGACTAAGGCGATCAAAGAGTTTCGCCTTCTTCATGCAAAAAAGCACTATCCTGGCCTTGGGTATGTGAAGAAGTTGTCGATGCAACACCACATCGAGACGCTTGCCGACTATCTCGGTTGAGCCATGCCTTGTTGTGCCAACTGCTTCGGCGATCGCGGCCTCTCTGAAATAATTGAAGCCCGCTCGTCGACGCAGGGCAAATGTACTTATTGCGAGACAGAAGACGCCGACCTGCTCGACCCCCAAGCGCTAAGCAACTACTTCAGCCTCCTGATATCAATCTACGAGCCTGATAAAGGTGGTAGGCTGCTCGTGGAGTGCCTCAAGGAAGATTGGTGCCTGTTTGAGCATAAGCGGTTAGACGTACACCGCGCCAGCAGCTTGCTTGCCGAAATTCTCGACGACGGAGACGTTGTCCGGCGGCATTTTGCCCCCTCCCCACGCTTTGTAAGTGATGCACTAGCTCAGTGGGAACAGCTTCGATCTGAGCTCATGTATGAGAACCGCTATTTCCCCGACTCCCAAATTGACGCTGACAGGCTTACCGAACTCCTTGAATATCTGCGCGCTGATGAGGTGCCGACCAAATGGTATAGGGCCCGCATCCCATCGGACCAAGAAGAGCTTTCTTTAAATGATATGGGTGCTCCGGCGCCACGGTTGGTCTCACACGGTCGAGCTAACCCATCCGGCATACCATACCTTTACCTCGGCTCTGAAATCGAGACAGCTATATCTGAAATTAGGCCTCATACAGGAGAGCTAGCGTACGTCGCATCATTAGAAATTCCGGTTGGACTAAAAATTGCTGACCTTCGGAACCCGCGCAAGCTTGTCTCCCCCTTTCGACTTGAGGACGAAAATCAGGTGGGGCAAATGCGCATTGATGTGGGTTTCCTAGAGCGGCTGGGAGATGAGCTTACGCGTCCCGTCCTTCCTAAAGGTGCAGCTATTGACTACGTTCCCAGCCAGTATTTGTGCGAGTTTATCAAAAAATGCGAATTTGATGGTGTGCTCTATAGAAGCTCTGTCAGCGAGGGTATGAACTTAGCCCTGTTTAATCCTGACAATGCGACTCGCCAGGAACTCTTCAAATATCGGGTTACTAGCGTGTCTGTCGCTGTAGCGCGCCAAGGGGACGCGTGACTTCTCGCGTATTTGCGCGCCACTTATTCCCCCCCTTTATTCCCGCCCTCGAAACCTCGCGTACAATGCCTCCATCCCTCGTCCATGAGGACGCGTGGCTCGCAGACCGTCTGCTTCTCGGAGTGAAGGACGCGGTGCCGGCACTCCTCCCTCGTCATGCCCGGACGTTATCCGCCTGTCACTCACACCGCCCCGAGCTGGCGCAGCAGGTTGTAGCGGTCGTATTCGACCCAGTCCTCGGCGATCCTGTCGCCTTCGAAGCGGCCCATGATCATCACGGTCCAGGTCGCCGTCCGGCCCGTCGGCGCGATGCCTTCCCATTCGCCGGTTTGCGTCGCGCGCCAGGTCCCGCGCCACACGCCCTTGTCGCCGGCGAAGAAAATATCGTCGAGCATGTAGGCCGCGTCGGAAAGGCGGCGAAGAAGCCGGCCATCGCGTCTTTCCAGGCGGGCAGACCGTGCAAGGTTTGGTCGCCGAGCCAGTGCGAGGCGAGATCGGCGTCGAGGTATTGGTCGAGCCGTGTGAGGTCGTGGCGGTTGAACACCTCGTCGAGATAAAGGCGCACTAGCGCCTCGCGCCGGTCGTCAGACATCGTGGGCCCTCCGTTGTTGAGCGGCAGTCATAGCATGGCGGGCGAATGAGGTTGAGCGAAGCGAAACCCTTCGTCATGCCCGGCCCTCAATAACGCGATACGGAAATCGGCGCGCTCCTGCCCCACCACCATCTCTTGACTCGCTATTCACCTTGGAAGGGCGCAAGGTGGTTCATCGTCGGCAAGAGCAATAACAGGCACCGACGGCTGAGAGCCTAAGACTCCCGCCTGCAAAAGCATGGAGGGGAGCACAATGGGCTCTCGAAACCCCCCGCTGAACTTGTACGACCCGAAGTCGCTTGAGGCCTTGGGACAGGCTTTCGACGCCACGTGGCTGGAGCTACAGAGTCGCGATCCCTTTCGCGATTTCGAAAGGGATTCGGACCTCAAGACCGCCCTCGGTCTCACGCTTACGACACTTGCCGAGGACGGCGTAACCGACCCCGTTGAGCTTCGAGAGTGGGCCCTTGAGAGCCTTCCGCTGAGATAGAGCCAAGATCATTGCTCACGCCGGAGGCCCTTTAAATCCTCGAGGCTCAGGGGACTCCCGGCACACCTAACCCCAAAGAGGTCTATCATGAACGAGCACTTCAATCCTCAAAACGCCGCCGATCCGCCCCGCCAGACCTATCGCAACCTAACGGCCCAACTCGGCCTCATCGGTCTGGACACCGCCATTCCAGAGAGTGTGCGCGCCCTTGCCGAACAGACTGTCGGGCAGGCCCGCGAGGTCTATGACCGCTCAATCGGTGATTTCGAAGCGTCCGTCGCGACGTTTGAGAAGACTTTCGCTGCTGCCGGCCAAAATGCGGCAGCGTTCAACCACAAGGTCATCGATGTCGCCCTGAGGAACGTCGATTCCAGCTTCGACCTGGCATCGAGCTTGGCGGGTGCCAAGACCCTCGCCGACATGATGAAGTTGCAGGCCGCCTACTGGCAAAAGCAGTTCGACACGCTCACGGTACAGGCGGAAGAGGTCCGCGCGCTTTCGGCGAAGGTGACGGCCGGTGCGGTTGAGTCGATCAAGCCGCCACGCGACGTGGCCGGCGGGCGCACCTAAGTCATTGCCGCGGTCGCGCAGCAAGACGGTCACGTTCCATCATCCCTTCTGGCTGAAGGGTGTGGGTCGCGCGCTGCCGCGCGGGGACTACCGGGTGGTGACGGATGAAGAGCTTATCGAGGGCTTGTCGTTCCCGGCCTACCATCGCGTGTCGACGGTGATCTTCGTGCCGGCGCCGTCGGGATCGGCGATCGAGATGGTGACCATCGAGCCTGCGGATCTCGCGGCGGCCCTGGAGCGGGACGCCGCCCTGTCCGTTCCATGACGGACAGAACCGAGGCCGCCGCGTGGGCAGCCTCGGGCAATCTCTGCGCTTAGGCGCCGGCGCCGATCTTGCGGCCCTTCAACACGGCGTCCACGTCACGCTGAGCCTGATCCGGCTTGATGTCGTACTTGGCCGAAACCTGGCTCACCAGGTCGTCCTTGCCCTTGAGCGCCGACACATCCTGCTCGGAGAATTTGTCCCACTTCGCGCGGATGTCGTTGAGAACGACCTGCTTGTTTTCCGCGTTGTCCTGGGTTTCCGGCGTTTTTGTCGCTGTGGAATTTTCCATTATTATTGTCTCCAAATATGAGGAAAGTGTCATCTGAATGATTATCACTCAAACTACATGATATGTATGGGCGCTATAAAAGACAAATACTAGCCCTGCATGAAAATATATATATTTTTTGGGCCTTATTTCAAACACGTGCTGTAATTATCTGATTCGTAACAACAGTTCTAATAGCAGGAGCTATGCCATGACAGCTGCGATAAAGATTTTAAATTCCAATGACACCTTTCCTTACGTGCTTGTTTATAGCACCGGGCTAGCAATACTCAGTCTGGCCACAGTTTATCTCGGCTCATCGCTGATCCTAGACTGATGGCCGTAGCCCCAAGTCTGTAGCCCCAAGTCCGGTCCTTTCCCCCACCCTCGCGGGGCCGGCACCGGCTTCGCCGCCCGGGCACAGGCTCAAGTCAAGCCCGGCAACGGCGCGGAAGAATCTGCGCCTCACGTATATCCCGTGAAGTCCTCGCTGTGGATGTCGTCGTCTGCGATGCCCATGTCGTCGAGCATCTGGCGCATGTCCTCGCACATGTCCGGCGTACCGGCGATGTAGTAGTGCGGCTTCGGCAGACCGCTCGCGGCCGTCTCCACCATCTCCGGATCGATGCGGCGCGTCTCGCCGTCCCAGCCGTCGCCCTCTTCCGGCGCCGTCATGGTCGCGACCATGTGGAAGTTGTCGAGCCGCTTCGCATGCGCGCGCAGCTCGTCCATGTAGGCCGCGTCCCGTGGCCGGTGATTGGCATAGAGCAGCGCCATGGGGCGCGGGCTGTCCTGCTCCGCCTCGTTGCGGATGATGCTGATGAACGGGGTGATGCCGATTCCGCCGGCGATCATGACGATGGCGCGGTCGGGCTCGTCATGCAGGGCCATGGTGCCCTTCGGGCCGACGATGATCACGCCCTCCCCCGGCAGGGCTTGCGCGAGCGGCTGTTTGTAGGCGCTCTTGCGCATGCGCGTGCCGACGGTCAGCCGGTCCTCGTAGGGCGCCGAGACGATGGAGAAGGTTCGCCGGCGGTCGCCCGTCTCGCCGGGAAACCCCTCCGGCAGAACGACGTCGATGGACTGGCCCGGCGTGAAGTCGAAGCCCTCCGGCTTCTCGAAATGGAATGCGCGCGCGGCCTGCGCGATCTCCTCGCTGCCCAGAAGCGTGCTGTCGTATTTGCCCATGATGCGAAGTATAACGCGAAACAGCGCCCACGTTTCCCCGCGCTATCCCCGTCCTCACGCCTCGTCATGGCCGGGTTTATCTTGAGCCTGCGCCCGGGC
>MRWG01000712.1_pt1 | contig 29275 bp, 29 predicted proteins | sample 1013341 | NCBI WGS metagenome assembly MRWG01 (sample SAMN06117577, study PRJNA244670) | biofilm metagenome | biome: Water; feature: Cathode Biofilm; material: Biofilm; isolation source: microbial consortium enriched at the cathode of a solar microbial fuel cell | place: USA: District of Columbia ... | reverse complement strand
CCGGCTCCGGCCCCGGGAGGCGTGAACCGAACCGCCCCCCGTGCTAGAGTCCCCTCACGATCCGGCGAGCCGCCAGGCCCCGGAAACGACCCCCTCGAACCCGATCCGCGAGGCTCTGCGATGATCCCATCGACCCACTCCGTCCGACGCCCGTTCCGAGCGTTGCCGTTTGTCCTCGCTGGCGGCGCCCTGGTCCTGGGTGGGTGCGACGGGGGAGACGCGGCGGAGACCGCCGTCCATGAGGCCTCGATCGTCCTCAAGACAGGCGCGGCGGCGGACGTCGCCTCCCGAGGCACGTCCTCGAGCGCCGACTCGCTCGCCGCCTACCGCGAGCGCCGTCTCAACGAAGCCCTGCAAACCCTCGACGCCCACGTCGGGTCGGAGAGCGGGTCGTACGCGGGCGCCGCGGCGGTGCTCGCCTCCGTCGCCGAGAACGGACTGGCGATCGAGCACGAGGCGGAACTCATCTCGGGCCTGCGTGAGCTGTCGAACCGGCAGACGGTCCTGCGGGGCGTCCTGGGTGAATGGTGGAAGCAGCACGTGATCGCGGAGTCGTCGGCGACCTTCGACCCGAAGGACTCGATCAGCGAACTCAACAGGCTGACCTCGGTCCTCGAGGAAGAAGTCGAGCACGTGCGCCAGAGCAAGGCCACGCTCGATGAGAAGATCAGCACGCTCGACGCCCAGATCGCCGAGGCCATGACGCAGGCGGACGCGGAGCGGAACCAGGCGGCCCAGATCGAGCTTGAATCCAGCCGGGCGGCGCCCACCGAGCGCCCCGCGCTCGCCGAGCGCGTGCGGGAGCACACCCGCCGGGCCGACTCGTACGAGTTCCAGGCCCAGCGGCTGCAGACGCGGGTCGGTCAGCTCCGTCCAGACGCGGCGGAGAAGGGGCGCCACGTCGAGCGGCTGCAGAAACAGCTCAGCCTGCTGGAGGATTCTCGCCAGCAGATCGCCGAGCAGCAGCAGATCAGCGCTGACGACGCCGCCGCGGCCCGTCGCGCCGCCCGGGAAACCGAGACGTCGCTCTTCGAGCGCAGCGCGGCGCTCAACGACTACCTGGTCAACGAGGTGGGCGAGCTGGCCTCGAACGCCGAACGTCGCCTGCGCAGCGCCGTGACCAACGCCGGGAAGTCGAGCGACAGCGCCCGGGACAGCGCCATGCTCGCCAAGGCCTCGGCGCAGCACCGTCTGGGCGATCTGCACGACCGCATGGGCGAAGCCCACGCGGCGCTCGCGGACCTGTTCGGGCACCTTGCCTCGCTCCCGCTCGAGAACGCCGCGCGGTTCCAGGCCCTCGCCGATGAGCGCCTCGCCTCGGCGGATGAGGCACGCCAGTCCGCACGGGACGCGTACGCCGACGCCGCCCGCTCCTTCCGGAGCGTCCGGGTCCGGGGGGACGCCAAGGACGCCCTGGACGCGTTGGCGGACCGGCTGGAGGGCGTCGAGCCCGAGTCCCTCGATGAGTTTGGGGGCGACGAATCCATGGACGAGACGCCGATCGAGGACGGAGCGGGCGACGCGCCCGGCGACGACGAGATCGACGGCTGACCCGGGCCCCCCGGCGGGCAAGAATGCATTGATGACGACCCAGCATGAACAGGCCCCCCGACCGCGGCGCGCCGCCCCCGAGCCGCAGCCCGAGGGCGTCCCTCAACTCATCGACGTCGAACAGCACCTGATCTCACCGGTGGAGCCGGCCATCGGGAGGGTGGTGAGCACGCGTCTGTGCACCGCGAGCCGCAAGGCCGCCGGGTTCGTCCGCCATGTCGAGATCGATGTCTCCGGGACCGCGCTGGCCGGACGCTTCCGGGCCGGGCAGTCCTTCGGGGTGATCCCGCCGGGCGTGGACGCCCGCGGAAAGGCGCACAAACTCCGCCTGTACTCGATCGCCAGCCCCACCCGGGGCGAGGACGGGCAGGGCCAGGTCCTCGCGACCACGGTCAAACGCACGATCGACGAGCACTGGGAGGACCACACGCTCTTCCTGGGGGTTGCGAGCAACTATCTCTGCGATCTCAAGCCGGGTGACGAGGTCCGGATCACCGGGCCGGCGGGCAAGCGGTTCGTGCTCCCCGAGGATCAGGGGGCCCACGATTACGTCTTCTTCGCCACCGGGACCGGGATCGCCCCCTTCCGGGCCTTCCTGCACGAACTCCTCGGCGGCGACCAAGGGGCGTGTGCGTCGAGCGTGACCCTGGTCATGGGGGCGCCCTACGCCACCGATCTGCTCTATCACGACGAACTGACCGCCCTGACCCGGACTCACCCCAACTTCACCTATCTCACCGCGATCTCCCGCGAACGCCAGGACGATGTGGACCGGAAGCTCTACGTCCAGGGGCGCCTCGAAACCCACCGAGAGCACTTCCAGGACGTTCTGGGCTCCTCAAGGGCGTTGGTCTACATCTGCGGCATCGCGGGGATGGAGCTTGGTGTCTTCCAGGGCCTGGCCTCCCTCCTGAGCCCCGAGGCGCTCGGGCAGTATCTGGCCGGCGAGCCGGAGTTGATCGCCCACCCCGAGACCTGGGAGCGGAAGATGATCCCTCGGAAGCTCCGCCCCACGAAGCGGGTGATGCTTGAGGTGTACTGACCCCCGGACCCCCGGACCGAGTGGTTTGACCCCTCGGCGGGCGCCCGCTAGCTTTCCGACCCCCGGGCGATGGCCCCTTTCGGTCTGAGAACAAAGGATCCGACGCGATGAATCGAGCCCGAATCAACGCCGTTCTGCGTGCCTCCGCGGGCGCTCTCGTGCTCGGGCTCTCGTGCCTGGGAGCGCAGGCGCAGACCTCCACCATCGACCCGGGCATCGTCAGCTCCGACTCCATCGGCGCGGGCGAGCGTGAGGTGATCCAGCGTCACGTGAGCGAGTGGGCCCCCGGCCTCTCGAGCGGTGACGTGGCGCGGGTCAACGCGAGCCGCCAGCGCCTGAGCCGACCGCTCGAGAGCGCCACCATCGCGGTGACGTTCCGCGAGGCGTACGCCGACGCGTTGGTCCCCGAACTCCGCACGCTGCTGGGCAGCGAGGACGTGGGCGCCCGCCTGGCGGCCCTCCGCCTGGCGGGTGAGCTGGCGACCGAGTCGAGCGCCGCCCTCCTCCTCGACCACCTCAACGACGCCGACGAGGCCGTACGCTACTTCGCGATCGGACGCATGGCCTCCGCGTTCGAGCAGACCGGGCAGCACCCCGCGGCCCTCTCTCCCGAGACGACGCTGGACATGATCCGCGCCCTGGGCGACAAGATCGGGGCGCCCTCGGCCCTCGAGGGTGACGCCGCGGTCCGCGCCCTGGGGCGGGCGATGCGGATCGACCGCGACGGGTACCAGGGCGCCCGGAACGAGGCGGCCCGTCTGCTGGGTGCGCGGGTCAGCGCCCGCGTCCGGGCGATCTCGACCGATCCGATCGATGAGTCCGAGTTGATCCTCGCCCTCAACGCGTGCGCCGCGGGGCGGTCGGCGGTGACCTCCACCGGCTGGCAGCCTGACCGCGACGCGACCCGCGAGCTGATCGGGCTGGGCGGAGACGTCCTCGCGCTCGTCTTCAAGCGATTCGTGGACCAGAATCTGCCCCCGCAGGGCAACCGGGCCGTGGACGTGCAGACGACCCGGGCGGCGGAGAACCTGATCCTCTTCGCCCGCCGGCACGACGCCTCGCTCCGAGGCTCCTCGGACACGATCAACGCGACCCGTCTGGGCGAACTGCTCGAGAGCGGGGACGACCGCGCCTTCCGCACACGGGCCCTGGAGCTGCTCGGGCGCGACGGCGAGCTGGTCCGCGCGTTCAACTTCGAGCCCGGCCGCTTCATCGATCGCTGAACACATCGCCTCGGCGCCCCCGAGGCGCGGTACAGTGCGCCCATGCTCAAGCTGCTCGTGCCCCTGATCCTGATCTGCGGGCTGGTCGTGGGCGCCGTGCTCTCGGACGGCGCGTCCAAGCCCGCCGACTTCACCTACATCAACGGGTCGGGGACCATCAACACCCTGGACCTCCAGCGGATGAGCTGGCAGCCCGATCTCCGGGCGGCGCGGATGTTCTTCGAGGGGCTCACCGCCAACGACGTCTTCACCTGGGGGTACGACGTCGTCCCGGGCGTCGCCGAACGCTGGGAGATCTCCGACGACGGGCGGACGTACACCTTCCACCTCCGGGAGGACGCCCGGTGGTCGAACGGCGAGCCCGTCGTCGCGGGCGACTTTGTCTTCTCCTGGCGCCGGGCCCTCCTCCCCGACATCGCCTCGGACTACATCGCCTTCTTCATGCTCATCGAGGGGGCGCCCGAGTTCTACACGTGGCGACAGGAGGCAATCGACGCGTACGAGGCGCGTCCGGAGAGCGAACGCACGCAGGACGCGGCCGACGCCCTCTGGGAAGAGACCCAGCGTCGGTTCGATGAGACCGTCGCCCTGAAGGCGATCGATGACCGGACGCTGACGATGACGCTCAGCGAGCCCACGCCCTACTGGCTGGACCTGTGCGCCTTCGCGGTCTTCTACCCCGTCTACCCGGATCTGGTGAGCCGGTACGAGAAGCCCGCGGCGAGCACCGGGCGCCTGGACCTGCGTCAGGGGTGGACCAAGCCGGACCGCATCGTGAGCAACGGGCCGTTCGTCCTCTCGGAGTGGAAGTTCCGGCGCTCGATGCGCGCCGAGAAGAACCCCCACTACTGGAACCGGGACGCGATCGCGGTGGACTCGATCGAGATGCCGGTGGTGGACGAGCCCAACTCGATGGTGCTCGCGTTCGAGTCGGGAGCCGTGGACTTCGTAACCGACGTGACGGTCGGGTACCGGGCGGACATCTATGCGCGCAAGCTCGCGTTCTACGACGAGCACCGCGAGCAGTACGAGGCGCTCAAGGCCGAGGGGCTCGACCCGATCGAGATCGACCGGCGCCTGCCCGACGATCCGCGCAAGAACATCCACGTCTTCCCCGCCTTCGCGACGTACTGGTACAACTTCAACTGCCTGGAGAAGCTCCCGGACGGGCGGGACAACCCCTTCCACGACCCGCGCGTGCGCCGGGCGTTCGCGATGGCGGTGGACAAGGAGACCCTTGTCCGCGAGGTCAAGCGGACGGGCGAGCCCGTGGCGAGCACGCTGATTCCCCCCAACTCCATCGGGGGGTACGAGTCACCCAAGGGCCTGGGGTACGACCCGGCGGCGGCGCGGGCGCTCCTGGCCGAGGCGGGGTGGCCCGACCCCTCGCAGTTCCCCACCGTGGACATCCTGTTCAACAAGGACGCGGGGCACGACCTGATCGCCCAGTCGGTGGCCAAGGACTGGCAGCGGAACCTGGGCGTGCCCGTGAGCCTGGCGCAGAAGGAACTCAAGGTTTATCGCAACGATCTGAAGAAGCAGAACTACATGGTCAGCCGCGCCGGGTGGTACGCCGACTACGGCGACCCCACAACGTTCCTCGAGGTCAACCGATCGACCGACGGGAACAACGATCGCAAGTACAACAACCCCGTCTACGACGACCTGCTCGACCAGGCCCGCACCGAGACGGATCCCGCCAGGCGGATGGAGATCCTGAGCGAGGCCGAGCGGATCATCATGGAGGAAGACCTGCCCATGGTCCCCCTCTACCACTACGTCACGGTCTACCTGTTCGATCCGGACGAGATCAGCGGCATCAACCCGCACGCGCGGGCGATGCAGCAGATGTACCTGATCGATGTGCTCGGCGACGGGAAGGGGCCGGACGTCCCGCGCACGATGCCGGCGCTCGCCCCCTCGCTCGGGGAGGCCACGCCGTGATCGGGATGATCCTGCGACGACTCGCGGCCCTGCCGGTGATCCTGATCGTGATCTACACGATCACGCTGACGCTGGCGTGGGCGGTGCCCGGCAACCCGCTCGAAAACCCCGAGGGGCGCCAGCCGCCGACCGAGGTCATCGAGGCGATGAAACGCCAGTACAACCTCGACAGCTTCCCCCGGTTCTACCTCTCGTACCTCGACAGCGCCTCGGGGTTCGAGTACCTGAGGGACTGGGTCAGCGGCGAGATCTCACGCGACCACGCGATCGCCACCGAGACGGGGAACCTCCCCCCCGTGCGGCCGATCTTCAACTTCGGGCCCTCCCTGCAGTACGAGGACTGGACGGTCAACGAGATCGTCGCGGGCGCGATGCCCGTCTCGATCACGCTCGGGGGGCTGGCGATCCTGATCGCGTTGGTGATCGGGATCACCGCGGGCGTCGTGGGCGCCGTCAAGCCCAACTCGCTGGCCGACCTGGCGACGCTGGGCGTCGCCCTCATCGGGATCTCCCTGCCCACCTTCGTGATCGGGACGGTGCTCCTGCTCCTCTTCGGCGTCTGGATCCCCGTCCTGCCCGTGGGCGGGTGGGGACGCCTGAGCGACCTGGTGCTCCCCTCGGTGACGCTCTCGCTCCCGTTCGCGGCGTACATCGCCCGCCTGACCCGCATGGGCATGATCGAGGCCCTCAGCGCCGACTACGTGCGCACGGCCCGGGCCAAGGGCCTGAGCGAGCGGAGCGTGCTGCTGCGTCACGCGCTCAAGAACGCCTTCCTGCCCGTGCTCAGCTTCCTCGGCCCGGCGACGGCCCTGGCGATGACCGGATCGTTCATCGTTGAACGCGTCTTCACGATCCCCGGGATGGGGCAGCACTTCATCAACGCCGTGCAGAACAAGGACCTGTTCCTGATCATGGGCGTGGTGCTGATCTTCGCGACGATGCTGATCCTGTTCAATCTGGCCGTGGACGTGATGTACCGCTGGGTTGATCCGCGGATTGAGTAGTGTCGAGCCCGCACTCCGGGCATGTCCGGAGGCCGTCGAGCGTGTACCCGCACCGGACACAGTCCCCGCCGCGGACCCGCCAGGCTCGCCGCACCATGACCATCGCGTAGGGCATGAGCACGAGCGGCACGAAGACCAGCGTGCCGATCAGGAGTGGATTGCCGATGAGCCCCCGCGCCAGGAGACTCGGCGCAGGGTCCGGTTCCGGCCCCGCCAGCGACGGGTTGTCCCAGTCCCACCACATCTGCTTGTGCTCGATCACGGGCAGGGGCCAGCCAAGGTGGACCACGTCCATGGTGAAGCCGTTGGCCTCCGGGTCCGGGCCCGAGGCCCGGGCGTCGAAGTGCCGGTACCCGAAGGATCGCGAGTAGACCCAGTACTCCAGCTCGGGCCAGGGATCCGGGTGTGGCGTGCTCGAGGGCCAGGGCTTCTCGGCCGCCTCCGCGCCCCGCAGGTTAAGCGTCGTCCGAGGGGGCGGGGTCGTCCGCGAGCGGGTCTTGCTGATGGCAAGCGGGACGTTCACCGCCGCGCCGACGAGCACGAGAAACAGCCAAAGGAGCAGCAGGCGCCTTCGTTCCGCACGCGAGGTGAGTTGCTGGATGCGCATGATCGGTAGCTGCGCATGAGAGACCGATGCTGACATGAAATCGGAGCTTGGACCCGCTATTCGAGCGTAAAGGTCGTCCCGCTCTCGATCCCGAAAGTCACGAAGTCCCCCACGCCGAAGTCCCCCGCCTTCTGACGCTGGTCGGTGAGCTGGACAGTGATCGGCGCCCCGGCGCTGACCGTGATGGTGTTCTTGGTCGGGTCCGTCGCGATGACCGAGCCCTGCACGCGGCGTGGGCGCCCGGCGACGGGCTCGATGTACCGACCCCCGGCGCCAACCTTGTCCACCCGCTTGGCCTTCCCGGTGATCCGCCCGATGACGGTCTTCCCCGCCCGCTCGGCGAGCGCCTCGAGGGACGAGCCCGGGATCAGGTGCGTCCGGTACATCGTGTTGGGAAAGCTGAGGACCACGTACGCCGGCTTGGTGGCCGTCGCCTCGTGGATCTCCTCCACACGTCCTCGGGCGAGGGTCGGATCAATCTTCGTTGTCGGGGCGGGATCGAGCATGGAGCAAGCGTAGCTTCTCAGCCCGCGCTGGGGCGGCGAACCTCGCGCCCCCGCTCGCCCATCGCCAGGAAGTTGGCCAGCAGCCTCGGCCCCTCCGGCGTCATGAAGCTCTCCGGGTGGAACTGGACGCCTTCCAGCGGCGCCCGCCCCTCCTCCGCCCAGACCCGGCGCAGGCCCATGACCACCTCCACGCCCGGCGCCTCCGAACCCTCGGCCTCCACGCTCCAGGCGCTCACCTCCCACCCGTCCTCTCCAACGCCCGGCGCCGGGGGCACGCTCTCCCGGAGCACCACCAGGGAGTGGTACCGCGTGGCGGTCATCGGGCTCTCGATCCCCGCAAACAGCCCCCGCCCGTCGTGCGTGACCGGGCTCGTCTTCCCGTGCATGAGCACCGGGTGCCGCTCCACCTTCATCCCGTGGAGTTGCCCCATGCACTGATGCCCGAGGCAGACCCCCAGGATCGGAACCCGACCGGCGAACCGCTCGATGATCTGGGCCGAGACCCCCGCCTGATCGGGCGTGCACGGCCCCGGCGAGACGATGACATGGCTCGGCCCGCGCCCGGCGTCGAGCGCCTCGGCCTCGTCGGGGGTGATCTTGTCATTACGCACCACCACCAGGTCCCGGCCCGGCTCCAGCGTCGGGTCGAGTTCTCCCAGTCGCTGGACCAGGTTCCAGGTGAAGCTGTCGTAGTTGTCGATGAGCAGGATCACGCCGCCAGTGTAGGAAGAGCCACAAGACGCGGGCTTGATCGAACCTTGCCGCCCGCTTGGCGCGGGCTGAACACCCGCCGGTGTATACCTCCGCCCATCTCACTCCCTTGGCGGGGGCGTCCCGGCGTGTCCGGGGCGCTCCCGCTTCTCCCGGGCGCCCGCTACGCTCTGGGCATGCTCACCGGCGTGATGTTCGCGATGCCCGAGGAGGGCGGGGCCCTGGTCGATGAACTCGGCTCCGGCGCCCGCGCCGTCGAGCACGGTCGGCGCGTCTTCCACTTCGGGCGCCTCTGGGGCGCCGACGTTGTCCTCGTGCAGGCCCGCATCGGCAAGGTCGCCGCCGCGACCACCACCACCGAACTCATCACCCGCTTCGAGATCGACCGCCTGCTCTTCACCGGCCTGGCCGGGGGCGTGGCGCCGGGGGTGAACATCGGCGATTTGGTCGTCGCCGACCGCCTCGTGCAGCACGACCTGGACGCCTCCCCGATCTTCCCCCCGATGGAGATCCCCCTGCTTGGCGTGCGTGAGATCGCGACCGACCCGGACATGACACGCTCCCTGCTCAGCGCCGGGGAAGCGTGCGTGCGCGACGCGCTGACCCGCGACCTCTCGGGCGAGGACCGTCAGCGAATGCACGTCTCCAAGCCCGCCGTCCACACGGGGCTCATCGCCACCGGCGACCGCTTCGTCTCCTCCGACGCCGAGCGAGACGCCATCCGCGCACGCACCCCCGAGGCCCTGTGCGTCGAGATGGAGGGCGCCGCCGCGGCCCAGGTCGCCCACGAGTACGGAATCCCGTTCGCCATCGTGCGCGTCATCTCCGACAGCGCCGACGACCACGCGGCCTCGAACTTCCCCGACTCCCTCGGGCGCCTCGCCGCCGCCGCCTCGCACGCGGTGCTCGAACAGTTCTTTCTCGCGGAGCGTTCGCGATGAGCAGCCCCATCCTCACCCGTGAGATCGAAACCCCCATCGGGCCCATGCTCGCCGGGGCATGCGCCCGCGGCGTCTGTCTGCTCGAGTTCGGCGCCCCCAAACGCCGCGAGCGGGCGTTCGCCGAGCTGGAAACCATGCTCGACCCGATCGACCGGCGCCCCGACGGCGCCCTGGCGCATCTCGAGCAACTCCAGGCCGAACTCAGCGCATACTTCGCCGGCGAGCGCACCAGCTTTGACGTTCCGCTGCGCGATCCGGGAACGGACTTCCAGCGCGCTGTCTGGGCACGGATGCGCGCCATCCCCTGCGGGGAGACGCTCAGCTACGGGCGCCTCGCGGACGAACTCGGCTCCCCGGGCGCCGCCCGCGCCGTCGGCGCCGCCTCCGGGCACAACCGCATCGCCATCCTCATCCCCTGCCACCGCGTGGTCGAGACCACCGGCGCCCTCCGCGGGTACGCCGGCGGCCTCGAGAACAAGCGATGGCTCCTTGAGCACGAACAGGCGATCACCGGACAGGGCGTGCTCTTCACGCCCAGTTCAGGGCCCCTCCCGCCGCACGAACAAAGTGCGAGCACCTCGGCTTGTCCACACCTAACATAATATTGTTGACATCCCACCTCACCGCCCGATAGACTCGATGAAGTTGTTTGCATCGTTATCGATTCGCCAACTGACTCAGGGGGAAACAAATGAAGAGGCCAGGACTGACACGCTTTGTCGCGTTCGCGGGTTTTGCCCTCGCAGCCACAGGATCCGCCACCGGGACCGGGCAGCCCGCGTCCTGCTTCACCGGCAGTCCGATCCCGGACCCGACCGACCCACGCTGCCTCAAAGTTCCAACAAGCCTTCCGTGCGTGACGCCCGTGCCCAACACGGACGGCTGGGTTCCCGTGCCGCAAAGCAACTGCGGTTTCAAAAGGTGCTTCTGGATCTTCTTCTGCCCGTGCGGACGCCCCCTTGCCGGGGAAGCGTGCATCTAGCTTTTACTCGAACAAAGCCGCACGCTTGTGCGCCGCCATCGCAACAAGCAAGACCAAACGACGAGTGAGGAATCAAAATGAAAACGCGCCAGACACTCGTGCTCGGAGCCGCGACCGGATGCCAAGTCCTGGGGCAGGGCCCTGCCCAGGCGGGCGATCTGCAGAGTCTGCTGGACCAATACCAACTCATCGACCAGCTCGTACTCTCCGCCTCGGTCCAGGTCAACATTGACCGCCCCGATGTGGACGGCTTCTGCTGTCCGCTCGCCGCCGAAGAAGGGGAAGCCGTGGACGGCTGGTTCTCCTACATCGCGGACGGCGCGAAGTGGAGAATGGACAACCATCTCGACCCGACCAAGTACCCGGGGATGGACACCATCATTCTCTTTGACGGGGCCACCTTCGTGTACCAGGCGCTGGACGCAAGCGTCCGCAGCGTCCAGGCCGGGCCGCCACCATCCGCCCTCGGTCTCATGCTGCTCAACCCGGCGTTCGAGCCGCTTCAGTTCCTCTTCCCGCTCGACGACGCGAACGAGGGATCGCAGCCCCAACTCTCCGAGATCAAGGCGGTCACCGCGGCTACAACGCTTGGCGCCATCCAGTGGACACCCGTGCTCGTGGACGGCAAGACGCTTGATCGGGCTGAGTTCCCCGGCGCCACCTACCGAGGGGTCGCCTACACCCACCACGTCTACGCAAAGCCGAACGCCCATGATCGCCCGCTCATCATCGACCGTGTCGACGCGGCCGGCGGTGTCATCACGCGCACGCGCCTCGCGCACTACGAGACCACGATCGCCTCCAGCGGCTCCACCACCGCGTGGCCGCGGAACGTCAAGTGGGAGGTCTACGACCCGAACTCCGGGGACCTCGCCGCCGAGATCTCCATGGTGATCGACGGGATCAGCGTGAACGATCTGTCCCAAGTCACCGAGGGCATATTCGGTGTTGAATCCCTCCCCCCCGCCACAACCCAGGTGGTCAACGGTGAGATCCAACCATGAAATATCTGGCCCAGCTCCTGATCGCGGCGGCGCTGGCCTCAAGCGGCTGCCAGAGTCTCAAGACCACGGACGCCCAGCACCCCTCGGCGCCAGTCGAGGAGGCGGCCCCGGGCGAACTTGAACACGCCATGCAGTTGTGGCGTTCGGGCAACACCGACGAGGCCATGCAGATGTACGTCACCGTCGCCTCGGACGAACGTACACCAGAACGCGATCTCCTCGTCATCCACATGAGCGAGGATGAGTACCGCGCCCTCCCCGCATCAGAACAGACGCGCGTGCTGGAGGACTGGCTGGGGATCTCACGGGATCTTCGAATCATGACCCGCGCCGTGCTGGACACCCAGGCCGCGTCTCCCGAGGGGGACCGCGCCGCCCGCGCGGTCGCGCGCGTCGGCGCGGTTCACGCGAAGCCGGAACGGGCCCTGATCGCCCAGAAGACCGGGGAGGCGATTCTGCGTGAGTTGAAAGACCGAGAGCTGCTGAGCAGCGCGGAGTAGGCAAGAACTCGCCCAAGCCCGGCCGGGGTCTCAGGGCGCCGCCTCAAGCCCCAGACGCGCCAGAGGAACGGTTCCCTGCACATGAACCCCCTCCACGCCGGGGGTGCGCAGCGCGTCGATCAACGCCCGCAGATCCTCCGGCGGGGGCGCCGTAAAGACCATCGGCTCGCCCGTGGCGGGGTGCTCGAAGGCGAGCAACGCCGCGTGCAGCATCTGGCGAGCGATCTTTCGCCCATCGGGCAGTGTGAAGGGACGCCCCCCGTACAGGTCGTCACCCACGATCGGCCATCCCTCGCTGCTCAGGTGAACGCGGATCTGGTGCGTGCGTCCTGTCTTGAGTTCGAGTTCAACCAGGCTGAAGGCCTGGTCCCCCACCGCCCGGTCGTGCAGGCGATACCGCTCACGCACGCGGCAGATCGTCACGCTCGCCTTGCCCAGGTCATCGTGGCGCACGACGACCTTCTCCCTGTACCCCTTCTCACGCGACGGGTGCGGCCCCAGCGGCTTGTCGATCACCTGCGCGTCGGGCTCGACGCGTCCCTGCGTGACGGCGAGGTAGCGTTTGTCCACCGTGCGCTGCTCGAACTGCCTGCCGATTTTCCAGTGCGCCTCGTCCGTCTTGGCGAAGACGATGCACCCGCTGGTGTCCCGGTCCAGCCGGTGCACGACGCCCGGACGGGCAAACTGCTCACCCACGCTCGACAGCTCTCCGCCGGTGGGTGAGGCGTGCCGGAAGTGCCACGCCAGCGCGTTGATCATCGTCCCCGCCAGCTCGCTCCGGGCCGGGTGGACGATGATGTCGGGCTGCTTGTTGAGCACGATGATGTGCTCATCCTCGTAGAGCACCTCGATGGGGATGTGCTCCGCCTTCACCGACGTGTCCGGGGGGGGCGGGAGCGAGACGCTCACCCGGTCCCCCTCGCGCAGCTTCGTCGAGGCCTTCGACTCTCGCCCGTTGACGCGCACGGCTCCCGACTCGATCAGCCGCTGGAGCTGGTTCCGGCTCATGAACGTGATCCGGCTGGTGAGGTAGCGGTCCAGCCTGGACTTGAGGTCGCGTTGCAGCTCAAAGGTGACGCTGACGTTGTGCGCCTCGTCGTCCCCCGCCTCCTCGCTCCTCGCGCGGGCCGCGACCTCCTCGAAGGCGCGGCGCACCGCCTCGGGGTCCACCTTGCCCCCCGGCAGAATCAGCTCACGCGACGTCGGCTCGGGCATCGGCTCAGGGCGCGTCGGAAGCCTCGGGCTCCCCCGCGTCCTCCGGCGCCGCCTCGCCACCCTCGGGCGCGGTCGGAGCCTCGCCCGAATCATCGGCCGGGTCCGCCTCGGGCGACTCGTCCTCTCCCACAACCGGGATCTGCGTCTCGACCGGGGTCGGCGCCGGCGGCTCGTAGCGCGGCAGTTCGGGAAGATCGGTCGACGCGTACAGCGTCGGACGCGCCGGCACGCCGTCGCTGATCGCCTCCAGACGCTTTTCGGCCACGCGGGCCAGGATGGGACGCCCGTGCTTCTCCGCGGCCTGCTTGGCCGCCTCGTACCCCCGCCGGGCGATCTCCGCATCACCCTTGGACTCGCCCGCGGCGCCCATGCCGAACGCCGCGTCGATCGCCAGGATCGACCCCGACGCGCTCGCGCTCTCGTAGACCTGCCCGTAGAGCCCCTGCGCCTGATCGATGTACCGCCCGATCTCCTCGTCGCTGAGCAGGTCATCCTCACTCATCAGCTCGCCCTCGGGCGTGAACTCGGCGCCCGGACGCAGGCCCGTCCGGGCCGCGTGCAGGAAGATGTCGGCGCTGCGAAGCCGGGCCAGGTCCGGGACGGCGCGCACGCCGTCGTACTCCTCGGCGACCTGAAGCAGGGCCTGCGGGTTGGGGTTGGTCGAGCCGGCGGCGCCCTCATAGGCGGCGAACGCGGCGTTGACCTTGTTCACCCGACGCTCCTCGAGCTTCTGGTACCCCCACATCGCGCCGAAGGCCAGGGCGACGACCACGAGCAGCCACGTCCCCCACTTCTCGAGGAACTCCTTGAAGTCCTCGTTGATCCGGGAGTCCTCGAGCCCGGCGCCGGCCTTGATCTGCTGTTGACGTTCGTCCATCTCGTGGGCCCCGTGGGATTTGGATCATCGAACCTCCGGGCCGTAGCCCGAGGGCGGGAATCCTAGGAACGCCCCTCGCCACCGGGAGACGCCTCCCAGAATCGCCACGGGCGGGGATCTTCGATCGCCGCGTCGGGGACCAACGCCCCCCGCACCGCCCAGGCCATCTCCTCCAGCCCCTCGCGTTTCAGGGCGCTGACCCGCAGGTCCGCTTCCCACCCCGTCTCGCCCAGATCCGCCCGGAGCTGCACCCGGCGCGTTCGCGCCGCCTCGATCCCCAGCCGCGCCGGGTCGGGCGGGGGCGCCCCCCCGCTCCCGCAGAGCAGCACCAGATCCGCGCCCCGGAGCACGCGGCGGGAGAGCGTCTGGGCGTGGGCGTCCGGACCGGACGCCCCCTCCTCCAGCCCGGGCAGATCGAGGCACCGGACCGTCAGCCCGTCGAGTTCAAGCGTCACGCCCACGTGGTCACGCGTCGTCCCCGATTCGTCCGCGACAATCGAGACCCGGCGCCCTGAAAGCTCGTTCACCAGCGTCGACTTGCCGATGTTGGGCGGGCCCGCGATCACCACCAGGGGGGGGGAGAGCAGGTGTCGCAAAGACGCGTTCGGCGCCAGACACTCGCCCGAGACGCCCTCGTCCACCCCCGCCCAGCGACGGGGTTGGTCGAGCAGCAGATCGATCGCCCGCTCGCTCGGCGCCATGGAGAGGGCCACCAGCGCCCGCGCCTCGATGAGCGACTCCGCCTCCGGGTACGCCTCGCGCGGATCGAGCGCCGACTCCGTCACGCCACGGGCTCGCAGGGCCTCCGCGAGCGAGCGCACCACGCGAACACCCCCGTGGGGGGTCAGTTCAGCCCGCGTCGGACTCCACCGGGCGACCAGCCCCCGGTCCACCCCCAGCAGATCGCAGAGTCGGACCTGCCCCACGCGGACCGAGAGACCCAGAGGCGCCAGATCCGTGTCCAGGTCTTCGCTGCAGAGCGCGACCACGCCGATGGCCCCCGGGGTCATGGGCGTCTGGATGGCGAACCGCAGCGCCACGCCCTACTCGTCGTCGTCGGCGTCCGCCAGCGCCCCCAGGCAGCAGGTGTGGATGCCGATGAGCTGCAGATCGGGCACGAAGTGTTCGATCGCGTCGTCCTCTTCGAGCACGCCCAGGTCTCCCCCGGTCGCCACGACCTGCGGGTACCCCTCGTACCGGATCGCGAAGGTCTCGACGGCCAGTCGCACCAGACCGCGCAGGGCCGTCGTCACGCCCAGCTGCATCGCGCTGGCGGTGTCCGAACCGCCCGGGCCGCTCTCCGCCCCGGGACGCTCGTACCGCAGCAGGGGAAGGGCGGCGGTGTGCTCGTGCAGGGACTGGAGCATCATGTTCAGCCCCGGGGCGATGAGCCCCCCGCGGAAGACGCCCTCGGCGTCCACGTAATCCACGGTCACCGCGGTGCCGGCGTCCACGACGACACACGCCTGGCGCGCCCGCGCCGAGGCGCCCAGGGCGTTGAGCATCCGGTCCTGCCCGAGCGTCGAGGCGTCCGCGAGGGTGTGGGCCAGAGGGATGGGGATGTCACGCCCGATGCGCATCGGGGGGGACTCGAGTTCCCCCCGGAGCCCCTCCTCCAGCGCGTCGGCCACCTCGTCGTTCACCGAGGCGATCACGACCACCGCGTCCTCGAGCTTGCCCGCCTCCTCGGCGATCGCGCGGACCAGCGCGGAGGGGTCGGCGTTCTCCATCGAGCGGGGCGACCCCAGCTCGCTTCCGGTGAACACCCCGAACCGGGTGCGGGTGTTCCCCACGGCGACGGCGACGAGCGTGTCATTGGATGTCGGGGCCTGGCTCATGCATGAGGGTAGCGCCCGGCGCGCGTCGACCGGGCTCGGGCCACGCTACCCTCGCCCTGCGATCGGGCGGGCGCCCGAGGGAGGACCGAACGGGGATGACCGGGTGTCGTTTGGATGAGAGCCTGACGCGGGTGACCCAGGACGGGATGGCCTTCCCGCTGGGGGTCTACCCGGTGGAGCCCATCGAGCCCTGCCAGGGGTACACGATGGAGTTCGAGCCCTCCGACGGGGACAACGAGGGGGGAGACTGGGAGGAGTGGCCCGACCGGTACGTCTTCGACATCGTCGTGACCGCCGAGCGGCTCGAGGCCCTGGTGCGACAGCTTTTCTCCCTGATGCCGGGGCGGGTCTTCCCGATCCTCGACTACATCGGGCATGACGCGTACCGGGAGATCGACCCGTACATCGCCTACGAGCTGGTCGGCCAGGACCGGCTGCTCGACGCGCTGCGCCGCTTCCGGGCGTTTTTCTTCGAGGACGGGATGGTCGGGTTTGGCGCGATGTGCGACGACCCGTTCATCTACGTCTTCGTCGATGAGCACAAAATCGCCACCGTCCGGGCGACCCCCGAGGACCGCCCGCGGGTGGAGAAAATCCTCGCGGCGTTCGACCTCGAGCCGGTGGACGATCCCCGGGGGGCCGATTCGAGCGCGCACGAGCACCGCACGGTGCTTCTGGCGCCCCCGGACCGCCCGGACCTGCTCACCGGAGAGGAGATCGTCGAACGCCTCCGGGACGACTGGCGCCTGGTGCTCAACGTCGACGCGGAGCAGAACCTCGATGACGACGGGAACGAGCTGGGGCAGACGGACTGGCGCTGCCTGGTCCGGTGTGCCAGCGAGGCCCAGCCGGAGGAGCGGTATCTGGAGGTGATCCTGCGGGCCTCGTGTCTGAGCGAAGCCGAGGAGGTCGCGTCCGAGGTCGCCTCGGGCAAGATCGATCGGGAGAGCGCCGGGGCGTGGGTGGACCTGATCATTGTCGCGGGGGACCGGATGCGCCCGGAACAGACGCAGGAGCTGCTCAAGTCGCTGGGGGAGGCGGTGGAGGGAAGCCCGGAGCACGGGGTGCTCTCGGCAAGATGGCTCTGAGCGGGGCGGAACCGGGGAGGCGCGCGGCTCGAAGGAGGGAGGAGAGGTGGTTCTCGGCCCCGCTTCCGGGAACCGAACGAAAGCCGATCACAGAAATCGGTAAGGACAAAGGTTTGCGATCCCTAGTTCGCGTCGCTATCTTCTCGGCCCTGGGCCGAAACGGTCCGCGTCGCGTGTGGGAAGGGTCAACGTCGGGAGGCGAGGCCCATACGCAGACACCGCGGGTTGGGCCGGTCCCGCAATCACCGGCCCGTCCGCCGAGCGGACGCCGCTCGGTTCAGGGATGAACCCGCAACGAACCCCACGGCACATGACCCGTGCCAGCAACACACACCCGTCCTGTGGAGTCCGGGATGACCAACCACGCGTATCGAACTGCCCGTTCGCTTGTTCTTGCCGCCTCAGCGTTCGCGCTCGGTGGCATGGCGAGCCCCCTTCATGCCGCGCCCGAAGCGGGCCCGACCGAGGTGAAGCAGGTGACCGCCGGGGCGAGCGAGATGCTCACCCGCGCCAGCGACCTGATGGTCGAGGGCAAACTCGTCCGTGCTCGGGCGATGCTCATCGAACTCTCCCGGGGCGGGTCGGCTGTCGGCCTGATCGACCGCGAGAGCATGCGGCTGTTCCAGCTGCTCAGCTCGGTGGACGCGCGTCTGCGGACGGCGGACCCGGTGGACGTGAGCCTGCAGAAGGCCGAGCTGGCGATGACCCGCCAGGACCTGGTCTCCGCCGAGCGTCACGCCCGCGAGGTGATCGACGCTCCGGGCGCGTCCAGCGAGCAGCGGGAGTCGAGCCACGCGGTGCTGATGCTCGTCAAGGGGCAGCGTCAGTCGCTCCGGGGCGCCATGGCCCGTCTGGCCGATCAGGCCGCCCTCGACTTCGAGGCGGGCAACTACGCCCAGGCGAAGGCCGCCCTCGAGCGGGTCACCCGGGTCGGGGCGGACATCGGCGCCCAGCGTCAGGCGAAGGCCGACCGGTACCTGGGACGCATCGTCGAGCTTGAGCGGATCAACGGGGAGCTGTTCGACACCTCCGGCGTCCGTCTGGGCGTGCTGGAGGGTCCGGCCGAGGACGTGGACTGGCTCCTGAGCGAGCAGCCCGACGACGTGGTCGAGATCTCCGACTCGGACCTGCTCGACGCCCAGCCCGCCAGCACCCAGCCGGCGCCCGCGCAGAACGCCCCCGCGGCGACCTCGCAGCCCGAGCCGGTCAACGCCCCGGCGGTTGACCTGGTCGAGGTGGACGTCCAGCCCACCGACCCGATCGACCGGGCGGAGAACTACCAGGCCAACGTGCTGCTCGGGGAGGCCGACGCGGCCTTCGCCGAACGCCGTCTCGTCGAGGCGGGCGACAAGTACCGCCAGGCGATGAGCGTCTACGGGTCGCAGCTCACCGGCGACCAGCGCCGGCACATCCAGAACCGGCTCGACGAGATCTCGATCGAGCTGGGCGCCCAGCCCACCGCGGGCGGGCCGCTGGACGACTTCGGCGAGCGGAACGACCTGATCCGCCAGCGGGCCGAGGCCCAGTTCCGCAACCAGATGGAGCAGGCCCGCACGGCGCTCGAGTCGGGCGACGTCACCGCCGCTCGCAACCTCACGGCCCAGGCTCGCCTGACGGTCAACGAGGCGGCGGGCGCGTTGGACGAGTCCACCCGCGAGTCGTACCTCGCCGAGGTGGACGAACTCAACTCGATCGTGGCCCAGCGTGAGGAGCAGATCCGGATCCAGGAGACCGAGGACCGGGCGGCGCAGATCGAGCGTCAGCGTCAGCAGCTTGAGTCCGAGCGTCAGGCGGCCAACGACCAGCAGATCCTCGACGCGATCGAGCGGATCCGCCAGCTGCAGCTGGAGCTGAAGTACGAGGAAGCGCTGCAGGTCGTGGACCAGATCCTGTTCATCGACCCGCAGAACCCCGCGGGCCTGCTGCTCCGGGACGTGATCCAGGACACGATCATCTACCGCCAGTACATGGACATTCAGCGGGAGAAGACCCTCTCGTACGCCAAGCAGGCCGTGGAGAACGAGGCGGCGATGGTGCTCCCCGAGCGGATCATCGCCTACCCGGATGACTGGCCGGCAATCAGCTTCCTGCGTGGCGAGCCCTCGCAGTTCGCCGAGAGCGCCGCGAACCGCGCCGCGCTGGCGTCGATCCAGGACAAGACCATGCCGGTCAACTTCCAGGACAATGCCCTGGTGGACGTGCTCGGGTTCATCGAGAGCTACGCGGGCGTCAACATGGACGTGGACTGGCTCAGCCTCGATGACATCGGGATCGACCAGGAGACCCCGGTCAACCTGTCCCTCTCGGCCGTCCCGGTCGAGACCGTTCTCGACCGCGTGCTCGAGAAGGTGTCCGATCCCGACCTGCCCGCGAGCTGGGCGATCACCGACGGCATCCTGACCATCGCCTCCGACGAGGTGCTGCGTCGCAACACCAGCCTTGAGATCTACGACATCCGCGACCTGCTCATCGAGGTCCCGGACTACGACGAGGCGCCCGAGTTCGACCTGCAGTCCATTCTGCAGGCCGGCCAGGGCGGCGGCGGGCAGAGCCCCTTCTCCGGGCAGACCCAGGACCGCGAGCGCGTCCCCCGCGAGGAACGCGTCGAGCAGATCACCACCATCGTCCAGAACACCATCGACCCCGATGGCTGGACGGACCTGGGCGGCGACACCAGCTCGATCCAAGAACTCAACGGCAACCTGATCATCACCACCACCCCCCGCATCCACCGTGAGATCATCGGGCTGCTCGGCAAGCTCCGTCAGGTCCGCGCGATGCAGATCAACGTCGAGACCCGCTTCCTGCTCGTCGATCAGAACTTCTTCGAGCAGATCGGGTTCGACCTCGACGTCTACTTCAACGCCAACAACGAGTTCGCCATCAACCGGGCGCTCGACCCCTCCCTCAAGCTCTCCGACTACGTTGACCCCAACACCGGTCGCCCGACGGGCAACCAGGGGGACGGCACGGTCGGCGGCGGCGCCGGTCTCCCGATCGACACCGACGGCGACACCGTGCCCGACGCGGTGGGCCAGATCATCCAGCCCATCTTCGCCCCGGGCACCCAGGGCGATGAGTGGTCCGTCATCCCGGCGACGCAGAACTCCTTCGGCATCACCAACTCGCTGGCGACCGCCAGCTCCTTCGCCGCCAACATTCTCTCTCAGAACCCCGCCCTCTCCGTCGCGGGCACCTTCCTCGATGACATCCAGGTGGACTTCCTCGTGCAGGCGACCCAGGCCGATCAGCGGTCCGTCTCGCTCACGGCGCCCCGCCTGACCTTCACCAACGGGCAGACGGCCAACATCGTCGTCGCGACCCAGACCGCCTTCATCTCCAACCTCACCCCGGTCGTCTCGGACTCGGCGGTCGGCTTCGACCCGACCATCACGCCCCTGAACGAGGGCGTGCGTCTGCTGATCGACGGTGTGGTCAGCGCTGACCGGCGGTACGTCACGCTCAACGTGGACGCGCAGATCGCGGAACTCGTCGGGTTCGAGGAGCGGACCGTGACCGCCGTCGCGGGCGGCCAGCTCGTGGACTCGGCCGACACCGGCTCGGTCATCCAGCTCCCCTCGGTGACCGTCACGGCGGTGCAGACCACCTCCACGATCCCCGATCAGGGAACCATCCTGCTCGGCGGCCAGCGGATCATCAACGAGCTTGAGGTCGAGTCCGGCGTGCCCGTCCTGAGCAAGATCCCGATCCTCTCCCGCTTCTTCTCCAACCGCGTGGACGTCAAGGAAGAGCAGACCCTGCTCATCCTCCTGAAGCCCACGATCCTCATCCAGAACGAGGAAGAAGAGCGGAACTTCCCGGGCCTGCTCGACTCGCTCCCCTACTGAGCCCGGGACCGCATCAGATCGCACCCACCGGCGTCGGGGTCCTCCCCGGCGCCGGTTTCTTGTTGGCGCCGCCATGTCTCGACGCCAGACCCTTGGCGCCTCTATAGTCTCAGCCAGCCCGCGACGTGCCGGGAACCCGCGGACCACCACGCACCGGAGGCGCCCATGGCGGCCGAATCACGACTCCGTGTCCAATCCATCGATGGGGTCACCCAGGTCGAGTTCGTCGATCGCAACATTCTCGACGAGGCCAACATCCAGGCCATCGGGGAGGAGATCGCCGCGATCATCGATCAGGCCACGGTCCCCAACCTGCTGCTGAGCTTCTCGAACGTGGACCACCTTTCGTCAGCGGCGCTGGGCGCCCTGATCACGATCAACAACAAGGTCAAGACGAAGGGGGGCGCCCTGCGCCTGGCCAACATCGACCCGCAGATCTACGAGGTGTTCATGATCACACGCCTCAACAAGCTCTTCGATATCCACGAGACCACCGACGACGCGCTCAAGGCCTTTGCCTGAGCCCGCATACGCCGCATGAGTACCCGCAACGGCGCCAACCCGGGACCCGCCGAGACCGTGCGCGTGAGCCTGCCTCACGACCGCGATCGGATCGACGCCCTCCAGAGTTCACTCATGGAGGCGGTCGAGCAGGCGGGCTACCCCAAGCCGGCCCGGTTCGCGATCAAGCTCGCCTTCGAGGAGGCGCTCATGAACGCGTTCCACCACGGGCACAAGGGCCTGGGTGAGGACGTCGAGGTCCGGGTGGAGTACGCGGTGGCACGCGACGAGGTCTACATCAGCGTCGAGGACCAGGGGCCGGGGTTCGACCCGAACAAGGTGCCGGACCCGACGCTGGACGAGAACCTCGCCCTCCCCTCGGGGCGCGGCATCATGCTCATGCGGGCGTACATGACCGACGTCTCCCACAACGCGACGGGCAACCGGGTCCACCTGCGGTACGTGCGTCCGGCGGATTGAGGCCCGGGCTTGCCCCCGGCGTTCGGGCCCTATGATTTGATGGAATGATTCTAAGATAACAGGAGTTCGACCTCCTGAATCGGGGGCGCCTGTGCGCCGACTGGAGACCGAGCGAATGACGCTGAACCTGCCCATCTACATGGACCACGCGGCGACGACCCGGTGCGACCCACGGGTCGTCGAGGCGATGCTGCCGTACTTCACCGAGAAGTTCGGGAACCCCGGCTCGCGGAACCACAGCTTCGGTTGGGAGGCCGAGGACGCGGTGGACGCCGCCCGTCGCCAGGTCGCGGCCCTGCTCGGGGCCGACCGGAAGGAGATCATTTTCACTTCCGGGGCGACCGAGAGCAACAACATCGCGATCAAGGGCGCCGCCCAGATGTACCAGAAGGCGGGCCCGGGTGAGGGCAAGCCGCGGGGGCACATCATCACGGACATCATCGAGCACAAGGCCGTGCTCGACCCGTGCAAGCGGCTGCAGAAAGAGGGCTTCGACGTCACGTACCTCGAGCCGGGGCCGGACGGGATCATCACGCGCCGGATGGTCGAGGACGCGATGCGCGAGGACACGATCCTCGTGACGATCATGTGGGCCAACAACGAGATCGGGACGATCAACGAGATCCCCGAGATCGGGGCGCTCTGCCACGAGAAGAGCGTCATCTTCCACACCGACGCGACGCAGTGGGTCGGCAAGGCGCCGACCAACGTCGGCACGGACAACGTGGACCTGCTCTCGATGAGCGGCCACAAGATCTACGGCCCGAAGGGCGTCGGGGCGCTCTACGTTCGGCGTCGGCGCCCGCGTGTCCGGCTCGTGCCGCTCCAGGAGGGCGGGGGTCAGGAACGCGGCTTCCGCTCGGGCACGCTCAACGTGCCCGGGATCGTGGGCCTGGGCAAGGCGTGCGAGCTGTGCGCCCAGGAGATGGACGCCGAGCGTGATCGCCTGCTGGCGCTGCGCAAGAAGATCGAGCAGCGGGTCACCGAGGCTCTCGACGTCGTGCAGATCAACGGGCACGCCGAGCGGCGTCTGCCCCACCTGACCAATATCTCTTTCGGTTTCGTCGAGGGCGAGAGCCTGATGATGGCGACCAAGGAGATCGCGATGAGTTCGGGCAGCGCCTGCACGAGCGCAAGCCTTGAGCCGAGCTACGTCCTCAAGGGTCTGGGCGTGGGCGACGACCTGGCGCACAGCTCGCTGCGCATCAGCCTGGGGCGGTGGACCACCGAGGAAGAGGTGGAGTTCGCCGCGAACAAGATCGTCGAGGCGGTCAACAAGCTGCGCGACCTGAGCCCGCTCTACGACATGCACAAGGAAGGCATCGACGTGTCGAAGATCGAGTGGCAGGCGCACTGAGACAGAACATTTCACAGGCAAGGAGCCTGACATGGCATACAGCGAAAAAGTCATCGAGCACTACGAGAAGCCGCGCAACGTCGGCAACTTCGGCACGACCGAGGAGGTCAAGAAGCGCAAGGACGTCGGCGTGGGCGTGGTCGGCGCCCCCGAGTGCGGCGACGTGATGCAGCTCCAGATCAAGGTTGATGAGCAGGGGAACATCGAGGACGCGAAGTTCAAGTGCTTCGGGTGCGGCTCGGCGATCGCCTCCTCCTCCCTCGCCACCGAGTGGCTCAAGGGACGCACCGTGGACGAGGGCCTGCAGATCAAGAACACGCAAATCGTCGAGGAGCTGAGCCTTCCCCCGGTGAAGATCCACTGCTCGGTGCTCGCCGAGGACGCGATCCGGGCCGCCATCGCGGACTACAAGAAGAAAAACGGCCTCGAGCCCGACGCCTCGTGAACGGGTCCGGCACGCCCCGAGCGGGCCTGTCGGCCCCGCGGGTCGTCCTGGCCCTCGAGGGGCTGGCGGTCCTGCTCGTGAGCGGGGTGGCGCTCTACCAACTCGACGCCCCGTGGTGGACCGCGCTGTGCGTCCTCATCGGGCCGGATCTCTCGATGCTCGGGTACGCCTTCGGCCCCCGATTCGGCGCGGCGACCTACAACGCCTTCCACACCTATCTGCTCGGCCTTCCGCTCGCCGGCCTCGCCCTCATCGGGGGGCCGACCTGGCTCGCCATCATCGGACTGGTGGTTCTCGGACATGCCGGGATGGACCGGATGCTCGGGTTCGGGCTCAAGTACGCGTCGGGATTCCGCGATTCCCATCTGGGACGCGTCTAGCGGGGGCGGCCCTGAACCCCGGACCCGGCGGGTGCGTAGAATCATTCGAACCGCTTCGGAGTAACGCAATGACCAGCCAGACCGACACCGCGACGCAGAGCGACATCATCCTGACCGAGGGCGCCGCCCGAGAGGTCAAGAAGATCGTTGCCGAACAGGATCTCGACGCGGAGAAGGTCCGCCTGCGCGTGGGCGTCAAGGGTGGCGGCTGCTCCGGCTTCAGCTACATCCTGGACCTGACCGAGACGCAGAAGGACTCGGACGAGGTCTTCGAGCAGCACGGGGTGAAGATCATCTGTGATCCCAAGAGCCTGCTCTACCTCTCGGGAACCACGGTGGACTTCAAGGACGAGATCATGGGGCGCGGCTTCGTCTTCTCGAACCCGAACGCGACCACCTCGTGCGGGTGCGGCTCGAGCTTCGCGGTCTGAGCCCCCTCGGGGCATGCTCGACGAACCATGGACACGCCCTCCCGGGCGTGTTTTTTCTTGCTCGGAGGTTGTCCGGGGGCGATTCGCGTTGGTACATTGGGCGTTGGCGCGGAGGAGCATGGACGTCTCCTCGGGTGGGTGTCCTTCCCGGGGTCCGAGGGGTCAGCGGTCGAGCCGGCGGTGTGTCGGTTGCCCGTGCCGGCGTGGTTGTCGCAGGGAAGGGATTTGATGAGCAGCGAGGCCGTGTCGCCCGAGACCGCGCGTGGGTTTGCGCCGCCGACCGTGACGCAGTTCAGCGTCTTCCTCTCCAACAAGGTCGGCAAGCTTCTGGACCTGGTCGAGAACTTCGAGGAGTCCCCGTGCCAGATCTGTGCGATCTCGGTGCATGAGGCCTCAGACCACGCGGTGGTCCGCATCATCGCCAACAAGGCCCAGATGGCCAAGAAGCTGCTGCGGGAGGACGGGCTGCCGTTCTCTGAGCATGATGTGCTGGTGGTCGAGCTGGGGGAGGGGCACACGCTCTCGAGCATGTGCCTGAGCCTGCTGGGGGCGGAGCTGAACATCCACTTTGCCTACCCGCTGATGGTCAAGCCCAACGGCGCCGCGACGATTGCCCTGGCCGTGGATGACCCCACGCTCGCCGGGCAGATCCTCCGGCGCAAGGGATTCCGCCTGTTTGGTGAGGCGGACCTGCCGACAGACACCTAACGCCCCGCTCGGGCCGGGGGAAACCGGGCGCCCGAATCCTGCGCCACCGCAACAATGCGGGTGTGTAGGCTGTTGGGAGAGGGGAGGCTCTGCGCTGAGCCTGCATCCGCGACTGACAGGCGTGGCGACCGGATCGCGACGCCCGCCCCCCACGTGCGGGGCGAACCCACAAGGAGCATCACATGACCCGACGCGCCACCGCCATTCCCGCGACCCTGCTCGCGGCCGCCGCCTTCTTCGCGACCCCGGCCCTCGGCGCCGGCCCAGAGTGCGGGGAGGACTGCGCCAAAGCCTGCTGCGCCGAGAAACAGGCGTGCGCCGAGGACTGCGCGAAGGCGTGCTGCGCCAACCTGGAGGAGCTTCTCCCGAACGTGAAGACCCCCGACCTGTGGCTCGGCGCCGACGCGCCCAAGCTGCAGCTCGCCCAGTTCGTCAAGGGTGATTCGGTCACGCAGTTCGAGAAGGGGCACACCTACGTCGTCGAGTTCTGGGCGACCTGGTGCGGGCCGTGCATCCGCGCCTTCCCCCACCTCTCCGAGCTGCAGACGAAGATGAAGGACGACGTGACCTTCATGGGCATCAACGTCTGGGACACCAAGAAGGGTGAGTCCCAGGGCGAGCGCATCGAACGCGTCACCGATTTCGTCAAGAGCCAGGGCAAGAAGATGTCCTACACCGTCGCGGTCGAGGACGGCGAGAAGATGTCCAAGACCTGGCTCAAGCCCGCCGGACAGGACGGCATCCCCGCGGCGTTCATCGTGGACGGCGAGGGCAAGATCGCCTGGATGGGTCACCCGATGAACATGGACGAGCCGCTCAAGCAGATCGTCGCGGGTGACTACGACATGGAGTCGGCGGCGAAGGAACTCCGGGAGCAGGCCATCGGGCAGGCGGGGTACCGCGCCTTCGCGATGGGCATCATGAACCCGGACGCCGAGGAAGCGAAGAAGGCGTACCGGATCGGCAACGCGCTGGCCGCCCAGACCTTCGCCGACAACGCGATGTTCCTAAACGCCCTGGCCTGGCCCGTGCTCGACAACGAGCGAGTCCAGCATCGTGACCTCGACTTCGCCAAGCGTCTGGCCCACCGGGCCGCGGAGCTGACCGAGTGGAAGGACGCGGGCATCCTGGACACCTACGCCCTGGCGCAGTTCAAGACGGGGGACGTCGCCGGCGCGATCAAGACCCAGACCAAGGCGGTCGAGCTGACCCCCGAGGGCGAGCAGGGGCGTGAGGAGATGGTGGACCGCCTCGAGATGTTCAAGGCCGAGGGCTGATCGCCCGCCCGAACGCCAGCACCAACGACAAAGGGGCGGAGCACTCGGCGCTCCGCCCCTTCCTTATGCGCTGATCCAGGGGCTCAGAGCAGCCCGCGTTCGCCCAGGTCATGCTCGGCGTCCAGGGCCGCCTGGCACCCCATCCCCGCCGCCGTGATCGCCTGGCGGTAGGTCGCGTCGGCCACGTCCCCGGCGCCGTACACGCCCGGGATGTTCGTCCGGCTCGAGCGACCCGGAAGGAGCAGGTACCCCGCGTCGTCAAACTGCAGCCCGCTCCCCTGGAGGAACTTCGTCGCGGGCGTGTGCCCGATCGCGATGAAGAGGCCCTTGACCTCCAGCACCCGCTCCTCACCCGTCTGCGTGTCACGCAGACGGACGCCGGTGAGCTTGTCAGAGCCGAACTGGTCCTTCTCGCTCAGGCACTCCTCCACGACCGCGTTCCAGACCATCTCGACGTTGTCCTTGGAAAGAACGCGGTCCTGCATGGTCTTGCTGGCCCGCAGCTCGTCGCGACGGTGGATGACGTAGACCGTGCTGGCGAACTTGGTCAGGTGGTGGGCCTCCTCCATCGCGGTGTCCCCGCCCCCCACCACCGCGAGGGGCTGATCGCGGAACATGGGCAGGGCGCCGTCGCAGACCGCGCACGCGCTCACGCCCCCGCCCGAGGTGGCCAGGCGCATCTCGCTCTCCAGCCCGAGCCAGTTGGCGGTGGCGCCGGTGGCGATGATGACGCTGTGGGCCTTGACGCTCTGCCCGCCGGAGGTGTGCAGCGTGTGGAAGCTCCCCTCGGGGTGGAACTCGCACTGCTCGATGTCCTCTCCGACGATCTGGGCGCCGAACCGCTCGGCCTGCCTCTGGAACATGCCCATCATCTCGGGTCCGGAGACCCCTTCCGGGAACCCCGGGTAGTTCTCCACGTCCGTCGTGAGCATCAGCTGCCCGCCCGGGAGGACCGGCCCGGGGTCCTGCTTGGGCACGCCGACGTACACCACGGGCTCGAGCCCGGCCCGGGCCGCGTAGATCGCCGCGGTCCATCCCGCCGGTCCGGAACCGATGATCACCACCTTCTTCACGTCCGTATCGCTCAACAGGCGTCCTTTCGCTTGGGGCTCTCCCGCCCAACCCCCGTCCCCCGGGCGGGTATTCCGGGGTGGGGAGCGATCCTACACCGGGCGACCAACGCGCGCAGCAAACGGGGCGTCCCGAACAGAGACGCCCCGAAGGAGAGAGTCGAAATGTGGCGCCCGTCCGGCTCAGCCCGCCGCGGCGGAGGTCCGCCCGACGTCCCCGATCCGGCGCACAGGGGCCGATTCGTTTCGCCGGTCATCCTGGAGCGGCTCCGGATCACGCCGGAAGAAGCGGCTGGGCTTGTCGTCGGTCAGCCGCTCGTGGAGACGCTCGAGCGCCTCCTCGACGATCTGACGCACCCGCTCGCGGGAGATGCCGACCTGGTCGGCGATCTGCTTGAGCGTCAGCGGCTCCTGCCCGTCGAGACCGAACCGCAGACGCAGGATCGTCGCCTCCCGGTCGTCGATCGTCTCCATCAGGTTCCGGAGGATGTTGAGTTCCTCGGCGTGGAGCGTGCGATCGTCGGGGGTGCCGACGCGTTCGTCGGCGATCAACTCGCCCAGACCCACCAGGTCGCCGTCCGAGTTCGTCGGCTCCTGGTTGGGGGTCTTGAACGCCTTGACGGCGCGCTTGATGATCTTGACCTTCTTGACCGGCAGCTCCATGTGCTCGGCCAGTTCTTCGATGGAGGGCGCCCGTCCCAGCTCGGCCTCGAGCTTGCGCGACGCCTGCTTCCACTTGGCGATCAACTCGACCATGTAGGCCGGGATGTGGATCGGCTGGGTCGCGTTGATCAGCGCCCGCTTGATGCCTTGTTTGATCCACCACGACCCGTAGGTGCTGAACCGGGCGCCCTGCGCCGGGTCGAATCCCTCCACGGCGCGCAGCAGCCCGATGTTGCCTTCCTCGATGAGGTCGGTCAACGGCAGCCCTCGCCCCGTGTAGTTCTTCGCGATCGACACCACCAGCCGCAGGTTCGAGCGGATCATCCGCTCCCTGGCGACGGGACAGTTGTCGTTGATGATGGCCCAACCGAGTTCGCGCTCCTCCTCTGCAGTAAGAAGCGGTACACGGTTGATTTCACGCAAGTACACCTGCAGATCTGACTGCAGACCCCTTGCCCGGGTCGGCTGACCAAGTGAACGGCTCACGATTTCCTACCCACCTTTCCGCAGTCTTCACCGCGGGATCTGTCTCTCCGGGCCAACGCCCGAATTCTCTGTCCTACATCCGCGAGCATAGCCGCTTTGGTTCATCGGTTGCCAGAGTTTTCCGCTCAATCTCTGGCCCTTTCACCGGGGTTTTTGGGGCCTTTCGCCGATGGTCTGGGACAACTGGACCGCTTGGCGGGGAATGTCAAAAATCTCACCGAGATTCTCAGAATTCGGTGGCCAGCCCTCCCAGCCGGTGTACCTTTCCACGTTTTTCCCCCCGAGACCGTCTCCGACGCATGGAACGCGACCTTACCGAACTCCTCAACGAATGGCCCTACGAGCCGGGCAAGATCAACGTCCGGCTCATCCGCGGCGCCGACGGTGAGCCCATCATCCAGGTCCGCCTCGACCTGGGCTTCCTCCAGATGCGTTACGAGGGTCGCCCCGACGGGGTCACCCCCCACGGCTTCGGCTCCCTGCTCGAGTACCAGGAGGCTCGCCTCGACCAGATCCTCCAGACCGGCGTCGACGCCCCTCCACCCCCGCCGCCGGGCGCCCCCATGGGCGAGCACCTCGAGACCGACCTCGACCAG
>MRWG01000710.1_pt1 | contig 29371 bp, 18 predicted proteins | sample 1013341 | NCBI WGS metagenome assembly MRWG01 (sample SAMN06117577, study PRJNA244670) | biofilm metagenome | biome: Water; feature: Cathode Biofilm; material: Biofilm; isolation source: microbial consortium enriched at the cathode of a solar microbial fuel cell | place: USA: District of Columbia ... | reverse complement strand
GACGATCTCGGCCAGCGTGTCGCGCAGCGGGTTCAGGTTGAGCGGATTGAACTGGTAGGGCGAAAACACCTTGGACATTGCGTCGACCGCCATCCAGGACGGCGAAAAGTCCATGTTGCCGGGCGACAGCAGACGGTCGAACACGCTGGCCTGGAAGGGGCTCGCCCGTGAGGCGCGCGAGATCGCCGTCCAGAACTGCCGCATCTTCTCGCGCGCGCCTTCCGCGCCGCCCTCGGCGAGGCCGCAGGCGACGACGGCCGCGTTCATCGCGCCGGCGCTGGTGCCGACGATGCCGTCGACGTCGAAATGGTCGAGCTCGAACAGCCGGTCGAGCACGCCCCAGGTAAAGGCGCCGTGCGCGCCGCCGCCCTGAAGCGCCAGGTTGATCTTCGGCTTTGCGTTCTGCTTGGTCGCGGCCATCAACCCCCCGCTTAGCGCCGTCAGATCGCCGGTCGGGCGCAACACGGCCGCGCCGATCGCGTCCCTGTGCCGTCCAGTCTGATTGGGACGATACCCGACTCTGCGCCAGACCCGAAGCCGGATCGGGTGAAGAAGACGATTCATTCCGCGAAAAAAGCGCTTTGCGCCGACCCCAGCGGCGACCATCCGCCATTCGCGCCTGCCGGGCGACGAACTCGATGGCGCGCCCGATTGATTGCGGGTCCCCGAGCCTGCATCCTCAAGATGCGTGCGGCGGTTCGGTCGCGAAGCGCACGCCGTCGCGAACCAGGAACGGACCCCGCCATGATCTTTACGCCCTACGGAGACCCGAAAAGGCCGGAGGACTATCTGGCCGCCACGGCGTTTCTGGATTTCGACCAACCCGGCGTCCGCGCCTTTGCCGAAGAGTCCGTCGGCGGAGCGGACACGCCGGTCGAGCGCGCGGTGCGGCTGTTCTATGCGGTGCGGGACCGCGTTCGCTATGACCCGTTCCGCGTGAACTTCCGGCCCGAGACCTACAAGGCGAGCACCGTCGTCGCCGAGGAGGCCGGATTCTGCATTCCGAAGGCCGTCCTGCTGGCCGCGGCGGCGCGGGCGATGGGCATTCCGGCAGCGATCGGCCTCAGCGACGTCGTCAATCACATGACGACGCCGAAGCTGCAGGAGATGATGGGCGACTGCGACGTCTTCCTGCATCACGGCTACGCCGTGCTCTATCTCGACGGTCGCTGGATCAAGGCGGCGCCCGCCTTCAACAAGGCGATGTGCGAACGCTTCCGGGTGACGCCGACGGAGTTCGACGGTCGGAGCCACGCCATCCTGCAGGAATTCGACGCGGACCGGCGCCTGCACATGCAGTATCTGAAGGACCATGGCGTTTGGTCCGACCTGCCGTTCGACCGCATCCGCGACGACTTCACCGCATACTACCCGCCGAGCTTCGGCGTCAGCGCGCCGGCGGCCGCCGCACGCTAGTCCGCGATGTCCCGCCAGCGTCGCTGGTCCCGGTGCATCAGCATCAGCGCGTCCTCCGGACCCGAGGAGCCCTGGTCGTAGAGGATCGGCCGATCGCCGCGCTCTTCGACGCCGGCGATGATCGGATCGATCCATTCCCAGGCGGCCTCGACCTCGTCCTCGCCCATGAAGAGCGTCCGGTCGCCGCGGATGACGTCCATGACGAGCCGTTCATAGGCGTCCGGCATCCGCACCTGGTCGCCGAGCTTGTCGGCGAAGGTCATGTCGAGCTCCGCGTCGGTCAGGCGCATGCCGCCCGGCCCCGGATCCTTGATCGTCATCCCGAGGGTGATGCCCTCTGCGGGCTGCAGGCGGATCGACAGCACATTGTGCCGCATGGCGCCGCTCGTGTCCGAGAAGATGGAATGGGGCGGCGCCTTGAAGGCGACCGCGATTTCGGAGAGCCGCGCGCGCAGCCGCTTGCCGGTGCGCAGATAGAACGGGACGCCCGACCAGCGCCAGTTTTCGATATTGGTCTTGAACGCGACGAAGCTTTCCGTCCGGCTGTCGTCGACGCCGACGTCCTTCAGATAGCTCTGCGCGCCGTTCGTGGGTCCGTACTGGCCGCGAATGAGGTTGTTCGGATCGTCGAGCGGGCTGAGCGCGCGCAGCACCTTGAGCTTCTCGCCGCGCACGGCGTCCGGCTCGAAGCGCGCCGGCGGCTCCATCGCCGTCAGGCATAGCAACTGCAGCAGATGGTTCTGCGCCATGTCCCGCATCGCGCCGATGCGGTCGTAATAGGGCCCGCGCCCGCCGACCCCGACGCTCTCTGCGACGGTGATCTGCACGTGATCGACATGATGGGCGTTCCAGAGCGGCTCGAAGAGCGCGTTGCCGAAGCGCAGCGCCATCAGGTTCTGCACCGTCTCCTTGCCGAGATAGTGGTCGATCCGGTAGATGCGCCGCTCGTCGAAATGCCTGGCGAGCGATCGGTTGAGCGCGCGCGCCGACTTCAGGTCGTGCCCGAACGGCTTCTCGACCACGATGCGCGCATCGCCGCCGGCGAGGCCGGCCGCGGCCAGCCTGGCGGCGATCGGGCCGAACATCGCCGGCGCGACGCCCAGATAGAACGCCCGGACCGCGTTCGGCCGCTCGTTCAATATCGCGGCCAGGTCCGCCCAGCCATCTTCCGACTGGGCGTCGATGGCGACGAAGCTCAGCGTGGCCAGGAACGCCCGGCGCGTCTTGGCGTCGATCTCGGCTTCGGGCAGGTGTTCCCGCAGCGCGTCGTCCATGAGCGCGCGGTAGTCCGCCGTCGTCAGGTCCGTTCGCGCGGCGGCGATGATCCGCGCGTCGTGCGGCATCTGCCCGTCGCGCAGACGGTGGTAGAGCGCCGGGATCAGTTTCCTGCGAGCCAAATCGCCCGTCCCGCCGAATACGACGAGATCGAAGCTATCGACCGGAACAACGCGTGCGACCATGCGACATCCTCTGGGCGCTTCTGTCCGCCACACGGAGTCGCATTGACGGATCGGGGGCGGGCGTCGGGTTCCGGAGAGTATTGGCGCGGCTTGCATGTGCGAGCGAACCCGTCTCCCGCTTTCTGGCCTATTTTGCAGGGAATCTACAGGGAATTCTGGAAGTTTCAGGCTCTCTGACCACGCGAATGTGCCTCTAAGTGCGCGATATATCGATCTGAATCGAGGAATTCCCTACTCGCAAGAACAGGGAATTTAGGCTGGCCGAACAGGGATCTTGGTTTCGAGATCAGGGAAGCGGGATTGGTTGAACAGGGAGCACAGACGGCTGTGCAGCCCTCGTGCGTGGCCAAAAGGGATCACGACCCGCAGGACGGCACTGGCCATTGGCCGGCGTTCCGAGTTTGGGCGCCGCGCTGCCTTGACGTGCTCGTGAAAGCATACGAAGCCAACCGCCATGCGCATTGCACGAACGGACATTCGCCGGGCCATCGGTGAGCCGGCGTTTTCCCGGGGCCATGACTATTTTGTCCGGGGCAAGGTCTTGGCCGTGACAGTTGACGACGCTGGCCTGATCAACGGCGAGATCTCGGGTAGCGGGCGGCGGCGTTATCAGGCGACCGCGCGGGTTGCCTTCACCCCATCCGGGACGTTGGGCTCTGTCCGTGGTCACTGCACGTGCCCGGTTGGTGTGAACTGCAAGCATGTCGCCGCCTTGCTGCTGGCGGCGGGGGAAACCGGCGCGGCGGCGGCGGCGCCAGCGGCCGCCGCCGCGCTGCCGCATCAAGCAAGGCCGGTCGCCCCGGCCCCCGCAAGGCTCCCTGGCGCGGTGCAGGTCTGGCTGGACCGCTGGCGGGAATCGTACGGCGATGCCGAAGCCGCCCAGCAGGCTTCCCGATCAACCGGCGACCGCCTGTTCTATGTTTTTCGTCGCGACGAACGCGGCGAGGCGGCGATCGTCCCGTTCAAGGCCTACGTCAGGAAGGACGGCGGCGTGGGCACGAACGCCAAGGAATATAGCGGCTACAACGTCTCCAATTTGCCGGCCTTCGCCACTTCCGTCGACGCCGGCCTGCTGGCGCGGCTAGGCTATTTCAGCGCCAAGACCTGGCCCCGCCGCTACAACTGGCCAGAAGGCGAGGCGCTGCGGGCCTTTCTGCAGGAGGTCGTGGCGACCGGCCGGGCGCGGGCGCTGGATATTCGCGGCCCGGCGCTCGCCTGGGCGCCGTCGCGCCAGGTCTCGCTAGCCTGGGAAGCGACGGAGACCGGAGATCAGCGGATCGTCGCCCGGGAGGATGCGACGGGCGACGCGCTCGACCTGTTGCCTTTCCCGGAGCCGGTCTACCTGGACGCTGCCGCAGGCGAGATCGGCTTCGCGGAGACCGGGCTGCCGCCCATGACCGCGGCCCGGCTTGCGTCCGCGCCGCCAATCCCGGCGGAGGCCGCGGAGCCAGTGGCCGAGGCGATACGGGAACTGAATGCCGCTATCCCATCTCCGAGACTGGTCCAGGTGGAGGAGCGGGTCGGCGTTGCGCCCGAGCCGCGCCTGACGCTGTTCGGTCACGAACGCAAGCAACGCATGCCGTCGCGTTACTGGTTCCGGGAGCCAGCGGAGCCGGCGACCAGGATTTATCCCTGCGGCCGGATCAGCATTGCCTACGCGGGCGCCGAGGAGGTACACCGGCCGGGTGAGGGGCCAGATATTCGCATGGTCGAGAACGGCGGCGTAGTGGTCATCCGCCGAGACTTGGCGCGCGAGACGCAGTTCGCTGGCAACCTGGAGACAATCGCCGAGCCCTACGAGGGCCTCCATCCCGACCTGATCGAGTTTGGCGGCACGCCGCCAAAGCCGGTCCGGGAGGCGCACGTTGTATTTCCGCCAATCGTTCCGGAAGAGTGCCACATCGATGCGCTGGCCCTGGCCTTTACAGCCGAGGCTGTTCCGGAACTCCGCGCCGAGGGCTGGCAGGTCGATATCGACCCGAGCTGGCCCTTTCGCATCTACGACGGGCCGGTCAACTACAGCGCTGGGTTCGAGGCCTCCGGGACGGAGTGGTTCTCCCTGGCGCTGACGCTGGAGGCCGGCGGCCAGACGCTCGACCTGACGGCGATCGTGTTGCAGATCATTGCGGTGCTGCCAGTGGACGAATTGGGCGATCTTGAAGCCGGGTTCGATGTCGAGGAGTTCCTTTCGGAGCAGGTCTTCTACCCGGTGCTCCCCGATGGCGCGCATGTCCCTATCGCGGGCGAGCAACTCGCTGGCTTTGTGACGGCGTTTCTGGAGGCGCAGGGGCTGGTCGGTTTCCATCGGGCGGAGGCGGGGCGGGCGGCCGCACTGGCGGGGGCCCTTGAGGGCTGCGGCGTCGCATGGTCTGGCGGCCGGGAAATCCTGGAGCTCGGCCAGCGCCTGCAGCGCCTGAAACAGACGCAGGATAGTCTGCCGCCGCCCGGGCTCACGGCCGAGCTGAGGCCCTACCAGCGCACGGGCTACGGCTGGCTGCGCGCCTTGAGCGATACCGGCTTCGGCGGCGCGCTCGCCGACGACATGGGCCTCGGCAAGACGGTGCAGGCGCTGGCGCTCTTGGCGCACCGGCATCTGGAAGCCGGCTGCGACCGACCAAGCCTACTGGTCGCGCCGACCAGCCTGCTCGGCAACTGGCGACGCGAAGCCGCGCGCTTTACGCCGGATCTGAAGCTCCTGGTCCTCCACGGGCCAGACCGGCGCGCCCGCTTCGCAGAGATCCCGAAACATCATCTGATCGTCACTACCTATCCCCTGGTCAACCGCGACCACGCGGATATCTTCGTTCACAGTTACGACTTGGCGATTCTAGACGAGGCGCAGGCGGTCAAGAATCCCGCTGCGGCCATGGCGAAGCGCATCCGCGAGATTGACGCGCGGATGCGCCTGGCGCTGACAGGCACGCCGATGGAGAACAATCTGCAGGAGCTCTGGGCCCTATACGACTGGCTGATCCCTGGCCTTCTTTGGGATCGCAAGGAGTTCGCAGCGAAATATCGCCGGCCGATCGAACAGCAGGGCGACAGGGCGAGGCAGCGCGAGTTGTCGATCCGGCTGAAGCCCTTCCTGCTGCGCCGGACCAAGGAAGAGGTGGCGTCCGATCTGCCGCCGAAGACGGTGATCGACGAGTTCATCGCACTGGAAAGCGGGCAGGCGGCGCTCTACGAGAGTATCCGTACGGCGATGGACGTCCGCGTGCGCGAGGCGATCGCCAGCCGCGGGCTAGCCGCCTCGCGTATCACCATCCTGGATGCGCTGCTGAAGTTACGCCAGGCCTGTGGCGACCCTGGTCTGGTCAAGCTTGCCGCCGCGCGCAAGGTCACGGAAAGCGCCAAGCGGGCGCGGCTGCTGGAGCTACTGGAGGAACTGGTCGCCGAGGGGCGCAAGGTGCTGGTCTTCTCTCAGTTCGTCGAGATGCTGCGCCTCATCGAGGCGGACCTGGCGACCCGCGGTTGGGACTACGCTCTGCTGCATGGCCAGACCCGCGACCGCGATGCGGAGATCGAAAAATTTCATTCCGGCCAGACCAACCTCTTTCTGATCAGCCTAAAGGCTGGCGGCGTCGGCCTGAACCTGACAGCGGCCGACACGGTGATCCTCTACGATCCCTGGTGGAACCCAGCAGTAGAGCGCCAGGCCATGGATCGGGCCCATCGCATTGGCCAAGACAAGCCCGTCTTCGTCTACCGCCTGATCGCCGAGAACACCGTCGAGACCGCGATTCAGAACATGCAGGCCCGCAAACAGGCTCTGGCCGACGCTCTTTTCGAAGGCGCTGGCGACGGCCCGCTGGCGCTCACCGAAGAAGACCTCGTTCAACTATTTGGCGCGGGGTGAGGTTTGGGTTTTCGCCGGAGCCTCCACTTCAGCCGACCTACAGATTGGCGTCAGGGACCCTGGCGTGCTTTGGTGGCTATCGGGGCGTTCCGGCTGTCCGTCTGTCGTATCGCTCTACTATCCCTTAATGGAGGCTCCAGCATGTCTGAGAGAGACCAGTATATCGAGAAGGCCAAGGCGCGGCTCGATCAGTGGAACGCTGAAATCGACAAAATGGAGGCGAAGCTTGATGAGGCCGAAGCCGACGCCAAAATCGAACATCAGCGGCAGCTTGATGAGATGCGCACGCAGCGCGATGAGGCGGAGGCGAAGCTAAAAGAGCTCCGCGCGGCGAACGATGCGGCCTGGGAAGACGTCAAGACCGGCTTCGACAAGGCTTGGGGAAACATCTCCGATGCCTTCGAGAGAGCTTTGTCAAGGTTCCGTTAGAACGCGGCGTCCGCTTTGAAGAAACCAGGATTGTGAACCGGCGCCGGACCGGGACCCCTTTGAGCGAAATTCTATCAAAAAAATTCATGACGCCGACCGGCGTGGAGTTCTCCTGCCGAACAACATGAATCGTCTTTGTGACGATGGCGCAAAAAATCCAGCCATGTTAGCGGCAAACAAATCTCGTTCAGCGGAGTCTTAATCGCGCGTTCTCAGACTGATCCAGGTCAAATCCCACCGCGGCTACAAGAGTTATATTTAGAGAAGTCTGTGCGGCGCCTTCCACAGAGGGAGACCGAGTATGTGGATTCGAAACTTGACCATCAGTTCGGCCATAGCAGTGTTGGCGTTCGCTGCGACCGCGATAGCGGCGGAGACCGGACCTTGGGCGCAACCCAACTTGTCTGGCGACGACGCGCAAAGTTGGTTGCCCGAGAATATGACGCCCGGCCAAGAACGCCGCATGCAGCGCCATTGGATCTTCATCAATTTCGGTCTGCCCCGGGCCTATCGGAGCGTGAAGAGCCCGTTTCTTGCCAGCGAGGAGAACATCCGGGAGGGCGGGAGAAGCTATCGCACCTTCTGCCACGTCTGCCACGGGGCGCAGGGCCGCGGCGACGGCGACGCTGCGCGCAGTCTGGCGCCGTCACCGGCAGTATTGGCTGAGCTCACGCGCGACCCGGCCGTGGTCGACGGGTATCTGATGTGGGCGATCTCCGACGGCGGCGTGGCTTTCGACAGCGACATGCCGGCCTACAAGGAACTTCTTTCTGAAGATGAAATCTGGCGGATTATCGCCTATATGCAGGCCGGCTTTCCAGACTGAGCCGGGCCATGGGGCCTAGCCTATGCTTGGCATTGACACTTTAGCCGAGCTTAGGGTGAGGGGCCGCAGGCTTGGCGGGTGAAACCGCTCTCGTTCAAGCGCCACCGCGGCATTGACACATTAACCAGGCCGCCGGCGTAAGGGCCTTAGGCTTGACCGATGAAACCGCTCCCTTTCAAGCGTCATCGCTTTCCGCCGGTCGTGATTCTCCATGCCTTCGGGCTCTACGCCCGCTTCACGCGGTCCTTTCGTGACGTTGAAGAGCGGCTGGCCAAACACGGCGTCGACGCCTCGAATGAAACCGTCCGTCGCTGGTTTCTGAATTCGGCCGTTTGGCCGCGCGCAATCTCCGCCAGAGCCGTCCACGGTGTGGCTCAGCATCGCATGGTGACCCCGCTATATCCTATCTTTCCAGGAGCTTACGCCGCTGGTCGGCGCGCAAAATCCATGCCGATCGACAAACGGGGGAACCCGAGTCGCTGTAGTCCGAACACGGGTTAACGCGGCAATGCCAGTTTAGGACTTCACCCTGGATTGACATAGGTTCACTCCAAGCCGCGGCTCTCGTTTAAGCGTCATCGCACAGACCTTCGCCGCCTCAGTCGGACGCTGGCTTCATGCAACAGTACCGCCGCTTGTGCTCACACCGAACTTGCGGAAGCATTGTGAAGTTGGGCACAGCGACTGCCGCCCATGACGGCAGGGCGTGTCCACCCTGCCATGAGGTTCTAAAAAGGTGTCAGGTCGATCGCAAAGAATATCGGCTCCATGAGCATGCTTCGTCGAGCGCGCCTAAGGATCCTGGTTCTCGCGGCGCTTGTCGTCGCAATCGCCCTTGCTGTTGTCGAGGGGCTGCACTGGTGGCGCCATGTCACCGTGACAAGCGGATGGATCGACGCCGACTTCACGGTCATGGGTAGCAGCATCAATGGCCGCATCAAACGCATCGAGGTGCGCAAGGGGGACGTGGTCGGCGCGGGGGCGCTGCTTGCGACCATGGACGCCGAAATCGCAGAGCTTGACGTGGCGTCGATCCGCTCCGACCTCGCGAAGGCGAAGGCAGAACGGGCTCAGGTCGATGCAGAACTCCGGGCCTTTCGCCAAGACATTGAGGATCGTGTCGCCACGTTGAGGGCGGTGCTCACGTTGCAGAGGCGCGAAGCCGAAACATTGCGACGGCGCCTTGGGGTCGCTCAAGAGACGTTGGACCGGAAAGCCAAGCTCGTCCGTCGGCAGACAATCTCCAGGCAGACGGAGGACGACGCCCGGAGCAAGCTCCTCGAAATCGCCAGCGACCTTGGCGAGCTCGAGACCGAGATGGCGGAGAACCGTCGCAGAATCGAGGAGCTTAAGGGTCGCAAGGGCGAGGAGGCCATCTATCGGGCGCGCGCCGCAGTCATCGACCAGGAAATCGAGAAGCTCAGCATCCGGTTGCGTCAGAGCGAACGGCTTATGGAAAAGATGCATATCCATGCGCCGCTCGAAGCGGTGGTGAACGAAGTTTACGTGAATGCCGGCGCGTACGTAGAGGACGGGGACAAAGTGATGCTTCTGCACGATCCAAAGAAACTTTGGGTCGAGGCGCTGGTTGATGATTCAGAAGTCCGCCACCTCGCGCCAGGACAGCCCGTCGAGATCGACGTGGAGGCGTACCCTTACGAGACATTTTATGGCGTGGTGACGGCGGTCGGCCGGGTCACGGTCGGCGCGATCAACGGCGAAAACAACGCCTCCCGCGCGACGCCCCAGATTCCGGTGATCGTGGACATCGAGCCGACTGACCGACAGCTCTGGCCAGGCGCGCGGGCGACGGTCAACATCCGCATCCGGTAGGGCTGCGCAATGGACCTATCGCGGTTTGACTGGCGTATCGTGATGATCGTCGCAACGGCCGCGATGCTAATCCAGCAGGCATTCTCCTACGTCTGCCAGATCGTCATGCCGATCCTGGCGGACCGCCTAGCCGAGGAGTTTGGGATTTCTCGGGGCTGGCTTGGCCTCTATCTCGCGCTGCAGAACGTCATTGCGATCGTCGCGGCGATCGGCTGCGGTGGGTTCATCCGGCGCTATGGGGCTGTCCGGGTCAGCCAGATGACGCTGCTGCTGATGGGCTGCAGTCTCGTCGTCATCGCTTCCGGTCAGCTCTGGCTTTATCCGCTTGGGGCGATGCTAATGGGCGCCGCCTCGGTCTCGACGCCGGCCAGTTCGCACATCCTGGCGCGGGTGTGCCCACCGCACCTTGCGCCGCTCGTATTTTCAATCAAGCAGACGGGCGTTCCGGTTGGCGCATTGATCGGCGGTCTCCTGTTGCCGTTCCTCCTGAGCGTGGTCATCTACAGCGCGGCGCTGGGGGACACGATCCGCCTAGGGCATTTTGGGGCCGCCTTCGTGACCGCAATGATTGTATTCGCGGTCTCGCTGGCGCTACAGCCGATCCGCGCCCATTTTGACAGCGATCGGCTGCCGGCCACGCGCATCACCTTCGGCGACCTGCCAGCGACCGTAAAGGCGGTTCTAAGCAATCCGCCTCTGCGGGACATCGCCTTCGCCGCGTTCGCCTTCGGCGGCCTGCAGGCCCTATTCGCCGGCTTCTTCGTCCTCTTCATGATCGATGGCCTCGGCTACTCCGAGATCGAGGCCGGCAGCGCATTCGCGATAGCGAGCTTCATGGCCATCTGGGCGCGCATCCTTTGGGGCTGGCTGGCTGGCGGCATCGTGCCGCCACGCCTGCTGCTGGCCGCTATCGGCATGATCGCTGGCCTCTCTGCGCTAGCGCTCGCCGCGTTAGACCGCAGTTGGGGGCTGTTTGAGATTACGGCCGTTGCAATCGTCTTCAATATGAGCGCGATCAGCTGGCACGGGCTGCTGCTGGCCGAGACGGCACGGCTGGCGCCAAGGGAGAACGTCGGCGGCGTGACTGGCGGCGTGCTCTCATTTACCAGTATCGCTATGATGATCTACCCTGCGGCATACGGCGCGATCCTGGCCGCGACGGATAGCTATAGCCTCGGTTTCTCCCTTGCGGCCATTCCTGCGTTTCTTGCGTTCCTGATCTTCGTCAACACGCCGGTCACAGGCTCCTGGCTGACATCGGCGGCACGCGCCGCCCGTTCGGTTCGCCCCGTGACGCTGGCGCAGGGCGCCGCCGCCGTCGGCCTCGGCGCTGGCCTGGGCCTCGCCTGGGACATGTTAAACTGAACCGGAACTGTCACCTGTTCGGCGTCAGGGCTTATGGGCGACATTGAGGTGATTTCAGATTGGGGGGCTGGCTCATAGTTACTGCCAAGCAGTGGAAATGAGATAGAAACCGTGGACGGCGAAGCCGCCTACCGACCCGGTTGTGAAGGGGCGTTGGTGGTGCATTCTGAGGTCTGTAAATTCTGCTGATCGGGTCGCTCAGCGGGTCCGGGGCCATGGCCCCGGACCCGCCGAGGCTCCATCCCGGTTCTTTCCTCTGCCAAGGAGAACCGGATGCAGACCAAAGACGATAGGATCATCGCCGCTGTGATGGAACAGTTGATCGAAAGCGGCCCGGACGGGCTCGGCGCGGCGTTCGCGGCAATGCTGAACCCCGCCATGCGCATCGAGCGCGACCGCCATCCTACTCGAGATCGACGAGCAATGGATCGGCGCGGACAGAGCTTACCTCAACATGAAAAGCCGGGATGCCTAGAACCCGACGCCACGAATTTACAGACGAAACGTTGCTCTATCTCGGCTGGCCGAACAGGGATTCCATTTTCGCAATCAGGGAAGGGAAAGCCTCGCTTCGGCCATAGATATGATTTCCTAGGCGTTTGGGGCCCAGCCCAGTCGCATGGATGGGTTTGGGGTGAGGCCAGGCTCGTCAGGACAGGCGCTCGGGGCGTTACTGCATCGATCGCCGGTTTGCGCACCCGAATTCAGAGCCTTAGCCTCAGCATCGAAATCGGCTGATCGTTTCGGGATGCGCCTAGATGAAGTTCTGCCTGCATTTCGCAAACACGACATACCCGGATCCCGAGAACGCTAGGCGTTTGGCTATTGCTGCCGAGGCGGCTGGTTTCGAGTCCGTCATGGCGACAGAACACGTCGTGATCCCGACACACTATGAATCGAAGTATCCGTATTCAGAGTCTGGGCGCATGTCGAGCAGTATGGCGTCGCCGCGGCCCGACCCGCTCGCTTGGCTGACATATGTCGGCGCTTTGACTTCCCGGTTGCGATTGATCACCGGCGTCATGGTTCTGCCTCAACGCAACCCGCTTGTTTTGGCGAAGCACGCCGCGACGATCGATCATCTGACCGGCGGCCGACTGGAACTTGGGATTGGCGTCGGATGGCTGCGAGAAGAGTTCGAGGCGCTCGGCGTTCCTTTTGAACGTCGCGGCGCCCGGACTGACGAATACATCGAAGCGATGCGCGCTTTGTGGGATCGCGACGATGCGCGCTATGAGGGCGAGTTCGTCTCGTTCAAGGGCGTCAGCTCCAATCCGAAACCGACCAACGGCCGCGTGCCAATCGTCGTGGGCGGCAATTCGAAAGTGGCGTTGAGCCGTGCCGGTCGATACGGAGATGGATACTTCCCGGCGACCGGCGCCGCTGCATTCGACGTCGCTGAGGCCATTCAGGCATTGCATGCCGCGGCGCGTGACGCAGGCCGCGATCCGAGCTCGATCGAGGTCATGACAGGCTGTCCAGATGCGTTGCCGGGGTCTGGCAAGGACCCGCTGGCCGCAGTGGCGGCGCGCGCCGAGATCGGCGTTCACAGGGTCGTCTTGCCGCTTGCCGCATTCAAGGCTGACCTGGAAGGCATGCTGGCCGAGTTCGGTGAAAGAGTAATTGCACCTTTGAACGCCTAGGCCGGTGTTAGGACAGGGTGGGCGGGGTGCCAGCCAATGGTTGGAAGGAGATAGCTTACGTGGAAGTGCCTGCCGATCAGGACGCACCGACTGGCGACCAGCTTGAAGCGGACCAAGGCATCTTCGTGCGCGATGTCCTTGGATATCTGAGGGAACGCGATATCGATCTTTTGCTGTGCATGGAACTCCATGCAGATGCGGCCCTGGCAAAGCACCTCGCAACACGCGCCGGCCTGGCAGACGCGCGGTTCAATGGCGCTTGGGTCTCGGTCTCGAACACCGATGGCGAAAGCGACTTGATAGTGATCTTTCAAACCCCGAACGCCGGGGACGTCGTGCTGCTAATCGAGAACAAGATCGACGCGAACTTCCAGCCCGACCAAGCCAAACGCTACCGGATCCGCGCGGACCAGTTCGTTGACGAAGCGGAAGCTAGCAGAGCTCTCACAATGCTGGTTGCCCCTGCAGAGTATGTCGAAGGAGCGGAAAGCGAGCCGTTTGACGTCAAAGTGACCTACGAAGAGATTTGTGCGTCACTTGCGGTGTCAGACGATCCTCGATCCAAGTTCTTTAGCGGCGAGCTCGCCGCTGCGATCGAAAAACGGCGTCAGAGGTCACTGAAGATCGCAAGCGACGTTGCGACCGATCTATGGACGCGGATCTGGCAGCTGTCGCAGGAGATAGCTCCTGACCTCAACATGTGGAGGCCAAACGAGAAATCGAGGAATGAGGGGTTCATCTACTTTCGGGGCTGTCCGGCTCTGGCGCATTCCAAGCTGATCGATATCGTTTACAAATTCGAGACTGGAAATGCAGACCTACAGCTCCGCCAAACCATGGAATCCGACCTCCGCGCACGGTTGGGTGATGTAATTGATGCTGACATGCAAATCGTCCAGGCCGGGAAATCGGCCTCGGTTCGGATCAAAATTCCAATTGTAAACAGTAGCTCAACCAAGTTGCAGGAAGACAAAATTCGAACTGGCTTGTCTGCCTGCGCCCGGCTGCTTGATTTCTATCGGCTGAACAAGGCGGCGATTGGCAGGTGAGATGCATAGTGGCCTCCTTGGATGCTCCACGTTTAGGCTTAGCGCTTCACCTGCTGGAGCCCAGTGACGAGTGTTGTGCAAGGAAACGCACCCAAGCACCTAATTCGACCTGAGATTACGCTCGGACGTAGCTTTCGCTTGGGGGATTTGCCAGACTTGCTAGGGTTACCACTCACTTCCTTTAAATTTTTTGGATGAATCTGATGGCTCATAATTGGACGAAGGATAAAATCGCACAAATGTCTGAGAAGGCACGAGACGCGCTGTATGACCGCTGTAAAAAGAAATCAGAGGAGAAAAAATACATGGCCGATGCACATTCAATAATGAAATTATGTCAGGAGGTAGAAATCGAGTCATCTGTTCCGCCGAAAACAAAAAACTCACCAGATGATTTTATCATAAACTGGGATTCGCATGGGCATAACAAAAGAAGCTATTTATATCTTGACGGAAGTGTAATTGGAATAATTAGAAAGAGGCATAATCATGGGCCTAATTTGGGCGATGATGTCTACGAGCTAGAATTGTATAATATTGATCACGAAGCGCATACATTTTACTACATTGAAGATGCCCGTTTGGCTGCCGACAAGCTAGTCAGAGAAAGACGCGGTGACTGCTGATCAAAATTGCGCAACGGTTGATGAGGCGCGGCGGGCGACGCGCTCTGTGCACTGGCAGCAGCGCATGAAGTCATAGAGGCGCCATGAGATTCGATCCGAAGGACATCGTTGAACACCTGCGCCATAACCTGGAGCGTTATCCCCTTGTAGATGGGTTCCCTGTCCTCCGCGAACTTCTGCAAAATGCCGACGATCCAAAGGCGGAAGCGGAAAGTGTAGCCGTAAGTCTCCTAACTGGGTGGCCGGAAGCTGCTAATCCTTTGCTCCGTGGGCCTGGACTTCTCGTCGTCAACGACGGTGGTTTCGACGCTCGTTCGTCCAATGGCATGCAAACCTTTGGAGGGAGCGTGAAGGCGCTCGACGAAGCTGCCGTAGGGCGGTTCGGCCTCGGGCAGAAATCCGTCTTTCACCTTTGTGATGCGTTTGTCGTCGTTCCGTACGGTTACGGGACAGAGCACACCCCCTTCGTCGTCAATCCTTTCGAGACGCTCGGGCGCGAAGGCGACGACTGCCTTCGATGGGCCAGGATCGACGACAGCGACGCCGCCCTTATCGTTTCAGCGGGGGAACGCTGGATTTCCTCTGTCCGCAGATTGAATCTGTGGTTCCCGCTAAGACGTCCCGGGCTGCGCCCAAAGCCAAAGAGCAACGGCGTAGTCGCCACGGATATCGTGCCTGAGGACCTCTCGCGCCTTGCAGACCAGCAACGCCTTGCGGAAATGCTCGCCTCTCTGCGCCATGTGCGCCGCGTGGCGGTCGATATCAGCGGTTTGCAAGTTGAACTCGACCGCGATGCGGCCCCTGGCATGGTCGGCTACGCCTTAGCTCCGGGTGACCGCAGTTTCGGCGGCGCGCTTGGCCCCAGCATCGTAAGCCTCGGCCGCGAGCGGCGTGCGTCTGACGCCTTCCGCAGCGACCTCCGGCGGTCAGATAACTGGCCACGCAGCCGTGATCCCGAAACTGACGAGGAAGTGCCGCAGAAGGCTACACCCCACGGTGCTGCAATCCTGGTGATCGAGCAGGGAAGCAATGGGCAGCTAGTCGCGGATTGGTCTGTGCTCCTGCCGGTGACAGAGGCTTTTGACGCTCTGAACTACGACGGCAAGGGGCGCCTGAAGCTGCTCCTCCACGGCTGCTTTTTCGTCGACAGCGGGCGCAAGGCCGTTATCGGGCTCGAGGATGCCGACCAGCAACATCTCGTTCAGAAGCCTTTGAACGAGGCCACGCTGCGCGCCGAATGGAACCGTAGCCTCCGCGATGGACTTGTTTTGCCGCTGATCCCGGGCGTCTTTCATGACGCGCTGTTACAACAAGCGCTCTCCGGCGAGGCGCTTGCCGACGCGGTCAGGGCGCTGGCGACCAGCAACTTCGGCCGCAAGCATCGCGAAGCCATAGCGGCTGAGCATGTGTTGGCTCGGTGCGTTGACACCACTCGAGGCAGCACGGTCGCGCGGTGGCGACTTGTGCCTGCCGGGACGGCGTTGCGACCCATTCCGGCGCCCGATGAGCGCGGGCGCGTCGCGCTCATCGAGCTGATGCCCGATCTAGTCGACTGGGCTGTGGCGCGCAATCTCACACTGGTCTGCGGTAAGAACGCACTGCTCGCACCAGCTGAGCCCAGCTGGAGCCCCGAGGAGCTAAAGGAGCTTCTGGCGGGGCTCGCGCCCGCGTGCTTTGGAAGCGAAAGACATACACGCTTTCTCACCGAATTCCTGTCTGACGCGTGCTCTAACAATGATCTGCAGGTGGCCGCAGCAGGACCGGTCATCGACCGCCTCAGAGAGGCGATCGCTTCAGATCGCGCGCTGGCGCCGCATGTCCGGATCTCTGAGGTTCTAGCCGCCGTCGATTGTGGGAGCATCCTTTCACTGCCCCCCTTCGCCTCCGAACGCTACGTGTTGCGCGCGCTCGCGCAGGCGCAGGACTCACCGCTTTGCCTGCCTCGGGCATGGCTACCGGAGGCAGCGGCTGACGACCTGACGCTCGACGCTGACAAAGCCCTGCCGCTGATTGCCGCTTTGCAGCCGCTAATCGCAAACCAAGCGCAAAGCGAGGCTGCCGGTGCGGCATCCCTCGCCGTCGTGCGCCAACTCAAGAGTCTTGAAACGGCGCTTGACTGCTCGGAACTGCGCAATCTTCCTGTGGTGCGAGCGCTCGATGGCGGCGGAAGCCGCCTATTGAGCCTTGCCGAACTTCACGCCGCCGACCGCGAAGGACGGCTGTTCCGTGACACACCGCCGGCGCGAAAACTTCTTGGGCTCTTGCGCGTTGCACTGCCCTGGTCAGAGCTATTCATACTGCCCAACGCCGTTGCTGACGCGCTGAACGACGTAAGCCGTGGGCCATCCGCCGGTTCGGCCTTCCGCTTGTCTAACCTTGATGGGGGCGCTGCCTGTTATTTAGCTCGGAAGGCCGAGACGTTCGGTCCGCCTCCGGCCCGCGCCGTTCTGCTGAACCACATTTTCACGGAAGATAAGGACAAGCGCGACGCCCTGCGTGCGCTTGCAGCAGGGGATCGGCGCGCCCTTGATCCTGGAGTCAAGCTCGTCGCTCTCCGCGAGACAGCCCCGGCGCTGGACGCGCTGATCGCGCGGCTGATCACGACTTCGGCGCAAGATACTCTGGTGCCTTCAGAGGTTATCGACAATCTCGATCGGGGCAAGGCACGCCACTTGTCGATCGCTACTATCGAGGGAGCTGATCTTGGCGATCTGCTCTGCCGCCATTCTGAGGAGTTGCTCGAGCAGGGCCTCGACCAAGAGACATCCGAGGCAATCCTGTGCGCTGGTATCCCCGAAGAATCCCTCCGCAAACTGCCGATCCTACCGACAATGCGGGGCGGTTGGACGCATTCGGATAACCTTTACCAATCGAACCCGGATTGGTCTGTCCCGGCGAGCATGACTGCCCTTGTGCCAATGCTCGGTGGCATCAAGAAACAGCAAGCCAAGAGATGCGCCGAGGCGCTAGTGCATCACTGGTCACCTGAGGCGCAGATCGCCCTTTGTCTCGACCAACCTGACCCCTCTCACTTTGCTGCCGAGATCATCGAGGCGCTCATCTGCGTTGAACGGCCTGATTTGGACCGCCTCCGCCAGGTTCCATGGCTCGTTGACCGGCTTGGAATTGCTTGGGAGCCCGAGAATGTGCTCGACCTGCCTTACGATATCCAGACTGCCGCGCGCCAGGCGCTCGGGGACGACTTGCCGTTCCTGCCGGTAAGCGAAATCACCCCGGCGCTTCGCGACCACCCAGGCTTTGCCGCTTTGCGCGACAAGAAAGTACTTAACGACAGGGCTAGCTCTATTCAGAGGCTGCTCCGCATAGTCGATGATAAGAAGCCAGTCGCCTACATGGGCGAGGCAAACGAGGAGTTGGTGAGGGCGCTCACCGACCTCGCTTCTAAGGGCGCTGCTCCGCCACTTGCCGGCTGGCCTCTTCTCGCCGCCGTGCTCCGGGAGCTTGCGACAGGCGACCAGAAGAACGCAGAGCGCGCGCGCGAGATTGTCACGTATTTTGCGACCGTCGACAGCAAATCGTCCGTAGACGTAGGTAACTGGCTCAACGCCTTGGCGAGAACGGCGCAAACGGAGCAAGGTACGACTCGCGCAGCGAAGGGTTTTGCCCGCATCGCCTATGAGGCGGGCTTCAAGGCGATGATTGAGTGGCCCATCTCTGGGTTCGAGGCGACCATAGGCTCAATAATGGTCCCAACTGCCGCGGGCACTTGGAGGCCAGGTTGCGAGGTTGCCGCGCGATGCACTGGCGTTGGGCCGGATGTCCTACTCGACTCGAACCTCGCCGAGCTTTTGCCATTGGACGATGATTCGGCCGCTGCGGAGGACAGACCGACTGAAGAAGATAATTCCAATTTAGCGCAGGCAGAAACGTCAGATGAAGATTGCACTCAAAGCTTAGAGGCACTTCTGTCACGACTTCGCGCGCAAGTGCCAGAGCAGGCGCTAGCTCTGTTTGCCGCTCTAGTCGCTGACCGAGAGCTCTTCGAGAGGCTTGCGCGCGACCGCCTGGCATTACCGCAAGCACGAGTCTTGGCACTCCAGAACAGGTTGGACGAAATCGTCAGCAACCTCGACCCCAGTCAGGCTGTTAGCACTCATGACTTTTCGCGGCTTCGCCAGAACGTTCGAATCCACTTCACACTGACCACAGGCGGACCGGTGCGGGTCCGCGGGCTCGACGGGAGATTTCGAGACGTTCCCAGCGCGATATCGGCGCCATTCCAGATCCTTGGGGCAGGACATCAACAGCGACGCCGACTAAAGCAGGCCGGCAATACTGCCGACTCAGACATGATGGTCCGAGAGATCAAACTTGCTGACATTGATGGTCCGATCGTCCCGCGGACACTGGAGGAATTGATCGAAACCGTTGGACCGCTCGCTCTATGGCACTTCGGACATTTGAGGGAGCCCGTCCTCGATTTATTTCGGCAGACGTTTTCGGCTGAACAAGCAACGGTCGAAGATGCGCGCGCGCGCCTCGAGGACCGCCTTCCGCAAATCTTGGCAGAATTGAAACCTGCCCGGGAGTCAAAGCTCTGGGACGTCCTGAATCGGTACGAGACGAATGAGCAGTCTATCCCGCCAGACCGGCGCGCAGAGCATTTGCCTGCACTGAAGCGCTCGCTTTGGGAGGACGTGGCATCGCCAGAGACGGCGACCGACCTGCTCGCACTAATCCGCCGTAGCATTGAGAGCTACGGCTACGGCCCCGCGCGGGTAGTGTTTGAACTCTTTCAGAATGCCGACGATGCCAACCTTCAGCACCGGCCTGAAGGAACGCCGATTTGCCAGGTCGTGTTCAATTCGGAGAGTCTGCGCCTCCTCCACTGGGGACGCCTCATCAACCATCTCGGGTCGTGTCCGACCGAGGGCGAGCGTAAGGGCTGGCAGCGAGACCTCTTCAACATGCTTCTCATGAACCTTTCTGAGAAGCGCGAGGAGGTGACGGGGAGGTTCGGGCTGGGCTTCAAGAGTGTGCATCTCATCGCCCGCGAGGTGGGCATCGCTTCGGGCTTTGAGGCATCCTGCCGAGTGAAGGGCGGCATGCTGCCCGAGGTTTGGGAGGTCGGACGCACGCTCTCCCTTGACAAAAGCCGGGACGGCAGGCGTGCGACCCTCATCGATCTTGAGATCGACCCGGACCGTCAGGCTAAGGCTGAAGAAGCGCGGGAAGCCTTCGCTAGTTGCTTACGGTGGTTGCCAGCCACAGCGCGGGCAATCCGTACGATCGAGCTTGATGGTCGCCAGTTTGCTGCCCGCTTCGCGGAAACGGGCGCGGCGGAGATTGGGCATGTTGCCTTCGAAGGAGTCGAGCCCGGCCACGCGCTCGCGCTTTCGCTCAACAGGGATACGACATTATTCCTACCCCTCGATTCCGACGGTCCCCAAGCGCTGCCCAAGACCCTACCCAGGCTGTGGTTGCTTGCGCCACTTGAAGAGGAGTGCCGCGCCGGATGGCTTCTCAACTCCTATAGCTTTCGCGTGGATCCGGGGCGCGGGCGGCTTGCAGGCAGCGTCGAGGAGCGCGCGGAGCTTTTCGGCCGCCTGGGCCGAGCGCTAGGGCAGAGGTTGGTCGAACTCCACGACCTCATCCAAAGCAACTGGACCGAGTTTGCGGAGCGTGTCGGGCTTGCCGACAGAAGCGTCAGCTCGGGGCGGGCGTTGTTCCTCGAACGCCTCGTTCGTCTATTCGCAGCAGATGTGGGCCGCGGTCCCGGAGACGAAAGACTTGAGACGCACCTGCACCGCGAAGATGGGCTTAGGCACCTAGTCCGCGAGCGCGCGGCTCTGCCTAGCAGACTGCCAGCACCCTTCGCACCGTTCCTGCGCGCGGATCAAGTGCGCTGGCAAATTGCTGGGCCGCTCGCCGAGCCGGCGCGGCTCAAGCAGCTCAGCGGCTGGCGAGGGATAACGGACATCGCCGAGTCGGCAGTAAGCCTCGAGGCGGCAGCGCTGCTCCAGCGGCTTGGGTTCGACCCGCCGAAAACCTTTGGTGTCGCAACGCTCGTCAACGCAGAACTCGGCGCCGACAAGCAGGTTGAACCCGATGGCGCCGCGAGGCTCGGCGCGGTTCTCGATCAGGACTTCGTCAATGCCTTGCCTTCGGCAGAGCAGCAAGAACTGCTCAAGTCGGCGGCCGGAGCTAAGTTCCGGATGGCCGACGGTGTTTGGCGCGAAGCTCGTTTAGCGCCGCGCGATGCAGCTGATGCGGACGAAGAGGAATGCCGCATCTTCGGCTTCGCGCCCGATAGCGATGTTGCAGATAGTGCTTACACTGGCGCCGCGCTGTCTTTCTACCGTCTGGCCGCGCACCGGAGCGGATTTCAGCGGACAGTCGACACGTTCGCCCGCTGGGCGCACGAGATGGCTGACCATTCAGTCCGATGCGCGCTTCTAGCTTACATTGTCGAGGGCAACCAAAGCAAAGAGCTTGGCGCACGGCTGGCGCGTGAGAGGCCACACTGGTTACCTGACGGACCGGAAGCCCTGCGGCAAAGCCCTCTATTGGAGGATATTGACGATGATGCGCGCGGCAGGCTGCTGACGGTCCTCTATCCATCGCTCGCTCGCAGAATTGGAGCAGGCGAGTGGGATTTCGATTCCGGCACTACAGAACCAGGGGTCAGACCGCCAGACCCGGCCGAAGAACTCGCCCGTATCCGCGACTGGTGGCTGCGCGAGCACGAGGTCCAGGGGCGCGAATACGACAGCCGCATCTGGCCCGACGGGTTCCTTCCAGGACGCCTTCACGACCGTGAGGCTGCAGACGACCGGCTCGGCTGGTTCACTTTCTTCGCGCTGGGCTTCTTCCGGACAATTGGCTGGAATAATCAGGGCGCCCACAAGAGCTTCGTCGAGGCCGCGATCCGAGCGGGCTGGTGGCAGGAAATGGCCGAGGCCCGATTTGAGAGTGACACGCTCACTGACGGGGTGTTGAGTGAGGTCGCCATGCCCTGGCTGAAACGCCTCGAAGACTTCGCGCGCCCCGACGTGTGGAGGATCGGCTTCCCGCAATGGCGTCGCACGCTGGCCGACCTTTACGCACTCGCGCGTTGGCTGCCTGACTACGTCGAGGCCTTCCAACTGCTGCCGCGGGTGATCGAGAGTAGCGGCCAGGTGTCGCTAAGAAGCCTTTGGCAACTGACCTTTGGGCCGATCTGGCAGAAACGTGGGCTCGAGGGCGCTCCGCTTCATCAAAGCCTCGGCCTTGGGGCCAACTGGATGATCCGTGAGGCGATCCGACACGACCTCTGGCTCGAGGACGAGGCGGCAGCGATGCATCCCTACGCCTGGGCAGCCACCGGGCGTCTGCGCCGACTGTTTGCCGAGCGGCTCCGATACCCGCTTGGCGAGCGCGGGGACATGGACCTATCCCCCAAAATCTACCACTTTGTCGCCGACCATCTCGGCCCAGATGTCGACTTCCTCGGCGATCTAGACCTTCCGCTTCAGCTCTGGGATCGGTGATAGTGCAGATCCTGCTGGCGTTTCTGTGTACGAAGACGAGATCGAGGAATGATCGTACTTTCCCCTGACCGTTCCGTACGCCATCCGCGCCACGGTGAAGGCCGTGTTGTTCACGATCTAGGCGATACCGTTATTGTCCGCTTCGGCGCGGCGCTTGAACAGGTGGAGAGAGGCGAGCTTGAGGCGGTTCGTTCGCTCGCCGATGCTCTTAACGAAGGCGTCGTCGACGATCCCCGTGCGGTGCTCGCCCGTGCGCAGGCGCTACTGATACGCTCGATCAACGACCAATGGGGCGTATTCTCGCGCTCTCGGGTGCAGCTCCTGCCGCATCAGCTCTGGGTATGTCGGCAGGTCACGCAGCATTGGCCCGCACGCTGGTTGGTGGCGGACGACGTCGGCCTTGGCAAGACGATCGAGGCCGGGCTGATCCTTACGCCGCTGATGGCGAGCGGCCGTATTCAGCGGCTTCTGATCCTGGCGCCTGCGCGCCTCGTACCGCAATGGCGTGCACGACTGAAGTCGATGTTCGACATCCGGCTCAACGCATATACGCGAGATCAGGACGGCGGGAAGATCAGCTTCTGGGACACGTCTTCCCAGGTGGTCGCCTCATTCCATACACTGCGTCAGCCCGCAGCTCGCGAACGTCTACTTGCAGCCGAGCCCTGGGATATGGTGATGGTTGACGAAGCGCACCATTTCCAAGCGCAAGAACGTCTATCCACACAGACCTACGATCTACTTCGCGAGCTCCAGGACAGTGACCGAATCCAGTCGCTCCTCCTTTTTACGGGAACGCCCCATCGCGGCAAAGATTTCGGCTTCCTCGCGCTCATGCGGCTTATCCGGCCCGACCTCTTCGACCCTCGGAATCCCGTAGGCGATCAGCTTCCGAAACTCCGAGAGGCGATGATCCGCAATAACAAGGCGCTGGTGACCGATCTGGAGGGTCAGCGGCTCTTTCAGCCTGTGAGTACTGAGGCCGTAGACTATGACTACACGCCAAACGAGGCTGCGTTCTATCAGACCATGAGCGATTTCATCCTTGATGGTCGGGCATATGCGTTGAACCTGACGGGCCGCGAGCAGTCGGCTCGGATGCTGTTGCTCATCGCACTGCAGAAGCTGGCGGCGAGCTCTATCGCAGCGATCCGTAGCGCACTTGAACGCCGACTTGCGATGCTGACCGAGGCGGCACGGCGGGCGACGGCAAATTTGCCTGAAGAAACCGAGACGCTCGACGAAGCGGCCGAGCAAGATGAGGCGTTACCCGATCAAATGACCCTGTTCCTAATACACGATGAAATTGAGCGGCTGTGCGAACTCATAGCGTTGGCGCGCGGGATCACGACGGAGGCGAAGATTGCCCGCCTTATCGCGCTGATCGATGAGCAACTACCCCCGGGCGAGCCCCTTCTCCTGTTCACCGAATACAAGGCCACGCAGGCCCTGGTGGTCGCGACGCTCGAGGCCCGTTTTGGAAAGGGCTGTGCAGGTTTCATCAACGGAGATGAGCGGCTGGAGGTGCGCGAACTGGATGGCACCATTCGAGCGCGAAGCCTCTCGCGCGACGCTGCAGCGGATGACTTCAATGCGGGCCGCACCCGCTTTCTTGTTTCGACCGAGGCAGGCGGCGAGGGGATCGATCTGCAGGACCGCTGCGCGACCCTTGTGCATGTGGACCTCCCCTGGAACCCGATGCGACTGCACCAGCGTGTGGGTCGGCTCAATCGCTACGGGCAGAAGCGGGCAGTTCGAGTGTTCTTGCTCCGAAACCCTGCTACCGTCGAGGCGCGAATCTGGGCCTTGCTTGAAGCAAAGCTCGCGCGCATTCAGGCGGCGCTCTCGGCCTCGATGGAAGAGGCGGAAGACATTGCGCAGCTCGTGATCGGCATGCAGGGAGGGCGGTTCTTCGACGAACTCTTTGCCGAAGGGGTGAGCGCCGTTGCCAGCAGCCCGCGTGAGCGCCTAGCCGACTGGTTCGATTCGCGCACAGCCACGTTCGGTGGGCGCGATGCGCTCGAGACTGTCCGAACGATGCTCGGCCAGGTCGCTCGGTTCGATTTCGGAACGATCGGAGAGAGCATTCCTCGGATCGACCTTCCTGCGCTTGAACCGTTCTTCCGCAACGCCATGGCGTTGAAGAGCCGCCGCGTCACGAGGGATGAAGATGGACTGTCTGTTGTGACGCCAGAGGATTGGAAGCGCAGCCTCGACCTGCGGCCGCGTTACAATGGGCTGATTTTTGATCGTGACTTGCCGGGCACTGAGCGGATGAACCGGCTCCTAGGGATCGGCCACCCACTTCTGGACCGCGCGCTTGATGAGGCGGCGGGACGCCCCGTGCTGATTGGCCGAGTCCGCAACCTTGCAAATCCCATGCTGCTTGCTGCTATTGAGGACGAGGTCACAGGAACAGGTGGTACAGTGCACCGCGTGATGTTGGCGGTGGAGAGAACCGGCGCCGAAGGGCAGTCGCCGCTCGCTGATTGGCAGGCGCTTAATGGTCTCAACGCTTGTCTCGCCGGAGATGATCGGGTGGAACCGTTGACGCGCGAAGAACGCGCGGAAACAGAGGCGCTGCTCAAGCTGCTGCCCGGAGCTCTGTCGTCCGTCGCTGTGCCGTTTCGTCGCCCGCGTGCGGTGCCGCTATTATGCCTGATGCCCGACAGGCAATGAGCCGATTGCTCGACATCTGTAGCCCCCTCCTTTTGAAACATGTGGCTGGAGCACTTGGCGGAGGCGATCACTTAGTGTGCCGAATTTTCACGAAATTCATGATGGCCGCGTTCAAGGTGTGGCGGGTGGCCGCGGCGCCCGTCTAAACGCGGAGCTGCCGGCTTCTGGGGTCGTCAGCCCGACTTAACGTGTCGATGCCCGCCTCCGAGTTCCTTCTTTCGCTAGCTTACCTTTCCGCTCGGGCCGCGAGATAGGAGCCAAATCAACAGCCAGACTTCGTGCGTCACGTTCGTCGGCGCCGACTCGTCTAAGCATTTCTACAAACGCTTCTGGATCGGGTTGACCTAACGCAAGCCGGTAAAAGAGAAGGTCCTGGAGCATCTGCCTTTTGCGTTCCGAGCGCAGGCTGAACGGCCAGTCGTAGCTGACGCTGACGGGGCGGTGATCGGAGGTCGGCAGCCACCACTGCTCAAGGCCAGTCGGTCCCTGCGGCTGCATCCGGGCGATTTCGAGCAATCTGGTGAACGGACTGCCGTTACCAGTGCCGGCGAGAGCCTCCTCCGCGTGCTTCTCGGCGAGTGAGCGGCGGACCGCCAGGCTCCCGAACCGTGCGATCCGGCCCTCTCGCTGCTCGAAATCGACCGGATCTCCAGGCAGATCCCAATGCACGATCCGGCTGCACCAGAGATGGAAGTCGAGGCCCTCCTGGCCAACAGACGTGGTGCACAGGACGTGCGGCCAGAACGGCGAATTAAATGCGCGTCGGAGCGTGTCGCCGCGTAGCCGGCCGGCCTTCTTCGCGCCTGTTCGGCGTTGCTCGCCTCCCGCAAAAGGGGTGATCGCCTGAACGGGGATGCGTAGCCTCAAATTCTTCCCCCGCCGGAACTGGACCAAACCGGGACGGTCCAGGAGGCAGGCCGAGAGCTGGTCTACGATGGCCGCTCCCTTAGCGTCTCCAGCCTGCTCGATAAGGCAGATCTGTTCGTCCAACACCGCTTCGAAGCCGCCTTTCAGCATCGCCTCGCAGAGGGCGGCCGGGTAGGGAGAGCGCTTGCCGGCACGGAGGATCAGATCGGCGAAGGCGCGGTGACCAAGATAGCTCCTAAGCCGCCGCCACGAGAGCGCGAAAAGCTTCTCGTCGGTTGGGATGTCATGTCGGTGGGCGCAGCGCGCGACGATCGATCCCGGGGCCGAGAGCAGGTGGAGCGCGAGCGCGTGGAGTTCGGGCTCGCTGATCGAGGCGATTGGCTCAATCCTCGACCAGTCCCTAGCCTTGGCGTTCCTCTGGGCCCCCGCGGCGAAGCGGGCGATGCGCCTGTATCTCTGTTGCGAGAGTCTGTGCTCAATGCCGCAGGCGACGAGCCAGATCGGGCGCTTGCCTTCGCCCTCGATCTTGAAGTGCTGACGCTCGAGGAACGCTCTTAGCTGTTTCCCGGCGTCCTTCTTGATTCTGCTGATTGTCGCCTTGGCGTCCTTCATTGGTTCGATGGCGCGCGCCAGGTGTGGCCATGGCATGAACGTAGCGACCAGTGCTCCGGCCTCTGAGCCACCCGGCCGGAGTAGCGGTGGGGACGGCTTGACGCCGGGCTTCCTGACGCCGCCCGCAAGCTCGACGGAGAGAAACGCCGCAATGGAGGTCGGCGCGCCGCGCCAGCGGCTGAACAGGAGCGTCTTGCCCGGCAGTTGCCTGGGCATTGACACGTTAACCGGGGCTCGGGCGGGAGCATCGTAGGCTTGGCCTATGACTCCGATCTCGTTCAAGCGTCATCGCTTTCCGCCCGTCGTAATCCTTCACGCCGTCTGGCTCTACGCCCGCTTCACGCTGTCATTCCGGGATGTCGAAGAGCTACTGGCCGAACGTGGCGTCGATGCGTCGAACGAAACGGTCCGGCGCTGGTTCCTGAAGTTCGGCCGCGTGGTCGCGTGCAATCTCCGCCAGCAGCGCCCGACCCCGAGCCCGCGTTGGCATCTGGACGAGATGGTCATCAGGATCCGCGGACGACGGCATTGGCTCTGGCGCGCCGTCGACGATGAGGGCGAAGTCCTCGATTTCCTTGTCCAGTCCAGACGAAACGCCAAGGCGGCACGACGGCTTCTTCGCAAGCTGCTCAAAAAACAGGGCTTCGCTCCAGAATGGATCACCACCGATAGGCTCCGGTCGTATCCGGCGGCCATCAAGCGCGAACGGCTGGCCGCGATCCACGATCAGGGGTTCCGAGCGAACAATCGCGCCGAGAATTCGCACCAGGCGGTCCGGCGACGAGAACGCAAGATGCAGCGCTTCAAGTCGCCCGGATCGGCGCAACGCTTCCTCTCAATCCAAGCCGCCGTCCAGAATACGTTCTACCTCCAGCGCCACCTTCTCCCACGCCGCATCTTCAAGCAGTTCAGGGAGGCCGCGTTCGATGTGTGGCGGTCCTGTGCGGCGCCCGCCTGAGCGGGCTTCCATCCGTAATTTGGCCCAGTTGTCCGACTTAACGTGTCAATGCCTCCTGGCCTGATCTAGCGCCCGTGCTTTTTGCCTGGGACCGCCGGTTTGGAGAACCGCGGTCCCAGACTTTTGCACCCCCCTACCCCCTCGGGAGCGGGGGGTGAATCAGAGGATCCGCCGGACCAAAGGCGGACGGCACGGACGGCACGGACAGGAACTTCGGCGATTACCGGGAAAATGCGGCGGCGGTCTGTATGCGCCTGACTGCGACCAAGTGCGCTCCAGCGTGGTTGCTGGGGTGGTTGCTGTTTACCGCCGGCTCGACGCGGTAGGTCTATAACTCTTTGAAAACGCTGGCGCCGGCGCGCGGATTTGAACCGCGGACCTACTGATTACGAAGCAGGCGCTAGGTTGTCTCAGCGCATTTCATTGCGGCTCATTCACCGGCGGAGGGGCCGCGTTTTTCTTGGCTTTCAGCATAATCCGCGTATCATGTTGTCTCAAGCCGGTTCGCCGGATACCGCTCACTTTTGTTACCTGGTCGTTACCTATGCCGCGAGTTCGCCTCACCGAAGCCGCTGTCCGTCGCCTGAAGCCGCCAGAGGCCGGACAGACTGATTATTTCGATGAACTCCTACCTGGCTTCGGCCTGCGCGTGTCGGCAAGCGGCCGCCGGTCGTGGTTCGTCTTCTACCGGGTGAAGGAAGGTCCGCAGCGCGGCAAGCAGCGACGGTATACCTTGCCGCTCTCGGCAGACGTCCTCGGCCTTGCTGATGCCCGTCAGGCTGCCCGTGATGCGCTTCGACGGGTCGAGGTGGGCGAGGACCCCTCTGTCGACAAGCGCCGCGTGCGTGCCGAACGTGCGGCTGCGCTAACGGTCCGGGAAGCCGCCACGCAATTCATTGACCGATATGCCAAGCCACGGAACCGCTCGTGGTCCGAGACCGCACGTATTCTCGAGGTCAATGTATGCCCCGAATGGGGAGATCGTGCGCTCGAGGACATCGGGCGCGGCGATGTCGTGTTGCTGATCGACCGATTGGCGGAGCGCGCCCCTGTCATGGCGAACCGAACCCTTGCGACGCTGCGCAAGATGCTGCGATGGCACGTCCAACGCGGGACGATTGCCTCGTCGCCGGCGGAAGGCGTCTCGGCCCCGGCACGGGAACGGGAACGGGAGCGCGTGCTGACCGACGACGAGATCCGCTGTTTCTGGCAGGCGACGGGCGAAGACGGCTATCCCTTCGGCCTGCTCTTCCGCATGCTCTTGGTGACCGCACAGCGCCGAGACGAGGTCGGGCTCGCCGAATGGGCAGAGATCAATCTTGATAGCGCGCTTTGGACAATCTCCCGAGAAAAGACCAAGGGAGATAGATCACACGAGGTTCCGCTGTCGCCGCTGGCCATCGAACTGCTCGAAAGCCTGCCACGGTCAGGCCCGATGCTTTTCACGACTTCGGAAGACGGCGCGCGACCGGTATCTGGGTTTTCCCACGCTAAGGCGCGGATCTCTGCGCGGATGGAGGAAATCGCCGGCGTCGCCATCCCGGCTTGGCGTCTTCATGACTTAAGGCGCACAGCCGGAACCGGAATGGCCGCGGCCGGCGTGCCGGTATCGACAATCAGCCGCGTGCTAAGCCATAGCGAAGGCGGTGTGACAAAAATCTACAATAGATTCAGCTACTTCAATGAGAAACGCGAAGCCCTGGACCGTTGGGGCCGACATCTCGAAGTGATAATCGGCCGAAACCCCAACAATGTGGTCCGACTCCATGCAGGTGAACGATAGTAGAACTGCTGGCCAGTCAGATTATGCTCCCGAATAGCAGCGCTGGGCACAAGCAACATGCTCTCAAAGCTCTTGCCTGACTCGCACAGCACGTGGAGCGGCGGCAGTGAAATCGGTTGTCCGTTGTCAGGTAATTCGGACCAATTCGAGGGAGAGGATCACGAGCGCGCCGCTCCCAGGCCGGGGGACTGGAGGCAGGCAGGCGCGATCGCGCCTGCGGGACGCAGACGTTTCACTTGATGCGCTTGCCCGAGAGCGACGCCCCCGTGTTGTTGGTCCCGGAAAGTGATGACCCGTCGGCCGAAAGGCGGACCGTATCGACCCAGCCGCCTTCGCGATGACGGAAGACATAGCCACCACCCTCGCGCGTCCAACGCCCGGTATTGATGCGCCGGCCGCCAGCGAAGACCTCCAGGCTGCCGTCCGGATGGGCGACGAGCGTCTGCCCGCTGACCCAGGCCCACTTGCCCACGATCCGG
>MRWG01000709.1_pt1 | contig 29414 bp, 20 predicted proteins | sample 1013341 | NCBI WGS metagenome assembly MRWG01 (sample SAMN06117577, study PRJNA244670) | biofilm metagenome | biome: Water; feature: Cathode Biofilm; material: Biofilm; isolation source: microbial consortium enriched at the cathode of a solar microbial fuel cell | place: USA: District of Columbia ... | reverse complement strand
TCACGCTCATAGCCGAAGCTGAAATTGTGGTTGCCCGTCGAGTAGTAACCTTTCAGCGCGAGGCTGAGGGTCTCGTAGTACAGCTTGTTTGCCTGGCGGGAATCGTCGCCACCGAGATAGACGTCAACATCGTCGGTCTCAATGGTGATCTCACCGAAATCGGTACCGCCGACGGAAATCTGACGATTGTCCAGCTCGGAATAAGCAACACGGACTTCAGTGGAGAAATTGTCCGTCCAGTCAGAATAAAGCGAACCGGCATAGGACGTCAGTTCCGCGCCACGCTCATAAAGGTGGTTGGAGAATTCCAGCTCATCGGAGTCACCGTCCGACTGGGCGATGTTGAAACCATCATTCCAGTTATAGGTGAAGGATGCGCGGTGATCGTTGCTGATGTTCCAGTCGAGCTTGACCAGGATCTTCTCGTCGGAGTTATCAGCGCTGCTCGGGATCGTGCCCGGATCATAGCCATAGAGTTCCATGGCGATGTTGCGGATCTCATCGACTTCGGCCTGAGTGATGTTCACTTCGTTGACAGCGCCGGAGCCGATCGCGCCGCGGTCAAACAGGTTCACGCCGTCAAGTTTCTCGTAGGCCGCGAAGAAGAACAGCTTGTCCTTGATGATCGGACCACCGACGCCGAAGCCGTAGCGGGTTTCGTCGTATTCACCCGTCGTGATGTCGTCGCCTTCGAGGCTGTCGGCACGCAGGCCGTCATTTGTGTAGTCGCCGAAGAGGTAGCCGTGGAATTCATTCGTACCGGATTTCGTGACCGCGTTGATGTTACAGGCGGAGAAGCCACCATACTGCACATCGAAGGGAGCCAGTTCGACCGCAACCTGCTCAATGGCATCATAAGAAAATGGGATGCGCTCGGTTGGGTAACCATTCGAATTCAGGCCGAAATTGTCATTCATGCGAATGCCGTCAACGGTCAGCGAGTTGAAGCGGGAGTTCTTACCGCCACACTGGACTGCGTTGATGTCGCCACGGGATTCGTCAACATAGATGCGTGGGTCGAGGCGCAGGACATCCGTGATGTTGCGGTTGATGGCCGGGGCCTTCTGCAGCGTCTCCAGGCCGAAGGTCGCCGAAGGACCAGCAGCTGTCGGCGCGAGATCGGAGACGGAAGCCGTAACAACGATCGTTTCCTGACGCGCTTCACCATCATTGGTGAGCGTGAAGTCGACCTGGGTCGCATCGCCGAGGTTCAGGCCAACATCTTCGATGAACTGGCCCTGAAACTCTGACGAAGTTACCGTAACGACATAGCCGCTGGAAACAGGCAGGTTGCGGATGCTGTACAGACCGGTCTGGTTGGTCGTCGCAGTCCGTGTCAGCCCTGTGGAAGGATCGGTGATGGTAACCAGCGCACCGGATACGGCCTGGCCGTCATCATCGGTCACTGCGCCGCGGACGGCTGAAGTTGTAACCTGCGCCATAGCGACGCCGGCCATGCTCAGCGCAATGGCAGATACTGCTGCCCCACGCCCGAAAGTGGTCCAATTTGTCATGACTATTCCCCTAGTCGGTGATGCGCCGACAACCGCCCCTTGCGGGTCGCCGGTACTGCGGGTCGGATAACGACACCGGATGACAGATTAGTGACAAGATCTTGAAGGTTCAGCACATAAGGCTGCGATCACGGTGGATCGATATGTTGCGATGCAAAAAAGACACGGTTTGGAGGCGGACATGCGCAGAATGCGTGCGGTTCGGGGTATATTCCATCTCGGAGGGGCGGCATAAGTCTCAAGTTGAGAAGGAATAACGCCCCATGACCGTCGAGGAATCCGAATCGCCTGGCCGCTGGCAGACCATCACATTCGCCGTGCTGGCAATGCTGCTTGTACTGAGGGTTGTATTCACAGGCATTTCCCCCCTGAACCTATATGCAGACGAAGCGCAGTACTGGCGTTGGGGCGATACGCTGGAATGGGGCTATTATTCCAAGCCTCCGATGATTGCGTGGATTATCCATGCTGTGACAGCTGTATTGGGTGATGCAGAATGGGCCGTCCGGCTTCCCGCCGCCTTCCTGCACACCGCCGGTGCCACCTTCATCTATTTCCTTGCGCGAGATATGTACGGTGCGCGTGTCGGCATGTTTGCCAGCCTCGGCTATGCACTGATGCCGGCTGTCATACTGTCTTCTGTCGTGATCTCTACAGATGGCTTGCTCATCCCTTTCTGGTGCGCCGCCCTTTGGGCTCTGTGGCGGTTGCGCAGCGGGCAAGGCGCATGGGTCAGCGCGCTGGGTCTCGGCGTCGCGGTCGGGCTCGGCTTCCTGTCGAAATACGCGATGCTCTATTTCGCGATCGGCATCGTGCTGGTCCTGTTGATCGACGTACAGAGTCGCCGTGCCTTGCTGAGTTGGAAAGGCCTTGCAGCCTTGGCCGTGGCAGCAGCGATCTTTGCGCCGCATCTCGCCTGGAATGCCGCGAATGATTTCAAGACGGTGAGCCATACGGTCGACAATGCCAATCTTGGCGGCGACCTCATCAATCCTGAGAACGCCCTCACCTTCCTGGTCGATCAGCTCGGCGTGTTCGGGCCGATCAGTTTCCTTGCGCTCGTCTTCGGCATCTTTGTGATGCGTAGCGAGGATGATGGCATCATGGGCCGGGACCGCTGGCTGCTCTGCTTTATCCTGCCGGTCTTGCTGATCATCATGGCACAAGCGGTCCTGTCGCGCGCCAATGCCAATTGGGCTGCAACTGCCTATCCGGCCGCGAGCGTGCTGGTGGCCTCATGGCTCGCCCGCGCAAAGCCAAATCGCAAACTTTGGTACATCATTGCAGCGGTCAGCTTCGTCGCTTTTCTGCTCGCGCCGGATGTGTCATTCGCCACGCGCCTGTTGATTGGTGCCATAGTCGCAGCAGCCATTCTGGGTTACGGCCATTTTGTGCGCCATTCCCCGTCCGGCCTGCTCTGGACCAGTTTGTCTCTGCACGCTGCTCTGATGCTGGCCCTGCTGACCCTCGCGCTACTGCCCGCCTCCCTGTCGACCTCGCTTGGTTTCGACAACGCCCTCAAACGCACTCGTGGCTGGGATAGCGCCGCTGAGCAATTGTTTGCGCGCGCCGATGCACTTGGCGCAACCTCAGTGCTCGTGGATGAGCGAGAAGCCTGGCACGGCCTGGACTATTACGCACGCGAGCGCACCACGCCGATGATTTCATGGCGCCGCTATGCCGGACCGAAGAGTTTTTCAGAGGCCCAGCCACTTGAGGGCGGTTTGGCCAATCGCGTACTCATCGCGTCGCTACATCCCGGCATGCGCCCGAAACTGCGAAGCGATTTCCAGTCCTTTGACCATGTGGGCGAAATTTCAATTCCGCTTGGAACGCGTAGCAATGGATGCCCGATCTTGCGGGAATTCCAACTTTATCTGGGTAACGGATATGACCGTCAGGACCGGACACCCGAATGGGAGGAACGTTTTGATGGACAGACGGAATTCAAGCCTGAGCCCTGCCCATCACCAACCGATCAATGACCGACTGACTCGCCCCAAAGATCTTCGACCCGGCCATCCCGGCCACATGAAGCGCGATAGTAGCGATACTTGAGCGGGTTCTTCTTGTAATAATTCTGATGATAATCTTCGGCGGGCCAGAATGTTTCGGCCTGAATCACCCGCGTCACGATGGGGTCCTTCAGCACACCTGACGTCTCGATCTCGGCAATCTCGACTTCAGCCACCGCGCGCTCGTCATCAGTGTTGACGAAGATCGCGGTACGATAACTGTCGCCCTTGTCGCAGAACTGACCATAGGGATCTGTGGGATCCACGTGCCGGAAAAAATACTCGACCAATGTGTCGTAGCTGACCAGATCCGGATCGTAGGTAACCTTTACGGCCTCGTAATGGCCGGTGTTCTCCTTGGAGACCTGCTTGTAAGTCGGATTGGCGATTTCACCGCCCGTATAACCGGACACGGTGTCGATCACGCCATCAACCTTGTCGAAATCAGACTCAACGCACCAGAAACACCCGCCCGCAAAAATGGCCGAAGACAGCCGCTTGGGGGCCGTTTCTGCCAGGGGTTGGTCCTGCGCGCCCGCATTCGAGAAGAACGCAAGCGCCATGGCGGCCAAGCCAGCGGCGATGGTGAAGGTGGGGGCGGATGGCATACGCATGGCAGTTCCCGATACTCTATACAGTCGCAGCAAACACACGCTGCGTTCTGTCCGTCATATGGCGGTCTCCCGTCCGCCGTGAAGGCCAGAAAGTCAGTCCTAACATAAATGTGTTGCCTGCGTGTTGCCAAACTGCGTCAGCAATGAGGCTGATTGGCATGGCAGGAAGTATGTCAGGACGGCCCCATCAGCACACGGACCCTGACCCGGCTGGACCGACCGCTCTGATCGACGGCCGTAATCGTGTAAAATCCCGCCTGCGTCGGCTGCCAGACTGGCGCACCGGCATCATCGATCTGGCTGGGCTTTCCGTCGATATACCAAGAGACGCGCCCCTCCCCGCGTCCAGCCAATACAAAGGGCCGGGCCGACTTGCCATCAACACTGCCGGCCCACAATTCCGCGCTCGCGGGTGGAAACAGGATTTCGGGCGGCGCTTCAGGCGAAAAGTCATGTAGCGCGCCGCGTGTTTCGATTTTGCGTTGCGTGGTCAGGCGTGTGCGAGCTTCGCCTTCATCTCGTAAATGATGGGCAGTTCGGTCAGCAATCTCGAACAGGAAGGGCAATGCGGTCACCCGGCCGGTCTTGCCAGGTCGCGGCGCGCCATCGGCCCTGCCAACCCAGACGACAATGGCATGTTCGCCGGAAACTGCGGCTGCCCAGCTGTCGCGGAAGCCGTACGATGTGCCGGTCTTGAAAGCAACTTGTGGCGCGCCCGCAGTCAGGCGCCCTGGCATGCGGCCTTCCGGCATGGGACCATTTTGCAGGATACGGACGATATCTGACGCACTCTCGGCGCTGACCAGCCGCCGTCCCATCCGTTCATAACTTGCAGCTTCTTGACTGGCGCGCCAGACCAGAGGCTTGGCCACACCCTCATCGCCCAGAGCAGCATAGAGGATGGCCAATTCGCGCGCTGTCAGGCCTGCACCGCCCAGCGCGAGGGCAAGGCCAGCGTCGTGATTTGCGCCGCCGCCAATACGTGGTCGCGCGCCCGCCAGCGCGAGCTGCGCCGCAAACCGCTCTGGCCCGACCCGATCCAGCATAAGCACCGCCGGCACATTGAGCGAATGCTGCAAAGCATCCGAAACCCGCACATCACCGCGAAACATCCGGTCGAAGTTTTCCGGCTGGTAGGACGCAAACCGTTTGGGTAGATCGGAAATGCGCGTATCCGGCGCGGCCTGCCCGTCATCGAACGCCATGGCGTAGATGAACGGTTTCAAGGTGGAGCCCGGCGAGCGAGCTTGCGCGGTCAGGTCGAGCCAGCCCCCTGCCCGGTCCCGGGAGGCAGATCCGATCAGGGCGCGCACACCACGTGTCGGAATGTGAACCACAATCGCCGAGACCTGAACGTCAGGGCCTTCCGCCTCAGCCTTGCGCAAGGCCATGGATTCGAGTTCAGCCTGAAGACCCGCATCCAGCGTGGCGCGCACATCCTCGCGCGATCCGCTCGCCAGCGCTTTCTCTGTGCCGTGCCAGGCACGCATCGGAAAATCACGCCGCCGCGTCGGGACCGGCGATGTAGCTACATCCTCCACATCAGCCTCGCTGAAAACACCATACCAACCGAGCTTGGTTGCGACCCAATCGCGCGCCTTTTGCGCCTGGTGTGGCCGACGATCCGGGCGGCGCACTTCGGGCGATTGCGGCAGGGCGATCAGCAGTGCGATCTCGTCAGCGGACAAGCGGTCAGCCTCGTGCCCGAAATAACTCCAGCTCGCTGCCCGCACACCTTCCAGGTTGCCGCCATAGGGCGTCAGCGTAAGGTAGAGTTCGAGGATCTCATCTTTCGACAAGCGACGTTCGATCTGCCAGGCGCGCGCGATCTCGATCAGCTTGGACCCGACATTGCGGTCCCGAGGTTCCAGCAGGCGCGCAGTCTGCATCGTGATCGTGGAGCCCCCAGACACGATCCGCCCGGCGCGCGCCGAGTCTGCCACAGCCCGGCCGAGCCCCGTCCAATCTGTCCCGCGATGGCTGTAGAAACGTTTGTCTTCGACCCGAAGCAGCGCCTCGATGAACTCTGGATCGATCTTATCGAGATCTCCGCGGAACCGCCACCGTCCGTCTTCGGTCGGAAAGGCCCTCAGGGGCTTGCCCTCCCGGTCGGTCACCAGCGCGGAGATTTCTCCCGCGCGGTCAATTGGCGGCGGCAGTACCCAGTCCATCAGGACAACCGCAGCAAACACTGCGGCTATCCCGATGACGATACGCCGAGGCGTCAGCATGGCTTACTGACCGCCTCCCATCGTTCCGGGCGCTGCGCTGATCGTGACGCGGCCAGGCTTGGACCGGGCGAATACTTCCGGACGATACATGTCCTCAGCCACCACACCCGGCATTGCGAAATCGCCCGGCGTTACCGCTCTGACGACATAGGCAAGCGTGACCGGCTGCGCATAGACATCGACGGCGGCCACAAACCGATCATCCTGTGCCTCGGCAGTCTGTGCATTCGCAATCTGGCCGAGATAGGCAAACGCGCCCGATCCGCCATATTCACGCCTGCCATCTGCAGGGCGCAGCACCGATTCAATCTCGAAGCCGGCGGGCAGCAGGTCCGCCACGATCACAGGGTTCAGGCGGCGCTCATGTGGCGACACCGTCAAGCGCACGATCAGCTGGTCCCCCTGGCCGACCCGGGACAGATTCACACGACCACCGGTCAGTGTAAAGAATGTCTTGTCGACGCCCATCTTGGATGTCGCAGCGGGCGGCGCCGTTTCTGGCGAACCGCTGACCATAACTGTCCGGAACATCGGCGCCTTGCCTTCCAGCGTGAACGTCACACCTTCCGTGGCCTGCGCTTCGGTCAGGGCATATTGCCGGTCATTATTGTTACCACGGCCAAGCCCTTCGACGGTGAGCCGGAAGCCTTCAGCCCCCTTGTTCAGGGAGTCCACAGCCAGCAGCGCGAAAGCCTTTTCCTGCGTGGTCAATCCGGTCGGGTCTGGCGCATCCTCGCCCAGCTTGGCGGCAAGACGCTCTACCACATCCAGCATGTCCGCTTCGGATGCGAGGGCCAGGATGGCCGCCTCATCGCGCAGCGGGGTCTGGTAGTAATCGCCGGTATTCTCGTAACCGAGCGCGTCTTCCGCTGCCTTGAAGGCCGAGGCAGCCCGCGCCCGATCACCCAGCATGGCAAGGCCTGCGCCGATATGGGCGCGTGCCAACGGGCTATCGATGGAATCGAGTTCGCGGTCATGCAGGTAGCGCAGGCGAGAAATGTCGGCCTTGCCCGCCTTTGCGAGCACGTAAAGTGCATAGGCCGACGAGCGCTGCATCAGCTTCTCTGCCGTATCGTTGGAATAGCGGCTCTCATAGACATCCGTGTCGTACCCATAAACGCGCCATGCATCGCCAGTCGAAACCTGCCGCAGAGCGCCATAGGCCCGCTCCAAGGATTCGTCCGGCACAGAGAAGCCAGCCTGTTTCGCGCGATAGACAAAGTCCGTCACATAGGCACCAAGCCAAGGGGATGCGTAGCCATCCCCTTCCCGCCACAGGCCGAATGCTCCGTCAGATCCCTGACGGTTGAGCAGCGTGTTCACCGCAGTCTGAATCCGCATCTTCGGATCGTCGCGGCGTTCTGGAGCCCCCATTGCAATCAGCTGTTCGGAGTAGAGCAATGGCAAGGCCCGGCTGGTGGTCTGCTCGGTGCATCCATAAGGGTAGCGGTCGAGCGAAGCATAGAGCGTCGCCGGATCCATTGGCAGCGTCGAATAGCCGACACTGATCGCAGCAGACCCCGGCACAAGGCCCTCCAGCAGATCAGCGCCAACAGAATAGCTTTCGCCCGGTTCCATCAATTGCCGACTGATCTTTGTTACCGGCAGATAGGGCGAACGGGTCTGTATCTGGTAAGTCCGGTCCGTTTCGAAATCATTTGGCCCCGTCACCGCCAACCTGACCGTTGCGATACCTTCTGAATCCGCACCAATCCGAACTGGCACATCCGCGCGCGCACCCGTTGCAAGCGAACGCGTCAGCTTGCCATCCGCAACATCAATCGGGCCGTCCGCTGAAATCTCGGCTGTGAACGCTCCAGGCCCGACTTCGACATTGTCAATACTGGCAGTAATTTGAGCTTCATCGCCAGGCGCCATGAAGCGCGGCATGATCAGATCCGACGGTGCTTTCTCGCGCACGATCATGCTGGACTCCGCTGACCCCAGACCAGATCGCGACCAGGCCACGGCCATCAAGCGCAGCTCACCATTGAATTCCGGCAGTTCAAGGCGAACTTTTGCCTTACCCGACCGGCCGACATCAACCAAGCCAGAGAAGAGCGCGACCGATTTCACCGGGACGACCGACAGCCCTTCACCGCCAAGTTGGTCTCCCCCTGAGCGGACTTCGGCTGGCAATCCCATATTCGGGTCAAGCAACCGACCGTAATCGTCGTACATTTCAACACCGAGCGCCTTCTTGCCATAATAGTAGCTGACAGGGTCAGGGCTCTCGAATTTGGTGAGGCGCAAGATGCCTTCATCGACAGCGGCCAGTGTCAGGAAGACCGGCTCACGTGGGCCGCCATCAAACTCGACCTCAATCACCTGCTCCCCAACAGGTCGGGCAATATCGGGCGCATTGAGCGTCAACTCGAACGTCCGCGAACCCATATCGACGGGCACATGTGTCACACCAACCGCACGGCGCGGCTTTGCCCGCAGAATCGGATCGCGCTCGGTATAGACCGAGACCATCACATAGGCGCCCTCTCCCCATTCATCGGTTACCGGCAGGGTCACATTGGTGCCCTGTGCACTAACGGACAAATTCTGGACCGACAGAATGCGATCGGTAGCCACAACGATCTGCGCCTGGCCCTCATAAGGCGGCACAATGGTGATATCGGCGCTCTGACCTGCAGAGGGGGCTTTCTCAGGTCCGATGATGCGGACACGGTCTGGCGCTTCGGCACCATCCTCTGAGACACCTCCGCCCCAGCCGACATAGAAATCGTCACTGGACGCGGCGGACGCATTCGCGTCGCTGCCTTCGACAACCAGTTCATGGCTGCCCCAATCCAGACCGGAAACGCGGATCTCGGTGCTGCCGCCTTCCGGCGTCGTCACGATGCCTTCATTGACCTTGGTCACCGTGCGAGACCGGCGCCAACGCCATTGATCACCGTCCCGGTACCAGTCGTAATGGTAGTCGATGGCAAGCAGTTTCCAGTTGAGCCGCTGCGCGATCGCCTGGCCCCTCTCATTCATGGCCACGACTTCGTAGGCCGCATCTTGGCCTTCTTCGACCGAATACTCGAAACCGGGTTTCAGACCGACATAAAGGCGTTCCGGACGATACGGGATGCGCACGCTTTCTGTGACCGCGCGTCCGCCGGGTTCAAGTACGCTAACCACAGCATTGATGCGCAGTGGCCGCCCAGCATTGCTGCCGGCATTTCCCGGCGCGAGCGTGACCGTCGCGATCCCGGCTCCGTCCGTAGTCGTATTATCCATTTCAAGGATGCGTTCACGAAAACTCTCATCATGCTTGCCGAACTTGAATCCCTTGTATTGCGGGAATGGGGTCGGCGCCGCTTCAATGCGGGCTTCGGATTTCACCGTCAGGCCAGCACCTGGTGCGCCATAAAGGAAACGCGAGGCAACTTCGACGCCGCGGCTCTCACCCAACAAGACGGGCGTGTCCTTGTCAGTGTCGAGGTCAACGGCAATGCGCTGTGGCACAAAATCCTCGACTGCGAAGTTGACTGATCCGGATGCGCCCGACACACCGTCCACTTCCACCGTCGCACGCCACTGGCCACGAGATGCACCCTTGGTAAGTTCATAGCCCTCAACAACTGCAGACGCTTCAGGATCATCGAAACGTATCTTCCCGGCCACCAGCCCATTCGGACGATAGATGACGATATTGCCGGCACGGTCTTCAATAGCCTTGCCGGTATGATCACGCAGCAGCGCGGTCAATTGTACCGTTTCGCCGGGGCGGTAGATGCCACGCTCTGTATACATGAAGGCATCGATGTCCCCGGAGATCCGGCGGCCACCTACGGCATATTCTGAGAGGTCCACCGGCGCGCGGGTCAGGTCCAGCACAGCGAGTTCGCCCTTGGCGCTGTAGGCCATGATCAATTTGGGCTCCATATTGCCCTGGCCATTCGTGATCGGCGCATCAAAGGCCACCCGGCCAACTTCATTTGTGCGGCCTTCGGCAAGAATGTCATTGTTGCGCGCGACCAGCTGCACGGTTGTATCGGGCACTGGGCGACCGTCCTGCAGTGAGCGCAGTGTGACATCGAGCCCATTGCCACCTTCATAGGCGGTGATGGCCAGATCGGTCATCATGATCCACCGGCTGGAAGAGGCTGGCGGCTGCTCGGCGCTATCCAGGTCTGCGGCGTCCTTGACCGAAACATAATACGCGCCCGGCTCCAGCGGGCCGACGACGTCCTGCAAGGGGAAGACCGACACTACGGGCGCATTCTGCTCGCTGGCCACGTCCATCCGTCCCTTGAAGAGAATTTCCTGAACATCCTCAGGATTGTCTTCACCCCATGTATAGGCATAGCGGCCCTGGGCATTGGTTTGGCCTTCAGTAATGGACTTGAAGGCCAGCGCGCGATCATTGACGCGCGACACGGTTACTTCAACTTCGTCGACATTCACCGTTTCAATCGGAAGGCCATCTGCATCTTCGCGCGGTAGGATCACGCCTGCTCCCTTGAAGCCGACATAAGGTGGCCGGTCGGCGAAATCGATCGGAACAACTTCCTCATTCTTCAATGTGCGGCCATCAGCCGAAGGCAGGCCGGAAAGCAGTGTTGCAGACCGTTCCGACCCAAAAGTCAGACCGCCAACACACAGCTCGCGTCCCTCAACACTGAGGGCAGGTCGGAAAGCGGGACGGAATTCGAGATACGGCGAGTAATCCGCTTCCGGATCAAGCGGCGCAGAAAAGACGAAACACGCCAGCGGCTGTTCGGTGGCGGTATCGATACGGTAGCGGAAATAGGAGAAATCCTGCTCAACCTCGTCAATCGCGGCCTGACGACGGCGTTCGCGCTGGCGAGCAGCCACATTGTCAGCGGCGGAGCGCGTGACAATCGTGCCTTCATCACTGGCAGTATCAGATTGTCGGTCTTCCTTGTTGCCTCCACACGCCGCGAGCACGGCGATCATCATGGCTGTGACCAGTGTCCGACCAATTCCCCGCGTGCCCGATATGAAGTGCGACATGGAAACCCTCTCCTTTGAGCTTTCTTACAACTCTTACACATCTTCGCCACGGCGCGAACAGGGCGTGAATGGGTCAAATCAAAGAAATTCTTGCAAATTTCAGCCGCATTCAGCTGAGGTGGCCTGCTTTGGGGGGTTGCCAGCCACCCCACAGCGCGGAATGGGTTTCTCATGTGGATCTGGCGAGCAGTCGGAGTTGTGGCATTCGCGCTCGGCGCGATAGGCCTTGCCTTACCGGTGTGGCCCACCACCATTTTCTGGATTGTCGCCGCTTTGGCCTTTGCCAAATCCAATCCCAGCTGGGCGGATTGGATCTATCGTCAGCCGGGCGTCGGCCCGGCAATCAAGACCTTCCTCGAAACGGGCGCCATGGCGCGTGAAGCGAAAATCGCCGCTGTTTGCAGTATGGGCCTGGCCGCATTGATTGTCACCGCGTTTGCTTATCATAAGCCGTGGGTACTGGGCTCAGGCTTCGGCCTCATCGCCGTCGGTGCTGTCTATGTGATCACGCGCAAACCCCTGCGCGACGAATAGATCCCTCTCCTGCTGCTCTCAGACCCGCACAGGAATCGAGTGATTGATCTCTCACTTGCCACAATTTCGCCCTCTTTTGCGAGCAAATGATCACATACTAACCTCACAAGAGTGTTCGACAGCAAGAAGGAGATGACCCCATGCCGGTCACGATTGTCGCGACTGCCCTTAAATCCGCCGCGTCCGTTTTCGGAGGCTTGTTTCTGGCCGATTTCATTTCAGGCCTCATCCACTGGTTTGAAGACCGGTACGGAAATCCGAAATGGCCTGTGCTGGGCCATACGATCCGCGCCAATCAGGAACACCATTTCAAACCGCGTGCATTTCTGGCTGGCTCATTCCTGTCGCGCAACAAGGAAGTCTTCGTGTTTGGCGCCTTGTTCCTCGCCGGCTTCTGGGCCACGGGCACGCTGAACCTGTTCACCGGTTCGGCTGTCCTGTTCGGCGTCTTCGCCAATGAGTTCCATCGCGCTGCCCATCGCAGCCCGAAGGAGAATGGCCGTTTGATCAACGCCCTGCAGAAAACCGGCTTCGCCCAGTCCTTCCAGCATCACGCCGCCCATCACCGCATGGGCAAGGACACCCATTATTGCGTCATTACCAACTACACCAATCCGGTCCTGGAACGCGCCCGGTTCTTCCCGGCCCTGGAACGCCTTGTCAAAATCGCTACCGGCCGGTCCCCACGTCTCGATGAAAGCGTCAATGAACGCTATCGCAAGGCGGCCTGATCCTGAGATACGCACCTCATCCTTCCCCGCCTTCCCTGAGGGCGGGGATTTCTTTTGTCGACGCGGCGTCTAGTCTGCTGGGCATAACCAAAAGGGAGAAACGCACATGGATCTGGGCCTAAAGGGAAAAACCATCTTCGTTGCAGGCGCCAGCCGGGGCATTGGCCTTGGCATCGTAGAGGCCTGCCTCGCAGAAGGCGCGAAAGTCGCCCTCGCCGCTCGTGGGGAAGAGAAGCTGGAACAGGAACGTGCGCGGCTCGCCGCCCAGTATGGCGAGGAGAATGTCTGGGCCCGCGCCGGAGACTTGCGCGATTCCCGCACGGTCGAGACGATGATAGACACGATCGAGAACGAACTCGGCGAGCTTTGGGGCGCGGTCGCCAATGTCGGCCTGCACCCTTGCCCGCCCGGATTTGAAGTCGACGATGCCACCTGGGATGCCGGCATTTCGCAAAACCTCGATTCCGCCTTCTTCCTAGCCCGGTCGGCCTTGCGACGCATGGACCCGCGTGGTGAAGGCGCCATCCTGATGATCTCTTCGATTGCAGGCCTTACCGGCCTCGGCACGCCGCTGACCTATGGCACGTCAAAAGCCGCGATGAACCATCTGACCAAGGAACTCGCCCGGGTATCCGGCCGCAACAATGTGCGCATCAACGCCATCGCCCCTGGAAACATCATCTTCCCGGATGGAGAATGGGAAGAACGCATCAATGGTGAGCGTGGAGACGCCTGGAACCGCTGGATCAAGCGCGAAGTCCCGCTCCAGCGCTTCGGCAAGCCTGAAGAGATCGGCTCAGCGGCAGCCTTCCTGCTCAGCCCGGTGGCCAGCTTCATCACCGGTGCCATCGTGCCTGTCGACGGTGGGCAGACCCGATAGGGATCAGCTGCCGATCAGCGTGGTCCGCCGTGCCGGGGCTTCCATTTCTGCCCGGCCGGCGGCCTCCAGGCCCATCTGACCCATCATCGCATCATCCTCGTCGATTTCCGGATTGTCAGTTGTCAGAAGGCGGTCGCCGACAAAAATCGAGTTCGCACCCGCCAGCAGGCAGAGTGCCTGCCCCTCTTCCGTCATGCCTTCGCGGCCCGCGGACAGACGTACCCAGCTTTGTGGGAACACGACCCGGCAGACGGCAATGGCCCGCGCCATCTCGATGACCGAAATGGCCGGACTGTGGCCGAGCGGCGTACCTTCAATCGGCACCAGCATGTTCACCGGAACGCTTTCCGGGTGCGGCGTCAGTTTGGATAATTCATGGATCAGGCCAATCCGGTCCTCTCGGCTTTCACCCATTCCCAGAATGCCGCCACAACAGAGCTTCAGGCCAGCCGTTCGCGCACGCCCCAGCGTTTCAAGCCGATCATCATAGGTGCGAGTGGAGACGACCTTGCCGTAATATTCCGGTGAAGTGTCCAGGTTGTGATTGTAGTAATCGAGCCCGGCCGATTTCAGCGCTTCGGCTTGGCCGTCATCCAGCATGCCCAGCGTGACGCAGGTTTCCAGGCCTTCGGCCTTCACGGCTTCGATCATGGCGGCAACTTTGGGGACATCGCGATCCTTCAGGCTGCGCCAGGCCGCGCCCATGCAGAACCGGTCCGCGCCATTTTCCTTGGCTCTGCGCGCGGCGGTGACCACCTCATCCAGCGGCATCAATTTCGAGGCATCGAGCCCGGTGTCGAAATGGGCTGACTGGCTGCAATAGCCGCAATCCTCAGCACAGCCGCCCGTCTTGATCGATAGCAGTTGAGACTTCTGAACTTTCCCATCCGGCCAGTTGGCCTGCTTCACCGTCAATGCGTGCGCCATCAGCGTGTCCAACGGCAAGGCGTAGAGATTCGCGATATCGTCTCGGGTCCAGTCATGGCGAGGGGAGAGGTCTGTCATGCGCGGAATCCTTTTAAGCGACACTAGAGTTCGGCGGAGTTCGTATCCGGGGGGACCAACGGGATCAACCACTGCTGAAATTAACTTTGCGGCAGGCGGCGGATTGACGTAAATCGGCTCGAGCTTGAAAGCCCCCTGTCATGGATACTCGGCCCGCCCCGAAGAAAGTCCTGGATGCCAATGCCCGTCGCGGCGCCATCATTGGCGGTATCGCGCTGGCTGTAATCATCTTGCTGTTCGCAATCGGCAAGACGACCAATCTGCTGGATATCGCCACCTTGCAGGCCCTCATGCAGGATATCGCCTCCAGCCCGTGGGCCCTGCCAGCTTTGATCCTGCTATTTGTGGTCGGCGCCTTTCTCGGCATTCCCCAATTTGCATTGCTGGCCATCGCGATTGCCATGTTTGGCCCCTGGCTCGGCGCGATGTTTGGTTGGATCGCAAACATGGTGGCAGGCGCCGCCACCTTCTATGCTGGGCGCCTTGCAGGCGAAAAAGCGTTTCGCCGGTATGCGGGTGAAACCGCCAACAAGCTATCCACGTTCGTTGGTCGCAATGCCATGATGACGAGCGCGATCGTACGCAATGTGCCTGCGGGCCCTGCCCTGCTGGTCAATATGGCTTTCGGCGTGAGTCATGCGAAATTTCTCCATTACTGGGCCGGCATGGGGGTGGGGATCATTCCCAAGATCGCCCTGATCGCCTTCGCCGGTCAAAGCCTGTTTGCTGCCTTCACGGGGAATCCACTGGTTGCTATTGCAGCGGCCGCTGCCGCCGTCGGCGTTTATATTGCCATCGCCGCCTATGCCCGTGCCCGAATGCGCAAAACCGGGCAATCTGTTGCCCTGATCCCGCAAAACGAGGTTGACACCGCCGCCCCATAGGCCGATGTAACACCCCATGTGGAATAAAATGCCTCTTCAGCTACTGCTTACCGGCCCCTGGCCGGTGATGTCTGCCTAGGTCAGCCAGGGCAGCCGCGCGGTCAGGGGTGATCACCAGCCTTGTTTCCCATTCCCAGACCCGGTAGCTCCAAAATGTCCACGTCATCCAATCCTCATATCCGTATTTTCGACACGACCCTGCGCGACGGTGAGCAATCACCCGGCGCGTCCATGACCCATAATGAAAAGCTCGAACTCGCCGAGTTGATGGAGACGATGGGCGTTGATGTGATCGAAGCCGGTTTTCCTGCCGCCTCCGAAGGCGACTTTGCCGCCGTCAGCGCTATTGCCGAACAGTCGAAGTCAGCCATCATCTGCGGCCTTGCCCGCTCGACGCCGAACGATATCGAGCGCTGCGCCGAAGCCGTGAAGAAATCGGCCCGCCCACGCATTCACACCTTCATCTCGACCAGCCCGGTCCATATGAAGCACAAGCTGAAAATGGGGCCGAATGCCGTGCTCGAAGCGGTAGGCCGCTCGGTCGCCCAGGCCCGCAACCATACTGACGATGTTGAATGGAGCGCCGAAGACGCCACGCGCACCGATTTCGACTTCCTGTGCAAATGTATCGACGTGGCCATTGCCAGCGGCGCAACCACAATCAACCTGCCTGACACGGTCGGATACTCACATCCGGATGAGTATGGCGCCCTGTTCCGCCGTGTGATCGAGACAATCCCGAACTCTGACAAGGTCATCTGGTCGGCCCACTGTCACAATGACCTTGGCTTGGCTGTCGCGAACTCCATCAATGCCGTCGCCAATGGCGCGCGTCAGGTGGAATGCGCCATCAACGGTCTCGGCGAACGTGCCGGCAATGCCGCGCTGGAAGAGATTGTCATGGCCATGAAAGTGCGCAGCGATACGCTGCCCTTCGAGACTGACATCAAGCCCGCCTATCTTTCCCGTGCCTCTGCCATGGTCAGCCGCATCACCGGCTTCCCGGTCCAGTACAACAAGGCAATCGTGGGCAAGAACGCCTTCGCGCATGAAAGCGGCATCCATCAGGACGGCATGCTGAAGAATGCCGAGACCTATGAAATCATGCGGCCCGAAGATGTCGGCGTTGCCAAGACATCACTGGTCATGGGCAAGCATTCCGGTCGTCACGCCTTCCGCGACAAGCTGGAAGCGCTCGGATACACGATGGAAGGCGATCCATTGAATGATGCGTTCAAGCGCTTCAAGGCCCTTGCCGACCGCAAGAAGCACGTCTTCGATGATGACATTATCGCACTGGTCGATGACCAGTTGGCTGCAGAAGGCGAACGGATCGCGTTCAAGCGGTTGCGTGTGGTTGCAGGAACAGACGCCCCTCAAACGGCCGAGATTGATCTCGTTGTGGACGGCGAAGAGAAATTCGCCATCGCCCGCGGTAATGGCCCCGTGGATGCGGTGTTCAACGCCATTCGCGAGATCGTGCCGCATGAAGGCAAGCTGGAGCTTTATCAGGTCCACGCCGTCACTGGCGGCACCGATGCCCAGGCGACCGTGTCTGTTCGTCTCAACAGCGACGGCATCATGTCGACCGGTCGTTCCTCGGATCCGGACACGCTTGTCGCGAGTGCAAAAGCCTACCTCCACGCCGTGAATAAGTTGGAAGCGCGCAAAGCGAAGCGGTCGCAGGCCGCCTAGTAAGCCCCGTCTCCTCTCAAAGAGTATTGCTGCATGGATCTCTGGATTCCCATGACGCTGGCGGCTGCATTCTGCCAGAATGGTCGCTCAGCGCTTCAGAAACAGCTGAAGCAGACGCTGAACACATGGGGCGCGACGGCCTCACGTTTCGTCTATGCAGCGCCGCTGGCAGTCGGCCTGCTGGCGGTGTTGACCATCGGGCGGGGCACGCCCCTGCCCGCGCCGCCCGCTGCCTTCTTTGCTTATGCGATTGTAGGCGGAATCAGTCAGGTGCTCGCGACCGGACTGCTGATCCATCTGTTCTCCAGGGCCAATTTCGCGGCTGCCACGGCCTTTACCAAGACCGAACCTGTTCAGGCTGCGCTCGTCGGCATTATCCTGCTCGGCGATACGCTCACCTTGCCCGCCCTTCTGGCGATCATTGCCAGCATTTTGGGGATCATCCTGATCTCGCTTTCCAAAGCTGACGGGCACAAATGGACGCCGGACGGTTCGCTCTGGATCGGGCTGTTGTCGGGAGCCTGTTTCGCCGTATCGTCCGTGTCGCTTCGCGGCGCATCCTTGTCGCTTGGCGAGGTCGGCCTGCTGCTCAGCACCACAACCACGCTCGCCTTCGTCACGATAATCCAGTCGGTCATGTTGCTCGGCTGGCTCGGACTGCGCGAGCCCGGCCAGGTCGCCAAGCTGTTCGGGGCATGGCGACAAGCCGGATGGGTTGGCCTGATCGGCTTCCTCGGATCAATGGCATGGGTCATGGCGTTCACGCTCAAGGACGCTGCCAGCGTAAAGGCTGTCGGTCAGGTCGAAATCCTGTTTACCCTGATTGCATCACATGTGGTCTTTCGCGAGCGCATCACGGCGCGCGAACTGGCAGGTATCCTGCTCGTGGCTTCGGGTGTGATTGGGATTGTATTGCTTGGCGGCTGATCAGAGTGCCGCATCAAGCAGCAGATAAGCGGCAAGCCGGGCGCTGGCATTGCGGCCAGTCTTCTGCGTTTGCTCCAGCGCGTGCAACGCGTCGTCAGCTTCCATATCGAGGAAGTCCCGCGCCAGATCCATCAGGTCGCGGTCATTGCGCAGGCGTTGTGTGACGCGCTCCACCTGGCGACCCGCCTGGGACAGGATTGCAGACTTGCGCTCCTTGTCGCCGCGCCGGGCGGCTTCGGCAATCTTGCGTTTGGCTTTCGGGCGGATTGCCTCGGGCAGGACGATACCGGACGTCTGCAGCCGGTCGATCAGTTCGTCGGCGACATCTTCACGGTCGCGCAGGGGTTTGTCCTCGCGGCTCATATCCGAAATGATGTCGCGCCAGCCCATTTCCGCACCCGATGACGGCGAGGACGGCCGCACAGGTACGAGCGGCATCGGCTCGTCTACTGGCTCGGGCTCCAGAATATCAGATTCGTCAGGGACCAAGTCTGTTGCGCGCCGGCGCGGCGTTTCATCGAATGGGCTTTCGGTAACGGCGGGTGTGTCATCATGGCGGCGGCGGAGGGGCTGCGTCACCGGTTCAGGTGTCTTCTCTTCGAGGGCGCGGCTCAGATCCCAGGTGTCGTCCTGCGCCGATGTGTCCGGCTTGTCCGTCAGCGCAGCGCTGGCCAAGGCGTCGGCCGCCGCATCGAACAGTTCGTCATCCATGCTGGCACGTGGCGCAGGCTTGGGTTTTGGCGCGACGGGGGTCTCAGGCATTTCTGGCGTGCGGCCGTTGCGGTCCTCAAGATGGAAACCATTCGTATGCCCATTGCCATTGCGGACAGGCATTGGCTCGAACGCTTCGTCATCATGTAGACCGTCATCGTCGTGGAGCTCGTCGGACTGGTGTGCGGAAGCGGGAATGATGCTGGGTTTTGGCTCCGGCTCAGGCGCGCGCTCAGGCACGACCGGTTTCGCAAGATCATCCCTCGCCAATGCCAGAGACGCAGCTTCACGTGTCTTGTGGTCCATCCGGACCGTGTCGACCTTGGCGGCATACTCCGCCGAGCGGATCGCTGCGGCAGCTTCCTCACCGGCTTCGCGCAGCCGGGCCAATGCGCGCGCCGCGTTTTCGGCGGCCTCGCGCGTAGAAGTATTGATTTCGTTGTTCGCCCGGCGAGCACCATCCAGGGCTGAAGATACGGCGTCTTTCAAGGCGTCGCCGGTTGTCATTGCGGCAGCTGCAGCGATCTCCCCTGCCCGCACAGCAGCGTCTACCGTGCGGCGGGACTGGTCGAGCTTTTCCTCGACGCGTGTGACCGCAAAGGTAAGCGTTTCGGTGCGCGTAGCAGCATCACCTGCGAGCGCATCCAGCTCGATCAGTTTCTCAGACAATGTGCGACCCGCCACCTGCATGGCTTCCAGACGGCGCGTCAGCGCTTCATCGGCGCGGGAAACCTCTTCGCTGGCTTCACGCGTGGCACTCACCATCATCTGGGCCTGTCGCGGGATGGCTTCGTTCAGAGATTGCATATGCGTGCGCAGGTCTCGAGCGAGTCCTTCCAGAGCCTGTCTTTCCTGGCCAAGCCGTTCGGTCAGGTCGCGGGCATTGTCCGCGCTGGCATAAGCCACCGATTCCAACCGCAGGCGCTCGTCTCCGATCTCTCCCGCCATGGCCTTCATCGCTGACAGCGCATGCGCCATGGCGCGATCCACTTCAGCTGCGGCCTGTTTCATCTGTTCGGCAAAAGTGATGCCCTCGGTGCCAGCTTCACGCGCCGGAGCCATCAGGCGAACGGCGGCTTCCATCACCAGCGCATTCGAGGCAGAAGAGCGACGATTGGTGCGCCCCATATAGCCCGCCATGATCATCAGCAGCGCCGGGACGACCAATGCCATGGCTCCGCCGACCAAGACCAATGGTTGTAATTCCTTCAGGCCATCAACACCCCAAAGGCCAACTGCCATCGCAGCCGCGCCGAATATCCAGAATATTGCAACGACAAAACCGGTCACAACCATCCAGCTGCCACCACTGCGGGCGAGCTCGAAGTTTTCAGACGCCTCTTGCCTGACAAGCAGATCGCGGCCAGACGGGCGAGCGGCAGACGGCTCGGTCATAGCCGGAGTATACCGCGACAATTCGACCGGCGCGAGACCAGAATGTGTGCATTTCTAGGTTTGGAAGGCCGAATGCGTTAACGGGCCAGCAGGGCCGTAACCACAGAGTCCTGACGGGCTGCTTCGGAATTGTCATCCTGCTCCGGCGCAAATTCCAGTCCCAGCCACGCCAAAGCAGCTGCCAAAACCAGATTACGAACCAACACGACGAAATCCAACATCGTAATTCCCCAGAGCCAAATACGAATTGTGCCACGTCAAAACTCGGCACAGATGAATAATAATTCAAGTTTGCCTTTTCGACAATCGATAAATTCAGCCCGATCAAAGATTCTCTGAAAAGCTAAAATCATTAACGATTGGGCAGCAGCCTCGTGTCACGGTCAAATTCTGTGGGAGACGCCTGACATGACCGAGACCTTTGCCTTACTCGATCGCGAGCACCTCAAAGCAATGACCGGAGGCGACAATGATCTCGCCGTGGAAGTCATCGAAATTTTCCGGCATCAGGCCGAAATCTGGTCACGTATGCTGGATCCGCACGCCGAGGCGAGCCAATGGGCTGACGCCGCCCACACGCTCAAGGGCGCCAGCCTTGGTATTGGTGCCATCCTATTGGCGTCGAAATGTGAAAAAGCCGAAAAAGCCGGCCGGTCAGAGACCCCGCCCAGCGTCACGGCCGCTGCAGTCATGATCAGCGATATCAAGGATGCGCTGGGGGACACGCTCGAAGAGGTCGCCCAGGTGCTTTACGAGTTTACGTTGTCGCCGCCACGCCGCGCGTCATAGCTGCCGAACTCATACGCAATGCAACGGTCAATCAAGGTCCGCCAGACCGGCTCGGCGATGGCCGGCGACAAGCCCGCGCCTTCGCAAGCAGCCTTAACCTTTGTCACGACATCTTCGATCCGCGCGCTGTCATGGACTTTCGACCGGTCCGGCTTGATACGCGCCGCAGCATCCATGAAGGATTGGCGCTCTGCCAGGATTTCGACGAGCAGACGATCAATCCGGTCGATCTCATAACGAACATCGGACATGGTTTCAGCCGTCTCGGATGAGTGACGTCGCTGATCGGAAGTGTAGGTGGTCATGCGGAATATGCCCTGTTGCCGAGAGGTTTGCGCATATATGACCCCAATCGCCACCGCAACAAAGCAGCTGCGACGAAGCGCCTCCAGACCACATGGACATGAAAAAGGGCCGCCCTTTCGAGCGGCCCCTGTTTTATGGGTTGAGCGCTGTCTAGCGTGTGCTGCGCCAGGATTCGAGGATCCGGGCGGCCCATTCGCGGCCACCCCAGCCAAAGGCGATGGCAAAGGCTGCGGCACCGCCGATGACAATCCATTTGGCCACTTCCAGAATGAACACGCCACCCGTAGGGTCGAGGCCCATGCGGGAGATGCCGAGGATCACGGCAAGCACGATGATGATCCATTTCATAACGCGTGCAGTGACATCCGTTGCCCCTGCCCCAGTGGAATCCATGGCCGAGCTCACAAGCTTGGCAATGAACACGCCCGCGAAGATGATCAGCGCGCCAAAGATGATCTGGACGCCCATATCGAGCACAACATTCATCGCATAGGTCAGCGACTCAATTCCCAGCGCGTTCAGCGCAGCCACCAGACCAAGCAGCACGATCAGGAACATCGCAACCCGGGCAATTACCGTGCTGGCAGTCAGCCCGCCATCTGCGCCCTTGAGCAGGCCAAGTTCGGAAACAGCCGAATCCACGCCTGTACCTGGCAGCGTCTTCAGCACCAGATTGGCAACAAATCGGCCGATCAGCACGAAGATTGCGAGGATCACGCCAGCGGCCAGTACATTCGGGATAATGCCGATAATGTCGGTCAGCAGCTCATTTGCCGGGGCGGAGATCGCCTCGATGGCCAGCACATCAAACGCCATGATAGCGCCGATGATCACCAGAACGGCGAATGCCACGGATGCCACAATGCCGGAGATGTTTACGCGTCCGGTCGCCAAGCCGAAGCGTTCCGGCATGCCGTCACCGAATACAAGTACGGCTTTCAGCGTCTCACGCACGACATTGGCAATAATGATGAAAATGCCGAAGATCAGTGCCGCGCCGATGACATTTGGCAGATAGGACAGGATCGGATCGATCACGCCATGTAGCGCGCTCGAAATCTGCGTTGCGCCTGCGATCGCGAGCGCTTGCATCAAACCTATCAGGATCGTGACCCAGAATGCCGCTTGCGCAAGGCTGGTGCCAAGCGATTTGCTGTCACTGGTGGCCGTTGATGCGTTGGCTTTCTTGGCCAGACCTGTCCGGTCGATGGCTGCCGCAATCAGCCAGCGCACGATGAAAGCGCCGATGATGAAGGCAATCATGACCAAGGCGGCCTTGATCAGCTGTGGACCATAGGCCTGCGCCTGATCGACCGTATTTCGCCAGAATTCGTCCATTGAAGTTAGTCCCCTTTAGTTGTGTTGCGCCAGTTGAGGCTCAATCAAATACGCATTGGGGGAGCCCCTGGTTGCGCGTGCCAACAAATTTCGCTTGGAAAATGCCAGCCCAGCACATGCCCACCGCCTCCGTTTGTGTGCGCTCACCCACACTAGGGATTGAAGTCGATTTCGACCACGGAGCGCACCAAAGCGTACCGCTTTTGCTACCTCGGATCAAATGAACGTGAAATAACAAGGCATTGGGGAACCATTCAATCAGCCCCCCTTATGTACATAACCTGTGTTGTGACGCGTAATAAATACAGCACATCGCGGAGGGTGGGGAGACGCCCCCCTGGCAGGCCGCGATAAGGGGACGACGCGAATGGGCAGGTGCAGAAACGCACCTGCCCTTTTTCGTGAACCCGCACGTCAATTTCGCAAAAAACCCCGCAAAGGCATTCTCGACCGTTTTTCCGGTTGCGGTCACATGGGTCAAACGTTAATGTTATAAAATAACATGTATGGAGAGCTTCCCATGTCGCAAGACAAGTTCGCTTTGTCTGAAGCCTTCGGCCCGGATCATGCCTCAGCATATGACAACCAGTTCGAAGAATTGCAGGCCATCAAGGGGCTGCTGCATCTGATACTGGAAACCGGTTTGGGAAAACTGCCGGACAATGCACGCATTCTTGTCGCCGGGGCCGGAACCGGGGCTGAAGTCCGCTACCTCGCCACACGATTTCCCAAATGGCAGTTTGCGCTCATTGATCCTTCCAGCGCCATGTTGGATGTCGCTCGCCGGCATGCGGAGGCTGAAGGCTTCGCGGCGCGCTGCACGTTTCACAATGCTTATGTCTCGGAGGTCGAAGCATTCGACTTTGATGGCGCAACCAGTCTGCTCGTCTCGCACTTCCTGACCCAGGCAGACTCGCGGACCGCTTACTTCCGTTCCATCGCGGATCGCTTGCGCCCCGGCGCACCGCTCTTCAATGCCGACTTGTGCGCCAACATGAACGCGCCCCACTTCCCGATGTTGATGGAGCTTTGGCTGAACCTGTTGTCCCGTACGGGCATGACCCCGGAGGGTCGGGCTCACTACCAGCAGATGTTCGGCTCACAGTTTGCGTGCCACGGACCGGCAAAGGTTGAACACATGATGGAGAGTGCCGGATTTGCCCTGCCAGCACAGTGCATGCAGGCAGGACTTATCCGAGGCTGGCTGACCGCGAAGGCCTAGACTTCGAGCAGCATCCGCTCTGGGTCTTCCAGAGCTTCCTTGACGCGGACGAGGAAGGTCACGGCCTCCTTGCCATCCACGATCCGGTGGTCATAGGACAGCGCCAGATACATCATGGGGCGAATCTTGACTTCGCCATTGATGGCCACAGGGCGCTGTTCGATCCGGTGCATGCCAAGCACGCCGGACTGTGGGGGGTTCAGGATCGGGGTCGACATCAGCGAGCCATAGATCCCGCCATTGGAGATGGTGAACGTACCGCCCTGCATGTCGCCAATCGTCAGCGAGCCATCGCGGGCGCGTTTGCCAAGGTCTGCAATAGACTTCTCAATGCCAGCCAGAGACAGGTCATCTGAGTCGCGCACAACTGGTACAACAAGGCCCTTGTCGGTGCCGACCGCGACGCCGATGTCATAATAGTTCTTGTAGATAATGTCCGTGCCATCGATCTCGGCGTTCACCGCAGGCACTTCCTTCAGCGCGTTGACGCACGCCTTCACGAAGAAGCTCATGAAGCCCAGCTTGATGCCGTGCTTGGCAACGAAAGCTTCCTGATGCTTTTTCCGGAGGTCCATGATCGCGCCCATGTCGACATCATTGAATGTCGTCAGCATGGCCGCATTGTCCTGAGCCTCTTTCAGGCGGCGAGCGATCGTCTGGCGCAGGCGCGTCATGCGGACGCGTTCTTCCCGCGGACCAATGTCGCGCGGTGCCTTCGCTTCTGCCGGAGCCGAAGCAGCCTTCGGCGTGCTGTTCACATAATTCATCGCGTCAGCCTTTGTCGCGCGGCCATCACGGCCTGAGCCTGGAATATCAGCGGGGTTCACGCCGGCTTCTGATGAAATGCGGCGCACGGATGGAGAGACAGGGCGCTCGCCCGTTGCGGCAGGAGCCGATGTGGTGGCTGCAGGTTTCGACGCCGCCGGCGCAGCGGCCGCGGCCGACCCGCCCGCGCTGATGCGCGCAATAACAGATCCGGGCGTAACCGAGTCCCCCTCACCAACCAGCAGTTCGGCGACAATGCCGTCAGCGGGTGAAGGTACTTCCAGTGCAACCTTGTCGGTTTCGATCTCGGCGATTGTCTCGTCTTTCTTGACCGCATCGCCTGGTGCTTTGAGGAATGTAGACAGCGTGCCTTCGGCGACGCTTTCGCCCATGGTCGGCACTTCGACATCCATCAGTTCGCCCTTGTCGGCCTTGCCCGGAACGCCGCCCGGATCCTTCGGACCGCCATGTGCCGGCAGTGCCGCCGCAGCCGTTTCGGACTTCGCCGATGCGCCGGACCCACCACCAAGCTTGCCCAACAGCGCGCCGATTTCGACCGTCTCGCCTTCATTGGCGAGAATCTCGGACAAGACGCCGTCTTCGGTGGCGGAAACCTCGACAGACACTTTGTCTGTTTCGAGTTCGACAAGCACTTCATCTTTCTTCACAGCGTCGCCTTTGGCTTTCAGCCATTGGCCAACTGTGGCTTCGGTGATGCTCTCGCCGAGAGTAGGCACTGTGATATCGGTCATGAAATCAGTCCGTTTGTAATAAATCAGAATCAGGTGGCGACGATGTTGTCAGCTACAGGGTCTTTGCCAAGGGCTGTTGAGATCAAGGAATCCTGCTCAGCCTTGTGCTTGGACAGCAAACCTGTTGCCGTAGCAGCAGATGGCGGACGACCCGCATAGGACGGACGCGGAGAGGATGATCCAGCCTGGTTCGCACACCATTCCAACTCGTCCCGAATGAATGTCCAGCCACCCATGTTGCGTGGCTCTTCCTGACACCAGACAATCTCGGCCTGCGGGAAGCGCTTCAACTCATGGATCAGCGACTTGCGTGGCACCGGATAGAATTGCTCGACGCGCAGCAGATAGACATCGTCCACACCGCTTTCCTCGCGCGCTTCGAACAGATCATAATAGACCTTGCCCGAACACAGCACGACGCGGCGCACCTTGTTGTCCTTGACGAGTTTCACCTTGCCTTCACGGCCTGGCGTCTCGGCATCATCCCACAAGATGCGGTGGAAGGATGACTTCGTGCTCAGATCGTCCAGACTGGACGTTGCCAACTTGTGACGTAGAAGGGATTTCGGCGTCATGATGATTAGCGGCTTGCGGAAGTCGCGATGGATCTGGCGGCGCAGGGCGTGAAAATAGTTCGCCGGCGTCGTCAGATTGCAGACTTGCCAATTGTCTTCCGCGCACATTTGCAGGAAGCGCTCGAGCCGGGCCGAGGAATGCTCCGGACCCTGACCTTCATAGCCATGAGGCAGGAGCAGGACCAGGCCCGACATGCGGAGCCATTTGCGCTCAGCCGACGAAATGAACTGGTCGAAGAAGACCTGCGCACCGTTCGAGAAGTCCCCGAACTGGGCTTCCCACATGGTCAGCGTGTTCGGGTCGGCCAGCGAATATCCGTACTCGTATCCGACAACAGCTTCTTCCGACAGAAGCGAGTCGATCACTTCGTAATGGGCCTGCTTGTCGCTGATATTGTTCAGCGGCGTGTAGCGATCACCATTGGTCTGGTCGATGATGTGGCTGTGGCGCTGGGAGAACGTCCCGCGACCGCAATCCTGACCGGACAGACGGACCGGGAAGCCCTCATCCAGCAGGGTCGCGAAAGCCAGATGCTCCGCCGTCGCCCAATCGAGCCCCTTCCCTTTCGAGATGGCCGTCGCCCGTGCGTCAATGACGCGCGCAAGCGTGCGGTGAATGTCAACGCCCTCGGGCACTGTGGTGATGGTCTGACCAAGCGCCTGCAGGCGTTTCTTGGCCACGCCGGTCTTGCCACGGCGCTCGTCATCATCGGGCAGGCCGAGACCTTTCCACTCGCCGTCCAGCCAGTCGGCCTTCTTGGCTTCGAATGTCTTGCCGGCTTCGAATTCGCGGTCGAGATAGGCTTCGAAATCGACGACTTGCTGTTCGACCTGCTCAGCCGTCAGAATGCCTTCCTTGACGAGGCGTTCCGCATAGATCTCACGGGTCGAGGCATGACCTTTGATCTTGGTGTACATCACCGGTTGGGTGAACATGGGCTCGTCGCCCTCATTGTGCCCAAAGCGACGATAGCAGAACATGTCGATGACAACGTCCTTGCCGAATTTCTGGCGGTACTCGGTCGCGATCTTGGCCGCATAGGTAACCGCTTCCGGATCATCCCCATTGACGTGGAAGATCGGTGCCTGAACCATCAGGGCGACATCCGACGGGTACGGAGAAGACCGCGAATAGATAGGGCTTGTCGTAAAGCCGATCTGGTTGTTCACGATGAAGTGGATGGTCCCACCTGTGCGATAGCCCGACAGGCCCGACAATGCGAAACATTCCGACACGACGCCCTGCCCCGCAAAGGCGGCGTCGCCGTGCAGCAGCAATGGCAGCACAGTCGAGCGGTCCAGCGTCCCGCTCTCACGATGCAGCATTTCCTGCTTGGAGCGCGACTTGCCCAGCACAACCGGATCCACCGCTTCCAGGTGGGACGGGTTGGCGTTCATCGAGAGGTGAACTTCATTGCCGTCGAACTCGCGGTCAGACGACGCCCCGAGATGGTATTTCACATCGCCCGAGCCAAACTCGCCCGCGCCTTGCGTGTTACCGCCCTGGAATTCGTGGAAGATCTGCTCGTAGGGCTTGCCCATCACAGCGGCCAACATGTTGAGGCGACCACGGTGCGGCATGCCGACAACGATCTCGCGCACGCCAAGCGCGCCGCCGCGCTTGATGATCTGTTCCAGCGCCGGCACCGCCGCTTCACCGCCATCAAGGCCAAAGCGCTTCGTGCCTGGATACCGTTTGTGCAGGAAGCGTTCGAAGGTTTCCGCTTCGATCAGCTTGGCGAGAATCGCCTTCTTGCCCTGATCCGTGAACGCAACGCCCTTGTCCGGGCCTTCGATCCGCTCCTGAAGCCAGGCCTTCTCTTCCGGATCGGAAATATGCATGAACTCAATGCCGATGGTCGAACAATAGGTCCGCTGCAGGATGTCGAGCATCTCGCTGACCGTCGCATGGTCCAGACCAAGATAGCCATCGATGAAGATCTTGCGGCCCATGTCTTCTGCACCGAAGCCATAGCTGGCCGGGTCCAGTTCAGGCTGTTTCTCAGGCGTATCGAGCGAAAGCGGGTCCAGTTGGGCGGCCAGATGGCCGCGCATGCGGTAGGCCCGGATCATCATGATCGCGCGGATCGAATCCTTGACGTTCTGCGCGATTTCCTCGGCAGAGGCGCCCGGCTTGGCAGATTTCAGCTTTTTCTCGAGCTTTGGCTCGACCAGCGCCCAATTGCCATCGAAAGCGGCGACCTGTTCGTCGCTGACCGGACGGGGCCAGTCGCCCCGTTTCCAGCTGGCGCCCCCGGCATTGCGCGCGGCGTCGCCCGAATCATCGCCCAATTCTGCAAAGAATTCGCGCCAGCTCTCAGGAACTGACGCGGGATTCTTCGCATATGCGGCCTGCATCTGCTCCAGCCACTGGGCCGAGCCGCCATACAGGAACGCTGTTTCCAGCATGGCGCTGTTACCTGCGCCGCGCGAGCCGTCTACCGGGCTGCCATCATCTGCCATTTTCAATCCGTCCTTTGGGACCTGTTCCCTGACATTAAGAAACAAAATACTTGCCCGGTTCCTACCGGGACTGAAGTTCTCCAGGACGGCCTGTGCGGGGACAGATTCTGGCCTCGCCAGACTGGCCCGGACGGGCCGTCCTGGCTTAGATGTATATCCGGGCGCTAACCCTTCAATACGTCAACCATGGTTGTCCCGAGACGTGCAGGTGACGGGGAAACGCGAATACCCGCCTCTTCCATCGCCGCAATCTTGCTCTCGGCATCGCCTTGGCCACCTGAAACGATAGCACCGGCATGGCCCATCGTGCGCCCCTTCGGCGCAGTCCGACCCGCAATAAAGCCGACCATCGGTTTTTTCCGGCCTTTTTTGGCTTCGTCGATCAGGAATTGCGCAGCTTCCTCTTCGGCACTGCCGCCAATTTCACCGATCATGATGATCGATTGGGTCTCATCATCGGACAGGAACATGTCCAGCACGTCGATGAACTCGGTGCCTTTGACCGGGTCACCGCCGATACCGACTGCAGATGTCTGGCCGAGGCCCGCCTGAGAGGTCTGGTAAACGGCTTCATAGGTCAGCGTACCGGAGCGCGACACAACGCCAACAGTGCCCTTCTGGAAGATCTTGCCGGGCATGATGCCGATCTTGCACTGTTCCGGCGTCAACAGGCCGGGGCAGTTCGGACCGATCAGGCGTGACTTGGATTTTTCCAGTTTCGCCTTCACACGCACCATGTCGAGCACAGGAACGCCCTCGGTGATGCAGACGATCAGCGGGATTTCCGCATCGATGGCTTCTTCGATGGCGGCGGCGGCGCCGACTGGCGGCACGTAGATCACGGACGCATTGGCGCCGGTTGCCTTGGCGGCTTCACCGGCATTGGCGAAGATCGGCAGTTCGGTGCCGTTGTCAGCGGTCCATTTCTGGCCAGCCTTCTTCGGGTGCGTACCGGCAACCATTTGCGTGCCGTAATACTCCAGCGCCTGATTGGTGTGGAAAGAGCCCGTATTGCCGGTCAGGCCCTGGACGATGACTTTGGTATTCTTGTCGATGAGAATGGACATGTTTCCTTAGGCCTCTTTAACAGC
>MRWG01000708.1_pt1 | contig 29637 bp, 25 predicted proteins | sample 1013341 | NCBI WGS metagenome assembly MRWG01 (sample SAMN06117577, study PRJNA244670) | biofilm metagenome | biome: Water; feature: Cathode Biofilm; material: Biofilm; isolation source: microbial consortium enriched at the cathode of a solar microbial fuel cell | place: USA: District of Columbia ... | reverse complement strand
CAGCCCTTGCCGCCATGAGCGTCGTGGCCGGGATCATGCGGCAGCGGCAGACCGTTACGCTCTAGGCAGGGAGGCGAGTCTCGTGATCACGCGTCATTCCCGCATCGTCGAGCGCGCTTTGACCCGCCTGAAGCTGCGTCAGCTCCGGCTTCTCATCGCTGTGGGACAACACGGCAACATCCAGAACGCGGCGCGCCATCTGGGCATCTCGCAGCCCGCCGCCACCAAGATGATTCAGGACCTGGAACTCGACTTCGAGGTGAAACTCTTCGAGCGCACAAATCGCGGCGTGGTTCCGACCGTTTTCGGCGCATCGCTGATACGGCACGGCAAGCTGATCTTCGCGCAGGTTTCAAACGCCGCGCAGGAACTCGATGATCTGAACGAGGGCAACAGCGGGCGCGTCGTGGTCGGCACGCTTTTGGCAGCCTCGCCGACCCTCCTGCCCTTCGCCATCGAGAAGCTGTTGCAGGAACGGCCCAAAGTGGCGATCAAGATCGTCGAGGGCACCAACGAAGTTCTCATGCCCGCACTGCTCTCCGGCGAGATCGACATGGTGGTCGGTCGCCTGCCCAGCCACAGGCATCGCTCAAAGGTCGAGCAGGAAAAGTTCTTCGATGAACGCGTCGTGGCCGTGACCGGGACACAGCATCCGCTGGCGCAGCAGAGTTCCGTCACCTTCGAGCAGCTCATGCCCTTCGGCTGGATACTCCCGCCGCTTGAGACGACCCTGCGGCGGCAGACAGATCAGTATTTCGTGCGGCAGGGGCAATACACCCCGCCCACGGCCATCGAGTCGATCTCCTACCTCGCCAACCGCACATTGCTGCAAACGCATGATTTCGTCGGCCTCATGCCAGCCCATGTGGCGTCACTCGACATCGAACACGGGCTTCTGGCCCGCATCGACTGGGCCGTTCCCTTCGGCGCCGGTCCGGTGGGCGTTTCGCACCGCGGCGAGCAAAGCCTTTCGCCCGCAGGCGCCGCCTTTCTGAACGTTCTGCGAAAGGTGGCCACGGATATCTGAGCGCTGGCCGGCAGACGCCTGCTATCACGCAATCGGATATCCGTATTTGGTCAATTTCCTTGAGAACATACCTGCCCGAATGAGACCTTTGCCCCGAAATACAGTCTTACGAGGGCATGATGAGCACCTATCCGGAACTACACCTCTATATCGGTGGAGAGTGGCGCAAAACGGCAGATGACCTTCCGGTCGTGAACCCCGCAACCGAACAGGAAATCGGCCGACTGCCGCATGCGGACATTGCCGATCTGGACGATGCGCTGGCCGCCGCGCAGGAGGGCTTCCGCGTGTGGAGCCGGACCGCGCCCAGAGACCGTGCGGACATCATTCTCAGGGCCTCCGCGCTCATGCGCGAGCGGCAGGAAGAGATCGCACAGTCGATCACCGCCGAACATGGAAAGCCGCTCTCTCAGGCGCGGCTGGAAGTCATTCGTGGCTGCGAGTTCCTGGAGTGGGATGCGGGCGAGGCAGTGCGCACCTATGGCCGTGTCATCCCGTCTGCTCCGGGCGTGCGCTACATGGTTCATCACCAGCCCATCGGCGTGGTTGCCGGTCTTTCGCCGTGGAACTTTCCGATGAGCCAGCCGGCGCGGAAGGTTGCAGGCGCGCTCGCCTCGGGGTGCTCGATCATCCTCAAGGCTGCGGAAGAGACGCCGGCCGGCGCGCTGCACATCGCCCGCGCGTTTCATGATGCCGGCCTTCCCAAAGGCGTTTTGAACCTCGTCTTCGGCACGCCCGCCATGATTTCCGATCACCTTATCCGGCACGACGCGGTGCGGCTTGTCGCCTTCACCGGATCGACGGCGGTGGGCAGGCAGCTGACGACGCTCGCTTCCGAACACATGACCCCGGTGCTGATGGAGCTCGGCGGGCACGCGCCCGTGATCGTCTGCGAAGACACGGACGTGCAGAAGGCCGCGATCAGCGGTGCAGTTCGCAAGATGCGCAATGCCGGACAGGTCTGCACGTCGCCCACGCGCTTCTTTGTGCATGAAAGCATCTTCGACGAATATGCCGATGCCTTCGTGAAACGCGCTGCTCAAACAGTGGTTGGAAACGGCGTCGAGCCGGGTGTCGAGATGGGGCCGCTGGCCAATGAGCGCCGCCTCCCCGCGCTCGGTGCTCTGGTCGAGGACGCCCGCGCCAGGGGCGCCGAGGTGCGCACCGGCGGCGCACGCATGAGCAATGCCGGGTATTTCTTCCAGCCGACCGTGCTGGTGAACGTCCCCGACGATGCCAGGGTAATGCAGGAAGAACCGTTCGGCCCGCTGGCCGTCATCAATCCGGTAAGCTCGCTGGACGAGGCCATAGAGAAGGCCAACTCGGTGCCTTACGGCCTCGCAGCCTATGGCTTCACCAACCGCGCCGACTATATCGACCGCATGACCGACGGCGTGGAGGCGGGCAACCTCTCCTTCAACACACTGGAGGCCTCTTTGCCGGAAACGCCGTTCGGCGGCGTGAAGTCCAGCGGCTATGGGCGCGAAGGCGGCACCGAGGGCCTGCACAACTACATGGTCGTCAAGAACGTGTCGCACAGCATGACGATTGTTTGATCCGGGTGCGGGTGCGCGCCGCCAACCATGCGCGCACCCGCCAATCCCACGGCTCCTCACCCGCCGATATCCGCTTTCCCCTCAGGCCCGCGACTTTCCACCGGCTGTCAAATCACCGTCGCACGCCTCCGCTAGGAGTCTGGGCATTTGCCGAGACAGGTCGGCTCGGTCCAGCACAAAGCCAGAGGAATGCCGTCATGAAAAAGCAGGATATCGTCAATCTCTCCTGGGATGAATTCGATGAAATGCGCGATCCCCGCCCCGATGCCAATGGCTTCGATGCGGTTGTCGAGCGCGCCATTTCGCGCCGTGGCTTTCTGGGCGGCGTGCTTGCCTTCGGCTCTGCCGCAGCCGTGATGGGCAGCGGAGTTCTCTCCTCCACCACCTCCGCAAAGGCGCAAGTCTCGGCCTTCGCGTTCGAGCCGATTGGCATCGCCACCGACCACGACATTCACGTCCCGAAAGGCTACGCTTGGAAGACGCTGGTGCGCTGGGGCGATCCGCTTTTCAAGGAAGCCGAGGGCGCCTATTCGCCGGAAACGGGCGTGTCCGTCGACATGTCCGACAAGGTGTTCGGTGAGAACACCGACGGCATGGAAACCTTCGTCGATGGCGACAAGACGATCCTGGCGATCAATTCGGAATATGTGAATCCGAAGATCAACCTGCCGGCCGCCTCCGAAGGCATGCCGCAGAACGCCGATGAAGTGCGTCTTCTCAAGAACATGCAGGGCGTCACCGTGCTCGAGATCGCCGACAGCGGCGACGGCTATGAAGTCGTGCTCGACAGCCCCTACAACCGTCGCATCACCCATGAAACGCAGATGACGATGGACGGCCCCGCCGCTGGCTCCGATCTGGTCAAGACCAACGCAGATCCTGAAGGCGTTTCGCCCAAGGGCACGATGAACAATTGCGGCTCCGGCAAGACGCTCTGGGGCACCTATCTGACCTGCGAAGAAAACTTCAATGGCTATTTCGGTGCGACCGCCGAGCGTGAAGCCACCGAAGGCGAAAAGCGCTACGGCATCGGCGGCGAAGGCCGTTACGCCTACGAAAAGTTTGAAGAGCGCTTCGACCTTTCGAAAGAGCCCAACGAGCCGAACCGCCATGGCTGGGTCACGGAAATCAACCCGCTCGACCCGTCCTCCACCCCGGTCAAGCATACGGCGCTCGGCCGCTTCAAGCACGAGAACGCCGAGATGGTGCAGGCCGCCGACGGACGCATCGTGGTCTATATGGGCGACGACGAGCGCGGCGAGTTCATCTACAAATATGTCTCCGACAAGAGCTGGGCCGAAGGCCAGCCGACCGATGGCCTGCTGTCGAACGGCACGCTGTATGTCGCAAAGTTCAATGACGACATGACCGGCGAGTGGCTGCCGCTGACCCCGGAAAGCACGGGCATGGAACTGGCGGACATTCTGGTGTTCTCGCGCATGGCGGGCTCCAAGGTCGGCGCGACCACCATGGACCGCCCTGAATGGGTTGCCGCAAACCCGCTGCGCGTGGAGGTGTATTGCGCCCTCACCAACAACAAGAACCGTGGCGTGAAGGCCAATGCCGGTGGTGATGAACAGCCGGTGGGCGGCCCCAACCCGCGCGAGACCAACAATTACGGTCAGATCGTGCGCTGGCGCCCGGCTGGCGAAGACCACGGCGCAGACGGCTTCACCTGGGATCTCTACGTCATGGCCGGCAACCCGACCGTCTACGACAACGTCTATGCCGGCTCGGAAAACGTCAACGAAGGCAACATGTTCAACTCGCCCGACGGCATGGCCTTCTCCTCCGATGGCATGCTGTGGATCCAGACCGACGGCGACGACAGCAATGAAGGCGAGTTCGCTGGCCAGGGCAACAACCAGATGCTGGTCGGCAATCCCGAAACCGGCGAGATCGCCCGCTTCCTGACCGCGCCGAACGGCGCGGAAGTGACCGGCCTCAGCTGGTCGCCGGACGGCAAGGTCGCCTTTGTCGGCATCCAGCATCCGGGCGGCAACTGGCCGGACGGAAACGGCAAGCCGCGCTCGGCGGTCATCGCGGTCTGGCGCGAAGATGGCCAGGCCATCGGCTGATTGCCCACCGCCGCAGATCAGAAAGGGGACGTCCTGCGGGACGTCCCCTTTTGCATGCGGGGGCGAATTCGGAGACGGCGCACCATCCCGCTCACTCTCTTGACCCGCACAGCGGACAGCCCTTTTCGTTTCAAAACGAGCCGTTTATGACGGCTTGACGCAGACACATTTCCACCCCACCTGTCAGCCGCCCCGCATAATGCAGTTCACCAACCGGATCACCACACCGTGCAAGCGCTCAAGAGCCTGATTGAATCCCGCCGTTTCGAGGCGGTCATCACCGTCCTCATCGTCATCAACGCCGTCACGCTCGGGCTCGAAACCTCAGAGCGCGCCATGGCCGCCGTTGGCCCGCTGCTGCTGACGATCGACCGGGCGATCCTCGGCGTCTTCGTGCTGGAACTCATGGCGCGCTTCGCGGTCTACCAGAAGAATTTCTTCCGCGATCCCTGGCGCATCTTCGACCTGTTGATCGTGGGCATCGCGCTGGTGCCGGCAACGGCCGGCCTCTCGGTGCTGCGCGCCCTGCGCATTCTGCGTGTGTTGCGGCTGGTCAGCATGGTGCCGTCGCTGCGCCGGGTCGTTGGCGGCCTTGTCGCGGCGCTGCCCGGCATGGGCTCCATCATGCTGCTTCTGGGCCTCGTCTATTATGTGTTCGCCGTGATGGCGACGAAGCTTTTCGGCGCATCCTTCCCAGACTGGTTCGGCACGATCGGTCATTCGGCCTATTCGCTGTTCCAGATCATGACGCTGGAAAGCTGGTCGATGGGCATCGTGCGACCGGTGATGGAAGTCTATCCGCTTGCCTGGATGTTCTTCATCCCCTTCATCGTCTCCACCACCTTCACGGTGCTCAACCTCTTCATCGGTATCATCGTCTCGGCCATGCAGGCCGAGCATGATGAGGAAGCATCGGCAGAGCGCACGGCGCTACAGGCCGAGCAGGAAGTCATTCTCGATGAAATCCGCGCCCTGCGCAAAGAAGTGCAGGCGATGAATGCCGAGAAGCAGAAGGTGGAGCGCTGATCGGAACGATCAGCGCATCCGGAAATGCTTGGAGAGCTTGAGCGACTGGCCCTGATAGTTTGACTTCAGGTCCGCGCCATAGAGCGCGCTCGGCCGCGACAGCATCCGCTCATAAACGAGCCGGCCAACGATCTGTCCATGTTCGAGAATGAACGGGACTTCGTGGCTGCGCACTTCCAGAACCGCGCGGCTGCCGGTGCCGCCTGCCGATGAATGGCCGAAACCGGGATCGAAGAAGCCGGCATAGTGAACGCGGAATTCGCCCACCAGCGGATCGAAAGGCGTCATCTCGGCGGCATGGAAGGGCGGCACATGCACCGCCTCCTGCGACACGAGAATATAGAACTCGTCCGGATCAAGGATCAGGCCGCCAGCGCCATCGCCGGTGAGCGGTTCCCAGAAATCGGCAACCTCGTGCTGGTCGCGCTTGTCCACGTCGATCAGCGCCGTGTGATGCTTCGCGCGGTAGCCGATCAGCCCGTTGGCGTCGCCACTCAGATCCACTGAAAGCGCAATGCCGCCCTTGGTGATGTTCGGCTCTTCCGCCGCGACCAGCGTTTCACGCGCATGCAGGTCAGAAAGCGCGCTTTCATCAAGCAGCGCCTTGCCGGTGCGGAAACGGATCTGCGACAGGCGCGAGCCGGTGCGCACGACGATGGGGAAGGTGCGCGGGCTCACTTCCATGTAGAGCGGGCCGGAATAGCCGGCGGGGATCTTGTCGAACTCCTGGCCATTGTCGGTCATCACGCGCGTGAAGATGTCGAGCCGACCGGTCGAGCTTTTCGGATTGGCGGAAGCCGAGATGCCATCCGGCAGGTCGAGCCCTTCCAGAAGCGGCACGATGTAAACACAGCCGGTTTCCAGAACTGCGCCCTCGCCCAGCTGGATCTCATGCAGCTTGAGCCGGTCGAGCTTTTCCGAAACGCGATGGTTGGGACCGGGCAGGAAGCTGGCGCGCACGCGATACGCCACAGCGCCAAGCCTGAGGTCGAGACTGGCCGGCTGGATCTGGTCAGGGTCCAGTGGGCGGGCCGAGGCCAGCGCCCCGTTGTCGAACAGTGCCGCGATGTCCTTGTCCGGCAGAATTCCCGCTTTTGCCAACGCCCCTTCTCCTTGCACAGGGTTTAATTGAACGAGGTTTAGCGCCGCTTGTCGTTGACGCAAGGCGCTTGAGGGTCTAATGGACCTTTATCCCGTGGTGATTTGGCCGGTCGGCTTGCAGCCACGTTAAAGAAGTCGCTAAAAGGCCGCGCTCGATGGACGAACCGGCATGCGACTTTTCGCGGCCGGTTTTTTTGTTGGGTAAAGAAGCGATGACCGATCATTTCGAAGACAACTGGAAACCACAGACAGCCCTCGTGCATGGCGGGGTCACCCGCTCGCATTTCGGCGAGACCTCAGAAGCGCTCTATCTGACTCAGGGCTTCGTTTATGACAGCGCGGAAGCCGCCGAGGCGCGCTTCAAGGGCGAAGAGCCCGGTTTCGTTTACTCGCGCTATGCAAACCCCACCGTGGACATGTTCGAGCGCCGCATGTGTGCGCTGGAGGGTGCAGAAGAAGCCCGCGCCATGTCATCCGGTATGGCTGCCGTCACCGCCGCCCTTCTCTGTTCGCTCAAGGCGGGCGATCACGTGGTCGCCGGCCGCGCGCTGTTCGGCTCCTGTCGCTGGGTGGTCGAGACGCTGATGCCGCGCTACGGCATCGAAACCACGCTGATCGATGGCGCAAAGCTTGAGAACTGGAAAGCCGCCGTGCGGCCCAACACCAGGCTGTTCTTCCTTGAAAGCCCCACCAACCCGACGCTGGAAGTGGCCGACATCGCCGGTGTCGCCGCACTTGCCAATGAAATCGGCGGGCGACTGGTGGTCGACAACGTGTTCGCCACGCCGCTCCTGCAAAAGCCGCTGGAGCTTGGCGCACACGTGGTCGTCTACTCCGCCACCAAGCATATTGACGGTCAGGGCCGTTGCCTTGGCGGCGTCGTGCTTTCGGACCGGGAGTGGGTGGACGAGCACCTGCAGGACTTCTTCCGTCACACCGGGCCGAGCCTCTCGCCGTTCAACGCCTGGACGCTGCTCAAGGGACTGGAGACACTGCCGCTGCGTGTGCGCCAGCAGACCGAAAGCGCCGGCCGCATTGCGGATCTGCTCGCCGGGCATCCGAAGATCGCGCGCGTCATCTATCCCGGCCGCAAGGACCACCCGCAGGCCGACATCATCGCCAAACAGATGAAGGGTGGCTCGACGCTGCTCTGCGTCGAACTGAAGGGCGGCAAGAAGGAAGCCTTTGCGTTTGAGAATGCGCTGAAAATCTTCCAGATTTCCAACAATCTGGGCGATGCCAAGAGCCTCATCACGCATCCCGCCACGACGACCCACAAGAACCTGTCGGACGAGGCGCGCGCCGAGCTTGGCATTGGCGATGGCACGCTGCGCCTTTCGGTGGGCCTCGAAGACGGCGATGACCTTGTCGCCGATGTCGAGCGCGCGCTGGACGCGGTCTAAACCTCAGCCCCGCGCTCCGGGCCGGTTCAGCCGAACCGGCCTGCCGCCAGCACGATGCGCGACACGGTCGTGTAGAGCGTGATGAGAGCAAAGGCGTAGGCAAAGATCGCGAACCATTGCGGGAAAAGGCACATGGCCACGAACACGGCCAGCGTCTCGCTGGCCTCGGCCAGCCCCGTGGTGAAGAACAGCGATTTCTCGCCCCGCGCCCTGCTCTTGAGACGGTGTTTTTCGGCCATCACCGCATAGGCGAGAAAGCTCGCCCCATTGACGTAGAACGCCAGAAGCAGCACCCCGCCGGCAATGGCGTTGGCCTCCGGATCTGCAATGATGAAGCCAAGCGGCACCGCGCCGTAGAAGGCGAAATCGAGCACAATGTCGAGATAGCCGCCGAAATCTGTCTTGCCATTGATGCGCGCCACAGCGCCATCCAGCCCGTCGCACAGGCGACTGGCGAGAATAAGCGCCAGTCCGGCCCAGTACGCACCGAATGCGATGGCCGCCGCTGCGGCCAGCCCCAGAACCAGACCTGCATAAGTGATGGCGTTCGCGCGCACCCCGACCGCCGCGAGCTGCGTCGCCATGGCCGACAATCCGGGATCGATCTTTCGGTGCGCCCAACCGTCAAGCATGTTTCACCACTGTTTCCCTGCTGAACGCCCCATGATTAGCGTCTTTCCTGCTCTCATGCCGCTCACAATGGCGTCATGGGAACGTTATGGGGAGCGTCATGGGGGAGCATTACGGGGCCTTCCTGAGCGAAGACGCCATGAGCTTTGCCGTAATTTCTGCTATAGTCGCGGTCTTTCATGAAGACGCGCAACGCGATGCTCGCGTGGCGCGTCCAGCAAGAGCTTGCCCCAATGTATCGAACCGTCACCCAATCCATCGAAGTGTGCGCCGAGCCCAGCTATCTGTCGTCCCAGTCGGACCCGGAAAGCCGTCATTTCGTCTGGGCCTATCGGATCACCATCACCAACCATTCGCCCGAAACCGTTCAGGTGGTTTCGCGCTACTGGCACATCACCGATGAAACGGGACGGGTGCAGGAAGTGCGTGGCGAGGGCGTGGTCGGCGAACAGCCGGTGCTGCAACCCGGCGACAGCTACACCTACACCTCCGGGTGCCCGCTTACGGCACCCTCGGGCATCATGGTCGGACGCTACACCATGCGCGGTCCGCATGGTGCATTCTTCGATGTGGACATCCCGGCCTTTTCGCTCGACCTGCCGGGCGCGGCCGCACGGATCAACTGAAGTCGGCGGGGTCGAACACGTATTCCGTCGAGCAGAACTCGCAGGTCACACGGATGGAGCCTTCATCCGTGCTCTCAGCCAGCTCTTCCGGCGTAAAACCGTCCAGAACCGCCTTGATCTTGTCGCGCGAGCAGGAGCAGTCGTCCAGCACGTTCGTGCCTTCATAGACACGCACGCCATGCTCGTGGAACAGGCGATAGAGAAGCCGCTCCGATCCCACGGTGGGATCGACCAGCTCGGTCATCTCGGCCGTGGAAAGCAGCATGCGCGCTTCCTGCCAGGCATCGTCTTCGGGATGCGTCGAGCCGTCATGGTTCTCGTCGCCGTCACCGCCGTGCAGATCCGCGCCGCGCATGCGCTCATGCGAAGCCGGCAGGAACTGCAGGAGAACGCCACCCGCGCGCCAGTGTTCCTGGCCGCCATCGGCGCCCGGCAGAACCATCTTGGCCACGCCAAGCCGCACCTCGGTCGGGATCTGTTCGGACTGGCGGAAATAGGTCTTCGCCACGTCTTCGAGATTGGTGCCGTCGAGCTGAACGATGCCCTGATAGCGCTGCATGTCCGAGCCCTGATCCACCGTCAGAGCCAGAACGCCGGCACCGAGCAGATCTTCAGGCGAATCCTTGCCTGCTTCCACGGCTTCCGCCAGACGGTCCTCATCGAACCGCGCATAGGCGCGCACCGAGCTCGGCGTTGCGAAATCGGCAACCAGCATGTCCACCGGCCCGTCGGAACGGGTCTGCACGATGAACTTGCCCTCGAATTTGAGCGAGCTGCCCAGAAGCACCGTGAGCACGATCACTTCGGCAAGCAGCCGCGCCACCGGTTCGGGATAGGTGTGACGGGCGAGAATCTGGTCGAGCATCGGCCCGAGCTGGACCGCGCGGCCGCGCACATCCAGAGGCTCCACATCGAAGGGCACGACATGATCGTCGCCGGCGAAGCCGAACTCGCCCAATTTTCTCGCTTCGCTCATCACCGGGTTAAACACCATGCAAGGACTGCTTTCTGTGCGTGAAGACGGTTTTCAGCCTCGTCAAACACCACTGAATGCGGGCCGTCAATAACCTCGTCGGTCACTTCTTCGCCGCGATGCGCCGGCAGGCAGTGCATGAACAGCGCGTCGGACCTGGCGTGTTTCATCAGCGCTTCGTTCACCTGGTAGGGCATGAACACGTTGCCGCCGCGTGCGCGATGCTCCTGGCCCATCGAAACCCAGGTGTCCGTGACGACACAGTCGGCGTCCGCCACCGCTTCTTCTGCGGTCTTGGTGAAGGTGATGCGGCCACCATTGGCGCGCGCCCACTCGACATATTTCGCGTCCGGCTCGCTGCCCTTCGGCACCGCGATGTTGAGACGGAAATCCATGCGCGCCGATGCCTCGATGAGCGAGTGCAGAACATTGTTGCCGTCGCCGGTCCAGGCGAACAGCTTGTCCTTCACCGGGCCGCGATGCTCCTCGAATGTGAGGATATCGGCCATGATCTGACAGGGATGCGTATCATCAGTCAGGGCGTTGATAACCGGGACCGTCGCGTTTTCCGCCAGTTCCAGCAGGCGCTCATGCGCCGTGGTGCGGATCATGATCGCATCGACATAGCGAGACAGAACCTTCGCCGTGTCGGCGATGGTTTCCGAGCGGCCAAGCTGCATCTCCGCACCGGTCAGCATGATGGTCTCGCCGCCCAGCTGACGCATGCCGACATCGAACGACACGCGGGTGCGCGTCGACGGCTTGTCGAAGATCATGGCAAGCGCCTTGCCCTCGAGCGGCTTCTCGCGCTCGCCGGCTTTCAGGCGCTCCTTGCGCGCACGCGCATCGTCCAGCATGAAACGCAGGTCCTGCGCGGACACGGTCGAAAGATCAATGAAGTGGCGAAGACCGCTGGCCATGCCCGTCTCCCTGGTTTTATCAAGCATCGGCTTTTTCGGTCGCGTTCACCGCAGCAGCGGCATCGTGAATGCGCTTCACCGCCTCGCGAATTTCGTCTTCGGTCACGATCAATGGCGGCAACAGACGCAGCACATTGTCGCCAGCCGGCACCACCAGCATCTTCTGGTCGCGCAGGGCTTCCAGAAGGCGCAGGTTCTGCACCTTGCATTTGATGCCGATCATCAGACCTTCACCGCGAATACCCTCGATCACATCAGGGAACTCGTCGGCAACGGCGGCAAGCCCCTGCTTGAGCTGGAGGCCGCGCGCGGCGATGTTTTCGAGGAAACCGTCCTCCAGCACCACATCGAGCACAGCATTGCCGACCGCCATGGCGAGCGGATTGCCACCAAACGTCGTGCCATGGGTGCCGGGCGTCATGCCCTTGGCAGCCTCGGCCGTGGCAAGGCATGCGCCGAGCGGGAAACCGCCGCCAATGCCCTTGGCAACCGCCATCAGATCCGGCGTGATCTCGGCCCACTCATGGGCAAACAGCTTGCCCGTGCGCCCGACGCCGCTCTGCACCTCATCAAGGATGAGCAGCAGACCGTGCCGGTCGCAAAGCTCGCGCAGACGACGCATGAATGCATTGGGAACCGGGCGCACACCGCCCTCACCCTGGATCGGCTCCACAAGGATAGCCGCCGTTTCCGGGCCGATCGCCTTTAAGAGCGCTTCCTCGTCCCCGAACGGCACCTGATCGAAACCTTCGACCTTGGGGCCGAAACCTTCAAGATACTTCGCCTGTCCGCCGGCAGCGATGGTAGCGAGCGTGCGACCGTGGAACGCGCCCTCGAACGTGATGATGCGGATACGCTCGGGCTGGCCGTTCACATGGTGATAGCGTCGCGCCGTCTTGATCGCGCATTCCAGCGCCTCTGCGCCCGAATTGGTGAAGAACACCTTCTCGGCAAAGCTGCTCTCTGCAAGGCGCTCGCCCAGACGGGCCTGACCGGGAATTTCATAGACATTGGAGACATGCCAGAGCTTGCCGGCCTGTTCCGTCAGCGCCTCTACGAGGTGCGGGTGCGCATGCCCCAGTGAATTGACGGCAATGCCGGCAGCGAAATCGAGATAACGCTCGCCATCAGCCGTTTCGATCCAGCAGCCCTCGCCGCGCTCGAATGCGAGGGGTTGACGGGCATAAGTTCCATAAAGCGCAGATTCACGCATCCACACGGTCTCCGCTGAGCCTGAGAATTGGTTCCTGCCTCGCGCGGACGCGCGTGCAGAAGGGTGAAATCAAAATGCCGCCCCAAGGGCGGCACTACGGGATTTATCGGTTGTTTCCGCATAAGTGTCAACGCACGCGGCACGACAGCCAGGTGACACCGAAAACCAGCAAATTGGGGAAAACCCTAAAAAGCGAATCAGCTTACGGTAAGGACTCTTGTCACGGAGTCACACGATAAGGTAGTTTCTGGTCAAGCAAAAAGACTACATTTTGTGCGGCGGACCACTTCTACCATGACTATATGGTGCTCCCTCGGCTTTGGCTGAGCGAGACTGGATTCGGATTCCGCACGCTGGACAGGAGCGTGTCCCGATGAACTGGACTGACGAAAGAGTCGAAACCTTAAAGAAACTTTGGGCGGAAGGACTGAGCGCAAGCCAGATCGCAGCCCAGCTTGGCGGCGTCAGCCGCAATGCCGTGATCGGCAAGGTGCACCGCCTCAAACTCTCCAGCCGCGGTCGCGCAACGAGCCCGCGCACGCGCCAGAAGAAGGCAGCCACCGCAGCGCCGACCACGACGACGACCACCACGCGCCGTCCGCGCGCCACGCGACCAACCACGGTGTCCATCGGCGCAACCGCGCTTCAGGCGCAGTTCGACCAGGAGCCGGTGGCCCAGACCTATATCCGTCCGGTTTCGGACGTGGTTGTGCCGATCTCGCGCAAGCTGGAGCTGGTGCAGCTCACCGAAACGACGTGCAAATGGCCGAACGGCGACCCGCTGTCGGAAGAGTTCAGCTTCTGCGGCAACGAAGCCGGCGAGAGCGGCCCCTACTGCGCCTACCATTCGCGCATCGCCTACCAGCCCGCTTCGGAGCGGCGCCGGGCGCGCTGATCGCGAAAGACTTCTCCTCTGCACTACCCGGCTCGCATCATGCGCAGCCGGGTTTTTCTTTGCCTGAGTGAGATCTGAAGCACCGCACGGGCCGAGGGCGCGAGAAGCCCCTCGCCCTCGCCTCAATCAACGGCTACCGGCTTGCTTGCCCGCTCTCGTGGCTAGTTTTCGGGCGCCGCGACAACCCGGTGGCTCTGATCTTCCTTTGGACGCTCGAGCGGTAACTGCCGGCCCGTCACGATGTGATGCACCGTTTCCGCGATATTGGTCGCATGGTCGCCGATGCGTTCGATGTTCTTGGCGCAGAACAGAAGATGGGTGCAGGCCGTGATGTTGCGCGGGTCTTCCATCATGTAGGTGAGCAGCTCCCGAAAGAGCGACGTGTACATGGCGTCGATTTCCTCATCCCGGTCGCGCACGAAACCGATGCGCTCCACGGAACGGGAGGCATAGACATCGAGCACCTCCTTGAGCTGGGTCAGCGCCAGGCTCGCCAGCGCCTCCAGCCCGCGGAAAAGACGGATCGGCTGACTGCCCTCGGTCACCGCAACAACGCGCTTTGCGATGTTCTTGCCGAGATCGCCGATGCGCTCCAGATCCGATGAAATACGAATGGCGCCCACGATCTCGCGCAAATCGTCGGCGACCGGCTGGCGCTTGCCGATGATGATAACGGCGCGTTCACCGATCTCCCGCTCCTTCTCATCAAGGAACAGATCATCCTCGACCACCTTGCGGCCCAGTGCGGCATCCGACTGCACGAGCGCAGCGACGGATTCCGCCACCATGCGCTCAGCATAGCCACCCATGGCTGCAATCTGGTCCGACAGATAGTTCAACTCATCGTCGAATGACCGCATCGTGTGCTGTGTCTGCATGGTTTCAATCCTTCTCAGCCCGGCCTTCTCAGCCCGGTCGGCCTCGTTGCCTGCCATCCCTACTAAGTTATTGTGATGGCGGTAAAATGAAAGTGGTGACGCAATCTGCGCCCGGACTGTTCTGCCTTACCCTGCCGGCGGCACGGGCGGGAAATGAACGGTGAACGAAGAGCCCTCTCCCGGCGCCGATTTCACGGAAAGCCGCGCATCGTGCCGCGTCAGAATGTGCTTCACGATGGAAAGGCCGAGGCCCGTCCCCTTCTGGATCCGGCTCGTTTCGATATCCACGCGATAGAAGCGCTCGGTGATGCGCGGGATGTGCTCTTCGGGAATGCCGGGACCGAAGTCGCGCACCGTGATCCGCACTTCATCCATCGGGCTTGCCTGTTCGGCCGATACGATAACACGCTCACCGTCACTGCCATATTTGCAGGCGTTTTCGATCAGGTTCTCGAAAACCTGAACAAGCTCATCGGAATGCCCGGCGATCAGCATCGGTTTGACACCGAGCTCCGAAACAAACTCGACATCATTCTCGCCGGCAATGTGACGCATGGACTCCATCACGCCCTTCACGAGCTCCACCACATCGAGTTGCGTGCTCGGCTTCTGATAGGGCTTCATCTCCAGCCGTGACAGCGACAGGAGATCATCAATGAGCCGCGCCATGCGCTGCGTCTGGTTCTGCATGATCTGCAGGAACTTTTCCCGCGCCGCCGGGTCATCGCGGGCCGGACCGCGCAGCGTTTCAATGAAGCCCGCAACGGAGGCCAGCGGCGTGCGCAGCTCATGGCTGGCATTGGCGATGAAGTCCGCCCGCATCCGGTCGATCCGGCGCGCTTCGCTCTGATCCTTGAAGAGCAGGACATAAAGGCCAGTATCATTGCCAATGCGGCTCGCCACCACCCGGTAGGCGCGCTCGACGGGGACCCGCTCCGCATAATTGATCGCGACGGACTCCTCCGCACCCGAGATCACCTTGGCGACCAGCTCATGCATTTCAGGCGCACGGAATTTCAGGCGCAGCGACACGCTCTTCGACACAGGGCCGAACGCAAGATCAGCCGCCTCATTGGCATAGAGTATGCCGCCATTGCTGTCGAAGATGTACAGCGGGTCAAGCACCGCCGCCGCCAGATAGACGGCAGGCAATGAATTGATGTCGCCCTTCTTCGGGCGCGGCTTCTCGGCCTTGCCATTACTGCGTGCGCCCGCAAAAAGGGCGCCAGCGGCTTTCAGGGCCGATCCGATACGAGCAACAAGACCGCGCTCAACGCCGTCCTGATTTTCCTGCCCATTGTTCTCATTCGCACTCATTACGAAGTCCATTCCCGCGATCGTCAGGCACGCCCGCTTCAGGGTCTCTTGTTATGAAGAAGAATTGTCATTCCGTCTTCACTGCTGGACCTTGTATCAAGCTGCAAATAGCATTGACACTCTCATGATTCAGGATCGGTTTTATGAACAAGCCTTTGGAAAACCCTGCCCTCGAAAAAATCAAACCTTTCAAGCTCACGATTGCAGGCGAGGAAAGGACTTTCGACATTGACGAACCGGACCTTCCTGACTGGGTCAAGGAGCGGGAACTCACAGCCGGCGGTTTTCCATATGACGAAAAAATGGACCGTGACGACTACGAAAAGCAGCTCGAAACGCTGCAGATCGAACTGGTAAAGCTGCAGGCATGGATGCAGAAAAGCGGCGCGCGGGTGATGGCGCTCTTCGAAGGGCGAGACGCTGCCGGCAAGGGCGGCACGATTGCGCGCATTCGCACCTATCTCAATCCGCGCAATGCCCGCAATGTCGCGCTGCCCAAGCCCACCGAGACGGAGCGCGGGCAGTGGTATTTCCAGCGTTACGTCACCCATTTCCCGACGAGCGGCGAATTGGTGACCTTCGACCGCTCCTGGTACAATCGCGGCGGCGTCGAGCCGGTGATGGGTTTCTGCACGCCCGAGCAGCATGAGCAGTTCCTGAACGAAGCGCCCGACTTCGAGCGGGCCATCGTCAATGACGACATCCATTTCTTCAAATTCTGGCTGAACATCGGCCAGGAAACACAGCTTGAGCGCTTTCATGACCGTCGTCACAGCGCGCTCAAATACTGGAAATTCTCTCCCATGGACGTGGCCGGCATTCAAAAGTGGGACGAGTACTCCCGCGCCCGCGACACCATGCTGGAACGCACCCACAGCGCCCACGCGCCCTGGACGGTGGTGCGCGCCAACGACAAGCGCCGGGCACGGTTGGCGGTCATTCGGCGCATATTGCTCGCCATCGCCTATGACGGGCGTGATCTCGACGCCATCGGCCCCGAAGACCAGCTCATCATCGGCACAGGTCCCGGCTTCCTGGATTAACGGCCAGCTGCATTCAGGAACGGCAATGTCGGGCGGAGACGCCCGACACACGATCTTTCGCCCCTGCCTGAACGCCCGTTTCAAAAACACCGCCGCAGCCAGGCTACGGCACACCGGCCCTTCAGGATCAGACCTGACGCTCCTGAACCTTTCCGACCGGCAAATGACCGCGGCTATGCCGCCTGTGCGGTGTTTTCTCCCAGTGATGCGGGGTCCAGTAGAGCTGCCAGATGCATCGCCATGCGGCCACCGACATCAGGCACCAATAGGCCGGCGTCCATACGATCCGCTTCCAGAAGGCGGGTCGCTCGGTCTTCTGCAAGGTCATCCAGCCGAGCAGCAGAAACGCACCATGCCCGAGAACCACGTTCACTATATCGATATAGAGCAGCGACTGCTGGAAGGCCTGAAACTCGCCGCCCAGCATCAGATAGACGATGACGCCGAATGCGGTCAGGAAGAAAAAGCCATAAGCCAGCGCCGAGAGCACCATCCCTGCGAACAGAACCTGCATGATCACGAAAGAACCCAGCCCCAGCTCGCGCGCGGTCAACTGCGGATTGCGCATATGGACGAGCCATGTCTGCGCCCACCCCTTGAACCAGCGCGTGCGCTGCGGCAGCCATGTGCGCACATCCGTGGGCGCATCTTCCTGCGTCGGGTTCCAGATGACGCTCGCACGATAGCCAAAGCGGCTGAGGCGCGCCCCGAGGTCGGCGTCCTCGGTGACATTGTAAGGGTCCCAGCCGCCCGTCGCTTCCAGCGCCACACGCCGGAAATGATTGGAAGTTCCACCCAGCGGAAGCATCAAGCCGGATCGCGCCAGCCATGGAAGGACCGCCCGAAACAGCGCAGCGTATTCCAGCGCGAACATCGCTGAAATCCAGCTCTCCCGACTGTTGGATATGGTCAGCGGCGCCTGTACACAGGCCAGCTTCTCGTCGGCAGTCTCGAAAGCGTTCCAGGCCTCCACCAGCTGGAACGGATGCGGCCTGTCTTCCGCATCATAAAGCGCCACAAAATCGCCGGAGGTCATCGGCAGGGCGTAGGAAAGCGCTTTTGGCTTTGTGCGCGGGCCGCCCGCCGGCACCTCAATCACTTCGATATAGGGGCGCAGCTCCTGCGCCCGAAGCGCTGCAAGCGTTTCATGGTCATCCGCCTCGCAGACCAGCTTGATTTCCAGCTTGGCGCGCGGCCACACGATCTTGCCAAGCGACATCAGAAGATCGGGAACGATCTCGGCTTCCTTGTAAAGCGCCACCAGAACCGAATAGACCGGCATGTCAGCCGGCCCGATCGTGGTGAAGCGCGGCCCCGGCGAACGTTTGACACCCAAACCGACAACCACCCGCAGCAAGACGCAGGAAAGGAACGCCAGCGAAAACGCGCCATGGAGCACCAGCAGCGTGGCAGAAGGCGCAAAGACGGCCGCAAAAAGCAGCGACACCACCGCAGCCCCGAGCGCCGCCCCCTGCCAGGCATTGACCACAATGCGCGCCGACATCTCCGGTGCTTCCCTGAAAAGCCGCTCCGTGGCGACCCGCATCAGTCTGCCCCGCGAGCGCCTGGTGATCGCATCCCGCAATGCGCTGGGCTGAACCACGCGAATGCGCTTCGATGCGCGCGGATACCGTTCCACGAAAGAGTGCAATGCGGGAATGTTGAGCTGGTCGGGCGCGATCAGGACAACGGACTGCCCCCGCGCATCGACGGAAAGGCTGACCCGCGCGCCACCACGCTGCGCCAGCGCCGCCAGCCCCTGCCACCCACGCATGACAAGCGCGTCAGCATCGGGATTGGCCAGAAAGGCCAGCCCCAGATTGTCTGCCAGCGCCCGAAAAAGCGCATGTTCAGGCACCAGACCGGACGCAAGCAGTTCCGTCTGAAACGAAACGCCGGCAAGCTTCGCCCGCGCCTCAATGCCGTGCGCTTCCGCTTCGATGATCGAAAGTGTCTTGAGAATGGGCAGCCAGTCAGCGGCTGGCGATGGTGTTGTAGCGTCAGGCATTTCGCCTGCCCCACCAGAACGATCTGAACCAGATGAATGGCCAGAGGCCCGGTCTGTCTTTGATGTGTTCATCAGATGGTCCATGACAACCACCTAATTCAATGTGGACGCGTTGCTCTCGGTAAAACTGAAACTTCGTTTTCTATGAAATCCGGGCCCAAACGGCCAAAATTCAAAACACAGTAGCGATACGAAAACTCTCCCAACAATCGAACGATCCATTCACCTCACCATTGAATGATTAATCCATCAATTCGATTTCCCCGCATTTCAGTCTGGATAAATCACCAATCACAGTCAACCAGAAATAGCACTCTGAAAGAAAGGCACGCCCTAGTCGAAGACGCCGCAGCGAATGGCTTCGGCAACCGCATGCACGCGATTGGCTGCACCTAGCTTTGTCTTGGCATTCAGCAGGTGTTTTTCCGCCGTATGCTCGGAAATACCGAGTATCTGCGAAACCTCCCATTCGGATTTTCCGAAAGCCGCCCATTCAAGACACTCTTTCTCTCTCGGCGTCAGGCGCGGCGCTTCCCCAAGGCGATAAAGCGTGTGACCGGGACCAAGCTTTCTCTTGGCCTGCTCGATGTGATGCGTGACCTCGTCATGATCGATGCACAACCGCTCGGAGATTTCACAATGAGAGCGACCACGGGCGGCGAGCTGAAGGCATTCCTTTTCAAGCATGTCCAGGTCGCCATATCGATCCGCGCCGCGCAATCCGAGCGCATGGGCAACGGCACAGGTTGCCGCGAAAGAGACGACACCGAGATCCTTCTTGGAAAGCTCGGCCTCTTCCCCTCCGAAAGACATGATGATCTGGCTGCCTTCGAGGGTAGGAAAAGACATCGCAATGCCGTCAACCAGCTTGAACCCCCTGGCCTCGCTCATCATTTTCGATGTCTGACGGGTTTCCTCGACATCATTCAGGATATCGCGCCACAAAACGGCATTTCCGCTTTCGCGGACATGTTTTACGATCGGGTCATGAAAAATGTATCCGCGCGAGACATATCGGTCGATCCATTCCTGGGGCCAGCTGCTCAGAACGAGGTGCCCAACCTGGTCTCCGGGTGCGGCTCCTCTGGGCGGCAGCGTCCCCGCACACACCGTATGCAGCCCGAAACGCTGCGTAAAAGCGATCAGGACGTTGCAAATCGCCGCCGGTGTCTGCGCCTTCTGGATAGCGTCAACAAAAACCCGCGTTTCCCGGAAATCACCCATACATGCCTGTCCCTGCCCCACATTCCTCGCGACTCACCCCCAGAATGCGGACAATTCGCCTTTGTCTTAAACAATAAAGCCTATCGGTAATAACAATGGAATTGTTCCATAGACAAAAAAAATCAGTAGAAGCAACAAAACATAATTCGTCGGCTACTATTCTATGAGAAAAATGCTGCACCGCAACAAGGCAATCCTTGCAATCATTTTGACGCTTGCATCAATACCTGCACCGGCAGAAGAAGCGACGCCACCAGCCTTCACGGATCCAAAGCAGCAGCTGTCAAAACCGGATATTTCATCGCTTTCCAGACTGCGTTTTCTCACAACGGTCGATTTTTATCCGTTCAATTATCTGGACGAGGAAAACCGGATCAGTGGCGTTCACATCGATCTCGTTCGACAGATATGCGGCGTGCTCGGCATCTCGGAACGATGCCAGATACAGGCGCTGCCATGGAATGAAATCGGTCCGGCGATTGAAAACAGTCGTGCCGAAGCCGTCATCGCCGGACTGGCGATCACCGAGGAGAACCGCGAGCGCTATCTTTTCTCGCGCCCCTATCTGCGTTTTCCGGCAAGGCTTGTGACGCTTCGCTCGGCCCCTCTGGCCGAACCGCTCCATGAAGCGCTGAAGGGGAAGCGCATCGGCGTCATGGATGAAACCGCCCACGAACTCATGCTGCGCGACCTTTTCACGGAGGTGCAAAGCGTCGTCTACACGCGAAACGACTGGCTCCACGAAGATCTGAAATCCGGGAAGATCGATGGCATATTCGGCGACGGGGTGAAGCTGGGATACTGGCTGGCGAGCAGGGATGCGCAGGACTGCTGCGTTTTTTCCGGAGGCGCCTATTTCGCACCCGAATATCTCGGTCAGGGCCTTGCCGTGGCGGTTCCGAAGGACATGCCGCAACTCGTCGAAGCCATCGACTTCGCATTGCAGAGCATGAATGCGACCGGCGGCTTCACCCACACCTATCTGCGATACTTCCCCGTCGACTTCTACTAGGGGTGCATTGTGATCTAACGTCGGCGAAGGCTGCGGAACGGCAGCACCAGCATCCACACAAGCTGCGCCGTGAAACTGCCGCGATAGTCCGACAGGCCGATCTCGATGTCGTCATGCCCGCGCTTCGGCTGCGCGATATAGGTGCCGAAAAGGCGATCCCAGAACGGAAAATTGAACCCGTAATTGGAATCCGTCTCCCGCCTTATGGTCGAGTGATGCACGCGGTGCATGTCCGGCGTCACCAGCACAAGACGCAGGATCCGGTCGAGACCGAGCGGGATCCTCACATTGGAATGGTTGAACATGGCCGTGCCGTTGAGCACGATCTCAAACAGGAGCACTGCCAGAACCGGCGCGCCCAGCAGCACCACGATCGCCGCTTTCCAGAGCATGGAGACGACAATCTCCAGCGGATGGAAGCGCAGCCCCGTGGTCACGTCGAAGCCATTGTCGGCGTGGTGCATGCGGTGGATGCGCCATAGAAGCGGGATCTTGTGGCTTGCCACATGCTCCAGCCACACCGCGAAATCCAGAATGATGAATGAGATGACGCCGGCAAGAAGCGGATGGACGCCAAGGGCATGGAAAAGCCCCCAGCCCTCCGCCTCGGCCCACATGGCGGCCCCCACGGCGGCGGCGGGAAACACCACCCGCATCATCGCGGACGAGATCAGCACCATTGAAAGATTGGCAAACCATCGGCGCGATTTCAGCGCGCCGACCATTTCGGGTCGCTCGAGCCGCGGCGACCACAACTCGTAAAGCGCCATGATCGAAAAGATGCCGACAAAGGCGAAGAGGCGGATGGCCGCTTCGGAGAAGAGAAAAGAAGTCATGCCGCCATTATTCCGTAGCGCCGTTCAAACGCCAGTCACATGCGCTTGAACGGCCATATGTGTCAGCCGAGCGCCCGCTTGCGCGCCTGCGCCGTGCGCTCGATGGCGGCGGCGACCAGCGGCTCCAGATGCAGCCTGCTGCGCACGATGTGCAGCAGGCGCTTTTCTTCCGGTTCCACATGCCGGTCTGCTGCGACAACCTCGACAGCCAGCGCATAGGCGGTGTCGTGCAGCCTGGCAGGCACGGTGTCGCGCACGGCGTTCAGAATACGCTCAAGCCCGTCATCTTCCTGAAGGATCTGCTGGCACTGCCGCGCCACCTCGATAATCCGGTTGTCGTCGAACTCCTGAAAAACCGGCCAGGAGCGGATCGTGTCGCCGATAATGGCAAGTTCCGCATCGGTCATGTCGCGGTCGGCGGCCGACATGACGACCATCAGGTAAATCAGGGCTTCGTGGGCGGACGGCTGCGCCATCTTGTTCTCCGCTATCACAATAAGGGAGCCTGAAAGTAGGTAGCCGGGCGTCATGCCGCAATGAAAAATCGTCGCTTCGATTGACGCACCGGCTGAGCCGCCTTACAGGCTTGGCCCTTGATCGAAACGAAATTCTGGAAAGCGACATGACGACGGCAAGCCAGGACGCGCTTGAATTGACGCCCGAAGTGATTGAGGCCGCAGCCGACAGCAAGGCGTGGCCCTTCGAAGAGGCGCGCAAAATCGTCAAACGCTACGAAGGCGGCTTCCCCGAAACCGTGCTCTTCGAGACGGGCTACGGCCCCTCGGGCCTGCCGCATATCGGCACTTTCGGCGAAGTGGCCCGCACCTCCATGGTGCGCCATGCCTTCCGCGTGCTCACCGAAGACAGGATCAAGACCAAGATCCTGTGCTTCTCCGATGACATGGACGGCCTGCGCAAGGTGCCGGACAATGTGCCCAACAAGGAGATGCTGCGCACGCATCTGGGCAAGCCGCTGACAAAGGTGCCGGACCCGTTCTCCAACGAATACCCATCCTTCGGCGCGGCCAACAACGCCCGGCTTCGCGCGTTCCTCGACCGGTTCGGCTTCGACTACGAGTTCGCCTCTTCGACCGAGTACTACGCCGCCGGCCGCTTCGACGAAATGCTGCTCACCATGCTCGAGCGCTACGATGCGGTGATGGACATCATGCTGCCATCGCTGCGCGAGGAGCGCGCGCAGACCTATTCGCCCTTCCTGCCCATCCACCCGAAGACGGGCGTGGTGATGCAGGTCGCTCTGGAAGAGCGCAAGCTCGACGCAGGCAGCATTGTCTGGCGCGATCCCGAAAGCGGCGAATTGTTCGAGACGCCCGTGACCGGCGGCCACTGCAAGCTGCAGTGGAAGCCCGACTGGGCCATGCGCTGGGCCGCGCTGGACGTCGATTACGAAATGTCCGGCAAGGATCTGATCGACAGCGTCAAGCTGGCAGCGCAGATCTGCGCAGCACTTGGCAAGAAGCCGCCGGAAGGCTTCAACTACGAACTGTTCCTGGACGAGAACGGCCAGAAGATCTCCAAGTCCAAGGGCAATGGCCTGACCATCGACGAGTGGCTCGCCTATGCCCCGACCGAGAGCCTCTCGCTTTACATGTTCCAGAAGCCGAAAGCGGCCAAGAAGCTCTATTTCGACGTGATCCCGCGCGCGGTGGACGAGTATTACACCTTCCTGTCGGCCTATGACCGTCAGGACTGGAAGAACCGTCTGGGCAACCCGGTCTGGCACATCCATGACGGCACACCGCCGGAAATCGAACTGCCGGTGCCGTTTGCGCTGCTGCTCAACCTGGTCAGCGCCTCCAACGCGCAGAACACGGACGTTTTGTGGGGCTTCATCTCGCGCTATGCGCCCGGCGTCACGCCGCAGACGCATCCCGAGCTGGACCGTCTCACCGGCTATGCGCTGCGTTACTTCGAGGATTTCGTGAAGCCGTCCAAGGCGTTCCGCGCGCCCGACGAGGTCGAGCGCGAGGCGCTTGCCGGCATCAACGAAGCCCTTGGCGCACTGCCGGCCGACGCCGATGGCGAAGCCATCCAGAACGCCATTCTGGATGTGGCGCGCGGCATCGAGCGATATCAGGACCACAAGCGCAAGAGCCCGAATGGCGGGCCGGGTGTCTCGGTCGCCTTCTTCCAGATGCTCTATCAGGTGCTTCTGGGCCAGGAACGCGGCCCCCGCTTCGGTTCCTTCGCAGCGCTTTACGGCATCGCCGAAACGCGCGGCCTCATCACTGCCGCGCTCAACGACGAGCTGTCGGCCTGACAAACGGATCTGGCCTTTTCGCGCTCCCTGAGCGGGAAGAGGCCAGTCCCTTCAATATCTCGGATTACGAGCCGGAAGGCCCGCCGCTGAATATGCCCTTGCCGGCATTGCGGGCCGCCTTCGCCTCTTCGGCGTAAGGGCCATCGGGGCTTGCGAGCGCCCAGCCATTTTCCACCAGCCAGCTGCCCACATCGTAACCGGCGAGAGAACAGCGCATCGGCGCATCGCTCTCGCTGTCGGAAGCACCTTCGTCCGCCGCCCCGCCTTCAGCATGGCACTCCAGCGCACGACCGCGAAGCCAGTAACGAAACGCCGTCCGCGCCCGCTTGCCGCAAAGCCATGCGCCGCCACTGCTCGCATCACAGGACTGGTCCGCGCCGATGACGCGGATGCCGGCAATCGTGATGGTGCGCCCTTCGGATTCGAACATGCCCGCCGCAATGGCGACAGGCCGATAATAGAGCGTGTCCTGCGGCTTGGGCTCGGGAGCGGGGCCCGCCAGTTCACTGAGCGGTGACCGGGGCTGCGCCCGTTCAAGCCCGGTGGAATCGATCGGCGGAGGCGCGACAAGCTCCGGCGCGATGACACGCGGCTGCCGGCGCTCCTGCGCCTGCGCGGAACCGGGCGTCAGGAGTGCAGCAGCGCCAGAAAGAAGCGCCAGTGAAAGAACGCCTGCCCTCTTCATTACTGGCTCGCCCACACGATACGCGCCATCCATTCCATCTGCGCTATCTCGATCACACGATTGGGATGTTCGGGGTTCAGCGAAAGCAGTTCGACCTGCCCGCTCGTCTGCCGCAGCAGAACCTTGGCCATGACCTCGCCGCCCGCCGTCTTGACCACCACACGATCGCCACGCCGTAAGCGGGCCGTGGGATCGACGATCAGCGTGTCGCCGTCACGATAGAGCGGCATCATGGATTCACCCTGCACCTGAAGCGCATAGGCGCCTTCGCGCGCTGCGCCCGGCAGGTCCACCTGCTCCCAGCCCTCGCCGAGCGGGAACCCGGCATCGTCGAAGAAACCGCCGGCGCCCGCCTGCGCAAAGCCGATCAGAGGCACGCTGGACGGTGGATTTCCATAAGGTTCGGTGGGCCTAGCGTCACGCTGCAGAAGCGCAAAGAACTCCGACAGCGTCGTGCCCGTGGCAAGCATGATCTTCGACAGGGATTCGGTTGACGGCCAGCGCGGGCGTCCATCGGCTGAAAGGCGCTTCGACTTGTTGAAGGCAGTCGAATCCAGGCCTGCCTTCCGGGCCAGACCGGAGGCGGAAAGCGAGTGACGCGCCGCCAGCGCGTCTATGGCTGCCCAGACCTTGTCGTGCGAAAGCACGCGACACATCCTTCCGGTATCAAAGAGACAGGAAAATATACCTGTCTTTTGCTTTTAGCGCCGGCGGCAGGGCTTGTCCACAAACCCATGCTTGCCGCCAGACGCGCCACACCCGCAAATTAAGCCGACTTACTATCAAGTGACATTGCGGGCTACCCTGCACCATGCAGGGGGCATCACGTCACGGTCAGCGCGGAGCGCGCTTGGCCAGAATACGCTGCAGTGTGCGGCGATGCATGTTCAAACGCCGCGCCGTTTCCGAAACGTTGCGGTCGCACATCTCGTAAACCCGCTGGATATGCTCCCAGCGCACGCGGTCGGCGGACATCGGATTTTCCGGCGGCGCAACCTTTTCGCCCGACTGCCGCGTCAGGGCGGCGTAGATGTCGTCGGCATCGGCAGGCTTTGCCAGATAATCGACAGCGCCAAGTTTCACCGCCGTCACGGCCGTGGCGATGTTGCCATAACCGGTCAGAATGACCGTCCGCGCATCCTTGCGCTTTTCACGGATGGTGGCCACCACGTCGAGGCCATTGCCATCGGCAAGGCGCATGTCGACCACGGCGAAAGCCGGCGGCGTGGCCCTTGCGCGCGCAACGGCTTCTTCCACGCTCTCGGCCGTTTCCACCGTGAAACCACGGCTTTCCATCGCCCGCGCCAGACGCGTCAGAAAGGGTTTGTCATCGTCAACGATGAGAAGGGAGCGGTCTTCGCCCAGAGCGGCGTCCGGGTCTTCCACGGTGTCGCTTGTCATATCCAACACGTTCAGCACGTTACTCTTCCTAGAATCTTTCTAGCCTAAATCTGTCAGCTTTCCAATTTAGGACTATTTTCGCCCATTTCCAGATTGTTATCCGGAGCAACAAATACGGCTCTGGGCCAGATAACCTCGGCATAAGCGCCTTTTCCGCTTTCGGCGAGGTTACCAAAACGAATCTGTGCGCCCGAGCGCTCAAGCAGCGTCTTGGCGATGAACAGACCAAGCCCGAGCCCGCCGCCACTGCTGGAGCCCGGCGCGCGCTTGGACATATAGGGTTCGCCGATCCGGTCAAGGATTTCAGCCGGGAAGCCGTGTCCGTCATCGATCACCAGAAGGCCGACCTTGTAGGAATCCCAGTGCCAGCGGATCGTCACGCTCTCTTTCGCGAAGTCGACTGCGTTCTCGACCAGATTGCCAAGCCCGTAGATCACACCGGGATTGCGCCGCCCCACGGGCTCCGGCCCGTCGGTTACGCCGGGCTCCAGACGGATATCGATGCCGAAATCGCGATGCGGGGCCGCCGTTTCCTCGATCAGCGAGGTGAAGGGCTGCCGCGCCATATGCGCCTCGCCTTCGGACGACAGGCTGGTGAGCTGGCGCAGGATCTCGCGGCAGCGCTCGCTCTGCGTGCGCAGGAGCGTCACATCTTCGCTGAAGCGGTCGTCATTGCCAAGCGCACGCTCCATCTCGCGCGCCACCAGCGCAATGGTGGCAAGCGGGGTGCCGAGTTCATGCGCGGCGGCAGCAGCCAGACCATCGAGCGCCGAAATATGCTGTTCGCGCTGCAGCACGAGTTCGGTGGCGGCGAGCGCATTGGCCAGAAGCCGCGCCTCCTTCGCCACCCGGTAGGCATAAACACCGGTAAACGCGATGCTCGACACCACGGCGATCCACACGCCGATGATGTAGATCAGGGGCATCACCAGTTCCGTCCCCGGGAACCAGGGAAGCGGGCGATGGAACACGGCGAGCGCCGTTGTCAGCGCCACCACCAGAAAGCCAAGAAGCGCAGTCCAGCGCAACGGCAGCGATGTGGCCGAGATCACCACCGGCACCGTCATCAAAAGCGAGAACGGGTTGGTGAGACCGCCCGTCATGTAGAGCAGGCCCGCAAGCTGAAACGCATCGAATGTGAGAATGCCGAGAGCGGGCAGCGGCGCAAGCCGGTGCGCCACGGAATATCTGAGCGCCAGATGCACGTTGAGCCAGGCGGATGCCGCGATCAGCGCAAAGCACATGCCCACCGGCAGCGGGAAGTCGAGCCCGAAGGCGACAACGATCACCGCCGCGCTCTGACCGATGATCGCCAGCCAGCGCAGCTTGATGAGCGTGTTGAGCCGCAGGCCGTGGCTCGGATCGTGTGCCCTGATATCCTCAAGCATGGCGGCGTTATGGGGGAAGTCCGCCCGCACTCCAAGAATTATTTTTTGCGCGGTTTGGCGCGATGTGTCGCGGCTGCGTTCGCCGGATCTTCCGGCCAGACATGCTTGGGGTAGCGCCCGCGCATGTCAGCGCGCACATCCGCCCACGATCCGGCCCAGAAGCCCGGCAGGTCCCGGGTAGTCTGGATTGGCCGGTGCGCCGGCGACAGAAGCTCCAGCTTGAGCGGAATACCATCGGCCACCGTCGGGTGTTCGGTCAGGCCGAAAAGCTCCTGCACGCGGATCGCCAGAACCGGCCCCTCCGCCTCGTAGCGAATGGGCACATGGCTGCCCGAAGGCGCGTCGTAATGGCTGGGCGCCATCCTGCCGATGCGCCTTTGAAACTCGTGCGGCACCAATGCAGTCAGCCCTTCGCGCAGGATGTGCGGCGCCAGTCTGGAAAGCGACGCCTCGCCGGTGAGAAAGGGCAGAAGCCACTCATCCAGCCGGTCGAGAAGCACCTCGTCAGACATGTCCGGCCATGGATCGCCCTTCGCCGCATGAAGCCAGGCAAGCTTGCCCCGGAGCGCCTTCGTCTCCCTGTCCCATGGCAGGAGCGACAGCCCGTTTGCCCGCACGGCGTCGATCACCGCGCGGTCGGCGGCAGCGCCCGATGGCGGCGGCAAAACCTGCTCGGCCAGCACCAGCGCGCCCAGCCGGCGCACCCGCCGCTGCCTGAGCGTGCCCGCGCTCCGGTCAAAGCGTGTCTCGGTAACCTCCTCGATCAGATGTCCGAGTGCCGCCACGATCTCTTCTTCGTCAATCGCCGCTGCCGAGGCGATGCGCGCATTCTGCGCCCGCCCCTGCAGATCGGCGACGACCAGAAAGGCGCTGCCGGCAAGCCGCTCCTCCGGGGCAAGCACGCCGCCACGACCATTCGCCATGACGAAATGCCCATGTGCGCCCCGCGCCTTTGCAACGCGGTCGGGCCAGGCGTTGATGAGCAGAGCGCCCGCATGCGGCGCATCGCCGGCACGTTCGCCGCCGGCCGCCTTGGCAAGCCGCGCGGCCAGTCGGCGCGCCTGTTCCGCCCGCGCACCCCGCTCCCTGCGGAAGCGCTGCAACCGGTCGTCCAGATCGGCAGACCGGCCACCCAGCCCGCGCTCCGACAGGAGAACGGCGAGTTCGGCTGCGGCCAGCGCGTGACCATCTTCCGCCGCGCGCGCAACCATATGCGCCAGGCGCACCGGCAGGGCGAGCCTGCGCATCGCTTCGCCCGCCGCCGTCAACCGCCCCGCCTCGTCCAGCGCTTCGAGCCGCTGCAAGAGGCTGCGCGCCTCGGCAACCGCCGCAGCCGGCGGCGCGTCGAGAAAGGAAAGAGAAGCCGGGTCGCTCACGCCGAAGGCAGCGCAGTCGAGCAGCAGGCCCGACAGATCCGCCTCCAGAATTTCCGGCGGCGTGAAGGCGGGCAGCGCCGCCGTCTGTTCCGCCCGCCAGAGCCGAAGCGCAATGCCCGGCGCGGTGCGCCCCGCGCGACCCGCCCGCTGATCGGCGGAAGCGCGCGAAACGCGCACCGTTTCAAGCCGCGTCAGCCCCGTTGAGGGCTCGAATTTCGGCAGCCGCGACAGGCCGCTGTCGATCACCACGCGCACGCCGTCAATGGTGACCGAGGTTTCCGCAATGGCCGTCGCCAGAACCACCTTGCGCCGCCCCGCATCCGCCGGGCGGATGGCCGCATCCTGCGCCCGCCCGTCGAGACCGCCATAAAGCGGCGTGATGTCCACATCGGCGGGCAGCCGTTCGGCAAGACGCTCCGCCGTTCGCTCGATCTCGCGCTGACCGGGCAGGAAGGCAAGCACGCTGCCCTCCTCCTCCGCCAGAACCGTGCGCACCGCCCGCGCCATCGTTTCCTCGATGGCCTCGCCGGCGGGCCGTTCCGCATGGCGCAGCTCGACGGGAAAGCTGCGCCCCTCGCTCTCGATCACCGGCGCATCGCCAAGAAGCGCCGCCACCCGCGCGCCATCGAGCGTGGCCGACATCACCAGAAGCCGCAGGTCCGGCCGCAATGCGGCCTGCGCATCGAGCGCCAGCGCCAGCGCGAAATCGCCATCAAGCGAGCGTTCGTGAAACTCGTCAA
>MRWG01000707.1_pt1 | contig 29662 bp, 25 predicted proteins | sample 1013341 | NCBI WGS metagenome assembly MRWG01 (sample SAMN06117577, study PRJNA244670) | biofilm metagenome | biome: Water; feature: Cathode Biofilm; material: Biofilm; isolation source: microbial consortium enriched at the cathode of a solar microbial fuel cell | place: USA: District of Columbia ... | reverse complement strand
CGGGCGGCGGCGCCCGCCTTGACTTGTCGCGCCCCGACCGGCCTCAAGTCACCGAATTTACCAAGCGGCCCACTAGACAACACCGGCGCGGCCGACCTGATCGGCACCACGCTCATCGAGGTGCTGGGCGGTTTCGGCCCGCTGGCCGTGATGGCCGGCGTCACCGTGCTGTGCATGGTGCTGACCCAGCCGATTCACAACGCTGCCGTGGCGATCATCATGACGCCGGTCGCCATCAACGCCGCCTCGATGATGGACGCCAACCCCCGGGCGTTCTGCGTGGCGGTGATCGTTGCCTGCTCGGCGGCGTTCTTCATGCCCTACGGCCACCCGGCGCCGTTCCTGGTGCAGAAGCCGGGGGGCTATGCCGCCAGCGACTACGTGCGCTTCGGCGCCGGCCTCGGCGTGATCACGCTGGCGGTGATCCTCGGCCTGGTGCCGGTGCTGTTCCCGCTGTGATCGTGCGCGCCGCAGGCTCGCCGTAGAATGGCCGCTGGTCGACGTGGAACGGGTTCGATGGCGATGACGGATTACCCTGGCCGGCGCGGTCGGGCCGCCTGGCGTGTATTGCTGGCGGCTATCCTGGCCGTCGGTGTCACGCACGCTGCGCTTGCATCTCCGGCGGCGCTGTTCGAGCGCATCGACGCGCGCCTCGAGCTGATGGACGAGGTGGCGGCGTACAAGTGGCAGCGGGGTCTGCCCATCGAGGATCTCGATCGGGAAACGGTGGTGCTCGACCGGGCCGCGGCGGACGCCCTGCGGTTCGGATTGACCCCGGACAGCGTACGCGCGCTGTTCGCGGCTCAGATCGAGGCGGCCAAGGCTATTCAGGCGTACTGGTTCGAGCGCTGGGCCGGAGGCGAGGCGCCGCCGCCGGCGCCGGACCTGGCCGCCGACGTCCGCCCGGCCCTGCTGCGGCTCGGCGCGGAGATCCTCGAGGCGGCGGCCGGCGGCGCGCCGACCACCGCGCCCGGCGCTTTCGCCCGCGACATGGCCGACGGGATAGCGGTCACCGGTCTCGACGTGACGGCCCGCGCGGCGCTGCTGGAAGCCGTGGCGGGTCTGGAGCGCTATCCCGACCGGCTGGCGCAGATTCTCGACGTCGGGGTGCTGCGCGTCGGCACCACCGGCGACTACGCGCCCTTCTCCCACAGCGCTGACGACGGGCCGCCGGATGGCATCGACGTCGAGCTCGCCCGGCACCTCGGCGATGCGCTGGGCGTGCGTGTCGAATTCGTGGCGACGAGCTGGCCGACGCTGATGGCGGACCTGGCGGCAGGTCGGTTCGACATCGGCATGAGCGGGGTGTCGCGCACCCTGGCCCGCCAGCGCGCGGGGTTCCTGTCGCGTCCCTACTACGTGGGCGGCAAGGCGCCCATCGCCCGCTGCGACGACGCCGCGCGGTTTGCCGGTCTCGATGCCATCGACCGCCCCGGCGTCCGGGTCGTGGTGAATCCCGGCGGCACCAACGAGGCGTTCGTGGATGCCCACGTGCATCGCGCGGACAAGATCCTGCACGACGACAACCGCACCATCTTCCGGGAGATCGTCGAAGGCCGTGCCGACGTGATGATCACCGACCGGGTGGAGGTCGAGCTGCAGGCGTCGCGGCACGACGCGCTGTGTGCCACCATGGCCGGCACGCTCACCTATCAGGAGAAGGCGTATCTGCTGCCTCAGGATCCGGCGTGGCTCGCGTTCGTCGATACCTGGCTCGACCTCGCCCTGGCGGACGGTACCGTGGCGCGGGTGTTCCGTGACCGGGGCGTGACGCCGCGCCTGCCCTGAGGCGGCGACGGCCGCGGAGCGCGAGGCCATGACCAGCGAATCGAAATCACCGCCGCGATTGTCGCTGCTGATCGAGCTCGAGGACCGGCCGGGCGCGCTGGAAGACGTGCTGCACCATTTCTCCCGGCACGGGGTGAACCTCACCCACATCGAGTCGCGGCCCGCCCACGAGGGGCGCTTCGACTTCTTCGTGGATTGCGAAGGTCGGCGCGGCGAGGGCGCCATCGACGCGATGATCGCCGACCTCGAGCGGCACACCCTGAAGCTGCTGGTGCTCGACGACAAGGAAGTGCCGTGGTTTCCGCGGCGGATCGTCGATCTCGACAGGATCGCCAACCACACCCTCGAGGCCGGCGCCGATCTGCATTCGGATCATCCGGGCTTCAACGATCCGGCCTACCGGGAGCGCCGGGCCATGATCGACGATCTGGCCCGGCACCACCGCCACGGCGAGCCGTTGCCGAGGGTGGCGTACACCGACCGGGAGACGGCCACCTGGGGTGAGGTGTTCCGGCGCCTGCGCGCGCTCCATGAGCGCTATGCCTGTGCCGAGTACCGGCGGGTGTTCGACGTCATGGCCAGCGAGTGCGGCTACGCGGAGGACAACGTGCCTCAGGTGGCGGACGTGAGCGCGTTCCTGCAGGCGCGCACCGGCTTCCGGCTGCGCCCGGTGGCGGGCCTGCTCGGCTCCCGGGATTTCCTCAACGGCCTGGCGTTCCGGGTGTTCTTCTCCACCCAGTACCTGCGTCATCACTCCGCGCCGCTGTACACGCCGGAGCCCGACGTGGTCCACGAGCTGATCGGCCACGCGCCCATGTTCGCCGATCCGGCGTTCGCCGACCTGTCACAGGAGATCGGCCTGGCGAGCCTCGGTGCCAGCGACGAGGAGATCGAGCGGCTGGCGCGCTGCTACTGGTTTTCGGTGGAGTTCGGTCTGCTGCGGGAGGCCGGCACGCTCAAGGCCTACGGGGCGGGGCTGCTGTCGAGCTTCGGCGAGCTGGAGTACGCCTGCGCGCCGGAGCGGCCCGCAGGTGGCGCCGGGCACTTCCCGGACCTGGAGCCGTGGGAGCCCTCGGTGGCCGCGGGACGTGATTTTCCCATCACCGAATACCAGCCGACCTACTTCGTCGCCGAATCGCTGCAGGACGCCAAGGCGCGCATGCAGGACTTCTGCCGCGGTCTGCCGCGACCGTTCTATGCCCGGTTCAATCCGGCGACCGAGGCCATCTGGGTGGACCGGGCCGTGCGGCGGGCGCGCTGATGGAGGCTGCCGGCGGCATCGCCCACGTCATCCAGATCGCCGTGGCGCCGGTGTTTCTGCTTACCGGCATCGGCGCGATTCTCGGCGTGCTGTCGACCCGGCTGGGACGCATCACCGATCGGGCACGGCTGCTGGAGGAGCGCATTCCGCAGATCGCCGAGGAGGGCCAGCGCGACTGGCTGCGCACCCACAGCAATCTGCTGTGGCGCCGTATCCGCATGATCAACTGGGCTATCCGTCTGTCGGTCGGAGCGGCGCTGTGCATCTGCCTGGTGGTGGTGGCGCTGTTCGTGGACGACGGCTGGGCCGTCGACGCTTCCCGCGCCGTCGCCGTGCTGTTCATCGCGGCGATGCTGCTGCTGATCGGCGGGCTGCTGCTGCTGCTGATCGAGGTGTCGCTGTCGACCCGGCGGACCCGCCAGGAGCTGGAAGCGTTTCTCGCCGGCCACTCGTCACCGCCCGGACTCTGAGCTAACGTCTGTCGATCCGGGCGAGGGAGATGACGATGATGCATGCAATGGTTCGGGCGCTGATCGGCGCCGTCGTTCTTGGGGCGGCCGGGGCTTCGGCGCACGACTTCGACGCGGCGGCGCAGGATGCCGAACGGCGCCGCATCGCGGAAGCCTTCGGCTGGGATCTGGCTGCCGCGCCGGTCACCGGCGAGGCGATCAACGAGCGGCTGCACGTATTGTTCGGCGTCGGCGGCAACGTGCTGGTCAGCTACGGCGAGGACGGCGTGCTGCTGGTGGACGATCAGTTTCCCGAGATGGTGCCGAAGCTCGAGGCTGCCATCGGCGAGCTGCACGACGGCGCCGTCGACTTCGTCGTCAACACCCACTGGCACTTCGACCATGCCGACGGCAACCTGGCGCTGGGTCCCGGCGGGGCCTGGCTGGTCTCCCAGGCCAACTCCCGGGACATGATGCTGGACACCCACGTCATCGACCTGGTGGCTGCCCAGTACACTCAGCAGGCCTACCCGCCGGCGGCGCTGCCGGTGATCACCTTCGACCGGTCGATGCAGTTTCATTTCAACGGCGAGCGCGTCGATCTGCTGCACTTCGGCCCGGCGCATACCACCGGCGACACGGCCGTGATCTTCCGGGGCAGCAACGTGCTCCACATGGGTGACGTGTTCAACAACGCCGGCTATCCCTTCATCGACGTGGGCAATGGCGGTGACCTCGACGGCGTGATCGCGTTCTGCCAGGCGGTGCTGAACGAGATCGACGAGAACACCGTGGTGGTGCCCGGCCACGGCCCAGTGACGGGCTATGAGCAGATGCAGGCTTACGTGGCGATGCTGCAGGTGGTGCGTGACCGCATCGCGGGTCTGATCGGCGAGGGCGCCGACCTCGAGGCGGTGATCGCCGCAAAGCCCACAGCGGGGTTCGACGACCGCTACGGCGACCCGGCGCTGTTCATCGATCGGGCGTATTTCAGCCTGGCAGGCGCGGGGAGCGGCACCGAGCGTTGAATCGCGGCCGGGAGGCCGCTCCTACAACGGGGCGTAGCCTGCAGGAGCGGCCTCCCGGCCGCGATCCCCGCAAGGATCCCCACCGTCACGCCGGCAACACCCGGCTGTGCTTGATCTCCTTCAGGCTGAAGCTTGACTCCACGTGCATCACCCCGGGGAACTTCAGAATCCGCTGCATGCACAGCTCCGAGAAGTGGTCGATGTTGCGGGCGACGACCTTCATCAGGTAGTCGTGGGAGCCGCTGGTAGCGTAGCACTCGACGATGTGCTCCTCGGCCTCCACCTCGGCGATGAAGGCCTCCGTGGCGGCGTCCGGCTGTTTCTCCATGGTCACCAGCACGAAGGCGGTGACCGAGAGCCCCAGCAGGCGCTGGTCGACGACGGCGGAGTAGCCGCGGATCAGGCCCGCCTCCTCCAGGCGTTTCACACGCCGGAAGCACGGTGACTCGCTCAGGCCGACCCGCTCTGCCAGCGCGACGTTGGACAGCCGCCCGTCGCCCTGCAGCAGTCTGAGAATCTGGCGCTCGACGGGATCGAGGTCCATCCGCAATACCTCGCTAGGGGTAGAATCCGGGTGAAATACATCTTCTGATAGATAATTGAAGCAAGATACCACCGATTCGGCGACGAATGTCGGTGAAAATAGCAGCAATCCTGCCGGCCACCCGACCTACCATGTTCGGATACCCACCGCGATCGATGGAGGCCGACCCATGAGCCGGAACGACACCTGCAACCCGATGGGCCTCGACGGCTTCGAGTTCGTCGAGTTCGCAGCGCCCGAACGGGGCGCGCTCGAGACCGTGTTCGAGACCCTCGGCTTCGTCAACGTGGCGCGGCACCGTTCCAAGGACGCCCACCTGTGGCGCCAGAACGACGTCAACTTCATCGTCAACTACGAGCCCCGCAGCTACGCCGACTACTACGCCGAGGAGCACGGGCCGTCGGCCTGCGGCATGGCCTTCCGGGTGAAGGATGCTCACGCGGCCTATGCCCGCGCCCTCGACCTCGGTGCCCAGCCCATCGACATTCCCACCGGACCGATGGAGCTGCGGCTGCCGGCCATCAAGGGCATCGGCGGCGCGCCGCTGTACCTGATCGACCGTTATGCCGACGGGGTCGCCATCGAGGACGGCGCGACCATCTACGACATCGACTTCGAGTATCTCGACGGCGTCGAGCAGCGCCCGCGCGGCTGCGGCCTGCAGGTGATCGACCACCTCACCCACAACGTCTACCGGGGCCGCATGGATCACTGGGCGAAGTTCTACGAGAAGCTGTTCAATTTCCGCGAGATCCGTCACTTCGACATCCGTGGCCAGCAGACCGGGCTCACCTCCCGGGCCATGACCGCGCCGGACGACAAGATCCGCATCCCGCTGAACGAGGAGGCCGGCGGCAACGGTCAGATCGAGGAATTCCTCATGGCCTACAACGGCGAGGGCATTCAGCACATCGCCTTTCACTGCGAAGATCTGATCGCGACCTGGGACGAGCTGCACGCCCGCGGCGTGCCGTTCATGAGCCCGCCCCCGGACACGTACTACGACATGCTCGAGGAACGCCTGCCCGATCACGGCGAGCCCGTCGACGAGCTGAAGCGGCGCGGCATCCTGCTGGACGGCAACACGGCGGACGGCGAGCCGCGGCTGCTGCTGCAGATCTTCTCGGAGACGCTGATCGGTCCGATCTTCTTCGAGTTCATCCAGCGCAAGCGGGACCAGGGATTCGGCGAAGGCAACTTCCAGGCCCTGTTCGAATCGATGGAGCGCGATCAGCTCCGGCGCGGGGCGCTGGCCGACGACGAGCCGCAGCAGGCAGCGGGAGGCCGGTCGTGAGCGTCACCCGAAGGATTCACCACGTCGCCTACCGCTGCCGGGACGCCAGGGAGACGGTCGAGTTCTATCAGAGCCTCCTGGACATGGACTTCACCCTCGCCATCGCCGAGGACAAGGTGCCGTCCACGGGGGAGCCGGACCCCTACATGCACGTGTTCCTCGATGCGGGCATGGGCAACGTGCTCGCCTTCTTCGAGCTGCCGAACTCGCCCGCCATGGGCCGTGACGGCAACACGCCGGAATGGGTGCAGCACATCGCTTTCGAGATCGACTCCCTGGAAACGCTGATGGCGATGAAACAGCGCCTGGAGGAGGCGGGTCTCGACGTGGTCGGCCCGGTGAATCACGGCGTGTTCGAATCCATCTATTTCTTCGATCCGAACGGCCACCGTCTGGAACTCGCCGCGAACACCGGCAGTGAGGAAGACCTGCGGCGGCTGAAGGAAGTGGCGCCGGCCATGCTGGAGGAGTGGAGCCGTACCAGACGGGCGCCCCGGCACGCGGCATGGCTGCACGAACGGCCGTCGAAGCTCGCGCAGGGCCCCGACGAGCCGGGCGCGTGAAGCTCGCGAGCCTCGAGGCCGGCCGGGATGGCCGGCCGGTGGTCGTTTCCCGGGACCTGGCCCGGGCGGTGGCGGTCGACCACGTCGTGCCCTCACTCCAGGCCGCCCTGGACGACTGGCACCGCGTCCAGGACCAGCTCGAAACGGTGGCGCGGGCGTTGGAGACCGGCGACGTCGCAGATGCCTTCGTCTTCGACGATGCCTTCGTCTTCGACGAAGGGGCCTGCGCGGCGCCGCTGCCGCGGGCGTTCCAGTGGGCCGACGGCAGTGCCTATGTCAACCACGTGGAGCTGGTACGCCGGGCCCGCGGAGCGGCCATGCCCGAGCGGTTCTGGCACGAGCCGCTGCTCTATCAGGGCGGCTCCGACGACTTTCTCGGGCCGCGCCAGGACGTGCCGTTCGCCAGCACGGACTGGGGAATCGATTTCGAAGGCGAGATCGCCGTCGTGGTCGACGATGTGCCCATGGGCACGTCGGCTGCTGACGCGGTCGATCACGTCCGGCTGGTGATGCTGGCGAACGACTGGTCGCTGCGCGGCCTGATCCCAGGCGAGCTCGAGAAAGGCTTCGGCTTCTATCAGTCGAAGCCGGCCACCAGCTTCTCGCCGGTGGCGGTCACGCCGGACGAGCTGGGCGACGCCTGGGCGGACGGTCGCCTGCATCTGCCGCTGCTGTCGTTTCTCAACGGCACGCCGTTCGGCCGGCCCGACGCCGGCCGGGACATGACCTTCGGCTTCGGCGAGCTGATCGCCCATGCCTGCCGCACCCGCAACCTCGGCGCCGGCACCGTGATCGGCTCGGGCACGGTCTCCAACAAGCAGGGCACGGACCACGGCAGCGCCATCGCCGACGGCGGTGTCGGCTATTCCTGCATTGCCGAGCTGCGTACCCTGGAGACCCTGAACGACGGCGCGCCACGCACGCCGTTCCTGGAATTCGGTGACCGGGTGCGCATCGAAATGCGCGACCGGGCGGGCCGCAGCCTGTTCGGCGCCATCGATCAGCGGGTGGTCCGGGCCGCAGTAGACTAGTCGCCGATGGCTGGCCTTTCGCCGCCGCGAACGCCATCATGGCCGGTTGGACGACTTCGGGGGAGGGAGATCGTGAGTATCATCGCGCAGTCCGTCGGCGTGGCGCCGCCGGCGCTTGCGGGGACGGTTCCCCGCGCCCACGACGTCACCACCGTCCAGGACCGCCGTGGGAGCGCTTGCCAGAGCGCGATCGAGTCATGATCGAAAAGCCGGACACGTATCCCAGGCCGCGCGTTCTCGCGGTTCTTCTCCTCCTGATCGGCCTGGCTCTGCTTGCCGGCGGCACCATGCTGGCGGTCGCAGGCGGCACCTGGTACTACCTCGTGGCCGGCCTCGCGCTCGTCACCGCCGGATACCTCACCTTCCGCGGCCGCCCCCTCGGCGCCTCCATCTATGGCTGGCTGCTGCTCGCCACCGCCGCGTGGGCGGTGTTCGAGGTCGGACTCGACGGCTGGGGGCTGGTGGCACGCCTGGCGTTTCTCGCCGTGCTGGGGCTGTGGTTCCTGCTGCCCCGGACCCGGCGCGGTCTGCATCAGGGTCCGGCTCCGGCGCTGATTCGCGACCCTGCCAGCCGGGGCGTTCTCGCCGGTATCGTGCTGACGGTCGTGTTGCTGCTGCTGGCGGGTCAGGGCGGCGTCAGCGGAGCACCGCCCACCGCCATGGGCACGGGCACGGTCGACCCGACCGGGACCGAATGGGCCCACTACGGCGCCACCCGGGGCGGGACGCGGTATGCGCCCCACGACCAGATCGATCGCGACAACGTCCACCGCCTGGAGCAGGCGTGGGTCTATCGCACGGGCGTGGGCGGCACCTTCAAGGCGACGCCGCTGCAGGTCAGCGATGCGCTGTATCTGTGCACCGGGCAGAACGTGGTGATCGCCCTCGACGCGGAGACCGGTGCCGAGCGCTGGCGCCACGACCCGCAGATCGACACGCCGAAGTTCGCTTTCTGGGATACCTGCCGCGGGGTCACGTACTACGATGCGCGGGCCAGTCAGTCGCCGCCGGGAGCGTGCCCCGAGCGCATCTACACGGCGACCACGGACGCCCGCCTGATCGCCGTGGACGCGCGCAGCGGCAAGCGCTGCGAGGACTTCGGCGAAGACGGCCAGATCAGCCTGCTGCCGGGCATGGGCGAGGTGAAGCCCGGCTTCTACTACGTGACCTCGCCGCCGACCATGGCGCGGGACACGCTGGTGCTGGGCGGCTGGGTGGCCGACAACCAGGAGACCGGCGAGCCGTCGGGCGTGGTGCGCGGCTTCGACCCCGTGACCGGCGCGCTCAGGTGGGCGTGGGATCTCGGCAACGAGGCCCGCAGCGAGCTGCCGCCCACGGGCGAGACCTACACCCGCGGCACGCCGAACGTGTGGAGCCTGACCAGCGCCGACGACGAGCTGGGGCTCGTCTACGTGCCCACCGGCAACGCGACGCCGGACTACTTCGGCGGCCACCGCACCGAGGCCATGGAGAAGTACGCGAGCTCGGTGGTCGCCCTGGATGCGGAGACGGGTCGGGCCCGCTGGCACTTCCAGACCACCCATCACGACATCTGGGACTACGACGTGCCGTCCCAGCCGACGCTGGTGGACGTGCCTCTGGACGGTGCCACCCGCAAGGCGGTGCTGGTGCCCACCAAGCGCGGCCAGCTGTTCATGCTCGACCGCGCCACGGGCGAGCCGCTGGCGGAGGTGACGGAACGCCCGGTGGCACAGACCGACGTCGCCGGGGAGTGGACGACCCCGACCCAGCCCTTCGCCACCGGCATGCCGGCGTTCGACCGCAACCCGCTGCGCGGCGCGGACATGTGGGGCATCACGCCGATCGATCACATGGTCTGCCGGCTGCGCTTCCAGGGGCTGCGCTACGAGGGGCCGCTGACGCCGCCGTCGCTGGCAGGCACGCTGCTCAATCCCGGCGTCGCCGGCGGCATGAACTGGGGCAGCATCGCCGTGGACGAGGCAAACCGGCTGGCGGTGGTGAGCGTGATCCACATGCCGATGACGGTGAAGCTGATTCCGCGCGACCAGGTCGATGAGGGCACGCAGTTCGGGATCGGCGGGCCCCAGGCGGGTACGCCCTATGCCGCCTTCGTCATGCCGTTCTTCTCGCCGCTGTTCGCGCCGTGCCTGAGCCCGCCCTACGGCGAGCTCGCGGTGATCGACCTGGCCAGCCGCGAGCTGGTCTGGCGGCGCCCCATCGGCACCTCCCGGGGCTGGGGGCCGCTGGGCATCAAGCTGCCCCTGTCGCTGCCCATGGGCATGTTCATCCGCGCCGGCACCGTGGTCACCGGCGGGGGGCTGATCTTCACCGCCGGTGTCGCCGACCAGCGGCTGCGCGCCTTCGACGTGCTCACCGGCGAGGAACTGCTGGCGCGCGATATCCCGACCACGTCCGAGGCCACGCCCATGAGCTATGTGAGTCCCGCGTCGGGCCGGCAGACCCTGCTGGTGACCCTGCCGGATTCGGGGGAGCTGACCCTGGCCCACGACGATTCGGCGGAGGAGGGCGGCACTGCCGCGGAACGCGGCGGCTACGTCATCGCCTACCGCCTCCCGGACAACGCCGAATAGCCCTGTAGGAGCGATCTCCAGATCGCGATTCCGGAGCCCGTCGCGATCTGGAGATCGCTCCTACAGAGGTCGATGGCCGTCAAATCCGCGAGGACGCGATCTCGATGTCGGCGTGCTGCCAGGCGGTTTCGAAGCGGCTCATGGCATCGGCGGCCGCTTCCGCATCGCCCTGGCTTTCCAGCGCCTGTGCCAGGCCGAGCAGGGCCCAGCCGTTCTCCGGCATGATGGCCAGGTCTTCCCGGTAGGTCTGCTCGGCGGCGGCGGCATCGCCGGCGGCGAGCTGAATCGCGCCCAGAGAATGCCGGGCCGGGTAGTACCAGTCCGGCGGCTCGTTGTAGGGCAGGGCGTCCTCCAGGGCGACGGCCTGATCGAGCTTGGTGATGGCGGCGTCCAGGTCGCCCCGGGCGGCGTCCATCTCGCCGTTCAGCACCAGCTCGGCGATGGCCAGCAGGTCGTCGGCCCGGCCGCGCTCGAAGAACTGCACCTGGTCCATGGCGGGATCCGCACGCAGGGCAGCCAGAGCGGCCGACTCGGCTGCGGCGCCGTCGAGGTCGCCTTTGCCGAGCAGGGCCCGGCCACGGGCGTAGTGCCACACGCCGCGGGCGTACGGCAGGTCGGCGTCGGGCTCGGGGCTCGCCAGGATCTCGTCCCAGGCGCCGAAGCGCACCTGGGCGAAGGCCGGCTGCATCAGAAAGTGCTGCGCCACGCCCATGCCCGGCGCGCGCAGCAGTTCCGGCGTCAGCCGTGCCGCGGTGCCGCGCGCCATTTCGAAGGCCTGCTCGCTCCAGCCCTCGATGGCGGCGGTGACCCAGCCGAAGTGCCAGTTGTGGGGAATGTAGCCGGCCAGGTAGATGGGGCTGTTGGAGCGGCAGGCCTGGACGAAGGCGCTGTCCGCCTCGGTGGCCTTCATGTTGTTCAGGGTCGAGTCGTGATAGCGGCCCACCCGGATGTAGATGTGGGCCGGCATGTGCACCAGGTGGCCGGCCGAGGGTGCCAGGTCGGCGAGCTTGTCGGCGTAGGGCTCCGCCCGGTGGGCCTCCTGGGACTGCTCCACGGCGTGGATGTAGAGGTGGATGGCGCCGACGTGGTCGGCGTCCAGGGCCAGGGCGTGCTCGAGGGTGTCGATGATTTCCGCGGTCCAGGGCCGCTCCTCGCCGTCGGCGAGCCAGAAGTCCCAGGGATGCAGGTCCATCAGGGCCTCGGCGGTGAGCGCCTGAATGTCCTCGTCCTCGGGAAAGCGGGCGGCGGCGGCGCGCATGGCGTCCGCGTAGGCCACGTCCAGGTGCGAGCGATCCTCGGGTGCCGTCGGCGCGTAGCGCGCCTGCAGGGCTTCGATCAGCAGCCGCTCTTTCTCGGTCACGCCGTCGGCCAGGCTCGCGGCCTTGCTCACCAGGGCGTAGGCACGCTCGGCGTTGCCCGGATCCATGGCGGCGTTGACGTTGGGGCCGAGCACCAGCGCGCTGCCCCAGTAGCACATGGCGCAGTCCGGGTCGTGCATGGCCGCCTCGTTGAAGGAGAAGTCCGCGGCGGCGTGGTTGAAGGCGAAGGCGAGCCCCAGACCCTGGTCGAAGTACTGCTGCGCCTTCTCCGAGGCCGTGGTGATGGGCAGATGCAGGTCGCCCAGCCCCTCGAACAGCGGCTGGCGCCAGCCGTCCTCGGTGTTGGCTCTGGGCGCGGCGAGGTCCTGGCCCGGCGCGGACAGGGCGTCGTCGGCGGCGGTGCCGCTCTCGGTCCTGCCGGTGTCCCCGCAGCCTGCAGTCAGCAGGCCGGCGAGCAGCAGCGCCGTCGCCAGAGGTGAACCGGATGTCGGTCGCGCGGCTGTGGCCTTCTCAGGCGTGGCTGGATGGCGCATGGTCTCTTCCCCCTCCGTGGCGTCCGATGGACTATACGCCGCCCGGGCGAGCCGTGACAGCGTCCGGTCCGATCCGGATAATGCGCCGCTCGTTCCGCCACGGCCCCCGCCGCATGTTCAGAAATCTGCGTCTCTACCGCCTGCACAGCACCTGGCCCGACAGCGAAGCGGCCCTCGCCGAGCGGCTCGAGGATGCGGCGTTCACGCCCTGCGGCGCCTATTCCGAGCGCAGCTCGGGCTGGGAGGCGCCCACCGGCGACGACAGCGATCCGCTGTGCCGCCGGGTGGCCGGGGCCGATCTGCTGCGCCTGCGGAGCCAGACCCGGCTGCTGCCGGCAGCGGCGGTGAACGAGGCCCTGGAGGACCGGCTGGCGGAGTTCCGCACCCGCACCAGCCGCGATCCCAGCCGGCGCGAGAAACGCCAGCTCAAGGACGAGATTCACGCCGAGCTCATGCCCAGGGCGCTGCTGAAATCCGAGCGCGTTCGCGGCTTCTGTCTGATCCAGGAAAAGCTGATCGGTATCGACACGGCCGCGGAGGCCCAGGCGGAACGTTTCCTGGACAAGCTGCGCGACGCCCTGGGCAGTCTCCAGGTCACGCCGCTCAAGTTCCGGCAGCCGGTGGGTGGGCTGATTCACCAGGTGTTCCTGGGCGACGGGCCGCGGGAATTCCGGCCGGGCCGGGAGGCGCGGATGCAGGACCCGGCCGCCGGGTCGGCCACGGTGAGCTGGATGGACATCGATCTCACCGACGACGACGTGCGCCGCCACGTCCGCAGCGGCCTGAAGCTGACCCGGCTGGGCATCGTCTACGACGACATCGGCAGTCTGGTGCTCGACCAGGACGGCGTGATCCGCAAGCTGAAGCTGCAGGGCATGGATGCCGCCGAGGACGTTGGTGACGACGAGGACCCGCTGGTCAGGCTGGACGCCGAGTTCGTGCTGCTCACCAGCGTGGTGCGGCGCCTGGTGGCGTCCCTGGAGAAAGCGCTCGGCGGCTTCGACTGAGGCTCCGGCCGACGTCGTCGCATCAGGCCGCGCACCGGGTACCCACGGCGTCCGCACTAACACCCGGCGGGCGAACCGTACTACCATCCGGGCCTTTTGCCGCACCGGCCATCCGCGCCCGAGCCGACCAATGCCGACCGAGAACCCCCGCAGCGACGGCGAATACCTGACGACCCTCGCCAGGGGACTGCACGTGCTCAGGGCCTTCACCAAGGAGCGCCCGGAGATGACGCTGAGCGAGGTGGCGGCGGCCACGGAGCTGAGTCCCGCCGTGGTGCGGCGCTGCCTCAATACCCTCGTGCACCTCGGCTACGTCGGCAAACAGGGCAAGCGCTTCCTGCTCACGCCCGAGGTGATCGGCTTCGCCTCCGCGTTCCTCGAGTCGATGAACGTCGAGCAGGTGGTCCGCCCCCACCTGCAGGAGGTCCGGGATCGCACGGGCGACAGCTCGTCGCTGGCGGTGCTGTCCGGTCAGGACATTCTGTATCTGGTGCACGTCTCGACCAACCGCATGGTGCGGCTCGCCGCCGGCGTGGGCACGCGCTTCCCGGCTTACGCCACGTCCCTGGGCCGGGTGCTGATGGCGGCCCGCGACGATGCCGGCATCGACCGGACCCTGGCGGCGCTGTCGCCGCAGTCATTCACGGACAAGACGGTCACGGATACCGGGACGCTGCGGGAGATCCTGCTCGCGGTCCGGCAGCAGGGCTACGCCTCCATCCAGGACGAGCTCGACTACGGCATCGTGTCCGTAGCGGTGCCGGTGCATGGCGACGACGGCACGGTGGTGGCGGCGATCAACTGCTCCACGGCGACCACCCGGGTCAACGAGGCGGAGATGGTCGAGACCCGCCTGCCTCATCTCAGGCGGGCCGCGGCGGCCATCGAGGCTGAACTGCGTCGCTACCCGGTGCTGCTCCATTCGATCACCGGCGCATCAGGCTGACTCACCGGGCGCGCGCCGTTCCCGGCTTTCGTCCACCTCGCGACAGAAGTCGACCACGGCGGCGTTGTAGGCCTCCGGCTCGGTGAGATTGGCCAGGTGTCCGCTGGCCGCGAACTCGACCTCCCGGCAATCGGGGAGCCGGGCGAGCAGCTGCCCGGCGACCCGGCGGCGGCTTGCCGTTTCCCGGGCGCCGGTCAGCAGCAGCACGGGGATTCCGGCGGCAGCCACCGCCGCCACGACGTCGACCGTCGGCGGCGGCCCGGGGTCGGGATGCAGCAGGTCCGCGCCCCGATAGTCGTCCACCATGCGCCGCACCAGGTCCGCGGCGGCGCCCTGGGTGGCATCCAGGCGCATCAGCGGATGGCGGAGCCAGGAAGCCCGCAGTGCCGCCAGGTCCCCGTGCCGGGCGAGCCGGGTGAATTGCGCCACCGGTATCCGTTCCTCCGCCGGGCCCTGCTCGGTGATGCCGTCTACGCCGGGCCCCTGCAACAGCAGCGAGCGTATCCGGCGCGGATGTGCAGCGGCGTAGCGCAACGCCACGCGGCCACCCTGAGACATGCCGAGCAGGTGAAACGGCTCGTCGCCGATCAGGGTTCCGGCGACCGCGTCGAGATCGTCGAGCGCGGCCCCGAGCGCCGGCGTGCCCGTGGAGCGGCCGCAGCCTCGCCGGTCCCAGGTGACCACGTGAAAGTGGCGCGCCAGCGCCTCGATCTGGAACTCGAACAGGCGCTGGTCCATGGCCCAGCCGTGCAGCAGCACGATGGCGCGGCGGCCACCCGTGGCCTCGCCCGCGGACCGGGCGGCCAGGCGGGCACCCGGCACCTCGATGCAGACCTCCCGGGCCGGCGTCATCAGGGCCGGTAGTCGACCGCGTGCTGGGCGCCGTCCCACAGGGCCGGCGCCGCGGGGTTGCGCATCTCTTCGAACAGATGCCCCACCAGCCCGGCACAGCGGGCGGTGAGCACGATGCCGCGCATCATCGCCGATGGAATCCCGGCCTCGGCCATCACCGCGCCCATGGCGGCGCTGATGTTGGTGACCAGCGGCTTGCCCAGCTCCGCCCGCAGGGTGTCCTGCAGCAGCATCATGGCGTCGATGTAGGTGCCTTCCGCGCCGGCCTCCCGGACGATGTCCAGCAGCCGGTCGACCCGGGGATCCAGCGCCTGGTGAATGGGATGGCCGAAGCCGGGCACCGGCCGCCGGATCGAGCGGTAGTGGCGGACTTCCTCGACGGCCTGGGCGCTGGCGTCTTGCGCCGCGACGATGCGCTCCAGCACGGCGCCGCACTCGCTGGCGGTGCCGGCGTAGCGGTCGCCGACGCCGAGCAGCCCGGCGGCCACGGCGCCCTGAAACGATTCCGGCGCGCCGTAGTGGGTGAGCCGCGTGACCACCGCCGACGGCACCAGCCCGTGTTCCATGATGGTGACCAGCACCGCGTCGACGATGCGCACCTGCAGCGGCGTCGGCGTCCTGCCGAGCGCCTGCAGCAGCAGGTACTCGGTGAAGCTCGTGTGTCCCATGATGTCGGTGACCAGGTTGCGGCCCCGGACCAGGATGTTGTCGGCGTCGTAGCCGCAGATGGCGGTGGTGCCCCGCTGGGGTTCGTCGGCCATGGCGATCTCCCTCTTCCGTTTGCAGTGCGAACGTTTGCAGTGCCGATCCAGATTTTCGCATACCGAAGTTGAATTCGTATATCGAAAACAATACGCTCCCGCGGGCGTATTCGAAATTCGCTCGGGGGAGAGAAGGAATATGGCCCATTGGATCAGGAATCCGGTCGCGGGCGCGGTGGCGTTCGCGGTTCTGCCCATCACGCCGCCGGTGGCGCTGGCCGCCCAGTCCCAGGTCATCGAAGAAATCGTGGTGACGGCCCGGAAGCGCGACGAGTCCCTCGAGGACATTCCGGTGTCGGCGAAGGCTTTCACCGCCGACGAGATCCAGTCCGCGGGCATCGACACGCCCCAGGACTTCATCGACCTGACGCCGAACATCACGCTGGTCCAGACGCAGAACGCGGGCAACTCGTTCATCACCATCCGCGGCGTGTCCCAGGCGCGCAACAGCGAGATGTCCGCGGCGGTGCTGGTGGACGGTGTGCTGATGGCCAACCCGGCCCAGTTCAACACCCAGCTCTTCGACGTCGAGCAGATCGAGGTGCTGCGCGGTCCCCAGGGGGCCCTCTACGGCCGCAACGCCATCGGCGGCGCCATCACCATCGTCACCAAGCAGCCCACCGACGAGCTAGAGGGTCGCATCGAGGTGGGCGGCGACTCCGGTCCCGGCTTCTCGGTCAAAGGCGCGGTCAGCGGCCCGGTCGGGGATTCCGAGACGCTGAAGTTCCGCGCCTCGGCGTCCTACGTGGACACCGACGGCTGGATCAAGAACGAGTATCTGGACGAGGAGGCGGATCCCTACGAGGATCTGTCCGGCCGGATCAAGCTGCTGTGGGAGCCGACCGACCGCTTCACCGCCGACCTGCGGCTGTCGGCGTCGAAGCTGGACACCCAGGCGCTGTACTTCGTCATCGACGCGGAAGCCGACGACACGGACCTGCCGGTGCGGGTGAACAACCCGGGCAAGAACGAGCGGGACATGGTCACGGCGAGCCTCAAGCTCGATTACGAGGCGGACGCCGGCACCTTCACGTCGATCACGGCCTACGACGATCTCGAGGAGCTGCTCACCGGGGACAACTTCAACTTCGTCCCGCCCGAGGAGTCGCTCATCAACTTCTTCCCCATCGGCGGGATCATTCAGTCGCTCACCGGCGACGGCTTCGCCGACCTGAGCCAGACCCAGTACCTGGAAACGGACGCCTGGAGCCAGGAGATCCGCTTCACCTCGCCGGCGGAAAACCGGCTGCGCTGGATCGCCGGCGCCTACGTGATTTCCACGGATCGCTACATCTCCACCGGCAACCAGGTGGACCGGGGCAACGGCGTATTCGACGTGAAGAAGGTGCCGCGGACCTCGCTGTTCGTGGACCCCACCGATCCCAGCCCCCAGCTCAGCCTGCTGGTGGACACCCAGGACAACCTGGCCTGGGCGGTGTTCGGCGAGATCGCCTACGACCTGAGCGAGGTGCTCGAGCTCGCGGTGTCGCTGCGCTATGACGAGGACGAGCGGGAGAACACCAGCCTCACCGAGCCGCTCTACGATCCCACCGGTCTCGGGCTGGTGCCGGGCACCGAACGCAAGGAAACCTGGGATGCCTGGCAGCCGAAAGTCACCCTGACCTGGCAGCCCCGGGACGCGGTCACCGTCTACGGCGGCTTCAGCCGGGGTTTCCGCAGCGGCGGCTTCAACCAGACCGGTGTCGGCGACGCGGTGCCCGAGCCCGGTGTCGACGACATCTTCGATCGGCAGATCGCCGACACCTGGGAGGCGGGCGTCAAGTCGACGATGTGGGACGGCCGCCTGAGCGCCTCGCTGTCCGCCTACTACACCGACTTCGAAGGCGCCTACTTCTTCTTCTTCGATCCCGGCACCAGCACCCAGAACCTGGGTTCCATCGACGAGGTCACCTATCAGGGTTTCGAGCTCGAGGGCAGCGTGCTGCTGAACGAGTACCTCAGTGCCAGCTTCGGTCTCGGCTACACCGACAGCGAGATCGAGAAGGCGGCGGACCCGGCGGACGAAGGCAACGAGGCGCCGCTGGTCTCCGAGTACACGCTCAATCTCGGCTTGCGCTTCCAGCGGCCGGTGGACCTGTTCGGCGGCGTCGACGCCGTCGCCCGGGTGGACTACCAGCGGGTGGGCGACACCTGGTGGGAGCCGAGCAACGTCACCGTGCGCAGCCCCATCGATCTGGTGGACGTACGGGTAGGCTTCGAAGCCACCGACGACTGGTCGGTCACCCTCTGGGCGAAGAATGCGTTCGACGAGGAGTACAACGCCGAGTTCTCGCCGGGGCCGGCGCCGGGACTGAACTTTCTCTGGCCGGCACTGCCGAGACGGTGGGGCATCGAGTTCGCGAAGCGGTTCTGAGCCCGACCACGACACGAGGAGGAAAGCACATGAAAGCGCCGAGAGTGAAATCGCGACTGCACCACAACGCCTACGTCACCCGCGACATGCCGGCGGTGCGTGAGTTCTACGAGGACGTCATCGGCTTCCCGCTGGTGGCCACCTGGTGCGAGCAGACCGAGCTGTTCGGCAAGGAGCGCACCTACATGCACTGCTTCTTCGACATCGGCGACGGTGAGGCGCTGGCGTTCTTCCAGTTCGCCGACGAGGAGGATGCCCGGGAGTTCGGGCCGGAGCTGCCGCCGTCGGGCTTCCGCCACATCGCGCTCAAGGTGGATCAGGAGACCCAGGACGGTATCCGCGACCGGCTCGCGGCCGCCGGTATCGAAGAGCCTCAGACCTACATCCTCAATCACGGCTACTGCTATTCCCTGTACGTCTTCGATCCGTCGGGATTGCTGGTTGAGTTCACGGTGGACGACCCCAACGTGGAACAGATAAACCAGGAGCGTCTGCCGAAGGCGCACCAGGAACTCGAGCAGTGGCTCGCCGGCGATCACACGCCGAACAACCTGGCGTATCACCGCTGAGCCGGCTTCGCTCGTATCCACAACCGGACTGACAGGAGGCTCGCATGACGAAGAAGGTCTGCATCGTCTATCACAGCGGATTCGGGCACACGGCCCGACAGGCTGCCGCCGTGGCCGAGGGTGTGCGCCGGGTCGACTTCGTCGAGTGTGTCGAGCTGCCGGTGGAGGACCTCGAGGACACGGACGCGCCCGGCTGGGCCAATCTCGACGACGCGGCCGCGGTGATCTTCGGCAGCCCGACCTACATGGGCAGTGCTTCGTCGGCCATGAAGAAGTTCATGGAGGCGACGTCGGCGCGCTGGCTGGAGCAGAAGTGGGCGGACAAGCTCGCGGCGGGATTCACCAACTCCGGCTCCCAGAACGGCGACAAGCAGAACACGCTGATCGAGTTCGCCACGCTGGCCGCCCAGCACGGCATGGTGTGGATCAATCTGAATCTGCTGCCCGGCAACAACAGCTCCGGCGGCAGCGTCGACGACCTGAACCGCCTGGGCGGCACCCTCGGCGCGATGGCCCAGTCCAACGTCGACGAGGGGCCGGACGTCTGTCCGCCCGAGGCCGATCTGGAGACGGCCCGGCATCTGGGTCGCCGGGTGGCCGGCTGCGCGCTGCGCTGGAACCAGGACTGAGATTCACGGCCCGTCCGGGCCATCATGGCAGGAGGGCGCTGCGCCCATGATGTTCGATCAAGCGGCAGAGACGAGACCCCTCGACGAGCAGTTCCGGCTGGACCGGGACAGCTATCGCACTCAGATCCGCTACCTGTTCGAGAACTCGGCCTTCTACCAGCGCAAGCTCCGGGAGGCGGGTTTCGACGATCCGGCCGCCGTGGGCGATCTCGAGGACATCGCCCGGCTGCCGTTCACCGAGAAGGACGAGATCCGCGCGACCCAGGCCGAGGCGCCGCCGTTCGGTGACCATCTGGCCGTAGCCCCCGAGCGGCTGCGGCGCGTGTTCAGCACAAGCGGCACCACCGGCGTGCCCTGCTACCTGGGGCTCACCGAACGTGACCTGGACATGTACGCCACCAACGTGGCGCGCGGTTACACGGCGGCGGGGTTCGCCCCGGGCCAGCGCCTGGCTGTCGGCTTCAACGCCGGTCCGTTCGTGGCCGGCGCCGTCTACTACGGCTTCGACAAGATCGGCTGTGCGGTGATCCCCGTGGGCACCGGGAACACGGAGCGGCTGGTGTCGGCGATCATCAACCTCAGGGCCACAGGGGTGAGCTGCACGCCGTCCTACGGGCTGTACCTGATCGACTGGTGCCAGGAGCACGGCATCGACACCGGCTCGCTGGGACTGACCAACATGATCACCGCCGGCGAGCCCGGCGGCGGCGATCCGCTGATCCGCGGCCGCATCGAGGAGGCTTTCGGCTGCCGGGTGCGCGAGTCCATGGGCATCGGCGACATTTCCCTGTCCGCGTGGGCCGAGGACGAGGACGGTGGCGGCATGCACTTCATGGCCCGGGACTTCGTGCACGTCGAGCTCATCGATCCGGCGAGCGGCGAACCCATCGAGTGGACCCACGGCGCCGAAGGCGAGCTGGTGTACACGGCCCTGCGGCGGGAGGCCATGCCGCTGCTGCGCTTCCGCAGCCGCGACCACGTGGTCGTCAACATGACCGGCAACCCCACCGGTCGCACCGGGCCGCGCATCCGCTGTATCGGCCGCACCGACGACATGCTGATCGTGCGCGGCGTGAACCTGTTTCCGTCGGCCATCCGCAGCCTGTTGAAGGATTTCGCACCGGACGTGGACGGTCTGCTGCAGGTCCGCCCCAGGGCGACCGGCGTGCTGCAGACGCCGCCGCTGCCCGTGGTGGTCGAGCTCGGCAGCCACCTGTCGGGCCCGCCGCCGGGTCTCGCCGACCGCATCAAGCAGGAGATCCGCGATCGCCTGCTGGTGACCACCGACGTGCAGCTCGTGCCCCACGGCACGCTGCCGCGGGAGACCTACAAATCCAGGTTGATCGACTACTCGGACGCCGAATCGAAAGAGGCCGCATCCGGATGAGGGAGCCAGCACCGTGACCCTGCCATTTCTGCCCTGCACCATCGTCGGCAGCTACGCTCAGCCCGACTGGCTCATCGACCGCGACAGGCTCAAGGGCCGGTTCCCGCCCCGGACCCGGGCGAAGGAGCTGTGGCGTGTCGACGAGGCGTTTCTGCACGAAGCTCAGGACGACGCCACGCGCATCGCCATCCAGGACCAGGAGCGGGCAGGGCTCGACATCGTCAGCGATGGCGAAATCCGCCGGGAGAGCTACTCGAATCACTTCGCCACGGCCCTGGACGGCGTCGATCTCGACAATCCGGGCCGGGCTCTCGACCGCAGCGGCGAGGAAGTGTTCGTGCCCCGCATCGTCGGCCCGATCCGCCGTCGCGGGCCGGTGGGCGTCGAGGACGTGAAGTTCCTGCGGGCCAACACGGACCGCGCCATCAAGTTCACCGTGCCGGGGCCCTTCACCATGGCCCAGCAGGCCCAGAACGATCACTACGCCACGATCCGGGAGGCGGCGCTCGGCTATGCCGCCGCGGTGAACGAGGAAATCCGCGACCTGTTCGCCGCCGGTGCCGACGTGGTGCAGATCGACGAGCCATACATGCAGGCCCGCCCCGAGGCCGCTCGGGAATACGGCATCGAGGTCCTTAACCGGGCCCTCGACGGCGTCGGCGGCACCACCTGCGTGCACATCTGCTTCGGCTATGCGGCGCTGATCCACGAGCGGCCGGAGGGCTACTCGTTCCTGCCCGAGTTTTCCGCCGCCTGCTGCGACCAGCTCTCCATCGAGACGGGGCAGTCCAACCTCGACTGCACGGTGCTCGAAGCGCTGCCGGACAAGACCATCCTGCTGGGCGTGCTGGACCTGTCCAGCAACGACGTCGAGTCCGTGGACACCATCAAGCAGCGGGTCCGCCGGGCGCTGGACCACGTGGACCCGGAGCGGGTGATCCTGGCGCCGGACTGCGGCATGAAGTACCTGACCCGGGAGGCCGCCTACGGCAAGCTTGCCGCCATGAGCCGCGCCGCCGCCGAACTGCGTGAGGAACTCGGCTGAGCGCCGCCGTCGGGAGCAACACCATGAGCGATCGCATTCTCACCACCCACACCGGCAGCCTGCCGCGCCCGGACGACCTGATCACCATCATGTGGGCCAAGGGCGACGGCGTGCCCGTGGACGAGCAGGCGCTCGAGGCGCGGGTGGCCCGGGCCGTGCAGGAAGTGGTGGACCGTCAGGTGGCGGCCGGCGTGGCCGTGGTCAACGACGGTGAGATGTCGAAGCCCAGCTACGCCACCTACGTGAAGGACCGTCTGAACGGTTTCGGCGGCGAATCCGTGCAGAACTACTTCTTCGCCGATCTGGTGGACTACCCCAGAAGTGCCGAGCTCGTCGCGGCCAATCCGGGCCGCCGCAAACGCTCGGCGCCGGCCTGCAACGGGCCGATCTCGGTGCGCGACGAGGCTGCCGCGACGAAGGACATGGCGCATCTGGTGGCGTCGGCGGAACGGGCCGGGGCGGCGCGCACGTTCTCCAGCGCCGCATCGCCCGGCGTGGTGACGATCTTCTTCGGCAACGAGTACTACGCCTCCGACGAGGAGTACGTGTTCGCGGTGGCGGAGGCCATGCGGCACGAGTACGAAGCGATTGCCGCCGCCGGTGCCGCGGTCCAGCTCGACTGCCCCGACCTGGCGATGGGCCGTCACTCGGCCTATGCCGATCTCGACGACGCCGAGTATCGCAAGCGCGTGGCCATGAACATCGAGGCGCTCAACCACGCCGTGCGCAACATCCCCGAGGATCAGCTCCGCATGCACCTGTGCTGGGGCAATTATCCCGGTCCCCACCACTGCGACGTGGCGCTGGCCGAGATCATCGATCTGGTGTGGCAGGCACGGCCGCGGACGATCCTGTTCGAGGCCGCCAATCCCCGGCACGCTCACGAGTGGGCCCTGTTCGAGCGGGAGCGCGTGCCCGACGACAAAATTCTCTGCCCGGGCGTCATCGAGCCCCAGTCGAACTACATCGAGCATCCCGAGCTGGTGGCCCAGCGCATCCAGCGTTACGCCGACCTGGTGGGCCGCGACCGGGTGATGGCCGGCGTCGACTGCGGCTTCAGCGTGCATGTCGGCATGCAGGGCATCGACCCCGACGTGGCCTGGGGTAAGCTCGCCGCCCTCGCCGAAGGTGCCGCCATCGCCACCGACCGCCTCTGGGGCTGAAGCGCCGGCCCTGGCCCGGGCGGGGCGCCCGGCCGTCATTCTTGCCCGGAACGCGCTGCATTGCCCTGTCGCGACAGGCGGCTTCGATCCTTTTGATTGCAAATGAGAATGATTTGCAATAGCGTTAACGGATCGATAACGCAGATGGGGGATTGGCATGATCGATGGTCGGTGGCCGGCAGCGGGCCGGTTCGGGGCGGGCGTGCTCGCCGCAGGGTGTGTGTGCGTCGCCGTGCTCCTCGGGAGCCCGGTAGCGTGGGGGGGCGAGCCCCCGATGGATGGCGGGGCGTCGGCGGATGGTGAGCCGTCGGCGTCCCGTCAGCCCATCGAAGAGCTGGTGGTGCAGGGCCGGATGAGCCGCTACTCGGCGCTGAAGTCCGACACCCCCATCCTCGAGACCGCGCGTTCCGTGTCCATCGAGACCCTGGCCGACATCGTCGACAAGGGCGCGCTCAACCTCGCCGATACCTACACCTACAGCGCCGGCGTGATCGGCGAGACCTTCGGCTTCGCCACCCGCGGCGACTGGGTGCGGGTACGGGGGCTGAACGTGCCGGAATACCGGGACAGCCTGCAGGCCCTGTTCGGCAACTACAACAACACCCGTCCGGACATCTACACCATCGAGCAGGTGGAGATCCTCAAGGGGCCGGCGTCGGTGCTGTACGGCCAGGGCTCTCCCGGTGGGCTGGTCAACGTGGTGAGCAAGCGGCCGGCGTCCGAGGTGCGTCGCGAGCTGGCGCTGGACGTCGGCAACGACGACCGCCGCCAGGCGGCCGTGGACGTCACCGGACCCGTCGCCGGTTCCGATCGGTGGCTGTACCGCTTCATCGGCGTCTATCGGGACAGCGATACCCAGGTCGACCACGTCCCGGACGACAGCGTGGTCATTGCGCCGTCCGTCACCTGGCGGCCGACCGAGGCGACCAACGTGACCCTGCTGTTCAACTATCAGGACAGCGACAGTGACACCGGCGCCCAGTTCCTGCCGGTCTACGGCACCCGCTTCGCAGCCCCCAACGGCCGCTTCATCGACCAGGACAGCTACCTCGGCGAGCCCGGTTTCAACCGCTACGACACCGAGACCCGGTCGGTGTCGCTGCTGGCGGACCATCAGCTGGACGCCGTGTGGGGCGTCGAGGTCACGGCGCGCTGGACCGAAGGCGAGGCCGACTACCGTCAGGCCTGGCCGGCGTTCATCGGCGGTAGCCGTTACGCGGTGAATCCCGACGGCTCGCTCTACGGGGACGGCACCGTGCCGCGCACGTTCTACGTCAGCGACGCCGATTCCGAGCAGCAGGCCGTGGACGTCCGGCTGCGGGCGGACTTCGAGACGGGCGCGCTGACCCACGAGGTGCTGATGGGCGTCCAGTATCAGGACGTCACCACCGACAACGACAGCGCCTACGCCTTCGCGCTCGGCTACGACTTCGCCACCGGGGGGCCGGACGGTGGACTCGGCGACCGCTACTGGATCGACGTGTTCGATCCGACCTACGGCGCGTTCCCGAGCGACGCCGAGCTGGCGCCGTTCTTCGCCGACCGCCCCGAGGCGAATACGGTCGATCGCGGGGTCTACGTCAGCGACCAGATCACCCTCGGCCGCTGGCATGCGACCGTGGGCGTGCGCTTCGACGACGTCGACACCGACACGGGCACGGACAGCCAGAGCGACGATGCGGTCAGCCTGAGTGCGGGGGTGCTGTACCGCTTCGACACCGGCGTCGCGCCCTACGTCAGCTATGCCGAGTCCTTCGAGCCCGTGGTGGGCCAGGACCAGCTCACCGGCGATGCCTTCGACCCCCGGGAGGGACGTCAGTACGAGGTCGGCGTGAAGTACCAGCCGCCGGGCGTGAACGCGGTGGTGACGGCGGCCTGGTTCGACATCGAGCAGTCGAACCTGTCGAACCCCAACGATCTGGTGAACGCGCCGTCCCAGCAGGAGGGCATCGCCGAGATCCGCGGCGTGGAGTTCGAAGGGCAGGCGTGGTTCGGGCCGCTGCATCTCGAGGTCAATGCCAGTCACCTGGATACCGGGAACGCCGACGGCTACCGCTTCGCCAGCGTGCCGGAGGATCAGGCGTCGGCGTGGATCGGCTACCGCCCGCGGGACCGCTGGCAGGGCTTCAAGGCCGGCATCGGCGTGCGCTACGTGGGCGAGACCTGGGACGGCATCGACAGCCTGAGGACGCCGTCCTACACGCTCGGGGATCTGATGCTCGGCTGGGCGTCCGGCCCCTGGGACTTGGCGCTCAACGTCCGCAACGTCACCGACAAGACATACCTGTCCACCTGTCTGGCCCGCGGCGACTGCTTCGTCGGCGAAGCGCGCACCGCCGTGCTGCGCGGCATCTACCGGTTCTGAACGGCGCGGCGGCAGCGTATGCTGATGACTCGAGGATCGACGGAGGGAGCGGTATGAGCCGGATCGATGCGTTGCGGGAATCTCTGGGCGGGCCGCACCCGGCTGCGGCGAACAAGGTCAGGGACCACCTCGACGACTACCAGCGGGCGTTCATCGCCCGCTCTCCGTTCGCGGTGCTCGCGTCGAGCAACGCTGCCGGCGACTGCGATGCATCGCCGAAGGGCGGCACGCCCGGCTTCATCAAGGTGCTCGACGAGCGCACGCTGCTCATCCCCGACGTCGGCGGCAACCGGCTGTTCCAGGGGTTTGCGAACTTCGAATCGAACCCCAAGGCCGGTCTGGTGTTCATGATCCCCGGTCAGGAGGTCACGGTGCGCGTCAACGGCAGCGTGCAGGTCGTGGAGCCGGATGCCCTCGAGGCCATGGGCGTCGAGCTGGCGGTGAGCTGGGAGGACGACAACACCACGCTGATCCAGGGCATTCTGCTCAGCATCGACGAAGCGTACTTCCACTGCCCGCGGTCGTTCAGGTTCGCGGATCTGTGGAACACGGAGACCATCGAGGCGAACGCGGGACTGTCCCTCAAGGAGCTCTGAGCCGACGTCCTCAGAAGTCGCCCTCGGCCACCTGGAAGCAGGCGATGCCCAGGGAGCGCCACATGGCGACCACCTTGTCCCGGTCGTCGAACACGCACAGCACCCGGTGGGCGATGGGTTCCGCCCAGCTTCGCTTGAGCACCTCGTCCGCCGTGTAGTCTCCGTCCCGCCGCATCCGCAGATGGTCGTAGTCGCCGACATGCTCGGCGAGCCAGCGCTCGGTCTGCGGGCGGACCACGTCCGAGCGGCCGGAGAAGATCCACAGCTCGGAGGCGACGGCGGATTGCCGGAACGCCCGGTATGCGGCGATGACGGGCTCGTTGGGCACGTCGTCGACGCACGCCTCGAAGAACGCGCGCCAGCGTTTGGGGCGATGTTTCACCAGATGCAGCCGGTGGCGGATGTCGGCGAGGGTGCCGTCCAGGTCGAAGATGACGATGTCGCGGGTCACCGGGCGGGTCAGCCCTCGGGGTCGCCGTAGGCTGCCCGCCGGAATCGCAGCATCCTGCCGCTGGCGGCGCCGGTGTGGGTGCCGTCCCGCAGCGCGATCCTGCCGTTGACCATCACCATCCGGATACCCGTCGGCGGCGTCTTGGGCTCGTCGTAGGTGGCGCCGTCGGCGACCGTGTCCGGATCGAACAGCACCAGATCCGCCCAGCAGCCGGGCTGGATCCGGCCGCGGTCGATGAGCCCGAAGGTGGCTGCCGACAGCGACGTCATGCGGCGCACCGCCTCCTCCAGCGTCAGCACGCCGCGTTCCCGCACGTAGTGACCGAGCACCCGCGGAAAGGTGCCGAACAACCGCGGATGGGGACGACCCCGCAGGTCCGGTATGCCGTCCGAGCCCACCATCATGTCCCGGTGGGCGAGGTTGGTCTCGACGTCGGCCTCGTCGATGATGAATTGAATGCAGATGGTGCGGTCGCCCTTGGGCGCGGTGAGCACATGGCGCACCGCCTCGGTGACGTCGATGCCGAGCTCGGCAGCGATGTCGGTGAGCATCCGCCCTTCGTACTCCCGGAACGCCGGGCAGCTCGCGATGCGGATCACCTCGGCGAGTTCGCGGCTGGGATGGTCGAGGTCGAAGTACTCGATCATGCGGCCGCTGCCGGCGGTGTAGGGATAGACGTCCAGGGTCACGCGCTGGCCCGCGGCCAGGGCCTCGTCCACCCTGGCCAGAGAATCACGGACCTTGCCCCAGTTCGCCCGGCCGGCGGACTTGTGATGGGAGATGTGGGCGTGGACGCCGGCTTCCCGGCCGATGGTCAGGGTCTCGTCCACCGCCTCCAGCAGCAAGTCGCCCTCGTTGCGCATGTGGGTGGTGTAGAGGGCGTCGAAGGGCTTCGCCAACCGCGCCAGCTCGATCACCTCCTCGGTGCCGCTCCACCTGCCCGGCCGGTAGATGAGCCCGGTGGAGAAGCCGCAGGCGCCCTGTTCGAGGGCCCGTTCCACGTGGCCGGCCATGGCTTGCAGCTCGGCCGGCGTCGGCGCGCGCTTCTCCATGCCCATGACCAGCGCGCGCACGGTGTTGTGCCCGACCAGCATCAGGTTGTTGATGGCCGGGCCGCGCGCCATGGCCGCCTCGAAGTAGCCGTCGAGATCGGTGAACTCGCCTTCGAGACCCGCGAGGATGCCGCCGCTGGCGGCCACCGAGTCCTTCTCCGGGTCCGCCGGGACGGCGCTGAAGCCGCAGTTGCCGCTGACCACCGTGGTCACGCCCTGGGCCAGCTTGAACGCCATGCCGGGATGGCGGAAGAACGCGCCGTCGTCGTGGGCGTGGGTGTCGATGAAACCGGGCGCCAGGCAGGCCCCGCCGCCGTCGATCTCCTCGATCCCCGGCGACACGCTGCCCACCTCGACGATGCGGCCGTCGTTGACGGCCACGTCGGCCTCCCGGGCCGGGCCGCCGCCGCCGTCGAGCACGCGGACGTTGCGGATCACGTAGTCATGCATGGCTGCCGTTCCTCTGTGCAGGGTGTCCCGTCGAGCCTGGGCGCATGCTACAGACCATACCGCCCCGCCCGGGTCCGCAGCCATTCCCCGATCATCTCGCCGATCATGATGGTGGTGAGGTTGGTGTTGGCCCGGGGCACGCCGGGCATGATGGCGGCATCCGCCACCACCAGGCCGTCGACGGCGTGGCAGGCGCCGTACTGGTTCACCACCGCCATGGCGTCGGTGGCCGGGCCCATCTTCACGGTGCCGCAGGGATGGTAGCCGCTGCCCGCATAGCGGCGGCACAGGCCGGCGATCTGGTCGTCGCCCATGGGGCGCGCCGGGTCGGGGAATGCGACCCGCTCGATCAGGTCCGCCAGCGGCCCCTCCCGGGTGAAGGCCCAGGCATCGCGGAACGCATCGACGAGCCGCCGAACGTCACGGTCGTCCTCGCAGAACCGGTTGTCGACGTTGGGCGGCCGATGGGGGTCAGGCGAGGCCAGGGTGAGCTCGCCGCGCCCGTACTGATATTCCAGCACCGCGGCGATGCCGATCCGCGGCGGGTCCTGACGGCGGCCGACGAAACTGAGCAGCTCCACCTGCAGGTCGTTGCGCTTCTCCGAGTCCCGGGCGGTGTGGCGCAGTATGGTCTGAATCAGCGGCGCATCGTGATCGACGATGGCCGGGTCCCGGACCTCGCAGACGATGGACAGGGCCGGGTGATCCGACAGGTTTGCCCCCACCCCGGGCACGTCCCGAACGACCTCGATGCCGAGATCCTCGAGCCGGCGCCGCGGACCGAGGCCGGAGCGTAGCAGCACGGCGGGGGACATGATCGCCCCGGCACACAGCACCACCAGGCGGGCTTCCAGACGCTCGACGGCGCCGTCGGCGGCCTCCACCTCGACGCCGTGGCAGCGGCCGTTGCGGATCAGCAGGCGCCGCACCAGCGTGTCGGCGCGGATCGTGAGGTTCGGCCGGATGCGGGCGGGGGCCAGATAGCCGACGGCGCAGGAAATTCTGGTGCGGCCGAGCTTGTTGAGGGGCTGGGGCCCTGCGCCCCAGCTCAACGGGTCGTTGGCATCGGGACAGTCGGGGTAGCCCAGATCCCGGGCGGATTCGAGAAACGCCTGGTGCTGAGGCAGCAGTTCCTCGGGCGGAAACCGGCGGATGGTGATGGGGCCGGCGTCGCCGTGATGGTCGGCGTCGCCGTAGTCGAGGTCGCGCTCGAGCCGGCGGAACGCCGGCAGCACCCGGTCCCAGGCCCATTCCGGGTTGCCGGCATCGGCCCACTCGTCGTAGTCCTCGTGCATGCCGCGCAGCGCGATGGTGGTGTTCACCGCGCTCGAGCCGCCGACCACGCGGCCCCGCGGAAAGCTCACCTCGCGGCCCCGGGTGGGCTGGTAGGTCAGCCCCCAGTCGTGGGCGCGATAGGAGTTGTTGTGGCCGTCCACCAGATCCCCCGGCGTCTGCGCCAGGTCGGGATAGTCCGGACCGGCCTCGAGCAGCAGCACGGTGCGGTTCGGATCTTCGCTGGCCCGGCTGGCCGCGACGCAGCCGGCGCTGCCGGCACCGACGACGATGACGTCCTGCATGGTGTCTCTGCCCCTCCTTCGGCCCGTTCGAGTGTAACCGATGGCGGGGCGGGGG